>SL_3KL_010_SEDDRAFT_10000530_pt1 | contig 31386 bp, 24 predicted proteins | sample SodLakKL_010_SED_2_FD_10381 | JGI IMG/M metagenome (IMG submission 10381)
TCGTAGATAAAAAATGCCGGATTAGTAACCATAAGGGGCGTTAGCCACGTAATCTTCGTAGAAACAATTTCGGATTGACAACCATCAGGGGCGTAGCCCCGTAATCTTCGTAGATAAAAAATGCCGGATTAGTAACCATCAGGGGCGTAGCCCCGTAATCTTCGTAGATAAAATATCGGATTGCCAACCAAAAGGGGCGTTAGCCCTGACATAAAAACGGATATGCAAATATATTAATGCCAGGGCTACGCCCCTCAATAACCATTGATTGCAATTTGCTACGAAGATTGCAGGGCTAACGCCCTTTTTTGAATAAAGGAGAAAATCAAAGGACAAAAGATAGAACCCAAGGGGCGTTAGCCNCGTAATCTTCGTAGCAAATGTAGAGAAGAAGGTGATAGAAATAAGGGGTAATTTAAAAGGAGGTAATTATGACAAGGGAGGTGATAAGGAAACACATAATTGTCTATATGAAAAATACGATCATCTTATTGCCATGTTAATAACCATGGCTACAAAACCAAACCAGTGGAAAATATAATTTTGTTCACTCTTTCTCCCACTCTCTCCCTCGCTCTTTCGCTCACTCGCTCACTCACCCTCATCCTCCGGGTCTTTCAAACGAAACCAGCTATGGTGTTCGTTTTGGGCCATTTCCACCAGGCCGGCGACCATCATGTCAACAATCACATCTTCGGCATGGTTTCTCGGTAGGCCGGAGAGCTGACTGTATTTCTGCAGGGTAATAATGGGATGGGTGCTCAGGTGCTGAAGCAGGAGCTTTTCATTATCAGAATAGTGGATGACGGTTCCCCTGGGGCTTTTCTGCCGCTTCCAGAACTTGATCATGATGGTATCGGCGAGGATGTTCTGATCACCCACGCGTATCCATGCCATCCAGGTATTGTTGTCGGTTTTTGCATATACCGGCTTTACCTGCGCCCGGGGCACGTCAACTTCCAAAACTCTTTTTCCATCAATGTTCCAGTGCCGAAAGGCAAAATCCATCTCAGGTTTGCAATACATGGCGGCGGCGGCCTCGATCATGTGGTACTCTTCCTCGGTGCGGATACCTGCAATAACACCATTGTCCTTTACGCCGATCAGCAGCTTGCCACCGTCAGTGTTGGCAAAGGCAACCAGGGTTCTTGCGATCTTGCGGCTGTCGTTCACCTGGAATTTGAAATCCTGTTGCTGGTGTTCTCCCTGGAGAATCAGGTTTTTGATATAGGTTGACACGGCTAAAAATCAGTTTTTGGCGGTTCCTTTCATGCATTATCCCTGCGGAAAAGAACACCTGAATACATGACATATCGGGTGCCGGGAGTATTTTAGTATGCCCTCCCTCCTTTTCCTTCAATATAATTGATAAACGATCTGTTGGCTACTTTGTTCCCGCCGGGTGTGGGATAGTCGCCGGTAAAGTACCAGTCGCCCTGATGGCCAGGGCATGCGGCATGCAGGTCTTCGATGGTTTGATAAACGATTTCGAGTCGGGCCTGCACCTGTGGCGGGTGCAGCATCTCGGCAATGCGCGCGGAGATCTGGGTGGCAGAGAACGGCCGATATATCTCTTTCACGGCGTTTTCAACTTCTTCGGCGGGTAAGGCCAGCTGTGCCTTGCATTTTTTATAGACCTCTGCGATAATATGCTCGAGGCCGGTATCCCTGAGTAGTGAAATGGCCGCACGAAAGGCGATAAAGTCACCAAGGCGGGTCATATCAATGCCATAACAGTCAGGATAGCGTATCTGGGGTGCTGATGAAACGATCACAATCACGCGCGGGCCAAGGCGATCCAGAATCCGCACAATGCTTTGCTTCAGCGTGGTTCCCCTGACAATGCTGTCGTCGATCACCACCAGCGTGTCCACATCTCTTCGCACAACACCGTATGTAACGTCATACACATGTTCTACAAGCTCATCGCGCTTTATGTCTTCCGTAATGAATGTGCGGAGTTTGGCGTCTTTCACCGCCACCTGGTCAATGCGCGGCCGCAGCGACAATACCTTTTTCAGAGCCTCCCGGTTGTAATTTCCTTCCATTTGCATGAGGCGGTCTGTCTTCACGCTGTCGCAGAAATTGTGTAGGCCCTCCACCATCCCTTTAAAAGCGGCGATGGCTGTATTGGGGATATAGGAGAAAAGGGTGTTTTCCAGGTCGTAATGAATGGTTTTGAGAATGGCGGGAACAAGCTGTTTGCCAAGCTGTTTTCTTTCCCGGTAAATGGCGGCATCTGTGCCGCGCGAAAAGTAAATCCGCTCAAACGAGCACGCCTTTTTTGTTCGGGCGTCGCGGCATTGTGTTATTTGAACTTCCCCGTTTCGCTTTACAACCAGCGCCTGCCCCGGTTCCAGTTCCCTGATCTTCTCCACTGGCACATTCAGTGCTGTCTGAATGGCCGGACGCTCACTCGCAGCAACCAGTACATCCTCATCATAATAATAAAATGCCGTCCTGATCCCATTGGGATCGCGCATGATAAAAGCATCACCATGCCCCACAAGGCCTGCTACCACATAACCCCCATCCCAATATTTGGAAGCATTTGACAACACATTGGACAGATCCAGGTCGCGGGCAATAAGCGGCGAAATTTCCCGCTTGGTATAGCCTTCTCTTTTAAACTTCCGGTAAAGGTCTTCATTCTCGTCATCCAAAAAATGACCGATCTTTTCGAGAATGGTTACCGTGTCGCTGTTTTCGCTGGGATGTTGCCCAATATGTAACAGGCTGATAAACAGCTCATCAATATTGGTGAGGTTAAAGTTCCCCGCAATCATCAGGTTTTTCGACATCCAGTTGTTCTCTCTCTGCAGCGGGTGACAATAAGACAACTGGTTTCTGCCAAACGTACTGTAGCGCAGGTGGCCCAGAAAAAGCTCGCCGGTAAAATCCAGGTTTTGTTTCAGCCACAAGACATCATTTTTTACCGAAGGATTTTTCAGGATGGCGTCTTCCTGTTTTCCCCTGACCCGGCTAAATATATCTTGTATAGGGTTTGTGTTGGTGCTGCGCAGGCGATTCATGTAAGGTGTCCCAGGCGGCACATCGAATTTCACGCATCCCAGGCCGGCTCCGTCCTGACCGCGGTTATGCTGCTTCTCCATCAGCAAATAAAGCCTGTCGAGCCCGTAAAAAGCTGTCCCGTAATGGGAAACATAATATTCCAGTGGTTTGAGCAAGCGCATCAAGGCCACACCACATTCGTGTTTGATTGGATCGATCATCGCAAAAGAAAGGTAAAATGCAAAGGTAAGAAGAAAGTCTGTATGCTTTCCCTAAGCCTGTATCTCATGCCAATAAACACAAAGAAATGTTTCGGCTTTGGCCGGTTACTTGGAAACCAGCTTGTTTATTACGCTTTTGCCGGTTGTTTTTCTTTTTCTCTGCCGTAGCTGTTGATGAGTTCGATGGTCTTTCTTTTGGTGTCACGCAAAAACCATTTTTTGTATTCAAAGGGTATGAATGCCGATTTAACCCCGTTGATCACCAGGTCAAGGATATTTTGCGAAGTCAGGTTAAAGGTCTTGTATGCCAGGTAATATTCATCGGTCATGGTGGTAAGGGTCACAAACCGGTTATCTGTGTTTAGCGTCACACGCAGTCCCAGGTCAAGGTAAAACTTGAAAGGATGTCGTTCAATGGTTTTAGCTGCCTGTGTCTGAACGTTGCTTGAGAGGCATATTTCCAGGGGGATCCGGTGGTCGTTTACATAGTTCAGCAGGTCGCCGTTTTCTTTCAGGCGCGTGCCATGGCCGATGCGGTGTGCGCCACAATAATGAAGTGCCTGATGGATGCTGTCTGGACCATAAGCTTCACCGGCATGGATGGTCACATTGATATTGTTTGACAGAATGAGGTTGAACGACTCCAGGTGGTCACGGGCCGGATAGTTGTACTCGGCCCCGGCGAGATCGTATCCCACCACTCCCCTGTTTTTGAATGCCACAGCCAGTTCGGCCATCAGCATACTGACATCCGGAGAAATATTCCGGATACCACATACAATCACACCACTTTTGATACCAAAATCACGCTCTCCGTCTTTAAGTCCTTCCACCACTGCTTCGAGAATCGTGGTCACCGGCAAGCCTTTATCGGTATGAAGAATGGGTGAATACCGGACTTCAAAATAGCCGACGTTTTCTGCAGCATTGTCTTCAACCAGCTCATATGCAGCGCGGTACAAAGATTCCTCGGTTTGCATTACCTTGAGCGTAATGTCAAACGCCTTCAGATAATCGTTCAGCGATTCGTGGGTTTTGCCCGGCTGTAACTTTTTCTCCAGTTTTTTAACGGTATCTGCTCCAATATCCACATTGTCTTTTGCCGCCAGGTCCAGTATGGTTTCCGGACGCAAAGAGCCGTCAAGGTGAACATGCAGGTCCGTTTTGGGCAGTTTTTCGAAAAAGCCCCTGTCAAAAGGTTTCTCTGGTTCGATAATATCAATATCGTGGGAATAATACATTTCTTTTTGTCTCATTTCTTTCTGCTTTGCGTTTTGTGAAGCTTGCCGGAAATATGTTCATTATGCCGGTCATTCAAGAGTCTTTCCCTTCTTCACCAATTATTATACTTTACGTTTATCTGCTTAAAATGTTTCATTTCTATGGGAAGCATGGATTCAGGAAAACCGCCGCAGGATTGATTTTACGCTGGCCGGATATCCTCCGCCAAACAAATTCACATGTACCATCAGTGGATACAGGTTGGCAATATCCATGCTCTGCTCCCAGGATTTGTTCAACGGATATGCATCCCCGTAGCTGTCGTAGAAGCTTTGTCCGAATCCGCCAAAAAGCTTGCTCATACCCAGGTCCATATACCTGTGGCCGTAATAAACGGCTGGGTCTATGATCACAGGTTCTCCGGTTTCTCCGGTCATAAAATTGCCGCTCCAGAGGTCGCCATGCAATAAAGAAGCGGGCTCTTCCGGAAAAAAATCGGGCAGAAAGCGGTAGAGAGATTCGAACATCTTGGTGAACTCCTTCCCCACCCTGCCGTTGTCGCGAGCAAGTTTAAGCTGGTACTCCAGCCGGCGGGTGATAAAAAATGAAATCCAGTCTGTATGTTTGGTGTTTTCCTGGGGCAGGCTGCCGATATAGTTGTGGTGATCCAGGCCAAACCGTCCATCTTCAGGCTCTTGCCGGTGAAGTTTTGCAAGACCCTTCCCAAAAGCTTCCCAAAATCCTGTTGCTTTTGAAGTACTGTGTATGTATTCCATCACCAGCGTACTGTAGGTCTTTGCATCGTGAAAGCCGATTACCTGTGGTATTCTGACGGATCCTGCAGTGGCTAACAGTTTCAGTCCGGCAGCTTCAGCCGCAAACATTCCGGGATAGCGTTTTGTGTCATTGTATTTAACAAAAAAAGCAGCCGCCCCGGTTTCCACACGGTGCGCATCATTGATGCAGCCGCCACCAACGGATGAAACCGCTGCAATTTCTACCTCTTCCCCGCGGAAATCTCTTAGCAGTTTTTTAACAGACTCCTGTACTTCAATGGGTAACATTACGGCTCCTTGCCTGTTTGTGTATAAAAAAAGTAATTAGCGGAAAACCAACCACTAATTACCGTTTATTTATTTCTTCTGATCTTTGTGGAGAATACCGGGCTCGAACCGGTGACCTTTTGGCTGCCAGCCAAACGCTCTAGCCAACTGAGCTAATTCCCCGTTTGCGTTTGCAAAATTAATATCTTTTATTAATTTGGCCAAAAAAATATGCGTCATTGATTGTCAGCAAACACAACCTGTTAGTATGAAACGCTTATTCTGTGCAGTTAAAATACAGCCCTCTGAAGAGATCACCGATACCATGGATCATTTTCGTGAATCGTTGGCCACAGAGCGCATAAATTGGGTGGCGCCGGAAAACCTGCACCTTACCCTGAAGTTCTTTGGAGATACGCCTAACCGTGAACTGGATGCCATTGTGCAGTCCCTCCAAAAAGCAGCTGCGCTGTCTTCCCCTGTCTCGTTTAGTATCAATGGTTGCGGGACTTTCGGAAACCCGCGCATGCCAAGGGTTTTATGGTTTGGAATTGACCGGCCCCATGGTTTGCAAACACTGTATCGTACAGTGAACAAATCTCTGGAGCCATTGGGTTATTTGCCCGATAAAAAAGTGTTTGTACCCCATTTAACCATCGGACGCATCAAGCATCTTGAAGACACATCTGCTCTTCAGGAGCTACTTGGAGAATACGAAGACACCGCCTTCGGAAAAGTGACGGTATCAAACTTTCATTTGTTTGAAAGCATCCTGCGGCCACAAGGCCCTGAATACCATATTCTGGAAAGTTTCCGGATGTAGTTGCCCCTGTGTTTTCTGTCAAACTTGCCTTCAGGGGCAAAGGGTTGCTGCTTTTTCTTATTGCCCTTATCATTTTCGGCAAACCTTTCCCTGAAGCTCCGGACAAACTTTGGAAGAACCCGCCTTGGCCCCCATGCTTTTTTTACAAAAACCCGGGCAACAATGTTCTTAACATATGGCGAGACGGCCTGCAGCCGGCCGGATTTCGACATGGTGGTTTTATAGGCCTTTATTCCCATGCGTTCAGAAAATGCAGGCAGCCTGTTTTTAACGGCCATTTGCCTGTTTTCAAGTAACTGGTGGTGCAGGTCTATGGCAACCGGACAACTGTCGGTGCAGGCGCCACAGAGACTTGATGCATAGCTTAGGTGGACATATTCAGCAAATTGTCCGGATAGAAAAGGGCTGCTGACAGCTCCAATTGGTCCGCTATAGGTGGTGTTATAGGTATGTCCGCCGATGTTTCGGTAAACTGGACATACGTTCAGACATGCACCGCAACGAATGCAGGAAAGAGCGCGGCGCTGCGGAATTTGGGCAAGCAGGTTGGTTCTGCCGTTATCAAGCAAAATCACATACATCTGTTCCGGTCCGTCGGTTTCACCCTCAGCCCTTGGACCATAAAGGAGGGTGTTGTATGCCGTGATCTTTTGTCCTGTACCGTGGCTTGCCAGCAGGGGCCAAAAGAGAGACAGATCAGCAGTTTTCGGGATCAGCTTTTCAATGCCGGCTATCACGATGAGAATTTTGGGAAAAGCAACGCTATACAGGGCATTTCCCTCATTTTCAGTAATGGAAACAGCCCCGTTGTCAGCAACAAGGAAGTTTGCCCCGGTTATTCCGGCTTGCGCCTGCATAAACTTCGGCCGCAATGTATCTCTGACAAACTTGGTGATTTCTTCCGGTGAAGCCTTTTCTGACAGTCCAAATTGCTTATGGAATATGTTTGCAACATCGGCGGCAGAAAGATGCATGGCGGGTGTAACTATATGATAGGGTTTGTCATTGGATATCTGAACAATGTATTCACCCAAATCGGTTTCCAGACATTCAATGCCGTTTTTCAGCAAAAACTCCGACAGGCCAATTTCTTCAGTCACCATAGATTTTGACTTAACCACTTCCGTCACAAAATTTTGCTTAAATATTTCCAGAACAGCCTCCCTGGCTTCTATTTTATCCTGTGCCCAAATAACTGTTGCGCCCTTTCGTGTGATCTGTTGCTCAAAGGTTTTAAGGTTATCTTCCAAGTGTTCGATGGCGCTGTGTTTTTTTTCCGCGGCACGTTTCCGTGCCAGTTCCAGGTTTGTAAATTGCGCTTTCCCATGAATTGCCGCACGTTCGTAAGCAGCCATATTGTGGGCAATGATCTTCCGGTGCTCTTTGTCAAAAGCCTTCCGCTCACTGGCCTCAAGAAAGTCCTGGTGTGTTTTCACGGCGGTATTGTGCATAACAGACCCCGATCAATTTTTAAAGTTCCTTTTTAAAATCATTTCTCATTGTCCCGGAGGAATTTTTTCAACCCTTTTTACATGCCTTCCTCCTTCAAAAGCAGTATCCAAAAAAGTATCCAAAGCTTTCAGGGCTTCACCCGGGGCAATAAACCGGGCTGGTAATGCCAGCACATTTGCATTATTGTGCGCACGGGCCAAACGGGCAATTTCAGCATCCCAGCTTAGTGCCGCCCTGATGCCTGCATATTTGTTTGCAGTGATGCTGACTCCATTCCCACTGCCACACATAACTATACCCCTGTCCATTTCTCCGGATTCAATGGCCCTGCATAAAGGATGAACATGATCGGGATAATCAGCACTTTGTTCTGAATAAGCTCCAAAATCGATCACCTCAAATCCTTTTTCAATCAGCTTTTCTTTCATCAACTCCTTCAAAATATAACCCGCATGATCACTTCCTAACCCTATTTTTTCTGTATGTTGCTGCATTGTGAAAAACTTTTACATATTCTCTCAGAAACCTTTTTTCCAAAGATACTACATTTCCTTGTTTCACAGGTTGTATAGTATGAATAAGTAAACTATTCAACATATATGCATGCATATTTAATCTTTGACTCTGAATAACATGTAAGTTATCAAGAGGAAATAGATGGTTTTGTTAATATAATGTTCATATTTTCTGAAAAAAAATTCTTGCTTTTTTCCAAAATATGACTAATACAAAACTTCTTGTATTCACAATGCATTTATGTTGACGAATTATAAATAATTATTGACAAATTTTCAACAAAATAAGCACTTTTCTAATCTTGTTAATAACCAGTTTTTTATTAACAAACAGGTTTATAAACAATCTGTGAATAACTGCTGTTTTTATTTATAAATCAAAGCATTGTTATTTATAAACCGGTTAAAATCCTGTGCATAATATTTCATAACTTGTTTTTTACCTGCTTTGATAAATAATTACCAACAATATAAACAAAATGATGATGATGAATTTATTTTAAAATAATAATCATTATTATCACGTTCAAAAACAACAGACATAATCCGGCTGCTTTTTTTTCCGGGAATCGATTTTGGCTAACAAGCCAAAAAATAAGAAAAAGCAGGCTACATGGAACTTATTTTTACTAAGCATGGCCTGATTTTGCCTACGAAAGTTTCATAACATATGCAAAAGTTCATATAAATATCATTCCAGGTTATATTTAATTAAATCCGGAAGGTTATTAACCGGTAAAATCATAAAAAATATTAAAATATCTTACTGATTGGATATGAAAATTCGTTAATCTTGTTAAAATTTCTGAAAAGTTACTTGTATAAATTGATGATTGATAAAAAATAATGTAATTTTGAGCGAAATAATCGCGATTTGCAATTCTGCTTGTGAATCATCGTTCATTCATTGCGTTATTTAAGCAGTTAAACAAAAATAACCCAAAAAACCAAAGATATGGCTAAAGCAAAAATTCTAATTGTTGAAGATGAAAGCATCATTGCCAAAGACATCCAGAGCAGCTTGAAAGGCTTGGGATATGATGTAACAGCTATCGTTAACAGCGGCGATAAAGCAATCAAAGAACTGGAAGAAAATCGTCCGGATCTTGTTTTGATGGACATCATGCTGAAAGGAACAATGACTGGTATTGAAGTTGCCAAAGAGGTGAAGGAAAGATTTTCACTTCCTGTGGTCTTTCTGACCGCGTATGCCGATGATACTACGCTAAACAAAGCGAAAATCACCGAACCGTACGGGTATATTATCAAACCATTCAGAGAAAAAGAACTGCATACAACCATCGAAATCGCTCTGTATAAATACGAAAAGGACGAGGAGGTAAAGAAAGAAAGAAACCTCTATCATTCGCTCATCGAAAATAAGGAATCAAAGGATTCCATATTCGTTAGAGCAGATTACCGACTGAATAAAATCAATTTCGAGGACATTTATTATGTGGAAGCTTTAAAGGACTATGTTGTTATCAACACTGCAGATAATAGTTATACCACGCACACCACAATGAAAGAAATGGTGAGAATACTTCCGGCAAAAGACTTTGTCAGGATACACAGATCATTCATTGTTAACCTGGATAAGATATTCTCCATCAAATATCCGGACCTTGTAATTGAAGGTAAAATGAAGGTATTACCCATCGGTGGGCTCTACCGCAAAGAACTCTACAGCAGATTGAATATGATCTGATGANATCCGGATGACACACAGCAATTGACTGAACATCCCAAAAAAATAAAGACCGGCTGGTTTAACCAGCCGGTCTTATTTTTTCCCTTATTCAACAAGTTCAAAATCCAATTCTTTTTTAAGGAAATCAGCACGTTTGATGCGGATACGAACAGGATTACCCAATTTGTATTCAATCCGCGTATTAAATCCCAGCACCCTGTAGTTGTCTTCATCAAGATAATAATAATCCTCATCCATATCGCTTAAACGAATCATCCCCTCACATTTGTTTTCCTTAATCTCAACATAAATACCCCATTTGGACACTCCGGAAATCAAACCGTCAAATTCCTGACCAACCTTATCTGCCATATATTCGACCTGCTTGTATTTGATGGATTCACGCTCAGCCTCCTGTGCCCTTTTTTCCATTTCCGATGAATGCTGGCACTGTTCTTCAAAGGGATCTTTTGGAAAAGATTTTTGTCCTTGTTCATATGCGAATAACAAACGATGAACCATCATATCAGGATACCTGCGTATCGGTGAGGTAAAATGTGTATAATGGCTGAAAGCCAGTCCATAATGACCAATATTCACCGTGCTGTACTCAGCCTTGGCCATGGAACGGATAGCCAGGGTCTCAATCAGGTTCTCCTCCCCCTTGCCTTGTGAATCCTTGAGCAACCTGTTAAAAGAACTGGAGATGTTTGCACGGGTGTCGGTTCTAATCTTATAGCCGAACTTCTCAACAAAATTGGCCAGGGTATTTAATTTTTCCGGGTTTGGGACATCATGTATGCGGTAAACAAAAGTTTTTGCTTTTTGCCGCCCCCTTGTCCGGCCAATCTTTTCGGCCACATGCTTATTTGCCGCCAGCATGAACTCTTCAATCAGCTTATGGGCATCTTTGCTTTCGCGAAAATACACGTCAATGGGCTTCCCTGATTCATCAAGCCTGAACTTTACCTCCTGGCGGTCAAAATCAATGGCACCCTCCCGCATCCTTTTCTGCCTGAATGCTTTGGCAAACCCATTGATGGTGGCCAATTCATCCGCATAAATACCGCTTTCCGATTCAAGGATTTCCTGTACTTCTTCATAATGAAAACGTTTATCGCTGTTGATGATGGTTTTGCCATCCCAAACTTCAATGATCTTGCCTTTGGAATTCAGGGTAAAAACAACAGAATATGTCAGTTTATCCTCATTGGGCCGCAAAGAGCAAACCTCATTGGAAAGCTTTTCAGGCAACATAGGAATGGTTCTGTCAACCAAATATATGGATGTTCCCCTGTTGGCCGCTTCTTTGTCGAGCACACTTTCTGGTCGAACATAGTGGGTGACATCCGCAATATGGACACCAACTTCGAAGCAATCATCCGATATTTTGTGAAAAGACAAAGCATCATCAAAGTCTTTTGCATCCTCGGGGTCAATAGTGAATGTGGTGACAGGTCGAAAATCGCGCCTGTTGGAGATCTCATTACTTGTTATTTCAACAGGTATTTTAGCAGCGGCATCTTCAACATGCTTCTCAAAACGGGCAGGTAAGTTATATTCGGCAAGAATGGCATGCATTTCCACATCATTGTCTCCAGGCTGGCCCAATACTTCAACCACTTTCCCAAAAGGATTCTTGGAAGGAGGCTTCCATTCAACAATCTCTACAATGGCCTTCTCACCATGCTTTGCGCCGTTTAAACCATCCTTAGGAATAAAAATATCGTAGGGCATGGATTTGTTATCGGCAAGCAAAAATGCATAATCACCCGTATGTTCAACAATGCCTACAAAGCGGTTTTTCGACCTGCGAATCACCTCAACGATTTCACCTTCCGTTTTTTGTGACTTTCTGCGGGGAAACAACCTCACCTTCACGAAATCCTCATGCAGGGCATAACCCGTATTATTCGGAGATATCCGCACATCCTCAAGTAAGTCATCAGTGATCACATAAGCTTTTCCGGTTTGTTTCATGTCAACATAGCCCTTGATAAAAGGCCCCAATTGTTTTTTCTTCTCCGCAAGGGCAGGACTTAATTTAAATTTGCCCTTGTAAGCTTCAATAAGAAAACCCTGCGCCGAAAGCTGATAAAGCAATCCCGATAAATACTTCTTATGTTTTTTCCCCTCATCACCCAATCGTTTGGCTACCTGCTTGTAATTCAAAACCTGTTTCGGATCCGACTCAAAAAGCGCCGTTACCCTTTCTTCTAAATGGTCTTTTACTTCCTTTTTATTTTTTGACATATAACAATTTTTTTTGTGAAAGCGTTTTTAATCATGAATGATGTACATCCGTATCGCTGAAATGCTCAGAAACAATTATATTAGATCAAACAACAGGGCCAGGTGTGTGTTCATTATTTGCATTTCCTGAAAATAAAGTAATATGACACCGCGTGTTGACTATAAAATAATTGCCTGGTTATGCGGTTAAACTTCTTGATTATTTACATGAAACCGGAGCACACTGTAATACGCTGCAATTTAAGGTTTTTTAAAATGACAATGAAATGATTTTTTGTAATTTTACAGATTGCACCCGCCATAAAAGGATTGGTGCAGCGTTGTGTTAATAGCTTTGTGACTCATACATCTTAAATAATTTAATATATATGCAACCGTTTGATATACTGCTGAAAAAAATAGATGCCTTTATAAGACGGTATTACCTGAACCAGCTTATCAAGGGCAGCTTATTGTTTGGCGCCGGATTGTTTATCCTTTTCCTGGTATTCGTAGGTATCGAATATTTTGGCTACCTGAGTACCAACGTGAGGTTTGTTCTTTTTTATTCCTTCATTGCCTATAACCTGTTTGTGTTAACACGATACGTGATAATGCCATTCATGGGAATGATCAGAATAGGTAAAACAATCAGTCCTGAAGAAGCATCAAAAATATTGGGCAAACACTTTCCTGAGGAGCTAAACGATAAAGTTACCAACGTATTGCAGCTCAAAAAATTCCTAAATGAAAATCCTGAAAATGTTCAGCTGATCATGGCCGGAATTGACCAGAAAGCCAATCAAGCCAATGTATTGCCTTTTCAAAAAGCGATACCGCTCAAAGGCAATTTGCGCTTTTTGCCCTATTCGCTTGTGCCGCTGGTTATCATTGCCAGTTTCTTTTTTATTCAACCGGCTGTTATTATGGAACCGGCACAAAGAATCGTACAGTACGAGGTGTTTTTTGAAAGACCCACTCCTTTTGTTTTCCATATAGAATCAGGAGATACAGGATTTAAAAACGAGGATTTGGAAATTGTTGTAAGTGCCCGTGGAGATATATTTCCAAGCGAAACTTTTTTAATGCTAAACGGAAATCGCTACCGGATGAGTTCTGTTAATAATGGCCTGTTCAAACACACAATAAGAAATTTGCAAAATGACCTCCAGTTTTTTCTGGAAGCGCAGGGATACAGATTCGGACCCTTTTATATCTCAGTTTTTGAAAAGGCATCTTTTCATCATTTTCATATAAGGATTGTTTCACCTGAATATACCAATATTCCCGATGAGACCTATACAAATATGGGCGACCTCCTTGCCATAAGGGGCGCCGAAATAACATGGGATTTCTTTACCAACCAACAAAGTGAAATGGTTTTCTATAAAGACGGCGATGAAATACCTGCTGAAAAAATCAGAGAGGGCCAGTTTCGTGTAGAAACATATGCGGATGCGTCTTTCAAATACCAGGTTTTTGCTTATGATACACAACACGGTAAAGGTGACAGTTTGAGCTATTTTGTAAACGTGCAACAAGATGCTTACCCCAGGATAGCAGTCGAGGAACACAGGGATCAAAATTTGCTTGCCCACCTGTTTTACCGTGGTACTATCAGTGATGACTTTGGGTTTACAGGTCTTCAATTTTATTACAGGATAATGGACCAGGCACAGATAAACAGGGGAGAGCAAGTAGAATTCTTTTCGGAACGGCTTGACATAGACCCTTATTTACGCAACCAAACCTTTTACCACTACTTTGACTTGAACAGTGTGTACGTGAAACCCGGAGAAACCGTAGAAGTTTATTTTCAGGTTTACGATAACGACAGAATAAATGGACCTAAAAGTGCAAGGAGTCAACTGTTTACTTATTATATTCCTACAGAGGAAGAAATACTGGCAGATCGCCGAAAGACAGAAGAGGAAATAAAGGAAGGTTTGAGTGACGGTGCAGGGGAGGTGCGCGATGCCCGGGATCAGATAGATGAATTGCGTAAACGTTTGCTGGAAACAGACCGTGTCGGATGGGAAGAAAGGGAAGCACTGCAGGAGCTGCTGGAGAAAAGACAACAAATGGAACAAAAAATGGATGAGCTCTCCCGGCAGAAAAAGGATTCTGAAACCCGTTCTGAGCAATTCAGGGAAACAAATGAAAGGATCAAACAAAAACAGGAGGAGTTGCAAAAGCTTTTTGATGAGGTTTTAAGTGATGAAATGAGGGATTTGTTTGACCAGATCCAGCAGGAACTTGAAAACATGAATCGCGATGATATATATGAAATGCTTGACAGGATGGACTTTGAATTCAGGGACATGGAGCTCCAGCTTGACAGGGCTTTGGAAATGTTCAGACAATTTGCCATGGAAAGGCTCTTGCAGGAAAGCATAGATCGTTTGGAACAATTGGCAGAGGAGCAAAGCGAACTGAGTGAAGAAGTACAGGAGGGAGGCGCTGATCAAAATCCTGAAGAATCTACCCAAAAACAGGAAGATATTGGAGATGCTTTTGAAAATATCAAAGACATGTTGGAGGAGTTCAGGGAAACAAATGAAATGTTGAGCAGGCCGAAAGACATTCAGGATACAAAGGGACAGGAAGACTCCATCATGGAAGACATACAAAATGCCCTGGAACAAATGATGATGCAGGATATGCAAAATGCTGCACCATTTATGGATGATGCCGGACAAAAAATGAGGGGACTGTCGCAAGACCTGCAGCAGATGCAACAGCAAATTTTTCAGGATGCACTGGCAGAAGATGCGAGGGCTATCAGGCAAATACTGGAAAACCTGCTTCGCTCCAGCTTTGCGCAGGAAGACCTGATGACGTTAACAAGGCAGGCCAATGTAAATGATCCAAGATATACAGAACTGATCAGGGAGCAAAGGAAAATTCAAAGCGACATGAAGATGATTGAAGACTCACTGATAGCTTTGAGCAAAAGGCAAATCGCCATACAATCATACGTTAACCGGGAAATTGCTGAGATCAATATGCACCTGGATCAAGGGATACACATGCTCATAAACCGACGCAGACATCAGGGAGCAAGCAGGCAACAACTTGTGATGACCCATATTAATAACCTGGCATTGCTGCTAAACGAAAGCCTGCAGGATGTTCAGCAACAAATGGCCATGGGAATGGGCATGGGCGATGACGATCAGCAAGGACCAGGGGGTCAGTCTTTCCAAAACCTCAGGCAGATGCAGGAGCAAATGAACCAGATGCTCGAGCAAATGAGGCAGGGCTTTGAACCTATGCCCGGAGAAGCAGGTGAATCACCAATGAGCCTCAGTGAACAAATGGCCCGGATGGCCGCCGAACAAGAAGCTATACGAAACAGATTAAGAGAAATGGCAGATGAAATGGGGGGTGATGGTACTGGAACCAACAGGGAACTTGAACAGATACAAAGAGACATGGAAAGAACCGAACTGGATCTCCTCAGAAAAGAACTATCACAACAAACAATGATGCGGCAGGAACGGATCCTTACAAGGCTTCTGGAACACGAGAGAGCGGAAATGGAAAGAGAACAGGAGGCACGGCGCGAAGGAACTACCGCAGAAGATTACGAAATTAGTAACCCTGAGGATATTTTTGAGTATAATAGAATAAGAGAAAGAGAAGTCGAAATGCTGAGAAGTATGCCCCCGGGCCTTCGGCCCTTTTACAGAACACTTGTTGAACAGTATTTTTTACGCGTTGAATAATATGAAAAACAGTCATTTGCAAAGGAATCTGGTTTTAACAGGAGGCGAAGACCGGATCAATCAACTGGAATTGTTTGTTGAAAAAATATGCGATGATTTTTATATTTTCGATCAATATTATGCGAATATTCTTTCGGCATTGAGTCTTTTATGCGATCTTGAAGAAAGCGTTACAAGCACAGAAGCGGCAAAGGAAATGCATATATTTTTCAATAAAGACAAAAATGGCTTGTATTTCCATGTCAAGCTTCGTGATAAATTCCTGGATATGGCCCGCCTGTATGAAAGGGCGAATATGTTCGGAAATCATGAGCCGCAAATGGATGGAATAGAAGAAGACACGGCCGTCATGCATATACTCATGCGCCTTGCAGACAAGATTTTATTAAACCAGGATAAACAAAGCATCACTTTATTCTTCCGGGTTACCGGTATTAATGAGATGCTTGGACTACAAAGGATACAACTCCTTGAAAAGTATTATGCCGACATGGTATGCGCGTAAATCAGCTATTTTCCTCCGACCCGGAAATCTCTTTTCACTTTGAAGGTACCCATGTCCAAGGTTTCTGCAATCAGAAAGCACTAAAACTTACAAAACAAATAATTTCCCTGGAATCAAAGACCTTGGGACAGATACAGTTTGTTTTTTGTACGGACGATCATTTGTTGGAAATCAATCAAGAATTTTTAAACCATCAAGACTATACCGATACGATCACGTTCGACTACACAGAAGAGTTAAACAGTCTCAGTGGTGATATATTTATCAGTGTTGACAGGGTAAGGGAAAACGCCGAAAAATATCAGCAAAACATGCTTACAGAGCTTTACCGGGTAATGGCGCACGGGGTACTGCACCTGGCTGGTTACAAAGATAAAACCCCTGCAGAGAAAGAGATTATGAATGAAAAAGAGGATTATTACCTATCTTTGCTATAGAGAAACAGACATATCATGATATTTAGACATTATGATGTTATAGTGATAGGAGGGGGGCATGCAGGTTGTGAAGCCGCTGCAGCTGCTGCACGATTGGGCTCTTCTGTGTTGCTTATTACACTGAATCTTTCTACCATAGCGCAAATGTCGTGCAATCCGGCTATGGGAGGTATAGCCAAAGGCCAGATTATTAGAGAAATTGATGCTTTGGGCGGATATTCAGGTATCGTTACGGATCACACAATGATTCAGTTCAGAATGCTCAATCGCAGCAAAGGACCTGCCATGTGGTCGCCCAGGGCGCAAAGCGATCGCAATATGTTTGCCCAAAAGTGGCAACAGATCTTAATGTCTATTGACAATGTTCATATTTGGCAGGACAGTGTAACAAACGTTATTACGGATGACAAAAAAAACGTAAAGGGAGTTGTTGCAGCATTTGCAGGGGAAATATATTCAGAACAGGTAATCATTACCAGCGGGACCTTTCTCAATGGAAAAATTCACATAGGCAGGAAATCAACGTATGGTGGAAGACTGGGTGAGTCCAACTCTTCAGGACTTACTGAATCCATTATTTCGCTTGGCATTGATAGTGAAAGATTAAAAACCGGAACCCCTGTTCGGGTTGACGGACGTAGCATTGATTTTTGTTCTCTTACAGAACAACCCGGAGACGCCGAACCAGGAAAGTTTTCTTTTATTAATACACCACTGCTTGAAAATCAGTTAAGCTGCTATCTGGTACATACCAACGAGGCATCACATAACATTCTGCGAGAGGGCTTTGAAGATTCCCCACTGTTTGCCGGACGAATCCAGGGTAGCGGTCCCAGGTATTGCCCTTCAATAGAAGACAAAATAGAAAGATTTTCTGAAAGGGAAAGGCATCAATTATTCATTGAGCCGGAGGGGAGAAATACCAATGAATTTTATATAAATGGGTTTTCATCCAGCTTGCCATTAGATATTCAATACCGTGCATTAAAAGAAGTACCCGGTTTTAGACATGCACGAATCACGAAACCCGGATATGCTATAGAATATGATTACTTTCCACCAACGCAGCTAAAGCCGAACCTTGAAAGCAAGCTGGTGTCAGGACTTTTCTTTGCTGGCCAGGTAAATGGCACAACAGGATATGAAGAAGCGGCTTGCCAGGGTTTAATGGCCGGAATCAATGCCCACAGAAGGAGAATGAATGAGAATTCATTTGTATTGAAGAGATCTGAAGCCTATATCGGAGTACTCATAGATGATCTGATAACAAAAGGGACTAAAGAACCTTACAGAATGTTTACCAGTCGAGCTGAATTTCGGATATTGCTACGGCAGGACAATGCAGATCAAAGATTAACACCCCTTGGAAGAGAAATAGGATTGGTTGAAAACGATAGAAAGGACAGGCTGAAACGAAAAATGGAGATCATTGAGCAAATAAAGCATAAACTCAAAACGATAAGCGCCGAACCCGATAAAATAAACTCATTATTGGAAAAAGCCGGAACAGCTCCTATTCAACACAAAACCAAATATGGAAACTTGTTGTTACGCCCCCAGATTGGCCTAGCAACCCTTATGAAGCAAAATCATGAGTTATTGCCAGATATTGCGGAAAGTGAAAGAACGATTCTGGCAGAAGCCATCGAGTCATCTGAAATAGAAATAAAATACAGTGGCTATATCGAAAAAGAACAAGATATGGCAGATAAAATTAGTCGTTTAGATAATTTATCACTCGGAAATCACATACAGTACAATAATATTCATGCATTGAGTAACGAAGCCAGGGAGAAACTCAATAATATAAAACCACAAACCATTGGGCATGCTTCCCGAATTAGCGGAATAAACCCATCCGACATAGCTGTATTGCTGGTACACCTTGGAAGATAAAAATTGTTCCACGTGGAACAATTTTTGGCAGTGTGCCGTATAAACAAACAATTTCTGTCAATCAGGCCATGCTGTCTTCTTTTTCGGAATTGTTCTGTGCATTTGTATTACCCTTTCCGGCATCTTGTAAAAACATGTATATTTACACAGCCATTATTGTTTGGATGCGTCCTTGAAAAAAAAACCAAATGGAACTACTGGATCATTGTCCTGTATGTGGTTGGAAAAAACCCGATGGCTCAAAGGAGGTTTGCAGAGACTACCTGCTGACAATGGATTTGTTTCAGGTTGTTGAGTGTGAAAACTGCCGGTTGCGTTTCACTAACCCCAGGCCATCAAAGAAGGAAATCGCGGCATATTATTACTCTGAAGATTACATTTCGCATACAGATAGAAAAAGCAGCCTTATGGATAAGGCTTATCAGTATGCAAAGCTTATTATGCTTAGCAGAAAAGTGAAAATGATCGGAAAACACAGCAAAAACCAGGAGCAAACGCTTCTGGACTTTGGCTGTGGTACCGGAGATTTTTTGCTTGCCGCCGAAAAAAAAGGCTATAACGCAATAGGGTATGAACCCGGCAAGGAGGCTGCGTCAAAAGCACAGCAAAAAGGTGTTCGCGTGTTGTGCACAATGGAGGATCTGCGGGATACAATTACACACACAAGACCTGATTTCATAACTCTTTGGCATGTTCTGGAACACATGCACGAATATCCTGAAATCATTGATACGCTGCATGACTTTTTAAACAAAAACGGTGTTCTGGTGATAGCAGTGCCGGTGTCAACAAGCAAAGACGCAAATCATTATGGGAGATATTGGGCGGCTTACGACGTACCCCGGCACTTGTATCATTTTACTCCTGATACATTGGTTTCCTCTGTTGTTAAAAAAGGCTTCACATTTGAAGGCAAACACGGGCTGCCTTTTGACAGCTACTACATTGCGTTGCTCAGCGAAAAACACAAAAAGCAAGAGCAAACAGGCCTGAACCCAGGGAAAACAAAGCTTTCTATCAGCGGTATTGTGAAGGCAGCAACCATTGCCTCAGCCTCCAATTTCTCGGCATTGCTCAAAAGAACACCCTGGTCGGGAGAGGTATATGTGTTCAAAAAAACCGAGTAACATCAGTCTGATGATCATGGTTTGGGGTCGCTCCGAACAGACAGTTGGATATACACTTTGCCGGAAAAGCAGCGAGCCTTCCTTCAGAAGATGGTATATGTTTTGATGGCATAGGTGAAACGGATTTATTCCTTAACTTAGCACAATACATTTCTTTAAGCGATGCAAAATCCAGATTTAAGGCGATATCTCACACAAATACTTTGGGCGATTATTGTACTGGCAACGGCGGCCGTGTTATACCAGGTTCGACATACAACCAGCGATAGTGAAAAAATTGTAGAACGGTTTCGCGGCTCCCTGCATAACCGAGAAGCCCGCCTCAATGAGCACATCAATGAATTTATCCAGCAATACCTCATTTCGGAAGGGGAGTCTGTTATTCAAAAAAACCGCATCCTGGAATACAAAAAAGACTTTAAAAACCAAGGCATCATATATCATGTTTACGATGATGATGAACTGATCTTTTGGTCGACCAATATAATACCACTAGTAAACAATCAAGTGCCTCAAAAAGACAGGGGGGCCATTCAGAAAAAAAACGGATGGTATCTTTTTCAAAAACGGGAAATTGAGAACACTGTTTTTGTTGCCTATCACCTCATAAAAGAACAATACAGGTATCAAAACAGATTCCTGGTCAATCGATTTCATCAACAACTACCTGACATTGAAGAACTTTTTTTCCTTTCGGACAGGCCAGACCTGGGTTGGCCTGTTTACAACTTAAATGATGAATACCTCTTCTCTATGGTTTTGCGCAGGGAGGCCGCACTGGTGCAAACCATAAAAACAATTCATATAGCTTCTGCGCTGATTGCCGTATTGTCCATGCTTATGGTGGTGTTTTTTTCGTTCCGCTATTATTCAAACCTGTTTCACAGCGGAAAAAGATTACTTGCCACCCTGGGTTTTGGACTAACATTGCTGTTCTTTCGTGCTGTTTCCTTTCTTTTCGGCATACCCGGTGTTTTTTATGAAGGCACCTTGTTTTCACCCGAAATGTATGCCACGTCAGACCTGTTTCCATCATTAGGAGACCTGTTACTGAATGTTGCCGTTATTACTGTACTTGGTTATTTCCTGTTCTATAATTACAGAAACATTGAAATAAAACCGGCAACCAAAAAAGAAACAGCAATTTTCAGGGGATTTTTGCTGTTCACGACCATCTATTTGATCTGCGGATTGTCTTTATACCTTATAGAAGGACTGGTTATCAATTCGCACCTTACCCTGGATGTCCAGTTTATTTTTACCCTGGATATTTATAACCTGGTTGGCTTTCTTATCATTGGCCTGGTCTTTTTTGCACTGTTTTTTTATAGCGTAGTGCTTTGCCGGCTCGCGAAAAGAATCATCATAAGCAGAAAACATTTTTGGATCACCTGCGCAGCCTCGCTGATCTTACTTTTTACAACAACCTGGTTGCTTTACGGCTTCCTGCCCCTGCTTTTTCTTTTGACAATAGCCGCCATCATCGTTTATGAGCTGGATCAAAGATCAACATTTCCTCAAAAAGGATTTACCGCATTGGTTATTTCCCTTTTCCTCTTCTCAATTATATCCACGTTTGCCCTTTATCAATTCAACGAAGAAAAAGACAGGGAAAAAAGAAAAACCCTGGCATTGCAGTTGGCCTTTGAACAAGACCCGGTCGCTGAATTTCTTTTCCTTGAAATAGAGGAAGCCCTCTTTAAAGACAATCAACTACAAAACCTTATACGCCGTGACCCATATAATGATGCCCTGATTTTGAATTATTTACAATACCACTACTTCTATGATTTCTGGGCCAAGTATGACATACAGGTCACCGTGTGTGTACCTGATGAATTGCTTTTGATCAAACCCGACAATGTAGAAATAGAATGCGCCCTGTTTTTCAGCCAATATATACAAGCATTTGGAAAACAAACACTTAGCGAAAGATTCATCTATCTTGACAACGATACAGGGCGCAACAGCTATATCCTTAAAATGAAAATTGGCAAACATGAGGATGAGCCCCATGCCGAATATCATATGTATGTGGAATTTGATTCTAAGATCATCACCAGGGATATGGGCTTTCCTGAATTATTGATAGACGAAGCAATAGATATTAACCGTGAGTTAATAAATTACAGCTACGCAGTATACAAGAACGAGCTTCTCGTAAATGAATCGGGACCTTATATGTATCACGTGAATTTTTCAGTGTTTGGAGAGGTGGAGAATGAATTTACTTTTCTAGATTTTGACGGGTACACTCATTTAATATACAAAAAAGACGCGGAAACCATTTATATTGTGAGCCGTCCAAAAACCACCTTTTTGGAAGCACTGGCTCCGTTTTCATACCTGTTTATATCATTTTTTATACTGATTATCGTTTTTTGGTTGCTTTTCAGCACAAGAGATTCATCCACTTTTTTTAAGATCAACTTCAGGCGGCGCATACAATATTCCATGATCATTATACTGGTCGTTTCTGCACTGACAATGGGGGGTGCTTCCGCATGGTTTCTCTATAATATATACCAAAACAAGACACATTCTTTCCTTAATGAGAAAACCATCAGTGTATTGCTTGAGCTGGAGGCCGACCTGGCAGCCCACACATACCTGGACAAAACCATGGAGTACTTTCTTTATGATTTATTGTTGGGCTATTCGCATGTATTTTTCACCGACATTAACCTGTATAATCAACAGGGGCAGCTAATTGCATCGAGCCGGCCAAAAGTTTTTGAAGAAGGTCTTGTGGGGCGCAAAATGAANCCCATTGCCTATCATCAAATGAAGAAAGAGCACCGCAGCCAGTTCATTCATAGCGAGAAAATCGGAAAGCTGGAGTATTTATCGGCCTACACCCCTGTTTACAACAGGTACAATCGTGTGATTGCCTATCTGAACTTGCCGTATTTTGCCAAGCAAAGCGAACTGCGCAATGAAGTTACCTATTTCCTGGTGGCATTTATCAACATCTATTTGTTGATGGTGGTTCTTGCCATTGTCCTGGCCCTTTTTGTGTCGAACTACATCACCAAGCCCATGCAGGTGATCCGCGATAACCTGGCGCGCCTGCAGCTCGGAAAAGCCAATCAAAAAATTGAATGGAACCGCGAAGATGAAATAGGTAGCCTGATAAGCGAATATAACCGTATGATTGATGAGCTTGCCATCAGTGCTGAGCTCCTGGCCCGCAGCGAAAGAGAGACCGCGTGGCGTGAAATGGCCAGGCAGGTTGCCCACGAAATAAAGAACCCGCTTACACCCATGAAACTCAGCGTGCAATACCTCCAAAAGGCCTGGAAAGAAAAAGTGCCTGACTGGGACAACAGGTTGGAACGGTTTACGAAAACCATGATTGAGCAAATTGACAATATGTCGGTGATCGCACGTGAATTTAGTGATTTTGCAAAAATGCCGATGACCAAAAACGATTATATAGACCTGCGGTCAGTCATTCCTGAGGTGCTGGATCTGTACAAGGATCTTGAGAAGATTGAAATGGTTACTGAGATGCCGCCCGGGACAGAACCCTTACATGTATATGTGGACAGGAGCCAGTTGCTGCGCGTTTTCAACAACCTTATCAAAAACGCCATACAATCTTATGACAGGAAGGAAAAGGCCTATATACATGTACGTTGTTCCGTAGAGGACGAATTTTTCAGGATAGCCATTTCTGACAAAGGCTGCGGCATACCCGATAATAAAAAAGAAAAAGTCTTCGACCCCTATTTCACCACCAAGGCCAAAGGAATGGGGCTGGGGCTTTCCATAGTTAAAAACATCATTGAGGGTTTTGGCGGAAATATTTGGTTTTATTCAAAAGAAGAGGAGGGAAGTGAGTTTGTTTTCACACTTCCTGCTGCAGAGAATAAGGATAAATAGCTTGATTATTTGTACACCAGAGGCTCAACCTCTCCGTTAAACACCATCAGCGCATTCATGGCAAGTGCCCGCATTTCGTCCTCACCGGGATATATATAAACCGGAGAAATGTGTCGTACTCTCTCTGAAACAGCTTCCACAAAAGGTTTACCATAGGCAATGCCGCCGGTAAGCAGAATGGCATCCACGTCTCCTTTTAGTACTGTTGACATAGCCCCGATCTCTTTGGCCACCTGGTAAGCCATGGCATCCTGAATCAGTTGCGCTTTGCTGTCGCCGGCCTTGGCACGTTTTTCCACCTCATAGGCGTCGTTGGTGCACAGATAGGCCACCAGGCCACCCTGCCCGGTGATCATTTTCTTGATTTTTTCCTTTGAATATTGTCCGCTGAAACAAAGATCGACCAGTGCGCCAACCGGCAGGGTACCGGTGCGTTCCGGAGAAAACGGGCCTTCACCGTCAAGGGCCTGGTTCACATCGATCACACGGCCTTTATGATGGGCGCCCACGCTGATACCTCCGCCAAGATGGGCCACAACAAGGTTCATCTCTTCATAACTTTTTGAAACGGATTTAGCATGCTGACGGGCAATCGCTTTTTGGTTCAGGGCATGGAAAATGGAAATTCGCTCGAATAACGGATGACCGGAAATACGGGCAATATCATCGAGCTCATCAACAACCACAGGGTCGGCAATATAGGCTTTTGCTCCAGGGATGGTGCTTGCAATATCCTGGGCAATTAATCCCCCGAGATTGCTTGCATGCTCACCCAGCATACCAATCTGTAAATCTTCCATGAGCCGCTCATTTACTTCGTAAACACCTGATGGAATAGGCTTTACAAGCCCCCCGCGACCAACGATCACCTTAATGGAAGTGATATTGAAAGAAGCACTTTCCAGCTCTTCCAGGACGATTTTCTTCCGAAAGCTGTATTGATCGGTAATTTTTTCGAAACCACCCAGCTCCTCCGACGAATGTTTGATATTTTTCAGAAACACTTCCTTGGTGTTTTGAAATACAGCAATCTTTGTTGATGTGGAACCGGGGTTGATGGCCAGTATCAATTCTTTTACCATGTGGTTGTTTTTGTTGAAAGGGTTATGAAAATTACTTATGGTTGATGCAACAAGGGTTTATCTGGTCTGAATTATTTTTCGCTAACGGCTGCGGCCAGGGCTATACTGTTCAGCTTTGTTTCGTCGGTGTCGGCCCGTGAGGTAAGCACGATGGGTGCTGCTGCGCCAAGTATAACGGCTGCGCAACTTGCCCCCGCAAAGTAAATAAATGCCTTGTAAAGCGCGTTTGCCGCATCGATGTTGTCTGGCACCAGAATGTCGGCATCGCCGGCTACAGGGCTTGATATGCCTTTCAGATCAGCACTTTTTTTGCTGATGGCATTGTCGAAAGCAAGTGGCCCGTCGATGATACAGTTCTTTATCTGACCACGATCAGCCATTTTAGAGATAGTTGCGGCCTCCATGCTTGACTTCATGGCAGGGTTTACCGTTTCGACGGCGCTGAGGATGGCCACTTTCGGTTTATCTATTCCCAGCTTGCGGAAATAGCCTACGGCATTTTTGATGATGCTGACTTTTTCCATCAGTTCGGGTGCGATGTTCATGGCGGCATCGGTTAAACCAACAAGTTTGTGGTATTTTTCTGCTTCAAACAGGGCAAGGTGAGAAATCTGCTCCCCTGTGCGCAATCCGTATTCTTTGTTTAACACCGCTTTCAACAGAACGGCCGTGCCCAGGTTTCCTTTCATCAACACATCCGCTTCCCTGTTGCGCACCATTTTTACGGCTGCCGCCGCGGCNTCGGCATTGTCAGGCTGATGAACCAGGGTAAATGCAGTCAGGTCAAAGCTATGCTGATCGGCAATTTCCCGGATAAGTTTTTCATCTCCAATAAGAATACCTTCAATCAAATTGTTATGATGAGCATTGACAACGGCACCAAGCGCATGTGCGTCGTGGGCCGCGGCCAGTACAAGGCGCCTGCGGCTGTGAGAACGGGCCATTTCATGGAGCTGGGTGAGGTTTTTCAACATAGGACAGTGGCTTTGGGGTTACAAGCCTCAAAAATAAAAAAAAGTAGCAAGCAAATCCGGAAAACACACATGAAAAAGAAAAAAAAGCTCACCTCTCTGACAAAATCATATATCAGGGCCCTCTTCTGTTTCATCAAGCCATAATTGCCACAGGAAACCTAAAATAAATGTCTTAGTGGAACAAGCAACCACTCAAAAAACCGTTGTATCACAGGCCGCTGCATCCATCTCTCATAATCGAATGCCTCGGACGACCGGCGGGTTTCGTTCATGTGGCTGATCATCTGCCTGACAAGGCTTTTGTGTTCACCGGCCAGACAGATTTCATGCTGATATCGCAAGCTGCGATAATCAAAGTTGGAAGAACCGACAACAAAGTACTTTCTGTCAGATAAAAACATCTTCGCATGCAGATTTTGCGGAAGATAAAAAAAGAATTGCACCCCTTTTTCCGCCATCTCTCCCAGGTATTTGGACGATAGGACATCCATAATGCCTACATCNGATTTTTTTGGGATATGCACATACACATTCACACCGCGCATGGCTGCATCCATCAATGCTTTTCGCAAGCTGCTGCCCGGCAGGAAATAGGGGGTTTCGATCACGATCTCTTTTGTGGCCGCCTGGATGAGTTCCAGAAACTTCTTTTTCACAGGCTGGAAGGCAATAGACGGAACGTCGCGAATGATTTCGAGGCCGTTAAATTTAATCAAACGCGTATACGAAAGCTTGTCGTAAAAATATTTGTTGTATATGTTGTAATTCTGGGAAATGATTCGTTTAAAAGGCTTTGCGATAGCCCCTTTGATACGGAACATGGACTCTCGCCAGTTCAGCGAGTATCCGGCAATGTTTGCCGAGCCAATCCAGGTTACTTCATCGTCGATCACCAGTATTTTCCGGTGATCGCGCCGATGGCTCCTGGTAAAAGCGTCCCAGTTTAGCTTGATTTTCTTAAAAAAGCGCAACTCTCCACCGGCCTCTATCAGCTCCTGAAAGAAGGCAAGCCCGGAAGCGGCGCCCCACGAATCAATCAGCAAACGAACCTTTACACCTTCACGGCATTTTTTGATCAGATTATCTCGAAACCGTATTCCAATGGGGTCATTGCGAAAACGGTATATCTCAAGGAAAATGTATTCTCGTGCACGGTTAATATCGCTCAACATGGCTGTGTAATAAGCCAAAGGATCGGCAATCAACCTGATTTGAAGCTCTTGACCACTCCCTGATTCCATAATCTGAAAAATATCAGCCCAAAAAACTGTTTCTGTCCGGTTGATCCGGCCATATGCTCATAAATGGCTATAGCAATCGGCCAATTCAAAGATAAAGAAATAAAAATATAATGCAGAAAAAAAACCCACACACGCCATTTTGGCATAAAAATAGCGACTCAGGAGCTTAATCCGGATGTTTTTCGGCCAATTTGGCCACATTTTTTAAAAAAGCAGGATCGGAACATCTTTTGCCAAAGTAAAAACAAAACCCAAGTTTCACAAAAAAACAAGGAGGAAAAACCATGACAATTATCAGATGGCATAAACGACCAGTGAGGTCCAACATTTTTGACGACATGTTTGAAAAAGGTTTCCAGACAGGATTTGAAAGAAATTGCGGATGTGTTCCTGCAACCAACATCCTGGAAGATGATAAGGGCTTTGAAATTCAACTGGCAGTACCGGGGATGAAAAAGGAAGACTTCCGGATGGAGATGGAAGACAATGTTTTGTCTGTTTTCTTTGAGAAAAATGAGGAAGAAAAGGAAACAACCGGCGAGGAATACCTGCGTCGCGAGTTTGAGATGGAAGCCTTTACCCGCTCCTTCTCCATACCCAAAACCGTAGATGCCGAAAATATTAAGGCAAAATACGACAATGGAATCCTTTACATTTCCATACCCAAAATGGATAAGGCACGCTTGAGCAAACAAATCAAAGTGTCGTAAATCAAATAAGGCTGAAGTTGCCTGTAATAAAGCGCCGAAGGTCAACCGTCCTTCGGCGCTTTTTTTATATTAATCGTTCATCTGTTTATAGCAGTTGTAACTATTTGTTTTTTAATCGTTTATGATTTGTTTTAAGCTGCCCTTACAGGGCGCTGGTGGGGTTCCGCCCACATTTACCCAGGGCGTTGCCACTGGGCTGAATTAATTTGCCCCTACAGGGCGTTCCGTTTAACACCGCAAACCCTCTCTTAGCTGCGGCGAATGTATAATGTAGCCTTTCTTTGCGCTTTTTGCGTGATTTAACCTTTGCGGCCTTTGCGAGGAATAAAGTTTTTCACGCAAAGCCCGCAAAAAAAGATAAGCCCGCAAAGCACAACTGCTTACTTCTTAATCTTCCCTAAAGTCCATAAAGTCCCAAAAGCCTCCCACCATCTCTCATCTCTCATCTCTCAGTTCTCATCTCTCAGTTCTCAGCTCTCAGATCCCAGCTCCCATAATCACTACATTGATCATCGAAAACTGACAATTGATCATCGACAATCGACCATCCAAGCCTTGTCAAAGCTTTCAACACAGTTCAAACCATTCGTTACCGGTTATTGAACCGGCCTTCCTATCCCGGCCTCACCCTTCCGCCGCGTGCAAAGCGTTGATTGTAGTAATCTTCCGACAGGGAGCTGACGATCACGCCCCGGGAGGTGCTGGCGTGGGCAAAATAGCCGTTTCCAAGATAAATACCTACATGTGAGATACTTCTTCCTTTTGTCCGGAAGAATAACAGGTCTCCCTCCTGCAGTCCGCGCCTGCCGATGCGCCGGCTTTGAATGGACTGGTCGCGGGTTGTCCGGGCAATACTAATTCCGTAAACATCGCGATACAAAGCCCAGATGAAGCCGGAACAATCCACGCCCGAACGTGTGTTGCCCCCATGGCGGTAAGGTGTTCCGATCCAACCTGCAACTTCTTTGATCAAAACCGGATTCTCCTTTCCGCTCAACGGCATACCCAGAGTTCGGCTATATGTTTGGATTTCCGTGGCAGTCATGCCGGAAGGCAGGGTTGGAGTGTCCTTCACCACCCCGCATGCCGAAACCAGGAAAACAATCAGTGGCAGCAGGAAACGCTGTTGAAAATATGTATGATTACCTTTCATTGGTTTTGTGTTTCCATTTCCTTACCAAAAATAACCAAAACACTTTATGCATTGCCGATTTTTGCTTATGTTTGGCGAAAAATTTATTAATTCAAAAGTTAAACACAAAAACCATCATCATCATGCAAGAAAATCAATATTTATTAAACCCGAATCCATTAGTTCGTTTTTTACACAAATCACCTGCAGATTTTACCAAGGCAGACATCATCCGCTTCATTGAAGAGAATGACATTGAGATGGTAAACTTCCGGTATGTTGGGGGGGACGGCAGGCTCAAAGCCCTGAACTTCGTTATCCAGAGCCGCGAACATCTTGACAACATTCTGTCAACAGGGGAGCGTGTAGATGGCAGCAGCCTGTTTACCTTTCTGGAGGCCGGTTCGTCAGACCTTTATGTTGTTCCGCGCTTTCGTTCTGCGTTTCTGAACCCGTTTTCTGAAATCCCTGCCGTTGATATTCTGTGTTCCTATTATGACAAAGACGGCAATCCGCTGGCCAGTGCTCCGGAAAACATCATGCGAAAAGCCCACCTGGAGCTGGTTGAAAAGACCGGTTATGACATGGAGGTTATGGGAGAAATTGAGTATTATGTGATCAGCGAAAAAGACCCGCTTTACAGGGCCAACGACCAGCGTGCATATCATGAATCGGAGCCATTTGTAAAATGGGAGCAACTGCGGGTGGAGGCTATGATGGCCATGGCACAGACGGGCGCCCTCATAAAGTATTCTCATTCCGAGGTTGGAAACTTCTTTTCTGATGATGAGTATGAATATGAACAGAATGAGGTAGAGTTTTTGCCCACCAACATGGAGGATGCGGCAGACCAGCTCATTATTGCAAAATGGATCTTGCGCCAGGTTGCCTACAAATATGGTGTTACCGTGAGTCTTGCACCGAAGATCACGGCAGGCAAGGCTGGCAGCGGCATGCATATTCACATGCGTATCATGAAGGATGGGCAGAACATCACCCTCGATGGCGGTCGAATCAGTGATCCGGCCAGAAAAACCATCGCGGGGATCCTTGACATTGCCCCATCCCTTTCGGCATTTGGCAATACGATACCCACCAGCTACTTTCGCCTGGTTCCCCACCAGGAAGCACCCACAAATGTTTGCTGGGGCGAGCGTAACCGCTCTACTCTGATTCGTGTTCCGTTGGGATGGGTTGGCTCCGGCGACATGGTAGCAAAGGAAAACCCCCTTGAGCATGCAGCTGATAAAGATCAAAGCGACAAGCAAACGTTTGAGTTTCGCTGCCCCGATGGTTCGGCCGACATTTACCTGCTGATTGCCGGTTTGTGTGTTGGTGCGCGCCACGGACTGGAGATGCCGGATGCACTGGAGCTGGCAGAAAAAACCTATGTGGATGTCAATATTTTTGATGAGAAACACAAGTCGCGCCAGGCGCAACTGGCACAACTGCCGTATTCATGCATGAAAGCAGCGGAGTATCTCCGGAAACAATCAGAGGTTTATAAAAAATATGATGTCTTCCCTGACACGTTATTGGATGGTATCATCAAGACCCTCGAGGGATACAATGATGAAAACCTTCGTGAAAAGATCAGTTGTAACAGGGAGGAAACAATGAAGCTCGTCAGGCGTTTTTTGCATTGCGGATAGCCTCAACCAGCGATCCGGCGAGCCTGCTGGCGCCTATGCGAAACCATTTTTTGTTCATTCTTTTCTGACCGAGCACTTCTCTGCACATCCAATAATATGCGAGAGCTGTTTCCGGATCAGAAATACCTCCTGAAGGTTTAACACCGGCCATGCGGCCGGTTTTTTTGTTGAAGTCCCTGATGGCTTCAAGCATCACAAACATGGCTTCCGGAGTTGCTGCAGGCTGCACCTTGCCGGTGGATGTTTTCAGGAAGTCGCCGCCTGCTTCCAGCGCAATTTCACTGGCGCGGCGAATATTTGTGGAAGACTTAAGCTCCCCGGTCTCCAGGATAACCTTTAGCTGCGCATCCTTACATGCCTCCTTGATGGCTGCAATTTCGTCAAACACCTGATTATATTCGCCGTCCAGGAATTTTCCGCGCGAAATCACCATGTCTATTTCCTGGGCTCCTTCGTCAACGGCATAACGCACCTCAGCCATCTTCACAAAAAGCGGAGATTGTCCGGAAGGAAAAGCCCCGGCAACCGACGCTACCAGAATGCCGGTGTCGGCGAGAGCCTTTCGCGTGCCATGGANACAAAGGGCGGATATACACATACCGCAGCTACATCAGGAAAGCCCTCCCGCAAAGCGGAGAAAGACCTTGCCTGCGCACAAAGGTCGTCAATACGCTGTCGGCTGTCCGTTCCCTCAAGGGTGGTCAGGTCGATCATCCCAAGAATTTCTGCATAGGTTTTTGACAGATCAAGCTTGTCAACGGGAGCTTGTGCCAGGAGCCGGGCCTGTACCCGGATCTCTTCTTCATCC
>SL_3KL_010_SEDDRAFT_10000531_pt1 | contig 31353 bp, 25 predicted proteins | sample SodLakKL_010_SED_2_FD_10381 | JGI IMG/M metagenome (IMG submission 10381)
CACATCATCATAAAGGGTTACCATTTCTTTGAGCCACTCAAATGCCGCCAATCTGATCTGGGTATCCATAACCTTTTGGTTTGGAGTTCTTGTATCCCAATAATGGGTTTGTTTGGAAATATTCTTAAAGCTTTTTTTTCTTCTGCACCCTATCCATAATTGTGAAAAACCTCCGCAATATACAATTAATTCCCATAGGTAAAAACCCGGATTTTCCCAAAAATTTTCTAATCTGCTGCCGGAATTTTTTGAGGGAATAAATAGAGTTGGTTTTTCTTACCACTTTATTTTATCGTGGTGGGGATGAATGGTTGTACGGTCATCAAAAGTGGACAGAACACCTGGAGTTTACCCGTCAGGGTATGTTTTGGTGTTTTGAAGCATTAATCGTACCCGATCGGGTGCAGTTGCAGTAAATTGTTTTATTTTATACCTGAAAGGGTGTAATTTTAAAAAAATACCTTATATTTGTACCCGAACGGGACAAATTTTGATAATGAACCCATATGAAAAAAACCAAACCGTTCCTTCCTTAAGCCGGTTTGTAAAAAGTAAGAGGAAAGAATTGAACCTGACACAGCAGGAGTTGGCTGAAAAGGCAGGGGTAGGCTTGCGTTTTGTCCGGGAGCTGGAGCGGGATAAACCCTCCCTGCAAAAGGACAAGGTCAACCAGGTATTGAAGTTGTTCGGTTATGAACTGGGTCCTGTTCCCATGGACCGAAAGAAACTGATGGCAGAGTAAAAGGGATTGCTGCCATTTGGCTTCTGTGAAAAAACTTAATAACAAGGATGCCAATGAGAAAAGCCCGAGTATATATGCACCATTCCCTGGCTGGTATTTTAACAGAGGATGAGGAGGGTTACCACTTTCAATACCTGGATGAATACCTTGATCAGGCATGGGCGGAGCCGGTAAGTCTGACGCTACCACTTCAGGGCGGCCCCTTTCACCATCCGGTCCTTTTTCCTTTCTTTGACGGTTTGATACCGGAGGGGTGGTTATTGGACATTGCTGAAAAAAACTGGAAGATAAATCCGCGGGACAGGATGGGACTTTTGCTGAAAACCTGCCGGGATTGCATTGGAGCTGTCAGCGTTGAACCTGTTGATTAAACCTTAAGGCAGTGAGGAAAAACCGTTGTTTATATTGTTATCAGGAACTAAGCAGGGGAGAAGAAGATTTTCACCCTTCCTGCAGTAAAAAAATATTTGGAAGAGAGGTTTCCCCTTTGTTGGATTATACCAATGATCAGATGCTGGAGCTGGCTGAAAAAGTAATACAAAGCCAAACTTCGGTTACCGGGGTGCAGCCGAAGCTATCGCTGGGTTTGCAGCGACTTCCCCGAAAGGATAAACCCCGGAAACTCACCATCATGGGTTTATGGGGCAGTTACATCCTGAAGCCCCCGGGTGAAGACTTCCCCCTGTTACCGGAACTGGAAGACCTGACAATGCACCTGGCATCTATTTCCGGCATAAAAACCGTTCCCCACACCCTTATCCGGTTAAAGTCAGGAGAATTATCCTATCTTACCCAAAGGATCGACCGGCAGGGAAAGCGGAAGTTTCACATGGAAGACATGTGCCAGCTAACTGAAAAGATGACAGAATCGAAATACCGGGGATCATATGAACAAATAGGCAGAGCCCTGGTGCAGTATTCGGTCAACCCCGGCTTAGACATCATCAACTTTTTTGAACAGGTGGTCTTTTGCTTTCTTACCGGCAATAATGATATGCATTTAAAGAATTTTTCCCTTTTCAGCGATCCCCATAAAGGCTACAACCTGAGCCCGGCATACGATATGGTGGCTGCAGAATTGGTAGTTGAGGGCGATGATGAAGAACTGGCACTTACTTTGAATGGTAAGAAAAAGAAAATACAACGTAAAGATTTTGAGCAAGCCATGGGCCTGTTTCAGATTGATCAAAAAGCATTTGAAAATATCTTTCTTCGTTTTAGCAAAGCCATTCCCCAATGGCATGAGTATATAAAAATCAGCTTTTTACCTGAAAAAATGAAAAAGGCATACCATTCCATGGTCAAAAGAAAAGCTGCACAGATAGATTTAAAGCCTTTTGGGTAGGGGATCCACCCTGAACCGGCTTATCATTTCTATTTTATGAGAGGATCCCTTGCAAAGTTGAATGAAGTCCTCACCCCTTCACCTCTTCCCTGTTGGCGATATGTGCTTCGGGGCTTCCTGTTTTTCGGGAGGTGGGGTGGGGTTTGAGCACCAGTGCAGGTTGGGTGTGGCGTGCTTCGGGCAGGGGGAAGAGCTCATTGGTTTTGATGCCGTGTTTTTTTTCAAGGGTTTCCAGTTCGCCATAATCCAGCACCCGCATGGGGCAGGCGGCCACGCAGGAGGGAGGTTTTCCTTCTTCCAGGTAGTCGGCGCAGAGGGTGCATTTGGTCATGACCTTTTTATTGGGGTCGAACTGCAGGGCATCGTAGGGGCAGGTCCATTCGCAGTAGCGGCAGCCCATGCAACGCTCTTCGTGTATCAGCACCAGGCCCTGTCCGTTTTTAACGATGGCCTTGTTGGGACAGGCTTTCATGCAGGTGGGTTCCTTGCAGTGGTTGCAGGCCAGGGAGAGGTGGTATGAAAAAACGGTGGGCCTCCAGGCCTTTCCTTCGGCGATCCAGTCGCCCCCGCTCACCTCGTAAATGCGGCGCCAGCGCACCCCCATGGGGGAGTTGTGCTTGTCCTTACAGGCCACCTGGCAGGTTTTGCATCCCGAGCAGGAAGCGGCGTCAAAAAAGAAGGCCATTTGTTTTTCCATGGGTCACGCTTTTTTTACTTCCACCATGATGGTATGTTGTGCATTGCCAAAGGCCAGCGGGGTCCACTTGTGGCTGGTGAGCACGTTCACGTTGCCGCGGCGGTCGATGCCGTCCTTGTCGGGCTCCCACCAGGCTCCCTGCGGGATGTTGACCACCCCGGGCATGATCTTGTTGCTGATGCGGCAGGGGATGATGATCTTTCCCCTGTCGTTGTATATAAGTACTTTGTCCCCGTCTTTGATTCCCCTTTTTCGTGCATCGATGGGGTTGATGAACAGTCGCTGCGGGAAGGCTTCTTCCAGCCAGTCGATGCCGTCGTGGGTGGAGTGCACCCGGGGCATGTAGTGGTGTCCCAGGGCCTGAAGGGGGTATTTTTCGCTTTCTTCCCCAAAGGGGCTTTCCCACTCCTGAATGTATTTGGGCACAGGCGGAATCTCTTTTGGGTTGCCCATCTCGTAAAGGGTTTTGGAAAAGATCTCAATTTTTCCCGAAGGCGTGTTGAGGGGATGTTTTTCGGGGTCTTTGCGAAAGTCCCTGAAGGCCACCTTTGGCTCATGCACCGGCTTGGTGTAAAGTCCCCGGTTCATTTCATGGAGTTTGTCCAGNGAGGGGATTTCGGGGAAGCGGGTGTTGCGGTAATANTTTACGGCCCATTCAATCCAGTCGCGNTCGGTGCGTCCCAGGGTGTATTGTTCCCAGAGGCCCAGCCTTTGTGCCAGGTCGGCGCAGATGCGGTAGTCGCTTTTGGTTTCGTGGGGNGGGTTGGCCACTTTGGGCATGATGATCACCTCGTCACCGTATTTCCAACCGTCTTCCAGTCCCCAGGTTTCGAACTGTGTGCAGGCAGGAAGCACCAGGTCGGCAAACTTTGCCGAAGGGGTCATGAACTGATCCTGCACGGCAATGAACTCCACCAGGTTTTCATCGGCCAGTATCTTTGCCGAGCGGTTCACGTCGGCGTGCTGGTTGATCAGGATGTTGGAAGCCACGCACCAGATCAGCTTGATGTTGTTGTTGAGCTTTTCGGCTCCCCTTACGCCCTCTTCCNGTCCCATTTCCTTTCCGCGCAAAATGGCTTCGGTCCAGAGGAAAACNGGTATGGTGGNNNAAACGGGGTTTCTTCCGGTGGGGAAGACGTTCCAGAATGGTCCTCCGTCGTCGGCCTGCAGGGCGATGCCACTGGCCCATCCCCCGGGTATTCCCACGTTGCCGGTAATGGCGGCCAGAACGCAGCCTCCCAGCACGGGCTGTTCCCCGTAGGCCCGGCGTTGCATGCCGTAGCCCTGGTAAAGCATGGCGGGTTTGATGCGGCCGTAGTCCCGGGCGATTTGTATGATGGTATCTTTCGGGATGCCGGTGATGGCTTCGGCCCATTCGGGGGTTTTGGGCTGGCCGTCGCGGGTGCCGAAAATATAATCGTGATAGCTTTCTTCGTTCTCCAGGCCTTCGGGCATCTGGGTTTTGTCGAATCCGATGCAGCAGCGCCTGATAAAGTCTTTGTCGTGCAGGTCTTCGGAGATGATCACATGGGCCATGGCGCTCATAAGGGCGGTGTCGGTGCCGGGCCTGATGGGGATCCACTCATCGGCCAGGGCGGTGGCGCTCATGCTCATGCGGGGGTCAATGCAGATGACCCTGGCCCCGTTTTCACGGGCTTTTTTGATGAAGTATTCGCTGTTGGTGCCGTCGCGCATCTCGGCGGGGTTCCACCCCCACATGATGATGTATTTTGCATTCACCCAGTCCTGCCGTTGATTGCCGGTGATGCCCGTACCATATACATAAGGGGTTGCCCGGCTGATGCAGGCCCAGCTGTAGGAGTTGTAAAAACCCAGGGACCCTCCGAAGAGGTTCATCAGGCGGGCGGCGGTCTGCCGGCCGTTGGTCTGATTGTAGCTGCCCGTGCCGTAGGGTACCAGTATGGCATCGTTGCCGTATTGCTCCTTCACCCTCACAAGCTCCTTTGCCATCAGGTCAAGGGCTTCATCCCAGCTGATGCGTTCAAACTTTCCTTCCCCACGCTTGCCAATTCTTTTCAGGGGATATTTCAGGCGGTCGGGATGGTATTGCCGGCGGCGGTAGGCCCTTCCGCGTATGCAGGCGCGCAGCTGCGGGTCTTCCAGTGTGTCGGTGGGACGGTCGTCGGTTTCGATGCGCTGTATCTTATCGTCTTTGATCCAGAGTTTCAGCACGCAGCGTCCCCCGCAGTTGTGGGCGGGGCATCCCACCCTGACGATGGTGGTGCCGTCCTTTTCGATGCGGTTGGGCAGGCTCACCTCGTCTTTATGGCTTTTGCAGCCAGGCAGTCCGCCCAAAGCAGATACCCCTCCGGCAAACACGGCACTGAGTTTTATGAAACAGCGGCGGTCCATGCCTTGCTTGTCGGGATCGGCGGCCGGATCGGGAAGGTGGGAGTCAAAAGGCTGCATAAGGTTCGGCAATTAAAAAGTATTCAGGCACAAAAATAACAATTCCTGAAAAACCATCAGGGCGTTTCAAGGGGTATTTCCCGGGCATTGCCCAGTTCGATCAGGCTCATGGTCAGCAGCTTGATCACGTCCCGCATGATCTCCACCTCGATTTGTTCCATATCGTCTTCAGGAACATGATATCGGGTGGGGGTGGTGGCCCCTCTTGTTCCAAAATGTATGGTCGGGATCTTGTGATTGGAAAATACGGCCCCGTCGGTCCTTGGGCGGAAGGCATACCGCCACTCCCCGGTACGGGTATTCATGGGGCGGTGCACCCATTGTTCGTTATTTCTTTCCAGGAAGGGGAGCAGTTCTTTCCATGGATCGGGGGTATAGGCAAAAAAGGAATTGCCGCGCCCCACCATGTCCAGATTGATGAGCATTTTGATCTGCTCTTTGGGATGGGGGAAGTTTTCCACAAAGTGGGTGGCGCCCACCAGTCCCACCTCTTCGGCTCCAAACAGCAGGATGATCAGGCTGCGGTCAAGTGTGGCTTCTGCCTCCGACAGGGCTTTGGCAATGCCCAGTGCCAGTGAAACTCCGGAGGCATTGTCGAGGGCACCGGGAAACAATACCGGCATCATGCCCAGATGATCCAGGTGGGCTCCAATGATCAGGTATTCGTTTTTAAGCTCCGGATGCTGTCCTTCAATCATGGCTACCACATTGGATGTGGTCCCGTCAGGATAGTATTCTGTGGTCAGGGCCAGGGTGGCTTTTTTGCCCGTGGGGAAGGAATGGGGGCTCAAAGTGGAACGGATGGTTTTTCGCACATCATCCAGTTGGTGCCCCGTTCCTTTGAAAAAGTCTTCTATCACATGGTTTCCGGCAGCCAGGAATACAAAGTCCTCGTCCACGGTAGGTCTTGCCCCGGCCAGGTGATAGGCCATGATCATGCCTTTGGCGCCCTGCTCCACTGCGGTGCGCACTTTCTGGTCGTGATCCTGGTGAGGCTGCCACATCTGCAGGCTGTCGGGATCGCTCCCCCCGTAGGGGATGCCCAGCTCGCAGATCACGATTTTGCCTTCCACATCCACCCCGGCGTAATCGTCGTATCCCAGCTCCGGTGCGCTGATGCCATAGCCCACATACACGGCTTCGGCATAAACCTCCCCGCTGCCCGACATGGCCCAGGGGTAGTAATCCTTCCCGTATTCATAGGTTTTTGTTATTTCATTTTCTCCCATAGGGATGTGCATTTGCAGCAGCCCTTTGTCTTTCACCAGGGTGTAGGGCTGGTCAAATTCCTGGAAAAATCCTTTTTCGGGAAAGAAGGGTTGCAGTCCCCATGATTCGAGCTTTCCGGCAGCCCAGTCAGCGGCCCGGTCGTAGCCGATATCGCCGGCGAGGCGTCCGCGCATTTCAGGGGAGGTAAGGGTGAGCATCCAGGAGGTGATGTTGTCTTCCGAAACGGCATGCAATGCCCTGATTAAGGTTTCCCGCTCGTTATCCCCGTAGCGGGATTCGGCCTGCAGGGAAAAGGGCAGGCTGGCAATAAAAAACAGAAAAACAATCCAAACTTTATGGTTCATAATCTTGTCGAAAACTTTAAATGGGTAAAACAGCCCCAAAACTACGAAAATTATTTTGCCGTGAAGCAGTAGTTTATGGTTAAGCTTTTAATTCTTTATTTTTTCTAACTTTAGCCCCTCAAAAATTATTATGTATTTAAGTATTTTTTAAAAATTGTAACCATGAAACTTCCATGATTGGCTTTAAACACGCGCGGGGATGATTACTTGAAAAACAGAAGGTTCTCCAGTGAAGAAAAGTTAATTGTGAAGTTCCATGTGAGCTGTTTAACCAAATTATTTTCACATGAAAAGGACTTTTTTGTTATTAATGCTTATGGCATTGGCCGGCATGTTTGGGCGGGTATATGCCGATGGAACCTTATTGCTGCGCGAGCCCACGGTAAACGAGAGCCATGTGGTGTTTGTGTATGCCAACGACCTGTGGATGGCTTCCCGCGATGGGGGAGATGCCTGGCGCCTGACCACCAACGAGGGTGCCGAATCCCTTCCGCACTTTTCTCCCGACGGCCGCATGGTGGCTTTTACGGCCCAGTACGATGGCAATACCGATGTATATGTGGTGCCAGCCCGGGGAGGGCAGCCCCTTCGCCTGACATGGCATCCCGGCCCCGACAGGGTCATGGGATGGACCCCCGATGGTCAGCATGTGCTGTTTGTTTCGGGAAGGGAAGGAGTCCCCACCCGGGAATCGCGTTTTTATAAGGTGTCTGTTGATGGGGGCATGCCGGAGCCTTTGGTGGTGCCAAGGGGGGTAAATGGGCAGATCTCCCCCGATGGCCGTTACATGGCTTACCAGGAAGTGGGATTCATCGATCCTGAATGGAGGAATTACCGGGCCGGTCAGGCCAAACCCATCTGGATCCTCGACCTGGAGGATCATTCCCTTATCACCACTCCCCAGGAGGACGGCGAGCGCCACATGAGCCCTATTTGGTTCGGGGACGTGGTCTATTTCCTGTCGGAGCGCGACTATGCCTCCAACATCTGGTCTTTTGAGCCGGGTACCGGCCGCCTGGAACAGGTGACCTTCCATGCCGACTTCGACGTGAAAAACCTCAATGCCGGAGGTGGCGTCATTGTTTATGAACAAGGTGGAAGGCTGCATATCCTGGAACCCGCCAGCGGGGAAACCCGTCCACTGGAGATCAACGTCAGGGGTGACTTTCACTGGTCGCGCACCCGCTGGGAAAACGTGCGTCCCACCGCCCTGCAGAATGCTTCTCTTTCTCCCACAGGCCAAAGGGCTTTGTTTGAATATCGTGGCGATATTTTTACTGTTCCGAAAGAACATGGCGACTGGCGCAACATCAGCCGCAGCCCCGGGGTGGCAGCCCGCTACCCGGTCTGGTCGCCCGATGGCAGCCAGATCGCATGGTTCTCCGATGAAACCGGAGAGTACCAGCTGATGATCGGCACCCAGGACGGAATGGAAGATCCCAGACGTATCGAACTGCCCGATCCATCTTTCTTCTTTCGGCCGGCATGGTCCCCCGATGGGAAATACATCAGCTATACCGATACCCACCTTAACCTTTATGTTGTGGAAGTAAGCAGCGGGGAAGTAACCCTGGTGGATACCGACCGCTATGTGCGTCCCGAACGTACCATGAATCCGGTATGGTCGCCCGACAGCAAATGGATTGCCTATGCCCATACCCTGGATAACCTGTTCAAGGCCATTGTGTTGTATAACGTGGAAACCGGCGAACGCATTCAGATGACCGACGGTATGTCTGATGCCATTACCCCCGTATGGGATGCTTCCGGAAAATACCTTTATTTTCTGGCCAGCACCGATTACGGCCTCAATACCGGCTGGCTCGACATGAGCGCTTATGACCGTCCGGTTACCCGCGGCCTTTATGTTACCGTACTCAGCAAAGAAGATGCTTCTCCTTTTCTGCCCCTCAGTGATGAGGAGGAAAGCGGCAATGAAGAGACGGAGGAAACCAATGACAGCGGAGAGGTGCGTGTACGGATTGACCGGGAAGGCCTGCAGCAACGCACCGTTGCCGTTGACATCCCCTTGAGGGATTACCGTGGGCTGCTTCCCGGGCCGGAAAACAAAGTCTTTTATTTTGAAAATGTCCGTCATGAACCCGGGCTAACCCTGCACCGCTATGATTTTGAAAAGCGGAAGCCGGAAACTTTCATGAAGCGGGTGAATGAGGCCACCGTATCTCACGACCGCAACTCGCTCCTGTATCGCAGTAGCTCCACCTGGGGCATTGTGGAAACTGCCGGTCCGGAAAAAAGCCCTGGCGACGGCCAATTGGAGGCCATCGGAAACATGCGTATGCGCATAGAACCCAAAGCCGAATGGAGGCAGATGTTCCGGGAAGGCTGGAGGCTGCAACGCGACTTCCTCTACGTGGATAATGTGCACGGAGCCCCATGGGATGATATCTACGACTGGTACCGCCCATGGGTGGAGCATGTGCGCCATCGCCGCGACCTGAACTATGTTATCGAGATCATGGGCGGGGAAGTGGCCGTGGGGCATTCCTACGTTTTTGGAGGCGATATGCCCGAGGTGGATCAAATTCCCATCGGCCTGCTTGGAGCAGACTTCAAAGTGGATAACGGATATTACCGCTTTGAAAAGGTTTACGACGGAGAGTCCTGGAACCCCAGCCTCAGGGCACCCCTGGGACAGCCGGGCATCAACGTGAATGAGGGCGACTATTTGCTGGAAGTGAACGGAGTGGAAGTGGATGCCGCAGAAAACCTTTACCGCTATTTTGAAGGAACTGCCAACCGTCAGACCCGCATCAGGGTCAACAGCAGCCCTTCCCGCGAAGGCTCAAGACTGGTTACCGTGGTGCCTGTGGCCAACGAATACATGTTGCGGATGATGCACTGGGTGGAAGATAACCGCCGCAAAGTAGACGAAATGTCCGGTGGCAAACTGGCTTATGTATATGTGCCCAACACCAGCGGCATGGGATATACTTTCTTTAACCGCTATTACTTTGCCCAGCAGCACAAGCAGGGAGCCGTGATCGATGAGCGCAACAACGGGGGCGGTTCTGCCGCCGATTACATGATCGACATCATGGCAAGGGAGCTGTTTGGCTATTTCAACTCCCGGGCTGCCGACCGCAAGCCCTTTACCACGCCCATGGCAGGCATATGGGGCCCAAAGGTGATGCTCATCAACGAACGGGCCGGCTCCGGAGGTGACCTTTTGCCCTATATGTTCCGCAAAGCAGAGCTGGGGCCCCTGATCGGCACCACCACCTGGGGCGGACTGGTGGGCATCTGGGATACCCCCTCCTTTATTGACGGAGGCCGGATGATGGCCCCCAGGGGCGGATTCTTTAATACCGATGGAGAATGGGCCGTGGAAGCAGAAGGCGTGGCCCCCGACATCAAAATAGAACAAACCCCACGGGAAGTGATCCGGGGAGAAGACCCCCAGCTTGAAAGAGCCGTGGAGGAAGCCCTGAAGCTCCTGGAAACTGAAGCCATAGAACTTAAAGAAGAACCCGATCCTCCGGTGCGCTACCGTCGCCCCGAACCACAGGATTAAGGAATATCAAGCTGCAACAAAGGCCGGGCCCCGTTTCCCGGCCTTTGGTTTTTTCGGGCACGGATGATAAATTTTTCTAACTTTGGCTCAATTTTATTGCTGATATATAGCCAAATAAAATGATATCCATATATATTATTCCTTTGCTGGTAGCCATGTTTTTGGCCATCAACATGGGGGGCAGCGGTACGGCTCCTTCATTTTCAGCAGCATATGGGGCTGACCTCATCCGTAAAGATATGATTCCGGGATTGTTTGGGATTTTTGTTTTTGCCGGGGCGGTGATCGCCGGCCAAAAGGTGATCCTCACTGTTGGTGGGGATATCCTTCCCACAGAAAGGGTGAATATGACCCTGAGTATTATCATTTTGGGGTCGGTGGCACTTTCGTTGTTTTTTGCCAATATGCTCAGGGTGCCTCAATCTACCAGCCAGTCTACAATATTTGCCCTTGCCGGGGCCGGGGGATATTTAAATGTGCTGCAAACCGACCGTTTGTTTTTCGAGATCATCCCTACCTGGTTCATTACCCCGGTAGTAGCCTTTTTGCTGGCGTTTTTTCTTGGAAAGTTGATCCTGAAGGCCATAAACGGCCCTTTATCCGGTATATACCATAAATTGAGAGAACACCGCATTCTGGCCGTATTTGTTGTGGGCACCTCCTGTTATGTGGCTTTTGCCATCGGCAGCAACAACATGGCCAATGCGGCAGCCCCTGTTCTGGGAATGGCCGTTAACATGCTGGATGTTACGGTGGGAAGCGAACCTTTTTGGATGCTGATGCTTATTCTCGTATTTATGCTTGCTCCCATGTTTGGCATTGGCAGTTCATTGATGGGGCACAGGGTATTGCAAACCACAGGAAAGAACATTGCCAGCTTTGGTCCCATGGGTGCCAGCTTTATAGCCCTGATCACCGCCACAATCCTTTTGTCGGCCTCATTACTGAGAGGGATTCCCACTTCCCTGGTGCAGATGAATACTGCGGCCATCATTGCCCTGGGAATGCTTAAAGAAGGGCACACCCACATCTGGAAAAACGCTCCACTGAAAAGGATCTTTGTCATCTGGATGACAGCTCCCCTGATCGCCCTGGTCCTTTCCCTCACAGCCACATGGCTGGCAGATACCTGGGGTTGGTTGTGATGCAGCTTATTTCATTCTCCCGGCAGCCTCTGCCGAATCAGTTGGGACAGCCCCCGAATGGGCAGCCTACCTTGGTGAAACCTGAAAAAATGTTTATCGTTTATATGTTTAATTGTTTAATTGTCTGAATATGGCAGTTAGCATCCTATTGAAAAAAACATCAAAAAAATACAACTTTCAGTTTTGATTTCTTAAAATGGTTGGTCCAGATGAGTTCCTCTTTTGCAGGTTTATAGGACAAAACCCCCGGAGGGGGTTTCATATAGATTGCATGGATGGAGCCTCTACCCGGTGCTGCAAGCATTAGCTTTGCAAGCGGGATAAAGGTTTATGCAGCGCAATAAAGACCATTGCTATTTCCGGGAATTCCTTTCCACTTTTTTCATTGCCAAAAAAGTGGAGCAAAAAGGCTAGCCCAAACGATGGGCCCGCCCGCCCTGTGATAAGACCGGAATTCCAGCCAAAGTAGGCAAGCCCCTTTGGCGGAATTCCAGGCCTTATCTCATTCCCGCCAACGGCTGCTCCCCGTTTGGGCCACCCCCCCCCGCGTGTGACTAACAACCTTTGTGCAGATTAAAAAAAGCCGACCCTAAGATGAAAAAATGTTTTACCCGCAAATAAATCCCTGAAAGCAAAATGGCTGGCATTGGACAACTCCCGGTAACAAGACCGGTCCTAATAAATTACAAACATTGCAGGTTAAAAAAGTTAAAACCCCAAAGGCGTACAATTAACAATCCCGGGCGAAACCCGGGGTTAATGACATATGTCCGACCCTGTGCTGCAAGCATTTCTATTGCAAAAGAGAAAAAGGTATTTGCAGCGCAAATAAAATATTTTCCGGGAAAAACGAACAATTAAACAGCCTTTTCCTACTTGCTCATCCAGCCCATTTCTTTTTCTTCAAATGATCATTTTCATTTTTTACCCCCATATGCTGTATAAATAATAATCCCAAAATTCTTCGTTCTTTTTAAAAAGAAATAATTCCATAAAAAACGTATCTTTGCGCCGTATTTTGTTGATATACAGCATAGAAAACCGGTGTTTCCGTAACAAAAAGACGATACAAGCTTTTATTTTTACTTCAAAACCAAAAACTAACCCTTTCAAAAAAACATTATGAAAAAATTCTCATTGTTATTCATTTCAATTGTAATTTTTATGGCAGGATGTTCGGAGCGGGTGCAGGAAAATCCATTTTTCACCGAGTGGGATACCCCTTTTGGTGCACCCCCTTTTGACCAGATCGATGATGAACACTTTCTCCCGGCATACGAAGAAGCCATTCGTCAGCACAGGGAAGAGATCGACGCCATTATCAACAACCCCGAAGAGCCCACTTTTGAGAATACCATTGTAGCCTATGATGAGGCCGGCGGGATGTTCCGTCGCATCAGCCCGGTATTTGGCGGCTTGCGTGGAGCGGAAACCAACGACCGCCTTCAGGAGATCGCCCGTGAGGTGACCCCCATGCTTTCGGCTCACAGCAACGCCATCAGCATGGATCAGGAACTGTTTGCCCGCATCCAGGCGGTTTATGAGCAGCGCGATGAACTGGGACTGGACCGGGAGCAAATGCGTGTGGTGGAAACCTACTACCGCGACTTTGAACGTAACGGGGCTGCCCTTCCCGAAGCAGAGCGCGAAGAGCTGAAAAAATTAAGGGAAAGAATGTCCATGATCTCTCTGCAGCTTGGCGAAAACCAGCTGGCCGAGACCAATGCTTTTCAATTGAAGCTGGAAACAGAAGAAGACCTGGCCGGACTTCCTGAAAGTGTCAAGGGCTCTGCTGCCGATGCGGCCGAAAGTGCCGGGGTGGATGCCAAAGGCATTGTTACCCTGCACAACCCAAGCTGGATCCCTTTCCTGCAGTTTTCCGAAAGAAGAGACCTCAGGGAAAAGGTTTTCACCGCTTATTTTATGCGTGGAGACAATGACAACGAGCACGACAACAAAGACCTTTTTGCTGAGCTCATGCAGCTGCGCCTTGAAATGGCCAGACTGCTGGGTTACAACAACTATGCTGAATACTTCCAGGCCATACAGATGGCCGAAAAGCCCGAAAATGTATATGACTTCCTTTACGAGATATGGGAGCCCTCCCTTGCCCGTGCCAAAGAGGAGCGCGCACAGATGCAGGCCATCATCGACCGCGAAGGCGGTGGTTTTGAGCTCAAGCCCTGGGACTGGTGGTATTATGCCGAGATCATCAGCCAGGAAGAATACGAACTGGATGATTCGGAAGTGCGCCCTTACTTTGCTATTGAAAATGTGAAGCAAGGCAATTTCCTGCTGGCCAATAATTTGTTTGGACTGACTTTTGAAGCCCGTCCCGAAGTGCCGGTATACCACGAAGAAGTGGAAGCTTATGAGGTGTTTGACCGCGATGGCAGCCATCTGGGCATTCTTTTCATTGATCCCCACCCACGTCCCGGCAAGCGCGGAGGCGCTTGGTGCGGCACTTACCGCAGCGGTTCATGGGATAACGGCGAGCGCATTTCTCCCATCGTGACCATTGTCATGAACTTCAGCCGTCCTAGCGGAGAGCGTCCCGCCCTGCTCACCTGGGATGAGACCACCACCTATTTCCACGAATTTGGTCATGCCCTGCACAATTTCTTTGCAGAAGGACGCTACAGGAGAACCAGCCGCAGCGTGCCCAGAGACTTTGTGGAGCTTCCTTCACAGATCCTGGAGAACTGGGCCGGAACCCCCGAAATGCTTAAAGAATATGCTTTCCATTACGAAACCGGGGAAACCATTCCCGATGAACTGATCGAGAAACTCAAAAATGCCGAACATTTCAACCAGGGATTCATCAACACCGAATACATTGCAGCGGCTATCCTTGATATGGACTGGCATACGGCCGAGCATGGNGATGAGATCGANGTGAGAGCCTTCGAGAATGAATCCCTCAAAAACATGGGTCTTATCGAAGAGATCAAGCCAAGATACCGCACCACCTATTTCGGCCATATCTTTGGCACCGGTTATGCCGCCGGCTATTACGTGTACCGCTGGGCAGGTGTTCTGGATGCCGACGCTTTTATGGCTTTCCGGGAATCCGGCGACCTTTACAACCAGGAGCTCGCAGAACGTTTCCGCAATTATATTCTTGCCAACAATGCCATCTATGAAGGCATGGAAGCCTATGTGAAATTCCGCGGAGAAGAGCCTTCCATTGAGCCTTTCCTGATCCAGAGCGGATTGAAATAGCAATTGGAAATTCTTGGATAACCAAAAAAGGCATCATATTAATATGGTGCCTTTTTTAATTTTATTAAATAACATTCCGGAATTTTTTTATTCTGCCGGGATTTCATTTTCCGGTTGATTCCAAACAAGGTTTTGCATTATTTTTGCAATAACGCCTTGCACTAAAAAGCCGATCATGAAAAAGCCTGTTAATCCCTGGAAAAACATTCCTGCAGAAGATTACGAGGCACATATGGGAAACCCCATGGTGGGTCAACTACAAGCTTTGACAGGCATTACCCAGGAGGCGTTGAAAAAATATCTGCCCCCTCGTTTTATGATGCTTGGCTGCTGCACGGGAAACGGTTTTGAACATGTAAACCCGGAAATTACCAAACAGGTGGTGGGTGTGGATATTAACCCGGATTACCTGAAAATTGCCCGTAAACGTTACGGTTCCGGAATTCCTGGCTTACAGCTTTTTTGCCTTGATCTCAATAGGGATGCCCTTCCCCTTATGGAAGCAGACCTGGTGATGGGTGGATTGATCCTGGAATATGTGAACCTGGAAAAAACCGCAGAGGCACTTCAACAGATAATCCCATCAGGAGGAACTGCCGTTTTTGTAATACAGCAAAGTGAGGGATCCTCCTTTGTTTCCGACACCAGGATAAAATCGCTGGAAATCCTCACAACCATATCCAGGGAGTTGGATCCGCAGGAAGTGCAAAGGGTTTTTGAAGAATACCGTTTCTTGCTTCAGGAATTGCAGGAAATAGCAATTCCTGGCAACAAAAAATTCATACGCCTGGTTTTTGAAAAGGTATGACCCATTAATATTAGAAGTATTTATCATTAGGTTTCTCTGACAATTGTTTAAATTAGCTGTAAAATTTTCAAAGAACTTTTCCATGAAACGAACCTTGATCCCGGTATTTCTGGTGGTTGCCTTTTTAATGGGCTTTGCGGCTGCACGCATGAACGAAGGGATTTCCCTTGCGACCATAGAAAATGCCGGCAGGCTTATAGGGCTTGAATTTAAACAGAAGCATCAGGAGATGATGAAAAGCGGGCTGGAAAGCTACCGGGAGGATTACCGGGCCATACGGGAGCATACCCCGGACAATGCGGTGATCCCGGCTTTGTTGTTTGATCCCCTTTTTGGAGAGAACCCCGAAGATGAAACTGAAAAACCGGTTCATTGGGAGATTCCCATGGATGTGGCATTTCCTGAAAATCCGGATGAACTGGCCTTTTACAGCATACCCCAGCTGGCCTCTTTGTTGCGGCAGGGTCACATCACTTCAGAAGAGTTAACAGTTTTTTTCCTGGATCGCCTTAAAAAATATGGGGATACCCTGGAGTGTGTGATCACCCTGACGGAAAGCAGGGCCCTGGAAAGTGCCCGCAAAGCAGACCGGGAAATTGCTGCCGGAGATTATCGCGGCCCCTTGCACGGCATTCCTTATGGAGCGAAAGACCTGCTTGCCGTGGAAGGCTACAAAACCACCTGGGGCGCGGTGCCTTACAAAGATCAGGTGATCAACGAAACGGCCCATGTGATCCGTCAGCTGGATGAAGCCGGTGCCGTGCTGGTGGCAAAAATGACTTTGGGTTCATTGGCCATGGGTGACGTATGGTATGGAGGCAAAACCAGGAATCCCTGGAATCTGGAGCAGGGCTCCAGTGGTTCTTCTGCCGGATCGGCCGCTGCGGTGGCTGCCGGATTGCTGCCTTTTGCCCTGGGTACCGAAACCCTGGGCAGCATTGTATCTCCTTCCACCCGATGCGGGGTAACCGGCCTCAGGCCCACCTTCGGCAGGGTAGGAAGAAGCGGGGCCATGGCCCTGAGCTGGACCATGGACAAGATCGGTCCCATGGCTCGTTCGGCCATGGAAACCGCCATGGTGCTTGATGCCATTAAAGGGAAAGATCGATCGGACCCCTATCACCGGGAAACCGGCCTGACGGCCCCTGCAGGGATCAACCCGGAGGACCTGCGTGTGGGCTATCTCTCCAGCCTGTTTGATATGGAAGATGAAGAAAAGGAACATGAGGTGCAGGTGTTGAATGATTTGCGGAAAATGGGGATCAGGCTGGAAAAGGCAGATTGGGCTTTTGAGGTTCCTGCCAATGCGCTGGGCCTGATCCTGATGGCCGAGGCGGCTGCCGCTTTTGATGAGCTGACGGTTTCAGGAAAAGACAGTTTGCTGGTATCCCAGACGCAGAATTCCTGGCCAAACTTTTTTCGCACGGCCCGGTTTATTCCTGCAGTGGAATACATCAATGCCAACCGCATCCGCACACGTTTGATCCATGAGGTGAACGCCCTGATGAAAGATTACGATGTGCTGGTAACCCCTTCTTTCGGAGGGAACCAACTGCTGGTGACCAATCTTACCGGGCATCCCTGCCTGGTAGCCCCTTCGGGGTTCAATGAAGAAGGGGCACCGGTTAGCATTTCTTTTATTGGAAATCTTTACCGGGAAGGGGAGTTGGTTGCCCTGGCGCAAGCCTGGCAGGATTTTTCGGGGCATCATTTGATGCACCCTCCCTTTTTCGCACCTGAATAAAAATATAAAAAGATGGAAGTTAGATTGCCTTTATATGCCAAAATGGTATTTATCCTTTCGGGGGTCATCCTGACGGGATTTTTAATGATCACTGCCAAAAGCATTCTGGTGCCTTTGCTGATATCGGGTTTGCTTGCCGTGCTGATCAGCCCCCTTGCAGGCTGGCTGGAAAAAAATGGCATTCATAAGATACTGGCTTGTTTTATCAGCCTGATCGCCCTGATCGCTTTCTTGTCGGGCCTGATTTATTTCTTTTACAACCAGATCATTGGTTTTGCCGACGACCTGTCGGCCCTGCAACGAAGGTTCGCCGAGCTGCTCGGTACCTTTAACGAATTTCTGGAAGCCAATATTGAAGGGGCGGTTCCCATCTCCATGGATAACATCGAAAGGGCCATTTTCGATTATGTATCGGCCAACGTAGCCACATTAACCCAGGGTGTGATCGCCACGGCTACAACCCTGACCATCATGTTCATTATCCCTGTTTATATTTTCCTGTTTCTGTATTTCAGGAACTTCCTGATCGAGTTTGTGATGCGGGCTTTCACGGAAAAAAACCGTCCTAAGGTGCAGAATGTGATCCATAAGGTGAAGTTGGTGGTACAAAATTACATTTCCGGCATGCTGGTGGTTATTTTGATCCTGGCCATTTTGAACAGCATTGCCCTGATCAGTCTGGGTATCAAGCACGCCATGCTGTTTGCCGTGTTTGCTGCCATGCTCAATGTGATTCCCTTTTTGGGGCCGTTTATCGGATCCACCCTGCCCATTATGTTTGCCCTGCTTACCAAAGATTCTCTCTGGTATCCCTTTGGGGTGTTTCTGGCATTTTATGTTATTCAGCTGGCCGAAAGCAACTTTTTTACGCCCAAGATTGTCGGGGGAAAAGTTTCCATGAATCCCTTCATGACCATCCTTGCTTTGTTTGTGGGGAACTTTATATGGGGGCTTGCCGGCATGATCCTGTTCATTCCCGGCATGGCCATTTTAAAAGTGATCTTTGACGAGATTCCCGGCATGGAGCCTTACGGATTTTTGCTTGGGCACGCCAGGACTACCGCTAAAGAGAAAACAGACAGACGGGGACTTAGGGATCAGATCCGTTCGGTCAGGGGTCGTTTCAGGATATAAGACCTTTGGGGTACTCAATACCGCTAAGGTAAAGCCCGCAACCCGGGGCCGAATAACCGGCCTGGTTGCGGTCTTTGCTTTCAATGATCTGTGCAAAATCCTCCGGGCTTAGCTTTCCCAATCCCACATCTACCAGGGTGCCTGTGATGGCCCGCACCATGTTGCGCAAAAACCGGTTGGCTTTTATTTCGAATTTCAGGATGTGATCTTCCTGTGTCCATTGAGCGGTCATGATCTGGCAAAGGTTGGTTTTAACCTGGGTGTTGGATTTGGAAAAACTGGAAAAGTCCTCATAAGAAAACAACAGCGCAGTAGCTTGTTGCATGGGTTCCAGATTAAGATTCCGTTCAAAAGCCCATGCCCTTCCCTGCCAAAACGGATCCTTGCGGGTACATATATAATAATGGTAAGTGCGGCTTATGGCATCATACCGCGCATGGGCCCGGGCATGTACCGGGATGATCTGAAATACGGCAATGTCATGGGGCAATACTTTATTCAACTTGTAGGTTAGCCGGCGCAGGTCAGGCATTCTGGCCGATAAAGGCCCGTCAAAGTGCGCGTAGAATTCTTTGGCATGTACCCCGGTATCCGTTCGTCCTGCACCCATGGTTCGGGTCTCCGATTTCAGCAAAACGCTCAGGGCCTGATCCAGGGTTTGCTGCACGGTGGGCAGTCCGGGCTGCATTTGCCATCCGCAATATGCTGAACCTTCGTAGCTCAAGTGTACAAAATACCGACTGCTAACAGCTGCTTCTTCCATTTTGTGATTTGATAATACGCAAAACTAATCCTTTAAGGGCACAAAAAAAATTTATTGAAGGACGGGCACAAAAAAATCAAACCAATACCGGAATTGGGGTAAAAATACAAAATGCTGTAATTCAATGAAGTAAGCGAATAATAAAGAAAAAATTATTTAAAACAATTCTAAATTAAGGGATAAAAGCAAAATTATTAAAGAAAAAATTATTTATTTAAAAACTCCTTTCTATATTTGGGGTGAAAATTCTGAAAACCAATACCAAATCATTCAAATTCATCAAAATCTAAAGTAAAATAATATGACAAGAATTGAGGAATTCGTAAAAGAGCAGGCCGAGAAGCACGGCCGCGACCGCAATAGCCTGATGCCGATCCTTCAGGCGGTGGTTCAGTCGGAGCGTTTTCTTTCGGAGGAGGCCATGGTAGCTGTTGCTACCGAGCTTGATCTGAGTACTGCCGATGTATTTGGCACTGCTACCTTTTATACTTTCATGGATACCTTTCCACGCGGCAAGAACATCATCCGCATCTGCAAAACCATTACCTGCCATATGAAAGGCAAGGATGCCATTGTGGATACCCTGGAAGACATGTTGAAAATTAAACTGGGTCAAACCACCACCGACGGCAAATTCAGCCTGTTGCAGGCCAACTGCCTGGGCTGGTGCCACAAGGGACCGGTGATGCTCATCAATGATGAGGTGTATCCGGAAATCACTCCCGAAAAAGCCGTTGAAGTGGTCAGCAAGTATCTGAAAAAAGGCTGATCCCTGCCAATGCAAATGTTTAATTTTCAAAATCAAAAAGTAAAAAACGATAGTTATGGAAAAGAAAATAAAAAAAGTTGATCTCATATTTGGTAAGGTAGATTACCTGGATATTCTGGACAAGTCCTTGCAGCGCTCCCGCGATGAGATCATTCTGGATGTAATTGATTCGGGCCTTCGGGGCAGGGGTGGAGCAGGATTTCCCACCGGCTTGAAATGGAAATTTGCCAAAAACGAAGAGGCCGATCAGAAGTATGTTATCTGTAATGCCGACGAAGGCGAGCCCGGTACCTTCAAAGACCGTGAGATCCTTACCGAGGCCCCTGAAAAAGTACTGGCCGGCATGGCGCTTTGCGGTTACTGCATCGGTGCCACCGAAGGTTATATTTACCTGAGGATGGAATACAATTTCCTGTTGCCCCAGCTCCATGAGCAGATTGACGCCTTTAACAAGCAAATGAAGGAACGCAACTTTGAATTCACCATTTTCATCCGCTCAGGCAGCGGTGCCTATGTATGCGGTGAGGAAACCGCCCTGATGGAATCCATGGAAGGCAAAAGGGGAGAGCCCCGCAACAAGCCTCCATTCCCCACTTCCCAGGGATATCTTGGCAAGCCTACCTCTGTCAACAATGTGGAGACCCTGGTATTTGCACTGATGATCGCAAAAGAGGGTCCTACCAAGTTTAAGGAAATGGGAACCTTTGACTCCCGCGGATCCAAGGTATTTTCCGTTTCAGGTGATACCCCGACCCCCGGCATTTACGAGCTGGAGCTGGGAATGACCCTGGAACAGTTTGTTGAGGAATTCGGAGACGGAGATACCAAAGCCGTTCAGGTGGGCGGGGCTTCCGGCTTCTGCGTTGCCCGCAAACATTTCAAAGAAACCCTCATTGGCTTTGAAGGCATCCCCACGGGAGGCTCCATGATGATCTTCAACAGCACCCGCTCCATGTACAACATTTTGCACGACTACCTGGAGTTTATGGAAGAAGAATCCTGCGGACAGTGCACCCCTTGCCGGGTAGGCTGTCAGCAACTCCTAAAAGGAATTGAAGCAGTGAAAAAAGGCAACAAGCAGCCTTCTTATCTTGAGGAACTGCAGAAATTGTCCGACACCATGCGCATTGCATCAAAATGCGGTCTTGGACAATCGGTTCCCAATCCCTTCAATTCTATTATTAACAATTTCCGGGAAGAGATCATTTACTAAGCTTCCGGCTATTAAAAAATTAAAACAGGAGAAAAAACCATGAGTAAATATAAAGTAAATCTCAAGATCAATAATATACCGGTTTCGGTTGATGAAGGCACCTCCATTCTGGAAGCTGCCCGCACCCTTAACTTTACCATTCCCACGCTTTGCCATCACGATGACCTTTGTGTGGCAGGGAACTGCCGGGTATGCGTTGTGGAGCAAAAGGGCAACCGTGTGCTTCCTGCCGCCTGCGCCACTCCCGTGAGTGAAGGCATGGAGATCATGACCAACAGCCTGAAAGTTCGACAGGCCCGCAAACATGTTGTGGAGCTGCTGCTTTCAGAGCACAATGCCGATTGTACCAAATGTTTTAAAAACGGCAGCTGCGAGTTGCAGGACATGTCCAACGATTATCGTATCGGTGACCATGTTTTCCTGGACCTGGTAAAAGACAGGGAAAGGGTAAAGGATATTTCCAGCCCTTCCATTGAGAAAGACGACAGCAAATGCATTCGCTGCCAGCGCTGCGTGCGCACCTGCGCTGACCTTCAGGCAGTAAGTGCTCTGGCCGTGACCCACAAAGGCAACGAAATGAAGATATCCACCTTCCTGGATAAGCCCATGAACGATGTGGTTTGCACCAACTGCGGACAATGCATCAACCGTTGCCCTACGGCGGCACTTACCGAGAGGAACTATATTGATGAGGTGTTTGACGCCATTTATGATCCTAAAAAATTCGTGGTAGTGCAAACCGCACCGGCCACCCGGGTGGCCATTGGAGAAGAGTTTGGCATGAAGCCCGGCACGCGCGTTACCGGAAAAATGGTTACCGCTTTGCGCAGGCTTGGATTTGACAAAGTACTGGATACTGACTTCACGGCTGACCTTACCATTATGGAAGAGGGTACTGAGCTGCTGACCCGCCTGAAAGAAGCCCTGGTGGAAGGTAAAGAAGTGGCATTGCCCATGCTTACCAGTTGCTCACCCGGCTGGATCAAGTTTCAGGAGCACCTTTATCCCGAATTCCTGGACAACCTGTCTACCTGTAAATCGCCCCAGCAGATGTTCGGACCATTGGCAAAGACTTATTACGCCGAAAAGGTGAACAAAAACCCTGCAGACATGGTGGTGGTTTCCATTATGCCCTGTACTGCCAAGAAATTTGAGGCAGAACGCCCCGAAATGCGCGGCAGCGGGTATAAAGATGTAGATTACGTTCTAACCACCCGCGAACTGGGTATGATGATCCACCAGGCAGGTATCGATTTCCAAAAGCTGGAAGATGAGCGTTATGACAACATTCTTGGCGAATCTACCGGTGCAGCCGTTATTTTCGGAACCACCGGTGGGGTAATGGAAGCTGCTCTGCGTACCGCCTACGAGATCGTTACCGGGAAGGAAGTGCCGTTTACCAACCTTAACATCAAGCCCGTAAGGGGTATGGAAGGGATAAAGGAAGCCTCCGTGAAAATCAAGGATGTGAAACCCGAGTGGAGTTTCCTGGAGGGGGTTGAGTTGAACGTTGCAATCGCCCATGGCCTGGCCAATGCCAAGGTTGTCATGGACAAAATTAAAGACGGTTCGGCCAATTATCACTTTGTGGAAGTGATGGGATGCCCAAGCGGCTGTATTGGCGGAGGCGGGCAGCCCATGCCCACCAACATGGAGATTCGCAAGCAGCGGGCTGCGGGTATTTATGAAGAGGATGAAGGTTTGACTATTCGTAAGTCCCATGAAAATCCTGAGGTACAGGAAATATACCAATCTTTCCTGCACGAACCATTGGGACACCGCTCTCACGACCTGTTGCATACCCATTATGTCCCGCGTAAAAGGCATTAAATTTTAAGGGTAAACGTCTGAGAAATAAACAAAAGGGTTGTTTCAATTGTGTTTTCAGGCATTTCCGGCCAATTGCCGGAAAGAATTAAAAAATACGTTGTGACAACCCTTTTTTCACCCTGGCCTTTTTACCTTAAAAAACTGTATTAAGGAATAATATCTGTTATTAAAAAGCATCTTCCGGTTTTCTTAAAATAAAAAATTATGCATTTTAGTGTTGGATGTTTTATACGGGCACTGATCAAGGGGTTGTAAAACAGAGGAATGAATAAAATTTTTTGATATAAGAAGCAGGTAAGCCCAAAAGAATTGTTAAAATAATAACAGCTATAAGGGAAGAAAGTTTGATTAATTGTTAAAAAATGTATCTTTGTATTAAAGAAAAAAATAGTTAATTCTGCTTCCCCTGGCAATATTATTCAGCAGAAAAATTGGTTTAAAATCCTGAAAATAAGGCATTGGAAAGAAAAAAATAAAGAGACAAGCATGAAGGTACGCGGCAACAATAATCATAAAAACGAAGGAGGGCAGGTTCCCGAACCCACCCTCAGGAGATTACCCGGCTATCTGAGTTATTTCAAATCCTTAAAGATCAATGGCATTGAGCATGTTTCCAGCAGTCAGATCGCCAGTACTTTTAATATGGATGCCACTTTGGTAACCAAAGACCTTTCGCATACCGGCATCAAAGGCCGCACCAAGATAGGATACAATGTGGATAAGCTCATTGAAACCATTATTGTGTTTCTGGACTTCAACACCCATGAGAATGCCTTCCTGTTTGGGGTGGGCAACCTGGGTAAGGCCCTGATCAATTATGATGGATTGAAACATTACGGGCTGAAGATCGTGGCCGGGTTTGACATAGATCCCAAAGTGATCCAAACCACTGTTAAAGATGTAAAAGTTTATGGGGTGGATGATTTTCGCGACCTCTCCCGCAAGATCCCCGCACGCATCGGCATCATTACCACTCCCGACAGCAAAGCCCAGGAAACCGCCGATTATATGGTTGCCTGGGGGATAAAGGCCATCTGGAATTTTACACCCCAGTCTATTAAGGTGCCCGACAACATTGTGGTTGAAAATACCTCCATTTACTCAGACCTTGCAGTAATACTCAATAAACTCAACAAATAGCCCCTTTGTAAAGATTGGCCGGCTTAACTTTTTTGAATGGTTTCCAGGCCGTTGTAAATTAGAGGCTTTCTAAATTACGATCACATAAGATGTGGATTTTCCGCCGTCGACGCTTTTGGCTGTTAGGTCTTCTGTTTAAATCTTTTTGTGTATGTTTTTATAATGTGAATTTGTTCACAACTTTACTTGGTTTTTGATTTACAACCTTTTATCTTTGCAGCGGATTTCAGAAACCCATTGATTTTGATGAATATTCAGGGATTGGAGGCCAAAGCAACAGCTATTTTTAACCTTTATTTTTTTGTGGAAAATGAAAATTAAAGAAATCGTAAAAATATTGGATGCCCGGGTAGTTTGCGGAGAAGACCAGCTGGAGCAAACCATTGATGTTGCTTTTGCCTCCGACCTGATGAGCGATGTGCTGACCCTTAAAAACGACAATGTGCTGCTGATTACCGGCCTGGCCAATTTGCAGACCATACGCACGGCAGAAATGTCGGATATATCCTGTATCATCTTTGCCCGCAACAAAAAGGTTTCAATAGAGCTCATTGAGTTGGCCAGGGAAAATGAAATGATCGTGCTGGAGTGCCGTTTTTCGGTTTTCAAAACATGCGGCCTGTTGTTCACTGCCGGTGTAAAACCAATTTTTTAGAGCGCATGGACAACCAGATGCAATTTGAATACAATGTGGAAGGAGGCAATTTTACCCGGGCCGGGTATGCTTCCAGCCAGATCAAAAAGATCCTTAAACAACTGAATGTGGATATTGCCATCATTAAGCGAACGGTGGTGGCAGCCTATGAGGCCGAAGTCAATGTGGTGGCCCATGCCTATAGCGGCACCATATACGTGGATATCGATACCGAAGCGGTAAAGATCAAACTGGTTGATGAAGGCCCGGGGATCCCCGATATTGATCAGGCCATGGAAGAAGGCTACTCCACGGCCAGCAGCCAGGTAAGGGAAATGGGATTTGGCGCAGGAATGGGCCTTCCCAACATGAAAAAAAATGCCGACAAACTGGAAATTTCCAGTGAGGTTGAAAAAGGGACCACGGTGGAGATCACCATGTTTTTAAACGATAAAGGATGACCATGCACGGTAAGTATTTTCATCATGCATTAAAGTTCAGAAAGGACGTCTGTATCGGATGCTCCCACTGTATGAATGTGTGTCCTACCCAGGCCATCCGTATTCATGGTGGAAAGGCCGAACTTACCGACAACCGTTGCGTGGACTGCGGGAAATGCTACCTGGTATGCCCTGTGGGCGCCATTATTGTGGAGCAGGATGATTTCAGCAGGATTTTTGAATATGAGCACCGCGTAGCCCTTATCCCTAGTGTTTTGCCGGGACAGTTTCCGGAAAGCGTATCCGTCAGGCAGATTTGCAGTGTGCTGCTGGAAATGGGGTTTACCGATATTTTTGAAGTGGAGCATGGCACCCGCATCCTTAAGGATGCCATGAAAGTTTACATGAATGAAAGAAAGGATACCCGTCCGCTGATCTCCACCTTTTGCCCGGCCATTGTACGCCTGATCCAGGTTAAATTCCCCAATTATACCAACAACCTCATTCATCTGAAAGCTGCCCTGGACATTGCAGCGCAATACTATCAGAAAAAATTGATTGACCAGGGTGCCGACCCCGATCAGATTGGTATTTTTTACATTACCCCCTGTGCGGCAAAAATTGCAGCCATCAAGAGCCCTGTCGGGGATGAGCATTCGGCCATTACCGGGGTGATCAACATGGATTTTATTTACAATAAGGTATATACCAGTGTGAAGCAGGGTTTCAGCGGAAAGAAAACCTGTACCATCCCCCAAATGCAGCCCCTGCAGCCGGAGGAAATGCTATGGACCCTCACCGAGGGAGAATCTTCCCAGATTTCCGGGAGGGCATTGGCCATTGATGAGATCAACAATGTGATCGAATTTATGGAAAAGATTGAAAACGAAGAAATCAACGACATTGACTTTCTGGAATTGCGGGCCTGCGACCAGAGCTGTGCCGGAGGCATTCTTACCAGTGGCAACCGCTTTTTTGCCGCAGAGCGCCTGCGCAACAATGCCCGTAAGGCCAGAAAACAGGGTCAGGATGTCTTTGTTCGTGAAAGCCCTGAGTCCATTGACGACTATGCAGCGGAACTGAAGAAAGACCTTGGGGTAAACAAGATATTGCCACGGTCTATGGATAAACTCGACGAAGACATGACCCGGGCCATGCACAAGATGCAGAAAGTGCAGGAGATCATGAAAACCCTGCCCTATGTCGATTGCGGACTATGCGGGTCTCCCACCTGCAATGCGTTGGCTGAAGACATTGCCCAGGGAGAAGCAACAGTGGATCAGTGTATTTTTGTGCAAAAGAAATATGAACAAAGTGGAAAACTGACCCCAAAGGAATCTATGGAGAAGATGCAAAAAATATGGGGTCGTGAAAAATTTCAGGATTCGGACAATTAAAATTTCAACGATATGACGGTAGCGGATGTGGTAAAAAAACTTGACCTGAAAGTGTTCAGCGGCGAAAAAGGGCTGGACCGGCAGGTAACCGGCGGATATGTTTCCGATCTGCTAAGTGATGTGATGGGCAGGGCCGACAGCGGACAGATCTGGATCACCCTCCAGACCCATAAAAATGTGATGGCCATTGCTTCCCTGAAAGATCTGGCTGCGGTGATACTGGTTACGGATCACAAACCCGAAGCCAACACCGCCGGGCAAAGCAATGAGGAGGGCATTCCCGTTCTGGGAACCTCCCTGGGCACGTTTGAGATTACCGGAAAACTTTATGATCTGATCAATGGATAATGCGTACCTTCAGAGCCGACTTACATGTGCATACAGTGCTGTCTCCCTGTGGAGACCTGGAAATGAGCCCCCCCAATATTGTGGAGGCCGCGGCCCTGAAAAACATTGACATTCTTGGAATTGCCGATCACAATTCCACCAGGCAGGCCCCCCTGGTAAAGAAACTGGCCGCAGAAAAAGGGATCTTTGTTTTGTGTGGGGCAGAGGTCACCACCAAAGAAGAAACCCACTGTTTAGCGTTCTTTGAAAATGATGATCAACTGGCTGCTTTTCAGCAATACCTGGAAAAGCATTTGCCCGATATCAAAAACAATCCAAAGACTTTTGGGTACCAGGTGGTGGTAGACGAGCAGGAGATGATCCTGGATGAAGTGGAAAAGCTCCTGATATCGGGTCTGGATCAAAGCCTTGAGCAGGTGAAAGAAAAAGTGCACGGCCTGCGAGGCTTGTTCATTCCGGCCCATATCGACCGGCACAGCTACAGCCTCACCAGTCAGCTCGGGTTTGTACCTCCGGATATCGGGGCCGATGCTTTTGAAATTTCAAAATTTACTACCCCGGAAAGAATGCTGGAAAAATTTCCTTATCTGGAAGGATATACTTTTTTAAGGAGCTCTGATGCCCATATGCCTGCCGATATCGGGGCGGGCATTACCCTTTTTGAAATGGAACAGGCAAGTTTTAAAGAAATTGCCATGGCCCTGAGAAGGGAAGCTGGAAGGAAAGCAGTCATTGAAACCAAAAATACGGACAAAGGATGAAAGACTTGTCTTTGCATATACTGGACATCGTTCAGAATTCGATCCGGGCCGGTGCCAGAAATGTGGGCATTGATATACGGGAAGATACCCGGGCCAACACCTATGGCATTACCATAAAAGACGATGGTTGCGGCATGGATGCAGAGGCGGTGAAAAGGGTCACCGATCCTTATTTCACTTCCCGTACCTCCCGGCATGTGGGGCTGGGTATTCCCTTATTTTTGCAAAATGCCCAGCAAACCGGAGGGGATCTGCAAATTGAGTCCGTCCCGGGGAAGGGCACCCGGATAAAGGCAGTATTCGTGCACGACAACATCGACCGTCCTCCACTTGGCGACATGCCAGGGGTACTCATGATGCTGATAGGGTCAAACCCGGCTATTGAATTCAGCTACCGGCACAGCAAAAACGGTCAGGAGTATCTTTTTGATACCCGGGAAGTGAAAGAGGCCCTTGACGGGATGTCCCTGGAAGAATACCAGGTTAGAAAATACCTGAAGGAAATGATCCAGGAAAACCTGCAGGAGTTGAATGCTTTATAAAAAAATAACAACACATGTTTTTTCAACAATTAATTAATGGGAGATTAAAAAAATGACAAAGATTAAATCTTTAGCTGACCTGAAAAAGATGAAGAGTGATCTTCAGTCTAAAATTTCTCTTCGGGAAAAGAGTGAAAACCCCGAAGGCAAAGTCGTGATCAGAGTAGGCATGGGCACCAGCGGTATTGCTTCGGGTGCAAAAGAGATCATGGAATTTCTGATGGAAGAAACCGAAAAGCGAAATGTAGATGCCATCGTAACCCAGACTGGCGACATGGGCTACAGTTATGCTGAACCTACAGTTGAGGTGAAGCTGCCTGACCAGGACCCGGTTGTATTTGGTGATGTGGACAAGAAAAAAGCCGACAACATCATTGAAAAGTACATTAAAAACGGGGAGTTGCTCGACGGCATCATCCCCCAGAATTATGAAACCATTGATAAAAAATAAATTAAGGAGGACTTAACGAATGGCAAAATACAAAATGCACATGCTGGTATGCGGAGGTACAGGTTGCCATGCCTCGGCCGGTGAGTTGCTTTTCGAAAATTTAAAAAAAGAAGTTCAGGAAAATGACCTGAAAGACGAGGTACAGGTGGTGGCTACCGGTTGCTTTGGGTTCTGTGAAAAAGGCCCCATTGTAAAGATCATTCCTGACAATACCTTTTATGTACAGGTAAAACCCGAAGATGCCAAAGAGCTGGTGTCCGAGCATGCCATCAAGGGCCGTAAGGTAAAGCGTTTGCTTTACACCGATCCTGTGAAAAAAGAACAGATCCAGGATTCAAAACACATGGGCTTTTATAAAAAGCAGTTGCGCATAGCCCTGCGTAATTGCGGAATGATTGATCCCGAAAATATTGATGAATATCTGGCTGCCGACGGCTATGAAGCCATGGGCCGTGTGCTGCTGGAGATGAAACCCGAAGATGCCATACAGGAAGTGTTAGACGCCGGCCTTCGCGGTCGCGGTGGTGGCGGATTCCCAACCGGGCTCAAATGGCAGATCGCCAGTAAAAACCATGCAGATCAAAAATATGTGGTTTGCAATGCCGATGAAGGAGACCCCGGAGCGTTCATGGATCGTTCCATCCTTGAGGGAGACCCCCACACGGTACTGGAAGCCATGGTGATCAACGGTTTTTGTATTAATGCGACCAAAGGTTTGATCTATATCCGGGCCGAATATCCCCTGGCTATCAAGCGTCTGAAGATCGCCATTGACCAGGCACGTGAATACGGATTGCTTGGAAAAGACATCCTCGGCTCAGGATTTGACTTTGACGTAGAGATACGCTACGGAGCAGGTGCTTTTGTTTGCGGTGAAGAAACCGCCCTGATCCACTCCATGGAGGGAGAACGTGGCGAACCTACTTTCAAACCGCCATTTCCCGCCCAAAGCGGATACCTTGGTAAACCCACCAATGTAAACAATGTGGAAACCTATGCCAACATTCCGGTTATTTTCAATAAGGGAGCCAAGTGGTTTGCTTCCATTGGTACCGAAAAGTCAAAAGGAACCAAAGTATTTGCCCTGGCCGGAAAGATCAACAACGTGGGGCTTATCGAAGTTCCCATGGGGATTACCCTTCGGGAAGTGATTTTTGAGATCGGAGGCGGCATACAGGGGGGTAAAAAATTTAAGGCGGTGCAAACCGGGGGTCCTTCCGGAGGGTGCCTCACAGATGAACACCTGGATACCCCCATTGATTTTGACAACCTGCTGGCTGTCGGTTCCATGATGGGATCAGGCGGAATGATCGTAATGGACGAAGACGACTGCATGGTGGCCGTATCCCAGTTTTATCTTGAATTTACCGTTGAAGAATCCTGTGGAAAGTGCTCCCCATGCCGCATTGGAAACAAAAGGCTTTATGAGTTGCTTGGAAAGATCACCAAAGGGCAGGGTACCGAAGACGATCTGGACAATCTGCGCAACCTCAGTGATGTGATCAAAGATTCCTCCCTTTGTGGCCTTGGTCAAACCTCCCCCAACCCGGTACTATCCACCCTGGATAATTTTTATGAGGAATACCTAGCTCACGTGAATGAGCAAAAATGTTTTGCAGGCCAGTGTAAGGAACTTATCCGCTACGAGATCATCCCTGAAAATTGTGTGGGATGTACGGTATGTGCCCGCAACTGCCCGGTAAACTGCATTTCCGGTGAGAGAAAGCAAGTGCATACCATCGACCAGTCGCTTTGTATCAAATGCAATGCATGCATGGAGAAATGTAAGTTTAATGCGGTAACAATTATTTAAAAATCAACAAGGACTCAAAATAATGGAACTGATCAAATTAAAAATAGATAACAGGACCGTTGAGGTAGAAAAAGGAACCACCATATTCCATGCAGCCAAAAAGCTGGGTATTGAAATTCCCACCCTGTGCTACATGAACCTCGGCGATTTAAAGATAGAACACAAGCCCGGCGGATGCCGTGTGTGTGTGGTAGAAGTAGAAGGACGCCGCAACCTGGCTCCTGCCTGCGCTACCGAATGCTTTGAAGGCATGGAAGTGCAAACCCACAACGTGCGGGTGCTCAATGCCCGCAAAACCGTTTTGGAACTTATCTTGTCCGACCACCCGTTTGACTGCCTTATATGCGCCAAAAGCGGCACCTGCGACCTGCAGGATATGGCCATCAAAATGGGCGTGCGCAGCATTCCTTACCAGGGAGAAAAGTCAACCTACAAGCCCGACTTTTCTCCTGCCATCATTCGCGAAATGGATAAGTGCATCATGTGCCGCCGCTGTGAGACCATGTGCAACGATTTCCAGACGGTAGGCGTACTTTCCGGGATCAACCGCGGGTTCGAATCTGTGGTAGCCCCTGCTTTTGAGAGAGACCTGGATCACAGCGAATGTACCTATTGCGGACAATGTGTGGCTGTTTGTCCCACCGGTGCCCTTACCGAGGTAGACCATACCACCCAGCTCATCCGCGACCTGGCCGACCCCAAGAAAACCGTGGTGGTGCAAACCGCACCGGCCGTGAGGGCAGCCTTAGGCGAAGCCTTTGGACTGGAGCCCGGCACCCTGGTAACCGGCAAAATGGTTTCCGCTCTCAGAAGACTCGGTTTCGACTATGTTTTTGATACCGACTTTGCCGCCGACCTCACCATTATGGAGGAAGG
>SL_3KL_010_SEDDRAFT_10000532_pt1 | contig 31323 bp, 28 predicted proteins | sample SodLakKL_010_SED_2_FD_10381 | JGI IMG/M metagenome (IMG submission 10381)
GATGATGAGAACCTGAGTAAGGTTTTCAAAAGCCTTGCTTCAGAAGAAGCGAAACATAAAATGGCTTTTGAAGTTGAATATGATGAACATTATATGTCAGAAAACTAAATGCCAATATTGCCCCTTTCTCCAGAAAGGGGTTTTTTATATTAAAAACCAGATTAGGAAAAGGATGCCCACCAGAATTTTCCTGAAAAGCCCTTTGTATCCATAAAAATCACCCCTTTGGGTAATGAAAAAAAGTCTAAAAAAAGAAGGTTTTATAATTAAAAAAATTAATAATAAAATTAAGAGCAATTTTTGAGTCAGGCTTTATTTTTTGTTAAAGATTGGGAAATTTTTGGATAAATTTGCAGGATTTAAACCCCTTTCCGCGAACTATTAACAAGCGAACAGCTTTTTATTTTTTTTCAAAAAATGGTAAATGAGATAGATTTATAGGAAGCTTTCTTTTTATTAATTTTTTAAAATTATTTGGGATTCCTGATAAGCTAAAGATTAAATAATTAGATAAAGTGCTTGCTCGCAACGTTGAATAAGAAGAATATCATCTTCTTATTAAAAGTTTCAATTTTAATTTTGAGGGCTTTTTCTTTCGCTTAATTAAAAAACGTGTGGTTATAATTTTCACTAAATCTATTGGGGTGGGTTTTGTGGGGAATAATAATATGAATTCTAATACCTTAAAAATTTATACCCTTGGTCAATTTACTGTGATGAGGGGTGGGATTAATTTAACCAAAGAATACGCCCGGAGCATAAGGCCTTGGCTCCTTTTCCAGTTTTTGATCGCCCATTCTGGCAGGGAATTACCTGGAGAATATATTATTGAAAATCTCTGGCCGGAAACCAGGGTTAAGGATCCCCAGCATTCCCTGCGGAACCTTGTTTACCGCCTCAGGCGCTTTTTGGGCGACCAAAACCGGACAGAACATTACATAATTTATACCCAGGGCAATTATTCATTTAATACCAAAGCGGATTACTGGTTCGATGTTAATGCTATAGAAGACTTATTTGATGAGGCTTTTTCTCTTCCTGATGAGAACCCGGCAAAAATCGAACTGTTAAGAGAAGCCTTTAACTTATATAATGGAGAATTTCTTCCCTCGCGGCCTTACGAGGAGTGGACGATAAACACCCGCAATTATTGCCAGCGAATTTTCCTGAAAACTGTGGTTGAACTCTGCCGTTTACTTCAGAAAAAAGGGCGCTGGGATGAAGTAATTAGTGTTTGTGAGAGGGCCCTGGAATTTGAGCCCTTTGAAGAAAACCTTCATAGAGATTATGTTGAAGCTCTGATCAGGTGTGAACAGAAAGTTAAAGCAAAAAACCATTATCATCAGACTAATTCCTTTTTCCAGGAAGAGGTTGGTGTTGAACTGAGTTTTGATATTGAGGAACTGGTCAATAATTCTCATGGGAATGGTCAGAATTCTGTTTCTTCTTCCTGGAATGAATTTGGAGTTATGCTGGAAGAAAAGGCTGAAGATGAAGGAGCTTTTGTGTGCGGTGGGGAGAGCTTCCGAATGATCTATCAGCTCGAAGAAAGGCGGGCAGAAAGAAATATTCGGGAATCTAGTCTTGCTTCACTTCGCTTAATTCCTCCCCCAGGAAAGAAAGTTCCAGAAGAAGTAGAAAAAGAGAACGCCCGCATCCTGCAGAAGGCGCTTAAAAAGAACCTTCGCAGGGGAGATGTGATTTGTCCTTGCAGTCCGGGAGAATTTGTTCTTCTCCTGGTGGACGTTAAACCCGAAAAGGTTGACGAAATCCTTGAACGAATAGCGGAGAAATATTACGAGGAGAACCCCCATGCGGAATTTAGGGTTAATATTAGACAGCGTCCACTTGTAAAAGGGGAAACAATAAAAAAATAGCACCCGCAGGGGTGCTTTTTTTGATGACTGGAAAGGTTTTAATAAATTTAGGGTTTTGGGTTAATTTCCCTGTTTAATCTCTTATAAACAGGGTTTTATTAAGTTCCCAGGTCTGCCTTCAATTTTTTTAGGGCGGCCTGGGTTTTTTATTGCAAAAAAATATTTTTTTGCAATTTTTATGTCTTATCAAGTCCCTGATCTTAGATTTCGCACCCATTGAAACAAAAATTTGTATTTTTCCGTTTGTCAAAATTTGTTTGCTTTAACCGGGAGCCTGGTAAATGCTCATATCAAACCCTGCAAACCTTAATAACCTCTGTAGATCCAAATATCTTTTGGGAATAACTCTTTTCATGGATCCGCTATCATTAATTTTCAGGATTTTTAATGGCTCAAAAAGTTCTATTATTCTGTTTCCGGTTGGCTCAAAGCTTTTCACATTTCCTTTTAAAATAATCGGTTTATCTTCTTTTTTCAGAGCCTGCCTGACTCTCCGTTCTAATATGCTGTAAATCAAAAGCCCTATTAAAACCACATAGGTTAGTGCCTCTAATCTCTCCTTTTTCTGCAGGTAAATTGGGCCAATTAATACCGGGTTCTTGATAAATTTAAAGGTTCCTCGCTATTTAGATATAATGGAAGGGCCGACCCCACTCGCGCACCGTAGGTTAGACCTGCTATAATAACAGGAAAAGAGCTACACGCGAGGAGGCGACCCGTACATGAATAATACCATATTTGTTGGACTGGATGTGCATAAGGAAACAATAGCAATAGCTTATGCGAAGGGGAACAACCGTGGAGTCGAGAGCTTAGGTATCATAATGAATGAATACATGGCCATAACAAAGCTTGTCAAAAAAATGGAGTCCAAGGGTGCTACACTATTATTTTGTTATGAAGCAGGTCCCTGTGGATATGGGCTTCAAAGACAGATCTCATCTTTGGGACATACTTGTGTTGTTGTTGCACCTGGGCTGGTACCCTCGAAACCTGGAGACCGGATAAAAACAGACCGACGAGATGCAGAAAAGTTAGCCCGTCATTTTCGGAATGGAGACCTTACTCCGGTCTGGGTTCCAGATATTGATCATGAAGCTATGCAAGATTTGGTGAGGGGTAGGCAGAGCGCAAAAGAAGATCTCCACAGAAATAGACAGAGACTCTTAAAGTTTTTACTACGCTTAGGAGTTCGTTCACCCAAAGGGGCACGAAACTGGGGGTCTAAACATAAGGGATGGCTTCAAGGACTTAAACTTGATAATGAAACCCAACAAATAGTTTTAACAGAACATCTTAATGCCATACGAGAGTGTGAGGGACGGGTGGAAAGATTTGAAAAGGAGATCCAAGTCCAGAGTTCCGAAGGCGAAACACATCAAGCCATCATTGCTGCACTTCAGGGTTTGAGAGGAATTGCCTTAGTATCTGCAGCAACGATTATTGCGGAAGTAGGTGATTTAACACGATTTGATAAGCCTCAACAACTGATGTCTTATGCCGGATTGGTTCCCAGTGAGGATTCCAGCGGAGGCACGACAAAGCGGGGCTCCATTACCAAATGTGGAAACAGTCATCTCAGAAGAGTAATTGTTGAAGCAGCCTGGCATTATAGGCACCGGCCAGCAGTTGGTGTAAACCTGGGGAAAAGACAAAACCATGTTAGCGAAGAGGTAAAGCAGATTTCCTGGAAGGCACAACACAGGCTAAACTTAAAATATCGAAGGATGGTGGGCCGGGGAAAAACAAAGCAAAAAGCTATTACTGCAGTAGGCAGAGAGTTGTTGGGTTTTATCTGGGCTATTGGGCAAGAAGTGAAATATGGGAAACAGAGTGACGGAGTGGCATAAAGGAATTAAACATGTTTATATTAGTAATGTTCTAATACAGAGCTACAAGAAAAAAATGAAAATATAAAATCTGCTGCTGATAGTTGAAGAGCGCTAATTATACATTTTGGCAAAAAAATTGCAAGATGAGGTGATAACAAAAAACATGGTTTGACCGAGCATATGAGCAACGATTGGAGTATTCCCGAACCCACTCTGTGCAAGGCAAAGACCCTTACGCACGACTTTAGATCGGGATAGCTCCCGGCGGATCAATGATCATGCGAGAATCCGCGAATACCAGGTTGATCCATCGTCGAGATAGCTCATGTACTCGATCAACGATAGGTGAAAAAAACTCTTAAAAAAAGATTGCGAGGGGTCTTGACATGGCCCTTCCATACCAGTGTGGGTAACTTCACAGGAATATGTTAAGATAATAACGAGGTGATTCCTGTGAGAGATATTGATATCTTCCAACAAGCTTTAGGTTTAACTCCCCCATGGCGAGTTGTGGAAAGCAAATTTGATGCAGCTAATAACCGGTTGGATTTGTATTTGGATTTTCCCAAAGGCAGCACATTCCCCTGTCCAGAGTGCGGTCAAGCTGAGTGTAAACCCCATGACACCGAAGAAAAAACCTGGAGACATTTAGATTTTTTTCAACATAAGGCCTATCTTCACGCAAGGGTTCCCAGGGTTAAGTGTCCCGAACATGGAGTAAAAACTGTGAAAGTTCCATGGGGGCGTCCAAAATCGGGTTTCACATTGATGTTTGAAGCATACATAATGACTCTGGCTAAGGAAATGCCGGTTGGGCCTATTGCTCAGATAGTAGGGGAGCATGATACCCGCATTTGGCGCATTATTCACCATTATGTAGGACAAGCCCGAGATAAAGAAGACTATTCGGATATAAAAAAAGTGGGACTTGATGAAACTTCTCGTAGCAGGGGACATAATTACTGCAGCATCTTTGTCGATTTGGAAAAATCTAAAGTTATTTTTGCAGTTCCGGGCAAAAAAGCTGAGGTAATCACTAAATTCAAGAGTGATTTTGAAGGTCATAATGGCATTTCAGAGAATATTAAAGATTTTTGTGTGGATATGTCGCCAGCTTTTATCGCGGGAATAGAAAGGCATTTTCCGAACGCTAAAATTACCTTTGATAAATTTCACATAATGAAAATAATAAATGAAGCTGTAGATCAGGTCAGGCGAGAAGAGCAAATAGAGTTAGGTCTGCTGAAAGCGACCCGCTATATTTGGCTGAAGAACCCGGGAAACTTAACAAAGAAACAAGAACAAAAATTGAATGATATTAAAAAGATGAATACCAAAACATTAAGGGCTTACCACTTGAAATTGGCTTTTCAGGAATTTTTTGAGCAAGACCCAGCTGAGGCACCTGTTTTTCTTCAGAAATGGTATTTTTGGGCAACTCATAGTAGGCTTGAACCGATGAAAAAGGTAGCAGCAACGATAAAAGAGCACTGGCCAGGAATAGTTCGTTGGTTTGTTTCAAGAGTTAATAATGGCATTTTGGAGGGCTTAAACAGCTTAATTCAGGCTGCAAAAAGAAAAGCAAGAGGTTATAGAACAGTGGAGAACCTTATTGCCATGGTATATCTGGTAGGTGGAAAACTATCCTTCGATTTTCAAACCCCATAGTCCACCCACACTAAATAGCGAGGAGCCAATTCAAAAGAAAGGACCCGCTTAAAAGCGGGTCCTTGGATTTTAAAATCGATTTTCATCAGGAATACTTTTCCTGGTATATTTGGTCAATCCCCAGGTTTTTTAAATATGACCGAGCTACCATTGCGGTTACCTGCACAACTCCAGGTAGTCTGCTGATGGAAATTGATCCGGCAATGGTTACCCGGTTTTTAACTTCATCAAGGGGCATATCAAAAAGTTTTGCAATTCTTTCCAGCCCATTTTCAACTGCTTCATTCAGGTTTGCTCCGCTGCCAAAGGACTGAAAGGGAAAAACTTCTTCTTCGAGTTGTGTTTTGAATTTTTCGCCCAGGCTTCGGGCTGCTTCTCTTAAGTCGCTGTCGTGAGGTTGAGCAAGAAAAGGGAGGTCCTCTTTATTAGGAAGAAGAATCGGTCCATCAAGGTTTAATTCTTTAATAACCTCAACTTCTAATTCAACCTCTGCGCTTACGTCCGTGGTATGACCAGCGATTTCCCCATCTCCCTGCATTGCATGTACATCACCGATATAGATCCCTGCTCCGGGAACTTTAACCGGAACCAATAAAACTGCTCCTTCCCGGACTTCGTCGGCATCCATGTGCCCGTCAGTTCGTTGGGCGAGCTCCTCTTTTTTTAGGGCATAATCATGGGGAGCATCAATAAGGAACTGGGCAAAGTCGCCTGCATTGTGGGAAGAAGGAAATGGGACTGATGGACAGCTCCCGATATTTCCAATCATAGGCCTAATTCTCGTAACTAACCCAGGAAGATCTGCCCTTGCCCAGAGGTTAATTGGGTATTGTTTTGATTCGGGGGGCAATGAGGCTAGTTCACTGGCATTACTCGCAACCTCTTCACTGCCTTCAGCATTCAGGGTAATCGCAGTGTTTGTTTCCTGGTCAAATACCATGGTGTACCCTGAACCAAAGCCAAAAGGAGTTACTGGATTTCCGCATTCTTTGCACCTAATACTCTCCTCTCCGGTTCCAGTAACTTCACACTCAGGGTTGTTTATGTTACAAACCGGACACCGTGCTGCAACAAAGGGGTCCCCATTGAAGTAACCTTCTTTAGGCTGATCAGTTCCAGAAACAGTTGCCTGGGAGAGGATTTTCACCTTTTTTATTTTCAAGGCAACTGCATCACCAACTTCTGCACCCTCAACTTCTACAGGTTTTGTAACCTCGTGTCCGCTAGGTCCTTCGGGTGTAATCATGGGGCCCCAGCACCCGGGGGAAGTATGAGCAATTATTGTTCCCCCGTTTGCAACGGGACCAAGCATTTTTTCCATTGGATCAAGAACCCAAACCATTTCTTTGGTTCTGACGATTTTCTCCGCCATAAAAAGAACCTCCTTTCGGATAGAAAAGAATTCCTTAATCAAGAAGGATCTGGAGTCTTGGTCGACATGTAATTCTAATTACAGTATTCTTTCTTTTTAACGCGATACCTTCCAAAAATAACTGCTAAAACCTTGGGTACCGATGGAGTAAAACCTTTGAGAAAAATAAATTGGGAAATTCAAAATAAATCTTTTTTCAGAGGTTAGCTAGTTTTTTCAGTATTTTAAAAATTTAAAGAAAAAATGTGAGCCTAATCACGAAAAATAATTTCAACATATTATAAAATTAAAAAAGAAAAAGATTTTTTGGAGAATATACTGGCTCAGGGATTGGATGAATAAAAGTATATTCTTTTGTTGACTCCAAAATTTGCTTGGTAAGTTTGGGGTGGAATAATAAAAAGATCCTGAGGGTGGTGTTTTGCAATGGGGGCGGATAAGAACACTCTTCAGATTTCAACCCTGGGCCGTTTTGAGGTTAAAAGAGGAGGAAAAAGAATTTCTCCCGAAGATCAGCGCCTGGGCAAACGCTGGCGTCTTTTCCAGGTACTTATTACCTTCAAGGGACAGTCCTTATCTTCCGACCAGGTTTTCAAATATCTTTCCCTTGAGGAAAGCGTGAATCCTGCGGAAGCCTTAAAGAGTCTTGTTTTTCAACTCCGCAAGACTTTAAAAGGGAAAAATCCTGATGAAAACTGCGAAAAATACATTATTTGTTCCGGTGGAAATTATAGATTCAATGAGGATTCGGATTATTGGCTTGATTCCGAGGATTTTGAAACCCTCTGCAAAAAAGCCAGGTCAAAGGTACAGGTTTCCAGTTCAGAAGCAATTGCTCTCTATCAGAAGGCTTTGTCCTTATACAGGGGTAATTTTTTGGAGGAGGTTCCCAACTCTTACTGGGCGATTTATGCCAAAAAGCATTTCAGGGACCTTTTTCTGGAAGCAATGTTGGAAGCAAATGAATTAATGCGGCAGGCGGGAATGCACAAAGAAGCCTGGGAATTATGCGAAACGGGCTTGCGAATTGTTCCTCTGGAAGAAAAACTGCATATCATGTCCCTGCAATCTCTTGTGGATTCAAATAAACTTGGTCTGGCCTTAATTCAATACGAAGAAGCCTCGTCCTTATTTCGGGAGAATGATCTGGCCGTCCCCGGAGATTTAAAAAAGATGGGCGAAGCTCTAAAAAATAGTTTAATCCGGGATAATCCCTCCCAGGAATTTATGCGCAAGCTAAAAAATTACGAAAAGGGTGATGGGCCTGTACTTAGTGGACTCGAGGCATTTTCTGTCATTTACCAGGTTGAAAAAAACCGGAGTGAAAGAAGGAACAAGCCGGGATTTTTGGTTTATCTGGATTTAAGAGGCCACGTTCCCCCGGAAGTTTGGGAAAGTGTGGGCAAACAGTTCGAACAGACGCTCCTTGCAAGCCTCCGCAAAGGGGATGTAGTCTGCAAATGGGGTCCTCAGAATTTTCTGGCCCTGCTTTTAAATGTTACCTCGGAGGATATTGAAAGGATAATCCGCAGGTTGCGGGCAAAGTTCCCGCCGGATTGGGAAAAGTTCGAAATAGATTTAGAAAATAGGTTACAAAAAATATAAAAGAAAGGGCCCTTAAAGGCCCTTTCACCTTAAATATATGGGAAAATATGATAAAAGAATAAATTATTAAGTAAAGGTTCCGTCCCCCAGTTGATGTCGGAGCAATTCCTGCTTGGCGATTATGAATTTCTTATCCATGGTGATTAATCCTTCCTCCATTAAGTCTCCTAAAAGGCGGGAAACTGTTTCCCGGGAGGTCCCAATTATGCTGGCAATTTCCCTCTGGGGAAGCCTTTTAATAAATAGACTCTCCCCTTCTAAAACTCCATTTTCAAAAAAATAGGAGAGGAGACGGTGATAGACATCCTGGAAAATTAATTTTTCAATTTCCTTGTTGGCCTTGCGTAACCTGGAAGTGAGGACAGGGAGGAGAGAAAGAGCAATATGGGGAGAATTTTTAAGTATTTTGGAAAAATCATTGGAATTAATCTGGAGAGCTTCTAACTTGGTTAGAGTCTGGGCAATTCCAGATCGACCTTTCCCGTCGAGGATTGCTAGTTCACCAAGGCAATCCCCAGGGCCCAGAATTGCCAGGGTTTTTTCCTTGCCTTCTGGAGAAATTTTTAATATTTTGACCCAGCCTTCTCTAAGTATAAAAAGCTTATCACCCGGGTCATCTTCAAGGAAAATAATATCTCCCTTGTCGAATGAGCGGGAGGAGGTTACACTTGCAATTTTTTCCAGGTCGTTTTTATCGAGAGAAGAAAAAAGGTCTAACCCCGAAAGATAATCAATAATAACATCACGCATGTTATTTCCCACCTAAAATCTTCTTTTTTTATTGCATCCTGGCCCAAAATTAGTTCGCGACAGGATGATCTGGGTTTTTCTTCCTGAGTTTTTCTCTTACCCAATCGGGCATCCCACTTGAATTATCTTCCGAGCTAAAATAATGGGTATCATCTGTAAGCCAAAGTGATTCAGAAGGAGTATATCCTTTAATAACCTGACTGGTTTCCCCGGGGCCCAAAAGAATTTCTTCGCCCTCCGCTATAAAAAGAACCAAACCTTCAATTACCGTGACAATTGTTTTTCCCCGATCAACTCTCAAAAAGAATTCGGTTCCCCTGACTGCAGCTACTGCACTGGGGGTTTCAACCTCAAAGTTTATAATTCCCTCAATTAAGCGGATTATTCTCGCCCCCAGGGTTCCCCGGCCCATATACAGGCTGTTTTTCCCTTCGGTTACTTCTTTAACAACGAAATAAGAGTTGGGGCCAATCCAGACCAGGGAATTATCCGGGAATTCAAGCAGTAAATTAGCCTGGCCCATGGTTTGAATTCTATCTCCTTCAATGAGGTGATCTCCCAAACTCAGGGGAGAATATTTCCAGAATTGCCATCTGGGTATATCCCTCTGCAGTCGAACCTGTCCCTCCAACTCCAGAATAGAGATAGACATGGGATTCTCAGGGTTCGCTGATGCTCCGAACCAGTAAGACAGACAAACAACTAAAAGGGTAAGAAAAACTTTTTTCTTCATAATTTCACTTCCCCAGTTCCTTTATTTTAATTGCCAGTTGATTTTCTTTCCTACCTGCGTACTTCCGGGCAGCTGCAGGTCCCAAAATTAGCTCTCCCGGTCGGGCGCGTTCTTCAAGGTGGCTTGCGGTGTTTACCGGGGACCCGATCACAGTATATTCCAGCCTTTTTTCCGACCCGATATTGCCTGCGATGACCTCCCCAATTTCCAGGCCTGCTCCCAGCGGTAAAGGAAAATCTATTTCAATTAATTTTTTTTGAATTTCAGCTACTGCTTCAAGAGCTTGCTCCAGGGAATTTTCAAGGGGCAGGGGTGCTCCAAAGATAATTAAGGCACCGTCACCGAGAAATTTGTCCAGAGTCCCTCCATGCTCCATTGCTGCATCGGTAACAATCCGGAAAAAAATATTTAGCGTTTTTACAGTTTCCTGGGAAGTTCGCCCACTCGACCAGACAGTAAAGCCCCTGAGGTCCACAAAAAGAGCTACGACTTCTTTGCTTTCTCCTTCCAGATTTACCATTTCAGGATTGGTGGTTATTCTTTCAACTATTTCCGGAGGCAGGTAGCGCTGGAAAAGATTTTTTAGTTTTTTCTGCCTGGTTTCACCCCGAATAATCTGGTCATAAAGCTGAATTGTGCTCTGTAAGGTTACCCCCAAAAGAAGGGGGACCCGGTCTAATAGGTATCCAGAAGAAAATAAAAGGTGGCCAAAAACGATAATTATGGTGAGTTGGGCCAGAGAAAATATCAAGTTGGTTCTGAAATTACTCCGGTTGAAGAAAAACCAGTTAAAAAGATAAAGAAAGGCAAAAATACTGAGGACAATCCAGATATTTAAACGGATAATTTCCTGACCCTCGGAAAGGGTTTGTATGGCGTGAGCTCCTAATACTACTCCCGGGATAAACCCGTGGTTGGCAAATGGAGTCATGATTAAATCTCCCAGGGTTGGGTCAGTGCTGCCGATCAAAACTATCCGGTTTTCTAGAAGAGTACCATCAAAATCTTCGGAAAAAAGGTCTTTAAAAGAAACCGTGGGAAATGGGTTTCCTGGTCCGGAAAAGCGAATATAAGTGTTCTGGAAGGAAAGCTCCTCCCAGCTTTCGTTTTCAACAAGTTCTTCTGCAATTAATTGAAACCAGGCTTTATGATCGTCCACAAAAGGGAAGCGGCGGATAATCCCATCCCGGTCTGCCAGATAATTTACGTGTCCGATTCCTGCAGCTTTCTCTGCAAGGAGGGATACAGGGAAATTAATATCCCGGACAAGTGGGGTTTCCTGGCGGATTCGGCGCAGGAGGCCCAGGTTAAGTGACATGGGGAGATAAGTGGATCCTTTTTCCATGGCGCCTGCCAGTTCCTCGTCCCCTTCTCTTTCATCCAGGAAAAGTATATCGATTCCAATACTTCTGGCACCAGAAGCGAAAATTTTTTCAACTCCCTGGGCCAGAATGCTCCTTGGCCAGGGCCACCTGGGGAATTCTTCCATTGAAGTCTCGTCAATTGCAACAATGGTTATTGGGGAGTTTTCAGAGTACTCTGGGCGAGAGTTCAACCGATGGCTGAGGTCTATTAGCAGGTTTTCCAGGTTTTCCAGTCCACCTGTAAGGAACAGAAGTGAAACAAGGAAAAAAGCCAAAATGTTGGAGAAAATTATTTTGTTTTGCCCCATATTTCTCAAACCCCTCCCCGGGGATTTTCTGGCTTTTAATTATTATTTTCTACAGTTTAATACATTTTCCTTTTAAAGTCAAAAAGTATTACGTTAATTAGTAAAAGTTATTATTTATTAATTTGAACAAGCACAACTTTTTTCCTTTAAAAGTTACTTTTTTTTAACATTTTGGTTTAGAGAAAAATTTAATGTTTTTTACAAGGGAAAAGTTTCTTTCTTTTATAATTTCTGGTAGAATAATGTTTAATTGTAAAAGAATAAAATCCCTGGATAGGGGAAAGGAGGGAAAAGTTTGGCTTGCCATTTTAAACCAGTCTGCATAATTTTTTTTATTTTTGTTTTTCTTTTTTCGGGTTTTGTCCTCGCTAACGGGGATGAATTTAATAAAGAGGAGCAAACAACGGGACAGGAAGAGATTGATAACAGTGAAGTTGGAATTGAAATTTTATTTCCCGAGCTAATCCGCCCTGCCCGTTTTTATTACAATTATGGGCTTGGATATTTAAATCTGCTAAAAGTCGAGAATTTAAACGAACGAATTCCTGAAGATTTCCCGGATCTTGGGGGAGGAATGCTGATTCGCCGGTGGAATTACGTTTTTGGTTTTGGTGATTACTGGCGAGGGGGGTGGGTAAAAACTCACGGAAGCCAGAACAAAGCAGTGGGGTCAGGAGAAGATTTTAGAAAAATTACTTACGAGGTGGAAATGAGCGGTATTCTAATAGAAAAGTCAGTTTATTCTGATTCCCTTTTGGACCTGGCTCTGGGGGCAGCTGCAGGCCGGGGAATTCACCGGGTTAAATTGTTATTTACCCAACCCCAAACGGGAGAAGTGAATAATCCCTGGCAGGAACCCGTAAGTTCAAATTTAANNCANCCNTTTTATTTTTTNCANCCCCAAATTAACGCTCGTTTTCGCCTTGTCGGTCCAATTATTGGTCATATTCAGGGAGGATATTCCTTTACCCTGGGCAGGAACCGTTGGTATATTGAGGATGAAGAAATAAGAGATGAAAGGTTCAAATCAGATGGGTTCCACTTTAGTGCGGGTCTGGGAGTTCGCTTTTAGTTGCCCACTTTAAGAAGGAAAAAATAGTATTTGGAAGAGGCTCTTCTGCGAAGGAGAGTTTCTTTTATTTGGGAACATTTGTTCTAGGAACGTTTGTATGCTATAATTTAACCAAAGCGTTCTTAGGGGGGGATTAAGGGTGGAACTTGTTGATCGGCTAAAAATTCTTACTGCCGGTGCTCGCTATGACGCTTCGTGTGTCAGCAGCGGAAGCAGGAGAAAAAAGGCTGGGGGAAGCATGGGAATTTGCCACTCTTGGACGGAGGACGGAAGGTGTGTTTCATTATTAAAAATTTTGCAAACCAATGACTGTATTTATAATTGCCGGTACTGTGTGCACAGGACTGACACTGATGGGCCCAGGACTTCTTTATCGGCCAGGGAAATTGCTGAATTGACTGTAAATTTCTACCGGAGAAATTATATTGAGGGTCTTTTTTTGAGTTCTGCAGTCAGGGGTAGCCCCGCTCAGGCAATGGAAACCATGCTTGCTTCGGTAAAGATTTTAAGAGAAGAATACAAATTCCCTGGCTATATCCATCTCAAGGGGATCCCCGGTGTTGACGAGAGTTTACTGAAAAAAGCCGGCTATTTTGCCGACCGGATGAGCGTAAATATTGAACTTCCCAGTGCTGAATCGCTGAAAAAACTGGCTCCTCAGAAAAAACCCGCTGATATTTTTAACCCCATGCATTTTTTGGAGAAAAATCGCCGGGAAGAAAAGGGATTTCTTGGGGCAGGGCAGAGCACCCAGTTAATTATTGGAGCGTCGCCGGAAAGTGACCGGGAGATCATAAGCCTTGCCAGCTACCTTTACGGTAAGTTTTCCCTGAGCCGAATTTTCTATTCTGCCTACATGCCTACGGGGGACCCCCGCTACATCCCTGGAGTTCAAAATCCTCCCCTGCTCAGAGAACACCGGTTATACCAGGCGGATTGGCTGTTTCGTTTCTACCACTTTTCCTTTGATGAAATAATTCCCCCCGGTCAGAATGACCTGGAAACAGAACTTGACCCAAAATCTGCCTGGGCTCTCCGCAATTTTTGGTTCTTTCCAGTTGAGGTAAATCAGGCTTCTTACCGGGAATTATTGAAAATTCCCGGAATTGGTCCGGTTTCAGCCCGCAGGATAATAAAAGCCCGCAAAGAACGAACCCTTGATTTTTCCCACCTGAAAAAACTGGGAATAATAATGAAAAGGGCCTGCTTTTTCGTTACCTGTGGGGGCCGAAGAATTCCTGGACTTCCTAGTGACCCGGACCATATAAGGCCGTTTCTAACCATGCCCGTTAGCAGACCCCGCCAACCCCGGCTATTTGCCCCACCTGGAGGTGAGAGATTTTGAAAGAACTGGTTTATGACGGTTCCTTTCCCGGTTTTTTGACGGTCCTGGGTAAAGCCCTGACAGAGAAGGGAGAGATTCAAATCTGGTCTGAAGATGAATATAGGCCCTCTCTTTTTGGAACTGCCCAAAAGGTAAAAGCTGATTTGGACTTTGCTTTAGAGTTCAAGAAAAAACTGGTTTTTGATTTTCCCGAACCGGTTTACCGCCCTGTTCTCTATGCCTATCTGGCGGAAGAGGAGGGGACGGGGAACCTGGTTTTTGATTTTTTACATAAACTTAAAAGAAAAGAGGCGGTTTTTGCCCATAGAGTTGGGGAGTTATGCCAGGGGGTTACAAGAGAGAAAGTCAGGATGCTCGGGTTCGTCCGTTTCAGGAAGGTAGAATCCGGTTATTTTTACGCTTCCATTCGACCAAAGTATAACATTATTGGCCTTCTGGCACCGCATTTTGCCTCCAGGCAGGCAAACTACCAGTGGGTGATCCATGATTTAGATCGGGAAATGGCTGTCCTGGGCAGGGAAAAAGATTGGGAAATAAAACCCCTTCCCCCAATCAAGTTCCCTGAAGATATTGCAGAAGAGGAAATTCAAAAACTTTGGCGAGAACATTTCAAGGCGCTCTCGGTTCCGGGAAGAATTAACCGCAAAAGGCAGAACAATCTGGTTCCCCGTCGTTACTGGCCTCATCTTACAGAAAAAGGATAACTGAAAATTGTCATCGGTTTGTAACCGGATTGTAACAATAATATATTATTATTTCTATGCAGCGATAGGTTAATATGTCTAAATAAAGGAGGGCGGTTTATGCGATTGCACGAAAAAGTCGCCATAATAACAGGTGGAGCCAGCGGAATAGGCCGTGAGGCAGCACTCGTTTTTGCCAGAGAAGGGGCCAGGGTGGCAATCTGGGATTTCGATGATTCTGGAGCCGAGGTTGCCGACCACATTGAAAAAAATGGAGGCAAATCATTTTTTTACAAGGTTGATGTCAGTAAAGCTCAGGAAGTTGAAAAAGCACTGGAAGAAACAGAAAATCAACTGGGAGATATTGATATCCTGATCAATAACGCTGGAATTACCAGGGATGGTTTCCTAACAAAAATGTCTCTCGAAGACTGGCAGAAGGTAATGGATGTAAATCTAACCGGAGTATTTAACTGCAGTAAAGTTGTAGCCCAGAAAATGATGGCAAGGCAGGAAGGGGTAATCATTAACGCCTCTTCTGTTGTTGGTGTTTATGGGAATGTTGGGCAGACCAATTACTCTGCAACAAAAGCAGGAGTTATTGGAATGACAAAAACCTGGGCCAAGGAACTTGGCAAGAAAGGGATTAGGGTTAACGCTGTTGCCCCGGGTTTTGTCGCTACTCCGATGACTGAGAAAGTCCCGGAAAAAATTCTCAACAGGATGAAAGACAAGACCCCACTGGGCAGACTGGGACAACCAGAAGACATTGCAAATGCTTTCCTGTATTTAGCTTCTGATCAGGCTTCATTTGTCAATGGAGCGGTCCTGCAGGTAGACGGAGGTCTGGTCCTGTAAGGGAGGTAGGTTAAATGCGCGACCGGATGCACTATAACCCCAAAACCAATATACTGGAAATCGATTTTTCCCACCTAGCCATTGAGCGAGCCCAGCAAATAGAGGAAATGAAAAGTTCTCTGGTGGAAATTGTGGGGCCAATGGATCAAAAAGTTTATGCCCTAGTAAATTATGAGGGGTTTCAGGTCGAAGATGAACTGAAGGAACGATACGGCCAGGTGATTCGGGAAATGTACAGGAAATATTTTAAGGGAACGGTTCGTTACAGTAGCAGTGCTCTGGCCCGTGTAACCATCAAGACTACCTCTCCGGATAATGGTATTGAAGGGAATACGTTTCCCAACCGGAAAAAGGCCCTGGAGGCCATTGCCCGAATGCAGGGCAAAAAAAAGATTGAGGAGGATATGTAATGAAGAAAATCTTGGTTCTGTCTCTAATGGTGTTTCTAATGGCGGGAATGAGCTTTACTGTCCTGGCTGAAGAACCAATCAAGATCGGTATTGTTACCTCAATGTCCGGTCCCCTGGAATATTATGGGACCATGGAGATCCGTGGATTTGAACTGGGTATCGAGTATGCCACCGGGGGAACCAATCAGGTTCTTGGTCGTCCCATTGAAATCCTGACTGAGGACAGCGGAATGGACCCGGGAACGGGTGTAACCAAAGCCCGTGAATTGATTGAACGCCATGGAGTCCATTTCCTTCAGGGTACTGCCAGCAGCGCAGTTGCCCTGGCTATTCAGGACGTTGCACTGGAATATGAAAGAATTTTCATGGTTGCACCTGCTGCTGCTGACAGCATAACTGGTGCTAACTGGAACCGTTATACCTTCCGGACTGCTTCAACCACCACCCAGGACGCTTTAACCGGTGGGGTATACGCGGCCCGGGAAATTGGAGAAGAGTTTGTGATTTTTGTTCCGGATAGTGCCTGGGGCCGTGATACTGCAAAAGCATGGCGCGCGGCAATTGAAGGAGAAGGCGGGACCATAATCAATGAAATTTTTGTGGCCCCAGATGCTTCTGACTTTACTCCCTACCTGCTTCGTTTGATGCAGGATCGTCCGGATGCAGCAGTTGTTGCCTGGGCAGGCGCCGGAGGCATTCAGCTGTTTGACCAGATCGACGAGTACAATCTCTATGATTATATGGCAATTACCAGTGGTTTTGGCGATATTCCTGCCCTGCGGGCAATGGGCGACAGCATTATTGGAGCCCAGGGAATGATGAAATATTTCCACACCCTGCCTGACAATGAAATCAACGACTGGCTGGTTGAGAAATACACCGAACGCTACGGAACACCTCCCGATCTCTTTGTTCCCGATGCATTTGCCGCAGCAGTTGCACTTATTCAAGCCATTGAAACTGCTGGAACAATTGACACCGATACCCTGATTGAAACAATGAGGGGCATGGAATTTGATACTCCCAAAGGCAAAATGATCTTCCGTCCAGAAGACCACCAGGCCCTGCAGCACATGTACGTTGTTGAGATGCAGAAGGTTGAGGGATATGACTATCCCGTCCCTGTTCTGCTGATGGAGATGTCTCTTGAAGACACTGCTCCTCCAATAACCGTTGGAGATTAAGTAAAAAAAGGGCCGGTTTTTTTAACCGGCCCTTCCTTTAAGAAAGGAGGAAGCCTGTGGCAGCAGCAGAAGTCCTACTGGAAACTCAAAATTTAAAAAAACATTTCGGCGGCTTGAAAGCTGTTGACGGTGTCGATTTTAAGGTCAACGAAGGGGGCCTTATTTCCATAATTGGCCCCAATGGGGCAGGGAAAACAACTTTTTTTAACCTGATCAGCGGCACCCTCCGGCCAACGGCAGGGAAAATATTTTTCCGGGGGCGGGTAGTAACGGGTTACCCGGCCCACAAGCTGGCCCAAATGGGGCTGGGGAGGTCTTACCAGATTACCAATATTTTTCCCCGCCTGACCGTCCTGGAAAATGTTCGGCTGGCCTGCCAGTCCGCCGGGGAGGATAATTTTAAATTCTGGCAGCACTATAAAAAATTTCCCTGGTATGAAGAAAAAGCGTATTCCATCCTGGAAAAAGTGCGTTTAAAGGGGAGAGAACTTCAACCCACCTTGAGCCTGCCCCAGGGTGATAAGCGGAAACTGGAAGTTGCCATAGCCCTGGCCCGGGACCCCAAACTGCTCCTCCTGGATGAACCTACGGCAGGAATTTCCACAGAAGAACTCCCCGAACTGACAAATTTGATTGAGGACATTAAATCAGAAGGTGCCCAGACCATTATTCTGGTGGAACACCGGATGGATGTTGTAACAGCTATTTCAGATCGGATTACAGTTTTAAACCGGGGTCGGATCCTGGCCGAGGGAACACCCCAGGAAATTATGGACAACGAAGAGGTTCAGAAAGCATACCTGGGAGGAGGTGGCGGCGAATGAATCCCCTGCTGCAGTTAAATGATGTTAATACCCACATTCATGATTTCCATATTCTGGAAGGGATCTCTATTCAGGTCCCGCGGGAAGGGGTTACAGTTCTCCTGGGAAGAAACGGTGCCGGAAAAACAACAACACTGCGGACCATCCTTGGTTTCAACCCGCCTTCCAGTGGCGAGATCAGGTTTGATGAGGATTTGATCAATGGCTGGGCACCTTTTCGGATCGGTTCGCTGGGAATTGGTTATGTGCCCGAAGACAGGGGGATTTTTAGCGGCTTAACTGTTTATGAAAATTTAAAAGTAGCAGCCCGGGATGGGGTCAAAGAAATGGATAGACGTCTGGAGAAGGTTTTTGAGCTGTTCCCGGATCTGAAGAGGGCAACCAAGCAGCAGGCTGGGACCCTTTCCGGCGGACAGCAGCAGATGCTGGCTCTGGCCAGAATCCTGGTAAGCAAAAACCGACTGTTATTAATCGATGAACCTTCAAGTGGTCTGGCCCCGATAATAGTTGACCGGGTTGCCGAGGCCATATCTGAGCTAAAAAAGGAACTGCCCATATTGCTTGTTGAACAGAATTACAACATGGCAAAGCAGATCGGCGATAATTACTATATTATTGATCAGGGGCGTTGTGTCCACGAGGGGCAGATGCAGGATCTGGAAGACAAGCCTGAGCTGAAACAACGCTACCTGGGCGTTTCAGTTTAGGGAAGGCAGGTGACGGCAATTGTTTGATACTTTATTTTTCCATCTTTTATTGAATGGGCTAGCCCATGGGATGCTGATTTTTCTTATCGCCTCCGGCCTCTCCCTGATTTTTGGGTTGATGCGGGTTGTAAACTTTACCCACGGGTCATTTTTCATGTTCGGGGCCTATGTGGGACGCAGTATATACCTGGCAACAGATAGTTTTGTCCTGGCTATTTTAGGAGGGCTTCTTTTTGGCTTTGTTTGCGGTGGCCTGGTTGAAAGAATTGCAATTAGGCCCTTTTTTGGTAACAGGGTCCAGTTGCTGCTCCTAACTCTGGGAATGATGCTGGTAATGAATGAACTGGTGAAAATTATCTGGGGGCCGACAATACTGCGCTTTCCCCGGCCGGATTATTTGATAGGGAGTTTTATGCTTGGAGATATTATTCTGCCCTATTACAGGATGTTTATTGTTGGTTTTGGGCTGGTTGTCCTGGTTATAGTTTATCTGTTTTTAAATAAAACCAGGCTGGGAATTACAATTAGAGCCGGGGTTGAAAATCCGGAAATGGTCCAGTCCTTTGGAATTAATATCAAGCAGGTTTTTACATTCACTTTTGCTCTGGGGGTCAGCCTGGCTTCAGTCGGTGGGGTGATTTCCGGTCCTTTCTTAAGTGTTTATCCTGAAATTGCCATGGATAATATCCTGGTTGCAATAATAGCTGTTGTAGTCGGAGGTATAGGAAGTTTTGGTGGGTCAGTGGCCGGCAGCCTTTTGATTGGGCTGATAAATTCCTTCGGCGGATTCTACCTGCCGCAGGCAGCGATGGCCTTTAATGTTGTATTGATGGCCCTGGTTCTTCTGGTAAGACCCCAGGGACTATTTGGCAGAGGAGGGGTGGCCGGTGGACGTTAAAAAAATTCTCCATTTCTTGCAGAGAAATATCTGGATTATTATCCTGGTCGGAGGAATGATTCTTTATCCATTCGTTTCCTATCAACCCTACTGGCTTTCCCTTTTGATAACCATCTTTATCTTTGCCGCTTTTGCTCTGAGCTATGATCTGCTTCTGGGTTTTACAGGCCTGATATCCTTTGGGCATGCCCTGTTTTTTGGTCTGGGAGCCTATTCCATTGCAATTTTCTCACGATTTACAGAGCTTTCCTTTGGCAGCATGTTCATTTTACTTGCAGTAGCAGCCACGGCGATCGCTCTGATAAAAACTGCATTTGCAATGCGGGTCCGGGGGATCTATTTTGCTATGATTACCCTGGCCCTGGCCCAGTTCTTCTGGGTTCTGGTTATGACTCTTTCCCGGTATACAGGTGGGGAAGATGGTATGCCCCGGGTCCCCAGGCCGGTTTTTCTGGACGACAGATTGAACTATTACTTTTTCGCCCTGGGTTTTTTACTCCTGGTTTACCTAATCTCCCGCCGGTTTATTAATTCCCCCACCGGCCGGGTTTTGATCGGTATCCGGGAAAATGAAGAGCGGATGGTAATGCTGGGTTATAACGTTTTCAAGTACAAACTCTTTTCCTTAACTCTGGCCGGAATTATTGGCTCCTTTTCCGGGGCGATATATGTAATGTTTATCAATATCGCCTATCCTGCTCTTTTGAATATTCAGAGCACCATAGACGTCCTGATGATGACTATTGTCGGGGGGGTTGGAACCCTGCACGGGCCAATATTTGGTGCGGCCCTGGTCAGGCTCCTGTCCCATTTCCTTTCATCCCACTTCCGCCAGTGGATAATTATCTTCGGGATAATATACATCCTGATTGTTGTTTTTATGCCTCTCGGAATATTTGGTGGCATCCCCGGTTTCTCTAAGTGGCTGGAAAAGAGGGGCGGCTGGTTAAAATGGATTGCACAAAAGCTCAAACCTTAAAGGAGGGATTCCATGTCTTTTCTGGAGCTTGCCGATGGGAATAAGATATTTTACCGGGTAGAAGGTGAAGGAACCCCGGTAATCCTGTTAAACGGAATTATGATGACCTCGGAAGCCTGGGCTTTTCAAAGGCAGGACCTTGGCAAAAAGCACATGGTAATAAGCCACGATTTTCTGGGTCAGGGACAGTCCTCTCAACCTGGTGAGGGTTACTCCTTTTCCCTGCACTGTGACCACCTTTTAAAACTAATGGAAGAGCTGAAGATCGGCCAGGCACATTTTATTGGAGCCTCTTACGGGGGAGAGGTGGGCCTGCTTTTTGCAGCTGAATATCCGGAAAAGGTAAAAAGCCTGACCGTAGCAGCTTCGGTAAGTGAAATCCATCCTCTGCTGGAAGCAATGGGCAGGTCCTGGATGGCTGCAGCGGAGCTGGAAAAAGGAGAGAATTTCCTGCGAATTGTAGCTCCTTTAATCTATTCCGAGGAGTTTTTTGCCGAGAGAAAAGAGTGGTTTGAAGGCAGGATTAAAGCTTTTGCCAGCTCGGTCCACCCCCGGTGGTTCAGAGCCTTTAACGGGCTTATGCGGGCTTTCATGCAGCTTGACCTGACCCATAAACTGGGGGATATTGAGGCTCCAACTCTGGTGGTAGCCGGAGAAGAAGATATCTTAAAACCCCCGAAGTACAGCAGGATTATTGCCGATAATATCCAGGATAGCAGGCTGGAAATTCTGCCCACGGGCCACGCCATTCCGCTGGAAAACCCTGCTGTATTTAATAAAATGGTCCTCGATTTTATGGCTGAAACAGAAAGGTAAGAAGGAGGATGAAAATGGGAAGAAACGCTTATATTGCTGGAACGGGGCTTTATGCTCCTGAAAGGGTTGTTGATAACAAAGAAGCGAGCAAAATTGTGGGAGAAGATATCAGCGAATTCATGGGGACCCTGGGCATAGAAAAGAGAAGGCTTTTAGAAGATGATCAGAGCACAACCGACCTTGCTGTTAAGGCTGGAGAAAGAGCCCTGGAAGATGCTGGCCTAAAAGCAGAGGATATCGACCTTTTGATAGTTTCAACTGATACTCCTGATATTATCAGTCCCCAGTCTTCGGCCTCCGTTGCAGGAGAACTGGGAATGCGCTGGGAAGCAACATTTTTTGATATCAATTCTTCCTGCACTGGTTTTATAGCTGCTTCTGAAGTTGCGGTTAACATGATCAGGAGTGGAAGCATGAATAATGTCCTGGTTATTTCTGTGTACGCCATGACTCCTTTTGCTCCCATGGAAAAGGGTAAATTCTTTGCTATTTTTTCTGACGGCGCGGGGGCTTGTGTTTATAGGGCAAGCCAGGGAGAAAGGGGTTATTTATCTTCACATTATATTAGCGATGGAAAACACTGGGACAGTTTGGGGATTTATGTAGGTGGGACCCGTTTTCCTGCTACGGTGGAGCGAATTGAGGGTAAGGGGGAGGTTCCCCCCAACCTTACTTTTTTCCGCCGGGATTTGATTAATCGAAATCCCGATTACTGGCCCATTATCATAGAAGAAGCTTTAAAAAAAGCAGACCTGAAAAAAGAAGACATCGACTGTTATATTTTTACCCAGATTAACCGGAGCGCAATTAAGCAAACCTGTGAGAATTTAGGAGTTCCTTTTGAAAAGACCCATAATGTGATGGGTGAATACGGTTATACGGGTAACGCCTGCATTATTATGGCCCTGGACGATGCCCGGAAAAAAGGTCGGGTAAAAGAGGGCGACCTGGTTGCCCTGACCGCCTCGGGTGTGGGTTATACAATGAGCACCATTATTTTTCGCCTGTAGAGAGGAGCTGATAGATTTGTCTCCCAAACATGCTGGCTTGATTGGCTGGGGGACTTATATCCCCGATAAGGTAATGACCAAGGAAGACCTGGCTGAAAAAACCGGGCTTCCCGTAGATGTAATTGAACAAAAGCTGGGAGTCCGGCAGAAACCCATTCCCGGACCGGACGATCACTGCTCAACAATGGCTTTAAAGGCTGCCCGGAAAGCAATGGATAAAGCAGGTGTTTCCGCGGAAGATATCGATCTGGTTATCTGGACCGGCGATGAATACAAGGATTATCCTCTCTGGACCGCCGGAATTAAGTTGAAAGAAGATTTAGGAGCAAAAAATGCCTGGGCTTACGACCTGGCCCTGCGCTGCGGGACAACAATCCTGGCTTTAAAGGTAGCCCGGGATATGATCGTTGCCGATCCCGATATCAAAATAGTTTTGCTGGCCGGGGGTTATCGCAATGGTGACCTGATAGATTACCAGAATCCCCGGGTCAGATTCATGTACAACCTGGGTGCGGGTGCCTCTGCTGCGGTTCTGCAGGAAAACTGTGATTACAATCAGATTCTTGGCTCGGCTTTTTTCGATGACGGCACCCTGACCACAACTGTTGCTGTTCCTGCTGGGGGAACCCGGGAACCTCTAACTCCAGAGGGAGTTAGAAACAAAAGGCATTTCCTCGATGTAATGGAACCAGAATGGATGAAAGAGCGATTGGAAGATGTTTCAATGCAAAATTTCCTCGGAGCGATAGATCTGGCTCTGGAAAGGAGCAGTCTTTCCCGGAAGGATATAGACTATCTGGCCCTTCTTCACATGAAGCGTTCTGCTCACCAGTTTATCCTGCAGAGCCTGGGGCTTAGAGAAAACCAGTCAGTTTATCTGGAAGATTACGGACATATCGGCCAGCACGATCAGATTTTATCTCTCGAGCTTGGGCTGGAGAGTGGATTGATTCATAAAGGCAGTACCGTTGTAATGGTTTCTGCAGGGGTTGGCTATGCCTGGAATGCCCAGGTAATTAATTGGGGATAGGAAGGAGGACATCAATGGACCTGCAAAAAGAATACTTACATCGCCTGATGCAGCCCGAAAAAGCTGTAGATATGGTTAAGGACAATCAGACAATAGTGGCGGCTATGGCGGCATCTGAACCGCCCGCCCTATTGAAAAATCTGGCCCGTAAAGCCAGGGAACTGAAGGGTGTTCGAATCTGCACCTGCCTATTGATGAGGGATTATGGATTTATGGACCCCTCCCTCAGGGGACATATATTGAATGAAAGCTGGTTTTTTGGTCCCTGGGAAAGGAAATATTACCCGGAAAAGATGGCTACTCACCTCCCCAACAACCTGCACGAGGCCGGTCAGAAAAAGTCAGAAAAGGACCAAATTGATTTTTTCTGGGGAACCGCTGCCCCAATGGATGAAAACGGTTTCTTTTCTTTATCTCTCGGAGTAACGTACGAAAAAATAATGGTGGAAAAAGCCAGGTTTGTTGTCCTGGAGGTAAATGAAAGTCTGCCCAGGACCATGGGAGATACCCAGGTCCATATCAGTCAGATTGATGGTATTGTGGAGAATAATGAGGAACTGGTAGAACTGCCTCCCACAGACCCGACTGAAGCCGACCTGGCCATAGGAGACCACATCGCAGAACTGGTTGAAGATGGCTCAACAATTCAACTGGGTATCGGAGGTATCCCCAATGCTATAGCCCGCAACCTGAAGAACAAAAAGGATCTCGGGATCCATACGGAAATGTTTACAGATGGAATGGTGGACCTTTTTGAAGCGGGAGCGATAACAGGACAGAAAAAAACCCTCTGGCCGGGGAAAATGGTAGGGACCTTTGCCCTGGGAACAAACAGGCTCTACCGTTTTATAGACCTGAATCCCGGTATAGAATTCCAGCAGGGCAATATTACCAATGACCCGTACGTAATTGGGAAAAACTATAAAATGGTTAGCATCAATACCGCGCTGCAGGTGGATCTCTCGGGCCAGGTGGTTTCGGAATGGCTTGGAGGACGGCAGTTCAGCGGAACAGGCGGCCAGGCGGATACCCACAGGGGTGCGCAGCGTTCACCCGGGGGTAAAGGAATAATTGCCCTGCGCAGCACCGCCAAGAAGGGAACAATCTCCACAATTCAACCCCAGCTTCCTGCGGGAGCCCAGGTAACTCTGGGCCGGCAGGAAATTGACCTGGTGGTTACAGAGTACGGGGTGGCTTCGCTTAAGGGAATGAGTGTTAGAGAGAGGGTTCGGCGGCTAATTGCCATTGCTCACCCTGATTTTCGCAATGACCTGAAAAAAGAGGCGGAAAGGCTGGAAATCTGGTAACGGGGAATGGATTAAAAAGGAAAAAAAGGGTAGCGGGTCGAATTATGACTTGAGGTGGTTTAAATGGCCCGCAACCGAATTTTAAAAACCAAACTCCAGCCTCCACGAATCCGCTCCTCTGTATTTCCCCGGGGGGGGATAATGGAAGGTCTTGAACAAATTATCGATTATCCTCTGGCCTTGATCCAGGCCGGTCCGGGATACGGTAAAACTGCGTTGCTGGCTGAATTTTGCAGAAGCAGTGATTTTACCTGTCTTTGGTACAGGCTTGATGGGGAAGATAATGACCCCGAAATTTTTTCCCGGCATTTGGAGTATCTTTTTGGCGCAAATAAGGAAGAAAGCCCCGATGAAAAAATAGAGGGGCTGGTAAATGACCTTTTTGATACCCTAGAACAGCATACGCTTCTCGTCCTGGATAATTATCAGGAGATAACAGAAGATAGTCCGGTCCAGGAAATGGTTGCTCGGATGGTGGAAATAAGCCCCTCCCGGCTGCACCTGGTTTTGATTACCCGAATAATCCCTCCCTTCCCTCGCCTGGTTAACTGGCGGGCGAAGGGAGAAATTCTGGAAATAAGGAGAGAGGCCTTGGCGCTTTCCCGTGAGGAAACCCGCGAGTATTTATCCCGTCAGCATGGTTTTAAGTTGGAAGGACAGGAATTAGAAAAATTATGGGAATATACCCGGGGCTGGATTATGGCTCTGGAACTTTTTTGGCCCATACTGAAACAGGAAATCGGGGTAGAAGAAATAATGAAAAGTCCCGAGGAAAACCTGCCTCAGTTATGGGCTTTTCTGGAAAAAGAACTATTTCAGGGCAAAGAACCCGAACTGCAGGATTTTTTGCTGAAAACCTCGATTTTACAGGTCCTGGAAGAATCTGCCTGTAATTTCTTAACCGGACGTGAAGATAGCAGGATTTTACTTGGGAAATTAGTGGAAAAAGGATTGATGACCCGCGAGATTGAAGGTCGGTGCTTTGCATACCACCCCCTATGGCAGAAATTCTTACAGGGAAAACTGCAGGAGGAAAACATTGATTGGGCGGATTTACATCTGAAAATGGCCAGGTTTTTTCAGGACCGGGGTTCTATTAAATCTGCTATTTTCCACTTCCTGCAGGCTGGAGATCAAACCGGAGCTGCGCAGTTAATGACCCAGAATATTCAATCTCTGGAAAAAAGAATTCCCCAGCAGGAATTGCGGGGGTGGATGGCTCAAATTCCCGATCCGGTTTTTGAGGCATTTCCTCGCCTGCTTCTTTACCGTGGGGACCTCGCCCGCTATTCTTCGGACTATGGCCACGCCCTGCAGCATTACCATGAAGCCAGGGAAGTTTTCCAGAAGAGAGGAGACCAGGAGGGACTTCTGCAGGCCTATCAAAAACTGGCCATGGTTTACCTGGATACAGTTGAACCGGCCCAGGCTGAGGATTTTTTACGCCGGGGCCTGGCCCTGCAGGAGGAAGTTGAAAGGAGCGGGGAAACCCATCTGCTCGAACTCCTTGCGGAAAACAGGGCCAACCAGGGTGATGCCAGGGGGGCCCGACGTCTTTTACAGGCTTCGCAAAAGTTGGGTGAAGAAGCAGCTTCTCCCCAGCTGGAACTGCACCTTGAATCAAGGCTTTTGCTGCGGACCGGGCGCCTTGAACAGGCCCGCCAGATGCTGGAGAAGGTTGTAGAGGAGGGAACTATGGGCCCGGGCCGGATTCCCCGGACCCACCGGGAAAGTCCCATGGTCCTGTCGCTGCTTTATGTATTCGCAGGGGATTACCGGAACGCAATTTACTGGGCCCGCGAAGGGCTGGAATTGGCTCAGGCCCTTGAATCCCCGTTCACTGAAGCTGTGGGCTATATGCGGCTGGGTCATGCCTACCAGCTTAAAAACCCCGAAAGCCCCGAGAATGCAGTTGAGAACTATCAGAAAGCCTTAAAATTAATGGACCGAGTTGGTGTCCAGAGGGGAAGAGTTGAGGGTTTGTGGGGCCTTACCACCGCTTATGGGCAACTGGGAAAACTTCACGAAGCCCAGCAATATGGAGAAGAGTGTATAACTCTGGCCCTGCAGGCTGGAGATGAATGGATGGCCAATCAGGGGCGCCTATCCCTGGGATTTGCCCTGGTTCAGGGCCGGCGGGTTGAGCCGGGAAGAGAGCTTCTTTTAGCTGCCCTGGAAAATTTCGGTTCTCTTAATGATTATTTTGGTAAAACCCTGGCCACCCTCTGGCTTGCTCTGATGGAATTTGAAGAGGGTTTTCTTACATGGTCTGATCGTTTCTTAGAGTGTTTGCAGCTGGCCTGGGAAGAAAATTATGGATTTTTGTTTAAAAATCCCACCCTGCTGGGAATCCGCGATACCCGGCGCTTAATGCCCCTTTTGATCGAGGTAAAAGAAAAGCTTGCCCCTCAGATAAGAGACTGGATTCAGGACCAATCGGGGATAAAAAGGTGGGATTATCACCCTGGTTTTACTCTCCGAATTAAGGCTCTTGGGCCAATGCGCATCTGGCGGGGCAGAGAAGAAATTACCGACGGTCACTGGAAAAGAGAAAAAGCCAAAGAGCTTTTCCAGCTATTCGTTGTTTTTCGAGATGAGCTTCTGCCCAAAGAGAGAATTTATGAGTTATTATGGCCCCATCAGGATTTGGAAACTGCAGGGCGGGATTTCAAGGTAGCATTAAATGCCCTGAACTCGGTTCTTGAACCTGACCGCAAGGCCCGCATCACTCCTTATTTTATTAAAAGAACTGGCCAGGCCTATGGCCTTGACCCTGATGCCTCCTGGGAAATTGATGTAGACCTTTTTGAAACCAAACTCAAAGAAGGTCTTGCCGGTGATAATCCCGAATTACTTGCCGAAGCCATTGAACTGTACCGGGGAGATTTTTTATCGTTTTCCCTTTATTTTGACTGGATTAGAGAACCCAGGGAGAGGTTGCGCCGCCTTTATTTCCAGGGTTGTGAGCGGCTGGCCCGTTATTTTCTGGCTAATGAACTCCCCGAGCAAGCCCTGGAGATCAGTGAAAAAATGCTGGGCAGAGATCGTTGCTGGGAGACTGCTTATCAACTGGCCATGGAGGCCTACTTACAGATGGGGGATCGCTATCTGGCCCAACGCATGTACCTGGACTGTGTCAGGGCCCTGCAGGAAGAACTGGCCGTTGAACCCCTGCCTGCAACCCGGGATTATATTAAAAAGGTTTTTACCCCTGAAGAATTGGCCCGCCTGGAAAAAGAGCTGGCCCGAGAAGGAGGTTTGTACCAGGATGGCAAAAATTAAAACAGAAAATCTGGAAATAGGGTTCGAAAAAACAGGAAACGGCCCACCGGTTATTTTGATTTCGGGTCTCGGCTACGGGCGCTGGCTCTGGGAGAAACAACTGAACGGTTTGGAACCGTATTTTACTCTTTATGCCCTGGATAATCGCGGGGTGGGGGAGAGCGATGCTCCACAACCTCCCTATTCTATTACAGATATGGCCCGGGATGTTAGAGATTTCATGCGGGCCATGAATATCAAAGAGGCTCACATTGTGGGAACTTCCCTGGGGGGATTTATTGCCCAGGTTTTTGCCCTTGAATACCCTAAGATGGCCGACAGGGTTGTCCTGGCAAGTACCACCGGGGGTGGGAGTGGCGGGATCTACCCTTCTTCCTGGACCATGTTCCGGTTATCTCTGGCCGGGAAGAAAAAAGACCCGGAAAAAAGGGCTCGAGCTCGCCTCAGGCTTACCCTGGCCCCGGACTTTTGGGACAAAACCCCCCGGGAGATTGAAAGGCTTTTACAGAGGTTTTTACAGCAGCCTGCTGCAGCTCACGGGGTTAAAGCCCAGATGGAAGCAGGCCAGAATTACTGGAAAAGAGATCATCGCTGGACCTCTTTGCACCAGGTTCGCTCGGATACCCTGGTTATTACCGGAAACAGGGATAGAATAGTTCCCCCCAAAAACAGCGAAAAACTGGCCCAGGAAATACCCCGGGCTCGCCTTGAGAAAATGGAAAATACCGGGCATCTGGTAATGTGGGAAAAACCTGAACGGTTTAATGACCTTTTATATTCATTCCTAAAATAAAAAAGGTGGGCCGAGCCCACCTTTTTGTTTTACTGAAACTAAACCTCAATTTCTTTCCATTTACCCTGCTGAAAACGCCAGGCTACGTAAGCTCCACGCATTGTCCAATCGACAACCATGGCCAGCCAGGCACCGGCAAGGCCCATATCCAGGATAATAACAAAAAGATATGCTGAACCGAGCCTTCCAACCCAGGTTGCAAAAACGGTGGCATAAAAAACAGGCTTGGTGTCGCCCGCTCCCCGCAAACCCCAGGCGAAAATAAAGTGGGTGGCCATGGGGATCTGGGAAAAGGCCACGATTTTCAGGGCCACTCTTCCCATTTCGATTATTTCAGGGTCATCTGTGAAAAGTCGCATGAAACCCTCGGAGAAAAAGAAAAATAAAATCCCCATTACTCCCATTGTGCTGATGGCCATTAACCAGGCGGTATTCCCACTTTTGTGGGACCGGTCAGGGCGCTTTGCGCCCAGGTTTTGTCCGACGAGAGCGGTTGTGGCAACAGCAAACCCGAAACCAGGCATGTAGGAAAGGGATTCTGTTTTCAAAGCAATCTGATGGGCAGCCAGGGCTACAGTTCCCAGGGAGGCTACAATTCGCAGATAATAAATCTGGGCTATTCTCTGGATTAACTGTTCTGCCGATGCAGGAAGCCCAACCTTGGCAATTCGCTTGATCATCTCCAGGTCTATGTGGAAGAAATTTTTCCAGCCCACCCATAAATAGGGGTGGCGCTTGGTAAGTAAGTAAAGCATGGCTATAGCTCCCCCACCCCGTGCCAGGCTGGTAGCCAGCGCCGCTCCATAAACTCCCATTTCGGGAAAGCCGAAATTGCCAAAAATAAAAAGGTAGTTGCCAATTATGTTGGAAATATTGACAATGATGTTAACCATCATCGGGGTTTTAGTATCTCCCACCCCCCGGAGGGCCGCAGTTACAACCATCCGCAAAAGCATCAAGATAAACCCAGGAACCAAAATTCGCAAATAAACAGTTCCTGTAGCTACAACTTCTGGTTCTGCCCCCATGAAGGTTATTATCTGGGGAGCGAAGGCAAAAAAAGACACTCCCAGAAGGAGCATTACCCCAAAAGCCATAAATAGAGATTGGTGGAGAGTTCGTCCGGCCTGACCCTGTTCTTTGGCCCCGGTAAACCGGGATACAAGAGCAGTTGTTCCAACATTCAGGGCGTTAAAAAGCCGAATCGAATACTGCAGGGGCATCATACTGATACCCACCGAGGCAACTGCCACTGCCCCCAGGCGACCAACCATCATCATGTCGACAATCTGCGTCAAGGTGGTGCTGGACATTTCGGCGATTACCGGCCAGGCCATGGTAATTATTCGGCCTGGAATTGAATCGGGTGGAATTATTTTTTGCAGGTAGGATTTGATTGCACCCACGTGGATAGCCCCCAAATTTTGCAAATAATAAAAGTTACCATTCTATAAAAAAAAGTCCTTTCCTGCTAAAAAAATTACTGAATTTTTCAGGAAGGCAAATTATCGCGGAGAAAATTTAATTTTTTCCTTTTTTTAAGAAGGATTTATAGAACTAAAAAAGAAACACTAACGGAAGTAAAAAAACCGATGAGTTTTGTTCTTTTTGGCCGGAATTGCTACAAAATCCGGGAGGGTAATATTTTTCCCTGCAAACCCGGAGATAACTTGCGAAATTTTTGGACAGGGGGTTGGTTGAATTGGTGATAGACACTTTGTTTAATTCTGCAATTTATATTTTTGTTGTATTGGTTCCACTTGTTATTTTAGGCTTGATTTTGCGATTCGTTTTCAGCCGTTTATCCAGGAAAAAAAGAGACAAAATAGTCAAGGAACGGCTGCTGGAAACTGAAGAGTAAAATGCGCATCCGCGGTTCCAAAGATAAGCGGAGTTTGAATTCCCCCCGTAAAACCCGCCGGGCAGAAAAAACAGATGGTAAAAATTTTTCCGGTCTGCTTGGAGAAAAAGAAGAGAACTTGCAAATTGAGGAAATGAACCGGATACTAAAGGATATTGATCGGCACGGAGAAGCCCTGAAAAAAAGTGGCCGGATGACTGACCTCAAGGCCTATAAAAAAGAAGTTCGCCTTTTTCTCTGGGTTGCCAATAAAGGGGGGCTTCGAACGAAGCAGATTTCCAGCATGGGACCCGATGGTTCCATGAAACAATATACAGTAATTGAAAAAGCAGATGAGGCTCTCGCCGAATTAACAGAGGCCTTTTTAAATAAAGAAAGCAGAAATCTTGATTTAGTGGGGAAGATTGAAGAGATCCGGGGACTTCTGGTTGATGTTTTTGCCTGAAACCGGGTTTTATCTCCGAACACTCCTCGCCTGTTTTTTTTTTGCAGGTAACGGGGAGTTTTTGTTATTGACCGAACCCTTTCCTGCGAAGGGGTTTTTCCCAGTTTTAGGCCTGAAAAGGTAATATATGGGTTTTAACCCCTGCTTTTCCCCGTTATTTTAGAAAAAAGTTTAAAAAATCCCCGAAAATAGTAGGTTTTTTTGTTTTTCTTACAGGAAAATCAAAATATGGGTAGAATTACTGTGTTGAAAGGATGGGTGAGGACATATGTTTGCAAAGAAATTTATATGGCTATTTTTATTCCTTCTT
>SL_3KL_010_SEDDRAFT_10000533_pt1 | contig 31320 bp, 26 predicted proteins | sample SodLakKL_010_SED_2_FD_10381 | JGI IMG/M metagenome (IMG submission 10381)
TTTGGGTAAATTTTTTTCTTTTGATTCCATTCTGCAAGTATAGAGTTCAAAACTAAAAATAGCAGAATTTTCTGAAGTTAATTGGGCTTCCTTTTGTGTGGATACATTAATGAGCATCCCATATCCGTCGTTTCGAGTATTTGGCACCTGTTTAGTTGGGAAATCGGTTTGATATTGGTGATGTTGATTGCGATCACCGGAAAGAGAGCCATGGGGTTCATGCCTTTTGATGGTCTTTCCCATCAACCCCTCGTTATTTATCACGGCGTTGATCGAACTATAGACTCGGGGTTTCGGGGATTGATTCCATTTTAATGCTACCGACCAGACGTTTCTCCGAAACGAGCCCAGGAACACAGATGTGAAATTCTTTTTAAAATCGATTATGATCCGATAGAAGCAATACGGGAGTGTACCCGGTAGAATAGCAAGCGCGTCAAATTCAGAATGCTGTAGGCATGTATCATCTTGTAACCCCGGGCGGTTTTTGCCCGGCAAAAACAAGCCCGTGGTTGCAGCAGCGAAATCATGACCTCCGGCCGGGATTTTCGGAAAACTACGAAAACACAATCCGGAGGTTTGTCCGCAATCTTCGGAATGGGTGCCATACCCGTTGATGGGCATTCCCGTTAACCCATCGTTTTGTATCACGGCGTTGATCAGAATTGGGGCTCGGGGTATGGCATCTCTGATCCGTTAACCCGGGGCGTTGCCCTCCCGATGTCTCGGGATGTTATACTACGCCTTCAGCGTCGGGTATTTGCCAATAATCAAAAAATTCAATCGACCTCATGAACCGTTTACTTTCTCATGGCAGGTACATTCCGGTAGGAATGTTTGGTCGGTAGCACCAGCGGTGCACAAGCCCCAAACCTTCGGCTGAGATTTACGGAAAACCAAGGAATGATATTCCGGAGGTTGTTCACGGTACCCCGGACTGGATGCCTGTGGGTGACGATCTTATTGATGGGCTTTCCCATCAACCCCTCGGTTGGAATCACGGCGTTGATCGAACTATAGACTCGGGGTTTATGGGTTTGTATTCAATTCAATTGCTACAAACCGGAGGCTCCTCCGGAGCCGTGTGATTTGTTAGAAACCGGGATAAGGCATAAACCAGAGACCATTTAGTAGTTGAGTCCACTCTGCAGCCATTGCAATCGATGCGTTCCGGCAGGAACGTTTGGTCGGTAGCACCGGCGGTGCACAAACCCCGAACCTCCGGCCGGGATCTGCGGAAAACCAAGGAATGAGATTCCGGAGGTTGTTCACGGTACCCCGGACTGGATGCCTGTGGGTGACGATCTTATTGATGGGCTTTCCCGTCAACCCTTCGGCTGGAATCACGGCGTTGATCTGAACTCTTGCTTGATTGCCTGCACATGTACGTTTTCAGATTTTAATCAAACACCACTACAGAGATCTCAGTCTCGCAAAACTCCGATATGTGAATACGAGCGGAAGCAGGATAATCAACAGTGACGGCACATTAATCATCCACACGTTGAAAAGTGCCCCGTGAAGTATGGAGAGCGTGCTATCGATTGTGAACCACAGCAGAATGGCCCAGAAGATGGCATGCCATGCCCAGCGCTCACCTTTTCGAAAGGGAAACAGTACGATGAGTGTCTGCAGCAGAAAGTAACCTGCAATGGTTCCCCCAATGATGCCAAATAAAAACCGGCGCATCTGTTCGGCGTCTTCTGTCAGATCCTCACCAAAAAATACTTCTGATAGTGCAGACGTATGCATTTCAAACAGGAAGCTTCCTGGAAACAGTGCGATGAGAATGCCGGCCGTCAGGCTCAGCAAACTGGCTGCAAGCAGCCAATAGAAGCAAAATCGGAATGACTTACTTTCATGCATATACAACTACCTGTTAAAGGGAAAATCATTCACCCAATTAAAGCCGCGGCTGATCAGCAGCAATTCTTCATGGTCAATTTTATTGAACCGAACATAAAGGGAGTCATTCCCAAGTGTGCCTCTGAGCAGGAATTCATTTTCCGAAATCTGCATAAACCCGGCAGCCAGGTCAATATTTGATCGGTATTCAAGGCGTGGGTTTTGGGGAACCCTTGCAGAGATGGAGTCTGAATCTGACGATATCGTTGCCCTGAAGCGAACCCTGTCGCCGGTTGAATAATCGATGGCAACCATCCCTGCAGCCCGGTTATCGATAACCATACGGTGCCACCGGTCTTTATCTATATCGTACAAAACTTCGGGAATGCCGTTAAGCATGAACTCTTCCACCTCATAGATACCGGCAATTTCCGGAGGCTCGGGCATAGACCTGAGCTGACCTGTCACAAAAAAGAACTGAGCAATCAGCACTCCCCCGATAAAAATTCCCTTGACCGTATAACTGATCATGCGCCAGCGGTATTCCTGAACCGGAAATGGCCGTGCGTTCTGGCGGGCCATACGCCCCATGATGAGAAAATCCCACAACGGTTTTATGTGAAGAGAAACGAGCCCAATGGAAAGCAGCAGGTAGTGAGCGGAGTTCAGTTTAACCGGCACATCAAAGAACATGTTGATCATAAACACATTGGTCATAACCGCCGTCAATACAAGGGCGCCTGCAAGTACGGTTCGTCTGAAAAGCAGCAGTGCCGCACCCAGCGCTTCCATCCATCCGGCAAACATCTGGTAAGGCGTTGAAAAGCCCATGAATGTCCACGCAAGGCCCATGGGTGAGCTATCACCATATTCCTGGGTCAGGCGAATCAGGTTAGGTTCTGAAAACTGCATGGGTATTATCTTGCCGATTCCATACATAAACAGAACCAATGCCAGATAATAGCGCACAAAAATGTAAAGCCCCTCTCCCACTCTCGGGTACGATTTCCGGTTACGGTCGATGGCCGTCCATATCAACGTTCCCAGGAATGCAATAAGCAGATGAAACCAAAACGTGAGCCAGTGAATTAGCATATCACCGCTTCCTGTCATCGACGTATTCACCTCCCCCTCAACGCCAAGAAACTGCTTACCGAACCAGATGATAATATCCTGGTACAGCATCTGCACCGGCAGTGCAAATAGGATGATGTAGATACAGATAAACTTAAACAGCAGGCGGCCTGCAGCTGACCAATCGGGTTTATTGGGTGTTTCCATGGGCAGATGGTACGAATGTTAAATAAAACTGGTTTCAGTATAAATATGATCCAGGTAACATTATCTCAAAAATTACGTATCACCTTAGCAATTTGGTTTAAATCAAAGCATTGCAAATATTCAGGCGTTTACAGGGATCACATGAAATCTGCAATGAAGAAAAATATCTGGGTTTGGATTGTACCGGGAGTGGCCGGCCTGATTCTGTTCTTCCTGCTCAGGCCGCAGTTCGATTTTTCGTCCGGTGCACCGGTATCTCAAACCAAGGAACAGGCTATTGAACTGGCCGGTAAACTTTTTACCGAGTTGGGGTATTCTCCCGACACGCTCGGCATGGTTCCGTTCAGAAGCCAGCGTGTATCCATTTTCCTGACTATCCAGGATTCGCTTGGTGCGGATTCTCCCAAACCACACAGGCTGAACGAGGAACATTTTTACCTCCATGGGTGGGAAGTAATTGCCGCTCGTCCTCTGGGGCTCAATGAGAGTTTCAACCTTACACCGGGATCCATCTACAATGCGTCGGGAAGTTACAGGGCGCGATGGGACAACAGCGGCAAAGTCCGCTTATTTGAAATGAACCCTGCACGAAGCGGTAACGCCGTACTTCTTGGTGAAGATACCCGGGCTTTTGCAGGACAACTTGTTACGGACGTTTTCGGCCACGACCTGTCAGATTACAGGTTTGAAGATGAAATTGATGAGTCTATTGACTTTTTGCCTGAAGCAGAAGCCGGCCAGATTGAAGCAGCCGATACGGCTGAAGCCGGCAGCACATACCGGTGGATAAAAAGTAGCGGACTTTCGCGTGATGTTATAGAAATTGAACTCGATCCGGCCGTTCATGTGGAAGAAAGTGAGCTGGAGCGAACCGAAATCAGGGGGGTTAGGGTACTGAAGTTTGAAGCCTACAACGAGCTGGAAAAACTTCCTCCGGTAACCATTGATCAGAATTTCGTTGTTTTCTTTTTCATCATGATCTCACTTCTTGCCCTTCTGGTATTTATCGAAGGAATCGGGCAACTCTTTAAAGGGAAGGCCGACTGGAAAAGAATCGCCATCGTTGCCCTGGTAACAACAATTCTTATCTATGGATGGCGGTTTATCTTTATGCTCAATTTCAGTGATATTCTCACAACCCAGGGAAATCTCGTTGTTCAGTTTAACCAATTGGTTTTTGGGGTGGTAATGGGGCTTATTGCCGCCATCGCCTATATCGGCTGGGAAGCGTATGCCCGGAGTGAGAAATCGTTTCAGATTCAGCTCATTGATGCCTACTGGCGCGGACGCCTGTTTCTGAAAGAGACCGGGGCTTCTATCATAAAAGGCTTTTCACTGGCAGGTGTGATGCTCGGTATTACCGCGCTGTTTCTCACCATTGCCGGACTTTACTTTTACCAGAGCGACAGCCAGTACGGTTATTCCGAAATCATGAACAGGCCGTTTTTCCTTTCACTAAATATAAGTGTGCTCGGAGTGGCGGCGCTCTCATCCATCATGATGACTGGCGTTCTCTACAACTTTCTGGAAAAACGGTTCAGCAATGGACTCATCGTTTTTACCGTTGCCGTCATTATTGGCGGTGGACTTTACACCGGGCTGGGACGTTCGTTCGGAACCGATGGCACTATTTATGAAGACATGGCTCTCTTCACACTCATAGCCATTCCACTCTTCGGTGCCTACAAAATAAGCGGTATTGTGACGGTATTTTCAGGATTGTGGCTGTTTGCATCTATCAACAATATCGTTCCATTTATCGGATCGGAAGAAATGCTGGTTGCCACAAAAGCCATCGGTCAGCTTCTTTTTGTCGGGTTGATTCTGACTTTCGGGATTATCGCATACCTAAAAGCTCCATCGGTCAATTCGGTAAGCAGCTATGTGCCCGATTATGAAAAGAAACTGATGAGGAGCATCCGGTTCGAAAATGAAATGCAGATTGCCCGGAAAACCCAGGAAAAACTGATGCCCCTGATGCACCCCGAAACGGAGCATTTCGAACTTTACGGCTATTTCATTCCCTCATATGAAGTTGGCGGTGACTATTTCGACTATGTGACTCATGAAAACGGAACCCGCCGTGAAATGCTCACGCTTACCGTAGTGGATGTTTCCGGTAAATCGATGAGAGCGGCGATGCATGCGGTGTTTACCAGCGGACTGCTGCGGTCGCGTATGTACACCGATTCACCGTCAAAAATACTTCGTGAAATCAGTCCTGTTATTTTTGAGAAAACCGATTCGCAGACGTTTATTACCTGTTTGGTTGCCCGGTTTGATCCCGGTTCAAAAAAACTTTCAATAGCCAATGCAGGCCACTGTCTGCCCATACTCAAGCGCAATGGAAAGGCTCGTTATCTCACGACTCCGGATCCTAAATACCCTCTCGGCTTGCGCGAAAGTGTTGATTACAGCGAGTCGGAATTTGAACTGAGAAAAGGAGATGTGATACTCTTCTACTCTGATGGCTACCCCGAAGCGGTAAACAAAGCGGGAGAACGAATCGGCTTCGACCGTGCGCTATCCCATTTCGAGGCACTGAATACGGATAACCTCACTGCAAAGCAGATATCGGAAGAAATCAGGAAATACATCCTCGATTTCAGCATCGAACGCCTGGCCGACGATACCACCATCCTCTGCCTTAAGATTAAATAAGCTGTGTTTCCCAAGGGAATCCCTTGCGGGACGGCATAAAAAATTATTGAAGGGTATCCCCTTCTCCCTCTCTCCCCCTCACCCACTCTCCAGGACTCCCCCTCACCCTGCCTCTCCCTCTCATCATTATTCCATCGAAACCCATTACCCATTCAGTCCACACTTCCAAAACCACCGTCTGTAATCACATTTTGCCGTTCGTATAATCGGGCGCCGTTTTTCGTAACCGAATCCACCACATGGCGTAATGGCAGGTAACCCCTTAATCAAATCATAACTGCCATGTTACAGAAAATAATCATACTCACATCCTGCATGTTGTTGGCAACAGCCCTGCAGGCCCAAGCACAACAAAGTTCAAATCCATCAGTTTTGGAGGTAACAGAGCAAAGAGTTCTTGCATACGCTGAGGAAAATTTCAGATGTTTCCAGAATCTCAACTGCCTTAAAAGAGAAGACCCCTTCCCAAGCAGCAACCTCGGTTCATTCAATTTAAACAATAACCGCTTTGATCAATATGTAGTGGAAGGGAGCTCCGAGAACGGCACCATGCACGCGGTGTACAATAATCGCGGAGAACTTATCAAAGCCAAAGTGATTCAGAGAAATGTGGCTCTGCCAAAGGCTGTAGCCGATGTACTGGCTTCCGGTGAGTTTAAGGAATGGATCCAGATAAGTAATGAAGTGACCGTAATTAATTTCGATCGCAGCCAGGTTCAGTATATGGTGATTCTGGAAAGAGATGGTGAGATCCGAATTGAATACCTGAATATTGACGGCGAACCAATGAACAGGGTCTTATGAACCATTATGCTCTGGTAAACAGGGTGGCAGGCCGGTTAGGCTGCCACCCTTTTTTGTTCACTTCCGGCATTAATTTGGATGTAATTGTTTCAATAGATTTGAAATTCGAAATATGTGCTATTGCCACGAAAGCATCGAAAAACACGGAACATTCCTTGCTTTCGTGGCATTATTCTTAATCCTGTTTTGGATAACACTCTTCAACGAACTACTACTTCGGTCTTTTGGTAAGTGAGCAAAACCCTTCTTTATTTGAGTACAAGGGCCTGGTGCGCCGGTTTGGGTGTCAGACGCTGTCAGGCTTATTTCACATTCTAATTTTGAACAAATTACAGGGCTCAATCTAACCCACGTCAGAGGCTCATCAGCACCTTAAACTGCCGGCTCCTTCTCCTTGAAAGATGGATGATTTTGCCGCACGACATTTCAATACTGAGCGATGCCCCCTCAAAAACTTTCACGACTTTCACAAAAGAAAGGTTAATGATTTGTTGCCTGTTTACTCTAAAGAAGTGCTCTTTCGGCAGCCGATCATCGAGATAGGATAACGTTCGGTAAATCAGGAGTTTTCCACCCGAAAAATAGCTCATGGTATAGTTGCCGCAGGTCTCAAAATGCCGCAGATCCCCAAGTTTAACGAGCCTGTATTGGTCGCCATCGCTCAGTAGAACTTTATTGTCGAGGGTTAGCAGTTTGTTGGTTACCATTCCGAAAGAATTTTTTTAACCTCTAACATTTGCCCTTACGTTTTGATCCTGCAAAAGTTACCCTTTAAATTATCGGTCGTTTTTTTGTTTGCCAGTCCCCTGTTTCGTCACTCATTTTAATTCTTACCGGCTTCTTATTACCTTTCAAGCGCTTAAAAATACCTCTACCTGTACCATGACAGTAAATTTTATTAAGAATGGCGACGAGCTGAAGCATACCGTTCAGCATCTTGAGAGTAACGGCCAGATTGCCCTGGATCTTGAATTTGACCGGAATTTCTACCGCTACGGGTTTAACCTGTGCCTGATGCAGATTTTTGATGGAGAACAGTGTTTTCTCATTGATCCGCTCAGCAAGTATGTAAGGATCGATGAACTTTTTCCCGTGCTAGAAAATCCTTCCATCCAAAAAGTGGTATTTGCGTTCGGGGAAGATTTGCGCCTTCTTCATTCACTTGGCTGCTTCCCCAAAAATATCTATGACCTCGATATTGCCACCAGCCTCCTTGGCTATCCGCCCTCTTCACTCAACACACTGCTCGAAGATGTTTTGGGAGTGGATACAGGCAAATCGTCTCAAAAAAGCAATTGGTTTAAGCGTCCGCTAAGTAATCATCAGATAACTTACGCAGCGCAGGATGTACTTTATCTGTTCCAACTCAGAAATATGCTGCATGAGCAGGCCCATAAAAAAGAAATTCAGGCATGGATTGAGGAAGAGAATGCCGCATGGGATCAGCTCGACTTCTCTGATCTGGACACTACGGAGCCTATAAGAGAAAAAGACATGAAAGACCTCAGCGAGGTTGAATGGCATATTTATAAAGCCCTCATCTGCTATCGCGAGGAAATTGCGGAAAAGTCCAACAAACCGGCATTCCAGATTTTTGGCAAAAACATCATCTACTCAATTATTCGCGAGCCGTCGTTTCTCAATAACTGGAAAAATACCAGCGGAGTTTTCCACAGAATTAAAAACGATAGGCACCGTGATAAAATTAAGAGCCTTGTTCAAAATGCTGAAGAAGAAGCTCTTTCGAATGGACTCAGCAAAAAAAAGCCGGCCAAAAAGCCACCGACACAGGAGATGCTGAAAGAGTTCAGAAAAGAGAAGCAGGTAATAAACCGCTATCGAAGTAAACTTTTCGACCCGGTTAAAGAGAAAATCGCTGAAGAATATGGCGAGCAGGCAGCATCATATATGTTCAGCAACCGGACCATAGCCGACCTGGTTACCGGACAAAATGGTTCAATGAAAAAGTACAAACAGGAACTTCTGATCAGGTATGCAAGGGATCTGAATCTTGACCTATCAGTGGTTAAGGAATTTACCGGCAGATAAACATTTCGGTAATAGGTGCATTCAGGGTCCTGCTGTGGTTTTTAACGACAGTTCGAGTTAAGACTAGTTTGTCCGCATTTAGCTACTCGAGAATATAACGGCGGAAATGTACATAGGTACGGTAAGCAAAATACTCCGAAACTTCGGGGCGCAGCTGGATGATAATTTCGCTGTCGTGTTCAAAAAATGAGCACTGTTTGAGATTAGCATTCGCTCAGAGCGCAGGTTTTACATATCGTCATTTTAATAAATCGAAATCTCTTGCCCCGCCATGCTGTTTTCAATGAGGTAAAGAAACTATCATAATTTCATTGTGAGAAATGTTACTAGCTATACTGGAAGTAGATGATCAGCGACAGCATTACCAGCAGGCTTACCCATATGATGATCGCATAACGGCTGAACTCTTCACCTTCTCTTTTTTTGGTAAAACTATGGGGTTTTATGCCCTGTACAAGGAATGTGATCACACCCGACAAGTTTACACAAATGATGTATGTTACCGTTAGCAGTCCTGCCCCAAGCGCAAGATCGTAGAGCCCGCTTCCAAGAAGAAGTCCGGTGGCCACCAAGGGCGGAAGGAGCGCCACGGCAACCATCACACCGATCACAGCGGCCGAAATGCCGCGAGTGAATGATAGACATCCGGCCACACCGGCAGCCAGACCAAGGGCAATATCTGCAAACGAAACGGTGGTCCTGCTCGATATTTCATAAACATCAGGATCGAGGGTAATAAATATGCCCATAAGTATAGAGAGTGCCAACACCAGAAAAAATCCATAGGTGATTGAGACGAGTGATCTTTTCATAAGGCCCTTGTCGCCAAGTGTGGTGGCAAGCGAAAGGCCCACATTGGGTCCTAGGATGGGAGCTATCACCATGGCGCCTATCACCATGGCAGCGCTGTCGCGGATCAGTCCGTTTGCAGCAACTACGCACGACAGTGCAATAAGCACCAGGTAGACCCACGAGCTGTCAACCACTTCCTTTATGTCTTCATACAGCTCTTCCCTTGAAATACGCTTTACCCTTTTCTTCTCGCTATCATTTTCAGACTTCCGGTCCTCTTCCTCTTTCTTCTTTTTTTCCTCCTCAGCGGGCTGCGAAGGCAGAGTGGCCGCCACGGGAAATAATACGAGCCTGTAATCGTCATTTCCGCTGAACCTGCTCTCAATTTCACCCAGTATTTTTTCTGTCAGCTCAACATCCACCAACATATTGATTTCCGGTTTATTATCGTCCGATTTGTGAATCCAGCGATCTACAATATCGTCTCGATGAACCAGCTCATCATCAAGGTCAAAATTCCCGGGTGGAATGAGTTTTATCAGACGAAGAGCCATGACATTATAATTTTGGTTTATCTGTTAATACTGCGGAAATGTAACCGTTTTATCTTAATGAAAGTAAACCCAAAATGATTTGCCGGGCCCGGGTTTAGGATACAAAAAGAGCCGGTCCCTGATCAGAAACCGACCCTTTAACCTATCTCGACAGATATGGCGGCAGGATATAGCACCTGCCTTTTAGAGTAAGAACAGTTAAAACTTTAGCACGTTACATATAATTTAACTTCAATTTGCTCTTTCAGCATTTGGATTTACAGTTTCAATACCCATCCATCTATAGACCGGGCAAAACGAAACCGCTCCTGTAAATACAGGAATTAATCCCAAAAAGCCCCAGGCGCTTTCAAAATACAGGCCTGCTGCTATAATCAGCGTTCCAATAAGTACTCGGACAATTGAGTCCAGATATCCTACGTTTTTCTTCAAAATCATGATGGTCACCTTTTTCTGTAGTTTAGGTTTCTTTGGTTGAGTGAATCAGACCATGTTACTTACTCTAAAAACTGATTCACGAATAGTTTTTTTTCTCTGTTTTTATGTTTACTAAATGAATATTTATTTCACCTGTATGATACCACCCATTATGATGTTGAAATAGCAGTTAACCCCTGAGACTATGATCATAACTCTTCTTACGGAGGCATAGGGGAAACCCCTACCTGTGTTCCTTCGCAATGATTCTTCATATCTTTAGTTCGTGTGCCATATAACAAAAAACCTCTTCGAAAGGAGGCCATCTTTAATGAACTTGTTTGACAAGGTCAGGTACAGGTGAGCCCAGAAAATTTCCATCCGCTAAACCCCTATCATGTCTTTCAAAGCCCTATTTCAATCTATAGTCTGGAACAACAGCCATCTTACAATACTCGATCAAACATATCTTCCCGAAAGAGAGATCTACATAGATCTGATATCAGCAGAACAGGTTTGGGAAGCAATAAGAAAGCTGAGGGTACGTGGCGCACCCGCTATCGGAATAGCCGGAGCTTACGGCTTCTGCATTGGAATTCGGGAGTTACCGGATCATTCAGATTTTCAGAGCTTTTACCGAGAAGCTGGCAGAATTTCGGAATATCTGAATTCATCACGGCCCACGGCGGTAAACCTCTCCTGGGCACTGAAACGCCTCATGGATATGATCTACTCCAACAAAGACCTGCCGGTTAATGAACTAAAAGAGTTAGCCCTGAAAACGGCTGTTGCGATTCACGACGAAGACCGAAGACTTTGTAAGGCGATAGGTGAAAACGGGCTTGAATTGGTACCCGACAACGCACGTATCCTAACACACTGCAATACCGGGGGACTGGCAACCGGTGAGTTTGGCACCGCATTCTCCGTGGTACTGCATGCTCACAGTGCCGGAAAACTGACAAAGGTATGGGTTGATGAAACCCGTCCGCTTCTTCAGGGTGCCCGTTTAACAACCTGGGAGCTTCAAAAAGCAGAAATACCGTTCACCCTGAACATAGACTCTGCAGCAGCCTTTCTGATGCAGCAGGGTTTGGTTGATATGATCGTTGTAGGAGCAGATCGCATCACGGTCAATGGCGACACCGCAAATAAAATCGGCACATACAGCCTTGCCGTAATCGCAAATGCGCACAGCATTCCGTTCTATGTTGCGGCCCCTTACTCAACCATCGACCTAAAGCTTGAAAAAGGCTCCGATATTGAAATTGAGGAGCGTGACGAGGATGAAGTGACGCATTTTGGCAGCAAGCGTACGGCACCTAAAAACGTGGATGTGTACAATCCCGCATTTGATGTTACCCCTAACGGCCTCATCACGGCAATTATCACGGAAAAGGGAATCATCAGGCCTGAACCCGACTATCGGAAGCAGATCATGGAAAAGTTTGCCTGACTGTACGTCACTTCGATTCAAGCCGGTAGCCGTACCTTACCACATCCTTGAAGCCGGTTTCATCGTCTTCCACCGCGTAGATGCAGCAATCGGAAATGTGCATGATTTGAGAATCTGACGGCCAGCTGAAGCGGGCAGCCAAACCATCTTCAATTATCCACCATTCGAGACGGCTCTTGTCTTCATGTATCAGCGAGAGCCACACCCTTCCTTTATCGTCTGTTAGCATAGAGGCAATTGCCGGCCAGTACTCCGGATATTCCGCACTTTCCCTGATGCGGAGAAGCTGATCATTATGGCTGTATGCCGGATGAATCACAAGTTCGCGGTTTAGTGAGGCACGTCCGTATGGATGGTAATAGGCCTTCAAAAAATTTCCATTCCGATCATGTTTTTTGATAAGCAGTTCATCGCTCCACGCTGTGTAGAAATGTCCGTCATTCAAAAACGTGATGAGCGAATGGGACGGGTACCGGAGGATAAACGGCGCCGGGCGTCCCGCGTAGTCTCCGACCAGAAAAAGTGTATCCCTCAGCTGTGCTATCGGTTCACCGATCCCGCTGTCCTGATTGTTAATCGCATAAACCAGTTTCCGTTCAGGATGAAAGGCCGGATTTAGATGATACCTGTGCTCCGTTATGATGTCACCGCTTTGTGTAATCCAAACGGGAACTGTCGAATCAAAATCATCATTGCTCACCGCTTCATGGTTCAGAGCCGGATCTGCATCCGTAACCTCAAGCAATACACCGTCCGGTATTGAGAAGCGTGATTGCCTGCCAAGTTCGCGGTCAAACACATGGAGAAAGCCGCCGTTTGTAACCAGCGAGGAGATGTTGAGAAAACTGCCTTCATCGCTTCCATAACCGCCTAAAGTGATTTTATGGACCCCATCGGCGCTGAACACGTGAATCTCGTTCCTCTTCCACGAACTCCCGGCCGCGTAAAGGTTGCCTGATTCATCGGTGGCAACAGCCGTGATTCGGTCAAGAAGCAGTGAATCTGAGTAGAGCACCTGACGCTCAAATTCAGCCTTGTATAACGGGGTTTCCGCGTCAAGTATAATCAGAGAATCAAGAGATCTGATATGAGCCGGCAGTTTGTCCATATCAGCATCATCACAGCCTGTACTGAACAGGGGGACTGTAAGCAGCATCAGGATAAAAAGCCCTACATCAGACTTCAAGAATTTGCGACTCCGATTGTTTGCAAACAGCATAAAATGTGTTAAAAATAATTTGGGCGTAAAGTAATGAATTATTGCAGGATATACCTCTTTTCACCTATTATGCATTTTGCGAGTATTTAAGTGCCGTAAGCTCAACCTATTCCGGTGACGTGCATGAACGAAAAGACAAATAGTGATCTAAGCCTCTTTTTTGAAAATTCCATTTTTGGTGCCTTTTTCATGATGCTCGATAAGCCTGTAAACTGGAAAAAAGAGGGTGACAATCGTGAAGCCATGCAGTATATCCTTCACAATATGAGAATCACAAGAGTGAACCGGACTTTTCTGGAGCAGTATAGTGCTTCGATTGATGATATGATTGGAAAAACCCCGTATGATTTTTTCAAACACGACATTGATCAGGAAATTGAACTGCTTACCAACATCTTTAACAATGGAAAGCATGTCGATATCAGCTATGAAAAGAAAACCGACGGAACGGATGTGATTTTTGAGGGCGATTATGTTGTGCTTTACGATGATATCGACGGGTATGTATCCGGGGTTTTTGGAGTTCAAAAAGATATCACCAGCCGCGTTGAACATGAAAATAAACTGAAGAAATCGCTGCTCGAAAAAGAGATCCTTCTGTCTGAGATTCATCACAGGGTTAAAAATAACCTTGCTGTAATCTCTGCTTTGATCCAGCTTCAGGCGCACACTGCCAACAATAGTGATCTAACCGCTCTGTTGGAGGAAAGCATGTTGCGCATTAAAACCATGGCTTCTATTCATGAATTGCTCTACCAACAAAAAAGCTTTAGCCAGCTTTCATTTCCCGATATCCTGAAAAAGCTCGCCTCAATGATTCATGAGAATTTTAGTTCGAATAAAGCTATCAGGTTCAAGTTTGAGTGTAATCCGGTTCAATTGAACGTAAACCAGGCTATACCTGCTGCGCTAATAGTGAATGAAGTTTTTACTAATTGTTTCAAGCATGCCTTTAACGATAAGAGTGAAGGCACCATAAGCGTAATACTCAACGAGTATTCAGGGCAGATCTCACTTTCTATCAAGGACGATGGCCGTGGTTTTAATTATTCTGATTACGTTGATAGTAATTCAGAGACACTCGGCTTACAGATAGTAAGCATCTTAACGAGTCAGCTTGACGGACACTCATCGTTCAGCAGTTCAGATAATGGAACGCTGTTTACGCTTCAGTTTGCAAAAAGCAATGTTAAAGGTGCGGGCAGTGCGATGCTGATGAAGTAAATGTAAGAGAACGTTACTCTTTAAGAATTTTGATCATCCTGGTATCCGTAATAGCTCCATGCGAGACATGTTGAATTACCTCTCCCTCTTTTATCAATAGTACCTGAGGTGACTCATGCCTTACACCTGTAACTTCAGCTACATGATTTGAGATGGGCCTCTGAGCTATCACATCAATAAAAACGAAAGTCGTTTTGTTGCCATATTCTCCAAAGAGCTTTTCAACATTCAGCTTTGAAAAAATGCAGGTAGCACAGTTGTAACTGTGTTTATAGATCAGCAGCGGCTGCCTGTTTTCCTTAATCAGTTCATCAAGCCGTTCTTTCGATTCCGGTATAATCCATTGTTGACCTAGGTCGGGCTTTTTGCCCATCAATCCTCGCAATCCGCTTAAAAAACTCATATTTGCGTTAATCTCCCAAACAAATTCCAATTTCGCGAGCCGTTAATACGGTATCGCTGTGTAAGTGCACAAGTTTGGTTTTTCCCGCAACGTTGGCAAGGGGTATTCGTTTAATTTCGTTCTGTTGCATGACAATCATCCGGTTAAAATCCTGCTCTGCCAATGCCCTTATTGCCGCGGCGCCAAACCTGAGGGATATCAATCGATCGTAGGCCGATGGCCTTCCACCCCGCTGCAGATGCCCAAGCACCAGAGAACGCGCTTCCTTGCCGGTCTTGTCACTTAGCTTTTTTTCAAGGTACTCGGCAACCCCGCCGAGTTGCTCCGACTGTCCCGGCACTTTACCTTTCACAAATCTGGATCCCCCTTGTTCTACAGCTCCCTCTGCCACTACAACGATAGAGTATGTATCACCGCGATATTCTCTGTCATTGATCTTGTCTACAACCGATTGAAGTGAAAAGTCAATTTCGGGGATCAATATCACATCAGCAGATGAAGATAAACCTGCATGAAGTGCTATCCATCCGGCATATCTTCCCATAACCTCAACCACCATTATTCTGCGATGCGATTCTGCAGTGGTAGAAAGTCTTTCAATAGCCTCCGAGGCCGTGGTTACCGCTGTATCAAAACCGAGCGAAATGTCACATCCCCAAATGTCGTTATCGATGGTTTTCGGCACGCCTACCACCCGGATACCTTTTTCCGTGAGGCGATTCGCGATGTGCATGCTTCCATCTCCGCCAATCGCTACAAGCGCATCAACTCCATATCTGTGGAATATTTCGACAGTCTCATCCGAACGGTCTTCAAGCTCCCAATCTCCTGACGCATTTTTGAAAGGCATTTCAAAAGGGTTGCCGCGATTAGCCGTGCCGAGAATGGTACCGCCCATCATGGAGATTCCTCTTACCCGCTCCGCCGTAAGCGGTACAAATGGCTGATCCGAATAGAGAGAGCCATATCCGTTTCGTATGCCCAATACTTCCCATCCCCGCCTCAAAGCCGAAAGTGTTGCCGACCGGATGGCTGCGTTAAGTCCGGGAGCATCACCTCCTCCGGTGTTTATGGCAATTCTCATACTGCGGTGCTTTCTTCGAGGTCTATGCCTTCAAGTGCAAGTGCCTCCAAAAGCTCATTCATGCCAAGTCCCTCACGAAGTAAAACAGCCGAAGAACCAGTGAGATCGATGATAGTCGTCTTAACGGATGGCAGTGGTTCCTGGTCATCAACAACTACGTCAACAATTTTGTCGAATCGGCTAAGGAACATTTCACGGTCGCCATCTTCAGGATGGGCATACTCCACTCCCGGAATCTTAGCCGTAACCGCGAGTATCGGTCTGCCCAAATCTTCGATCAGCTCGAGCGTTACAGGATGGTTTGGCACGCGAATACCAACAGTTCGCTTTTTTGGGTGGACCAAAAGGCGCGGCACCTCCCGGGTGGCCGGCAATACAAAAGTATATGGCCCCGGTATCACCCGTTTGATCAACTTAAAGTTCTTATCACTCAGGTGGGCAAACGTTGATACATGCTGCAGACTATGGCACATCACCGTAAGATGATCTTTTTTATCCATCCTTCTCACCTGCCTTATTCGATTAATCCCTTTCTTATTTTGGTAATCACAAACCAATGCATATTGACTGTCGGTGGGAATTACTGCTATACCCCCATTCAGTAGTTCATCGGTTAACTCGAAAATTTTTTTCATGTGAGGCTGATCAGGATCAAGTTTAATACGGTGCGACATTAGCAGCAGATTAGGTTTCTGTTTACTTAAAGATTTATCCATAATCTTTGCAGAATTTCATCAAATGGCAAATGCCAATCCAGCCATAGCTTTGTTTTTGCTTTAGGCCGAAAGATGATTTTCTTTTCTCCGGCTGCGTACGCAGCTAGTCGCAGTGCACAATGGAAACTTTTTTCGTTTTGGCTTCAAACCCGCCTTGCACCCTTAAAGCCGGGATAATTTCCCGGTTTCAGTAAAAGCATCTCTGTTTCCGGAATCATCACAAAATAAATCCAACGATTCCGAATATCATTTCGTTATTTTAATAGGAATTAAATGCTAACTATTTAATACAAATCAATGGATACCAAAATTAAAGCATGGTGGCTCGGACACTCGGCATTTCGAATAGAATCTCCTTCCGGAAAAGTTATTTATATCGATCCTTTCCTGTCGCAAAATCCGATGACACCGGATGATCAAAAAAATCCTGACGATGTTGATTATATTTTGCTGACTCACGGCCATGAAGACCACGTGGGTGATACGAGTGATCTGGCAAAAAAAACCGGATGCAAAGTAGTTGCACAGGTCGAACTTTCGCATCTGCTAAAGAAAGAAGGCCTTCGTGATGACCAGCGAATAGAATTTAACAAAGGCGGCACCGTTCATTTCGACGATTTCTCCGTTACTCTGGTAAATGCCAATCACAGCTCTTCGTATGGTGGACAATATGCCGGTGAAGCCGGTGGACTAATTTTGTCTTTTGAAGACGACATTTGCTTTTACCACATGGGGGATACAAATATTTTCAGCGACCTGGAAATCTATGGAGAAATCTATGATCCGCACGTTGTTGCTGTACCCATTGGCGACCATTATACAATGGGACCGCAGGAGGCAGCGATCTGTGTGGATATGATTGGTACCAAAATTGCGGTTCCCATGCATTATGGAACGTTTCCGGTTCTTACCGGCGAACCCAAAGAGTTCAAATCTTTCGTAAACGACTACTGCGACACCGAAGTTGTGATCCCGAAACCCGGAGAGAAGTTTTTGGGATAGAAAAAGGCTCAGGGTTTTCCGGGTGGGCGAGACTGCGAAAATCACGCTGCAGGCTCAGGGTTTCCAACCTGTCAGAGTGCTGCGCCTTTCGGCTCCTGGCAGAGTTGGGTACATTTTATGGATTTAGAGCATTAGAAATTGATGCTTGATGCTTGTTCCCTGCACCCTGCCGCGCGCTTTTGCACAACCCCGGCACTGCGGTGGTTCTCACACGTATGCATTCAGAATAAAAAAGATCATCACTCCCGTTACCGATACGTAGAGCCATATCGGGAAGGTCCATTTCGAAACTTTGCGGTGGGTTGTAAACTTTCCTGAAAATGCGAAATAGTAGCTGGTGAGAACCAGAGGCACCACAAAGGCCGACAATATTATATGTGAAATCAGGATGGTGAAATATACCGGCCTGATAAATCCCTGACCCGGGAAAGGTGTATGCCCTACATAGTGATGATAGATCAGATAGCTAATAAGGAAGAGAGATGAGGTGATAAAGGCGGTCAGCATCAGCTTCATGTGTGCCACAAAATTTCGTTTTTTGATGGCAACAAAACCTGCAAGAATCAGAACCGTACTTACACTGTTCAGCATAGCATTTAGAGCAGGCAGATTTGCTACCCAAGCCGCCGTTTCTTCAGCCGTTTCCCTGAAATAAATCAACCAAATAAGAAACAGAAACGCTGCAACGCTAACCAGAAGTATGGTGCCGATAGCCTTGGGAACGCTAATATCTTTTAGAAAATCAACGGTTAAATCTTCATTCACTGAGTTACTCATAAAACTGCTTTAAAGTATTTCGTTTATATCGTGTGCAATAATAGAGCTTTTCGCTCTCAAAATTTAAATCTTTATTGAAGGGATTTGATTCATCATTAAAGCAATTTATTACCATTTATGTGCTTCAGAAGTACGTCATGTGCTATGTAAGATGCTTCAATCCAATCTTTTCCCAACGTTTGTATCATGCCCTGTAGATTGCTTCTTCCTAACCGTTTTGCCGGGAAAAAAGTTGGCTTAATTCTCAGCAATTTTGAGAGTTGTACCCTATATTTCTCGGAAATTGTTTAACGATATCTACCGACATCCTGAATTATTTAGAATCATTATAAATATTACGTCTGCAGACGATGGGGGTATGAGGAATTTTGATATTTCGGTACCTTCCTGCCGTTCCTTTCAGGTGTCACAACAAGGCAATTGATAATTCTTAGTAGAATTTATGGCTCAGATTTTTCCAAAGTGGGCAAATGAAGCCCCGAAGCGAATTTTAATTGGTGTAATTGTTTTTCTGAACGCCGCTGTTTTCGGTGTCTGGTATTTCTTCTCCCCGGAGTTTACAGATGTTGGCTATGCGCCGGAGCAACCTGTCCCGTTCAGCCACAAAGTTCACGTGGGTCAGCTTGGCATGGATTGCCAATACTGCCATACGCAAGTAACGGAATCCAAGTATGCCAACATTCCAACCACCCAAACGTGCATGAACTGCCATAGCCAGATTCGGACGGATGCCGAATCACTTGCACCTGTGCGCGAAAGTTATGAAACCGGTAATCCTATTGAATGGATAAAGGTACACCGCCTGCCCGATTACGCTTATTTCAATCACGCCGCTCACGTTAATATAGGTGTTGGCTGTGAATCGTGTCACGGGCGAATAGACAGGATGGAGGTTGTTTTTCAGGCCAAATCACTCAGTATGAGTTGGTGCCTCGATTGTCACCGGGAACCGGAAAAACATGTAAGGCCAGTATCGGAAGTTACAACTATGGGATATGTAGCTGAGAATCAACTTGAAATGGGACGTGACCTAGTTGCCAAGCACAACATCAGTGCTCCTGTTTACTGCCAAAGCTGCCATTTCTAATTCATCACCATTGAAGCCTGTAAACTTAGAGTTTCAATTTAATATTCTGTAAAGAATGAGCGACCAGCCGAATCAAACAACGTATTGGAAAAGTTTAAATGAGCTCGCAAAAAACGAAGAGTATAAAAAATTCGTTGAGCGGGAATTCCCGGAAAACGCTACAGAATTAACTGATCAGGTATCACGACGCAGTTTCTTGAGAGTGATGGGAGCTTCTATCGCCCTTGCAGGTTTCGCCTCGTGCCGCAAGCCTGTCCAGAAAATCCTGCCTTTTAATGAGCAGCCTGAACACCTGGTACTTGGCGAGCCCTTATTCTACGCTACCAGCATGCCATTCCAGGATACCGTAACAGGACTTCTCGTAGAAAACAATGAGGGGCGCCCAACCAAACTTGAAGGGAATGAAGAACATCCCTCAAGCGGCGGACGTACCAGCATTTACAACCAGGCCGGGATTCTTTCCATGTACGATCCCGACCGTTCGCGCTCGCCCCGCAGAAATGGCGAATCTGTTTCAAAAGATGATTTTGTCGCATTTGCTTCAGAGCACTTTTCAGAAAGAAACCGCAATATCCTGTTCATTAGCGAATCAAATGCTTCTCCAACCTTTAATAGGATGAAGCAGGAAGCGCTGAACACTTTCCCGAATGCCTCTTGGGTTACATTTGAGCCATTCAATGAAGAAAATGCCCTTGAAGGCACACAAATCGCCTTCGGCCGGCGCCTTCGAACCGTGAATCATTTCGACAATGCCGACGTGGTAGTTGCGATTGATGACGATTTCATGAGTCCATGCGGACATAAAAACAGCGTCGAAAATGCTTACAAACTGACCGGACGGCGAAAGGTAACCTCAACCGACGACGAAATGTCGCGAATCTACACTGTTGAGAATTCCTACACAATTACCGGTTCCTACGCCGACCACAGGCTCAAATTGAAGACTTCACAAATTCCGGCATTCACCTATGCACTCGCAGCCCGACTGTCGGAATCGGTGAGCGGTCTGTCGGCTTTTGCCAACATCACCAATGAATTCAGCACGCATGACTGGGTAGACAAGCTTTCGAATGATCTTCTTGAAAACCGCGGCAATTCAATCGTAACCGCAGGTCAGCATCACTCAGCCGGCGTACACGCTGCAGTGGCCGCCATCAACCTGGCGCTCGGCAACAGCGGCAACTCGGTTACCTATCACGAGCTGCCTTACCACGAAAATAGAAACGAGCAAACTGCTTTCAGTGAAGCGGTAAGCCAAATGCTGGCCGGAAACTTTGATACGGTCGTATTTGCCGGAACCAATCCCGTTTACGCCGCACCTGCAGATCTTGGTTTTGCTGCAGCCTTGGCCAATGTAGAAACTAAAATTCACCTGGCCGATTATTATGATGAAACTTCGCGGGCTTGCGACTGGCATGTGAACCGGGCTCATTTCCTGGAGTGCTGGAGCGACGGTCTGTCGTACACTGGACAGCGCTCTATAGTTCAGCCGCAGATATTGCCTCTTTTTGAAGGACTGAGTGAATCAGAATTTTTAAACGTGATTATTACCGGCGAAGATACTGCAGGCTACGACCTGGTTCAGGAAACCTGGAGAACGGTTATCACTTCCGACTTTAACAGACGTTGGGAAAACATTCTTCATGATGGCATTGACCCCGATTCTGGATTTGGCAGCGTATCGGTTTCACTGGCGGGCAATTTCGGATCCGCAATTTCAGATCATCTGAATGAACAGCCCATTTCCGGAATGGAAATTACTATTAAACCGGACGCCACATTATTCGATGGGCGATTTGCCAACAACGGCTGGCTTCAGGAGCTTCCCGAACCCATGACCAAAATAACGTGGGACAATGTGGCTCTGATGAGTCCGGCAACCGCTGTATCTCTCGGAATACCTGCCGAACGAAGCTTCAGAACGAACAATGTTCCAACCGTTCGAATCTCAGCAGGCGACAGCACCATCGAAATTGCAGCATGGATTCAGCCGGGTCATGCCGACGATTCCATAACACTGACCACAGGATATGGCCGTGAAAATCTCGGGCGGGTTGCAGATGGCGTTGGCGTGGATACCTATCCGCTTCGCAGCAGCTCTGCCATGCTCTATCGATCGGCAAACGTTGAAGCAACAGGTTCTCAGTATGAAGTAGCCTGTGTGCAGGATCACTACAGTCTTGAAGGCCGTGACATGATCCGGACTGCAACGATGGAGGAATACAAGGAGAATCCTGACTTTGCCACCTTCAAGAGTTTTCATGGTTTCGAAGTGCCCGGAATGAAAGAAGCCGAAGCGCGCGGAACAGCCGATCAAGGACCGATTTCTCTATTTACCGAGCAGTACGGCCCCGACTATCAGCCGCAATGGGGTATGGCTATCGACCTGAATGCCTGCTTCGGTTGCGGTGTGTGTACCATTGCCTGTCAGGCGGAAAACAACATACCGGTAATCGGCAAGCGGGAAGTGGGCCGTCGCAGAATTATGCACTGGATTCGAACCGATCGCTATTTCGAAGGTGATGAAGACAATCCGAAGGTCTATCATCAACCCGTTCCGTGTATGCACTGTGAACTCGCACCTTGCGAGCAGGTGTGTCCCGTGGCTGCAACGGTTCACAGCGATGACGGCATGAATCAAATGACCTACAATCGCTGTATTGGTACCCGATATTGTGCAAACAACTGTCCGTTTAAGGTTCGCCGCTTCAACTTCTTCAACTACGCGAAAGAGTATCTCACCACCGGTGATGATCCTGAAATCATCCAAATGGCTATGAACCCTGATGTTACCGTTCGTTTCCGTGGTGTGATGGAGAAGTGCAGTTACTGCGTGCAGCGGGTGAACCGGGCTAAAACCAAGTCCCGTATCGAAACAGGATCTCGAAAACCGGCCGACGGCATGGTACAGACCGCATGCCAGCAGGCGTGCCCTGCAAACGCAATTTCGTTTGGCGACCTTACCGATGAAAACAGCCGGATTTCGATTGAAAAACGAAACGAAAGAAATTACGTGATGCTGGAGGAATTGAATGTTCGCCCGAGAACTTCATACCTCGCCAAACTCAGAAATGCTAACTCAGATTTGGCTTAACAGCCAAGCATATTTAATTGCAACTAACTTAACATGAGTAAAACGTACGAATACGTTCCCGAACCCGCTCTTGTAAAGGGTAATCACGACTTCAAGAGCGTCACGGCACTTGTGACGGACATCAACCTCCGCCCCACTCCCAAGCTCTGGTATGTTGCCTTCGGGATTTCCAATATTCTGCTTCTGATTCTTCTGGTTTCCATTGGCTACCTGGTCTGGGAAGGAATCGGGATATGGGGTCTAAATCAGCCCGTTGGATGGGGCTGGGCCATCGTTAACTTTGTATGGTGGGTGGGTATCGGCCATGCCGGTACACTTATCTCTGCCATTCTCTTTCTCTTCCGCCAAGGCTGGAGAACGGCTATCAACCGCTTTGCCGAAGCGATGACAATCTTCGCGGTGATGTGCGCCGGTATCTTTCCGGCCATTCACGTGGGCCGTATCTGGGTGATTTACTGGGTATTCCCCCTGCCAAACCAGATGGCAATGTGGCCCAACTTCAACTCACCGCTTCTCTGGGACGTATTCGCAGTATCCACCTATTTTACAGTATCTTTACTCTTCTGGTATGTAGGTCTTATTCCGGATCTTGCCACGGTGCGCGACCGCATCAAAAGCAAAGTCGGCAAAGTACTCTACGGTACTTTTGCACTTGGCTGGAGAGGCAGTAACCGCCACTGGTGGAATTACGAGAAGTCGTACATGATACTTGCCGGACTGGCAACACCGCTTGTGCTTTCCGTACACACCATTGTATCGTTCGACTTTGCCGTATCCATCATTCCCGGCTGGCATACAACCATCTTCCCGCCTTACTTCGTTGCAGGTGCGGTATTCTCCGGTTTTGCAATGGTGCTCACGCTTATGATTATCTGCCGTAAAATATACGGCCTTGAAGATATCATGACAGTAGATCACATTGAGAAGATGAACATTATTATTCTCGTAACCGGGAGCATGGTGGGTTTCGCTTACCTGATGGAGTTCTTTATTGCGTGGTATAGCGGTGTTGAGTACGAAAAAGCGATCTTCATACTTCGCGCCATCGGCCCCTACGCATGGGCATATTGGATTATGATTGCCTGCAACGTTCTATCGCCCCAGTTTTTCTGGTCGAAGAAGCTTCGGCGAAGTGTCACATTCACGTTCATCATATCCATTGTGGTGAATATCGGTATGTGGTTTGAGCGGTTTGTGATTACAGTAACTTCGCTTTCAACCGACTTCCTGCCCTCTTCCTGGGGTTATTACTCTCCCACATTCTGGGATGTTATCACCTATGTTGGCACATTCGGGCTTTTCTTTACCCACTTCCTGCTCTTCCTGCGATACCTGCCAATGGTAGCCGTTGCCGAGCTGAAAGGCGTGATGCCGCAGGCCGATCCGCATAACTATGACGAGAAGGGCGAATTTGTAGAACCGAAGGTTGAGGTTCCCGAACCAACAAAACAATCGGTATAAACGGACAGACTGATGAGGAATAGCACAACGAAAAAATCTTTATACGGAGTACTCGCGGAGTTCAGAAACCCCAAGGAACTGATAGATGCCGCCAAACTTGTAAATCAGAACGGGTACCGTAATTACGACACCTACAGCCCGTTCCCCATACACGGTATGGATAAAGCTATGAGCCTCCAAAAGTCGAAACTTGGCTGGATTGTAATCAGCCACGGGCTGTTGGGATTCACCGGTGCCATTGCAATGATTTACTGGATGATGGTTGTCGATTATCCATTGAATATCAGTGGAAAAACCCTGATGAATATACCGGCATGGGTTCCCGTAATTTTTGAGTTAACCATATTGTTATCCGCTTTTGGCGCCGTTTTCGGGATGTTTTTCCTGAATGGGTTACCTAAACTTAACCATCCGCTGTTTACTTCCGAAAATTTCAAGAAAGCAACTGATGATGGTTTTTTCGTCTGTATTGAGGCGGAAGATCCACAGTTCGACTCCGAAAAAGTTCAGAAACTACTGAGCGACGCAGGTGCATCCAACATCGAAGAAATTTATGAGGATTAGGCCATTATACAACAAGCTTTAAGGACCACATAGAATTATGCGAATAACCATAACTCAAATTTTTGCTCTTTTACTGGTTTCTGCCGTTTTGATGTCGTGCAGGGGACAACTATCTGACAAACCTCCGATCCACCCGCAACAAAACATGCATGATCAGGAGCGGTTCAACGCGCAGCAGGAAAACCCATTCTTTGCAGATGGACGCGCAATGAGGCTGCCTGTTGAAGGCACCGTATCACGGGGTAACCTGCGCCACGATACCGAAAAGTTTTACGGAAAAGATGACGACGGTAATTTTATTACGGAAATTCCTTACGAAATAACTCAGTCATTCCTCTACCGCGGTCAGGAGCGCTATGATATTTTCTGCCAGATGTGCCATGGCGGCACCGGCGACGGCCGCGGCATCATCATGACGGGCCAGTACGGCTATGTACCTGCACCAACATTCCATTCGGACCAGAGCAGGGCCATGCCAGAGGGTGAGATATATGACGCCATCGCGTATGGAATCAGAAATATGCCGGGGTACGCGTCACAAATTGGTGTGGAAGACAGATGGGCAATCGTAGCCTATGTGCGTGCCCTGCAAAAGAGCCAGTTTGTGCCGGAAGCTGAAATGGATGTTTTCGACGTAGATTTAGCTGAACTAAGACAAATTTTTGATGAGGAACAGGCACGTGCTGCAGCTCTTGCAGAAGCCCGTGCAGTGCGGGGCGATGATGATGTTTCGGTTGAACGGGGCGAACGCCTCTACGTTCAAAACGCCTGTAATGCGTGTCACTCTGTTGACGGACGTGACCTTGTAGGCCCTACCTTTCTCAATCTTTACGGAAGCGAAAGAACATTTACCGATGGTACTACACGCATAGCTGACGAAGAGTACCTCATAGAATCGATTGTAAATCCCGGGGCACTCATCACAGAGGGATATCAAAATGTGATGGTCGCTTACGACTTTCTATCAGAAGCTGAACTCCAGTCTCTTGTTGAGTTTATAAAAGCACAAACTGACAACTAACACCGAGCGAAAAGAACTAATTACATGGCTTCAAGTAGTCCACAACTTACTGATTCCGTTCAACTGCCCGCGCAAATGGATGTTGCCAAAACCTTCTACGGTGTTGGCGTGGTAGGCTTAATTGCCAGCGGTGTTGGATATTTCCTGAACAGCGAGCAGTTTTTCTACTCGTACCTCACCAGCTTTACATTTTTCACGAGTATTGCGCTTGGCGCACTCATTCTGGTTATGATACACCACGTTACAAAATCATCCTGGGCTACCGTACTTCGAAGAATCCCGGAAACATTTCTTGCAAATATTGGCATCTGGTCCATTTTTATGATCCCTGTAATTTTGGGCATGAGCAGCCTCTACCAGTGGACCAATGCCGAATACGTTGCCAATGATCCTATCATGCTCGGTAAGGTTCCCTACCTCAACGAGCCTTTCTTTGTGATTCGCCAGTTTATCTATTTTGGTGTATGGGGCTTTTTGGGCTACAAGCTTCACAAAGTATCTGTGGAGATGGATGAAACCAACGACTGGGGGCTGGTGCATGTTCTAAGGAAATTCAGCGCTCCCGGCATCTTAATATTCGCACTCACAGTTGCCTTTGCCAGTTTCGATTGGCTCATGTCTCTTGATGCTCACTGGTTCTCAACCATGTTTGGTGTGTATTTCTTTGCCATGAGTTTTCAGGTGCTGTTCCCGGTAATTATACTTACGATTTTCTGGCTCCATAACAAGGGGATGCTTAAGAACACCATCGGTAAGGCACACATTTATGACCTTGGAGCATGGTTGTTCGGTTTTACTGTATTCTACGCCTACATCGCGTTTAGCCAGTTCCTTCTCATTTATTATGCCAATATTCCCGAAGCTACATTATGGTTCTATCACAGACTTGAAGGCAGCTGGGCTTTTGTAACCTACTTGATTTTATTTGGACGCTTCGTAATTCCATTCTTGCTGCTCATGAATCGTGAACCAAAGCACAATAAAAAAGTGCTTACTTTTGTATCCATTCTGATCATCGTTATGCACTTTATTGAGCTGCATTGGATTGTAATGCCAATACTCAGTCATAGTGGTGTATCGTTAAGCTGGCTGGACTTTGCTACACTGATAGGACTTGGCGGAATTTTCATGGGCCTCTTTTTCTCCAAATTCAGGCAGCATAATATTGTTCCAGTAAATGATCCGCAGCTGTCTGATTCGCTCGACAAGCACTATCACCATTAAATCATTTCAATTGCATTTGTCATGAGTTCTGAAGAAAAGAAATTTACAAAAGAAGAAAAGTCAGCTATTGCACTAAAAGCTGCATCGATGGATACCGATGCGAAGCAGCAACTTGCGAAAGAACACGGCATTACAGTCGAAAAAATTAACGAATGGATGCATGAAAGCGGTATAAAAAACGTTACAGAGAGCGATGAGGGATTTTCTTTAGAGGCATCCGATGACTTTGCAAGAAACGTTGAGTATGGTGCTGCATTCGATAATCTAAACTACCGGAGGCTTACCTTCTGGTCCATTTTTGGTACTGCAGTAATTCTAATCATGATTATGGCCATAATGGTTGTTCATGACTTTACCGTTTCCGGTGCAGAACAAGCCCGTGCCGCTGAAAGCACTTTTTACAACATTGAACAGCTGCAGCAGATGGAGCGCACAAGGCTTAGCACATTTGGTGTTGTGGATCCCGATGAAGGTATTTATCGAATTCCTATTGACAGTGCAATTACAATCATGGCTCAGGAAGCCGAATAAATTAATCTGATTATGAAACATACGCTGATAATCACTTGCCTGATGTCAGTGTTTTTCATTTTCGATAGTGCTATCGCACAGCTAAATCAGAACAGACCCGCCATTCTGGACGAAATTGGCGTTGATGAAAAGCTCGGAGATCGAATTCCCCTCGATCTCCGCTTTGCCAATTCATATGGTGATTCAGTTAGCATTGGCGATCTCATTGAAAGTGGGAAACCAGTCATTTTAAATCCGCTCTATTATGAGTGCCCGGTACTTTGCGGCCTCGTGTTGGATGGGGTTTTTAAAGTTATCGATGATATGGCCTGGACACCAGGGCGAGAATACACAATCATCTCCTACAGTATCAACCCGAATGAAGGGCCCGAGCATGCCGCCGCTCATAAACAGCGCTATCTGAGAAGTCTCGACAGGCCCGGCGCCGAGAAAGGCTGGCACTTTTTAACGGGTAATGAAGAATCAATACGTGCCCTTAGCGATGCCGTAGGCTTTAAGTACAAATACGACGAGCGAATTGATGAATACCTGCATATGGCCAGTGTTATGATGCTGAGCCCGGAAGGTACAATTACGCGCTATTTATACGGTGCCAATTTTGATGAATTCAGCTTTAGAAACGCACTCTATGAGTCAGCCGACGGTCAGATTGGGTCAGCACTCGACAGGGTGATTCTTTATTGCTTTACATACGACCCTTCGTCCGGAAGTTATGTACCGGTTGCCATGAATATTATGAAGTTAGGTGGCTTGGCTACCGTCATTATTCTCGGTATATTTCTTGGCGTTTTTTGGAAGCGCGAGCGACGATCTTCACAATCACCACAAATTGAATTTGAGAAATGAACAGACTTACCGAATACATGCTTCCGCCGGCCCGAAGTGTTACGGCTGAAAACACGGACGCATTATTCCATTTCATCAACGTAACCAGTATTATTCTTCTCCTTGGCATTACAGTTGCGATTCTCCTTTTCTCATGGAAATATCGGCGCCGCTCAGAAGATGATGTCACCCCGGTTATCTCCCACAATAATAAGCTTGAGATTACCTGGTCTGTAATTCCGCTGATCTTAGTGATGATTGTGTTTGGATGGGGTTTCTCCGGTTACATGGATTTACGAACGGCACCCTCAGATGCTTACGAAATTAAAGTTATAGGCAAAAGCTGGCTCTGGGAATTTCACTACGAAACAGGGAATGTAAGTGTTAATGAACTGCATGTTCCCGTCGACCGTCCTGTCAAACTGGTAATGAGATCCGACGATGTTCTTCATTCTTTTTATGTTCCAGACTACAGGGTGAAAATGGACGTTTTGCCCAATCGTTACACTTCACTTTGGTTTCAGGCTACGGAAACCGGAGAGTCAATAGTTTTCTGTACAGAATACTGCGGCACGGCTCATTCCAATATGCTTGCAACCGTCTTTGTTCATAGCCAGGAAGACTTTGAAACCTGGCTCGAAACCGCAGGGTCAGCCGACGACGACATGGATCCGGTAGAGAGAGGTGAACAACTTGTTACTCAGTATGCATGTGCCACCTGCCACTCATCAGACGGGCGCAGTTTGTCTGGACCAACGTTCCAGGGTCTGTGGATGAGTGAGCGAACCATGGTAGACGGTGAAGTGGTTATTGCCGATGAAAACTACATCCGTGAAAGCATTCTCGAGCCAAATGTGCGCATCACCGAGGGGTACGATCCGGTTATGCCATCTTTCGCAGGCTCACTCAACGACCGACAGATCGATGCAATTATAGAGTATATCAAAACCTTACAATAATACATGGCTACGACAGAAGCATCCAATCTAAAAAAGTTACAGGTTCGGCGATTTAAGCCGGAAGAAAATCCTGAAAAACACTATCTGAATCAGGAAACAGGTATCTGGGCGTGGATGACCACCGTCGATCACAAGAAGATCGGCTTGATGTATCTTGCCTCCATAGCTTTCTTTTTCTTTATTGGCGGTGTTCTGGCACTTCTGCTGAGAACCGAGCTGTTAACACCCGCTCAGACTTTCATTGATGCAGATGTATACAACCAGGTGTTTACACTGCACGGCGCCATTATGATCTTTTTCTTCCTGGTGCCATCGGTCCCTGCCGCGCTGGGTAATTTCATTCTTCCCCTGCAGCTGGGCGCTAAAGATGTAGCCTTCCCGAGGCTTAACCTTGCAAGTTTCTACATATACGTAGCAGGTGCCCTGTTTACACTTTATGCTATCTTTACCGGCGGAGTTGATACCGGGTGGACCTTCTACACGCCTTACAGTGCCACTACCGGCGGCAACGTAATGATGATGACCTTCGGGATTTTTATACTTGGCTTCTCTTCTATTCTGACAGGTGTAAACTTCATTACAACCATTCACAAACTTCGCGCACCGGGACTTACATGGAATAAACTTCCATTGAACATGTGGGGATTGTATGCAACCAGCATCATACAGATTCTTGCAACACCCGTTCTGGCGATCACCCTTCTGCTTCTCACGATGGAGAGAGCGTTGGGCATCGGAATTTTCGATCCAAATATGGGCGGTGATCCCGTTCTCTATCAGCACTTTTTCTGGTTCTACTCGCACCCGGCCGTGTACATTATGATTGTACCGGGTTTCGGAATTATCTCAGAGGTGATATCAACTTTTTCAAGAAAGATCATATTCGGATACTGGGCTATTGCCTTGTCATCGCTGGCCATCGCCTTTATCGGATTCCTTGTTTGGGGACACCACATGTTTACCGCGGGCCAGTCGTCGCTAGCCAACATGGTTTTCTCGTTTCTTACCTTCCTTGTAGGTATTCCGACGGGTATCAAAATTTTCAACTGGCTTGCAACCATGTATAAGGGGTCTATTGATATGAAAACCCCGATGCTCTATGCCATGATTTTCCTCTTCCTGTTTACAATTGGAGGCTTTACCGGAATTATGCTTGGAGCCCTTGCCGTCGACATCCACCTGCACGATACCTACTATGTAGTTGCTCACTTTCACTATGTGATGATGGGCGGTATGGTGATGGCGTTTCTTGCAGGCCTGCACTACTGGTGGCCAAAAATGTTTGGTAAGATGTACAGCGAGTATTGGGCCAAGATTACGGCCGCAATTCTGTTCGTAGGCTTCAACATGACGTTCCTCCCGCAGTTCGTGATGGGATCTCAGGGTATGCCGAGAAGGTACTTCAACTACATCGACCAGTTCCAGGGCTTCCATCAGTTCTCTACCTATGGGTCGTACGTTATCGGTGTAGCGTTTGTGATGATGTTTATCTACCTGATGCACTCCCTGCTTAGAGGAGAGCGCGCAAAGGCCAACCCATGGGGAAGCCGTGCTCTCGAATGGCAGGTATCTTCACCGGCACCACTTCACAACTTCGATCATACCCCGGTTATCATTAACGGGCCTTACGACTACCATAAACCGATGTCGGAGTTCCAGCTTGGTATTGCCGGCTCACACCACAACGGACACGGCCACCATCATGATGAAGCCGCAAGCGTTGCCGAAACTAAACAAGAAAAAGCGTAACATTCTAACTACCAATCATGGCTGAAACTTCTGCTTCAACAGAGCAACGGACAGACCACATTCAGCACCACTTTGTGGACAGCGACCAGCAGTTCGAATCGTCCAAATTGGGAATGTGGATCTTTCTGGTTACAGAAATCCTTTTCTTCGGGGGGCTGTTTGCCGCTTACATTGTATACAGATCCTGGTATCCCGAACTCTATCTGGAGGCTTCTACCGAACTGAACGCTTTTTGGGGAACAGTGAATACTGCGGTTCTTATCGGGAGTTCGCTTACCGTTGCAATGGCCATTCGCTCGGCACAGCTGAACCAGATCAAAGGTCTGATTTACAACCTCTACATCACCATTTTCCTTGCCTGTGTGTTTATGGTGATCAAATATTTCGAGTACGCTGAAAAACTTGAAAAAGGTATTGCGCCGGGCCGTCACTACTCCTACGAGGGAATTGCCCACGAAAAGGCAAATATCTTCTTCAGCATCTACTACATGATGACGGGACTGCACGGTATCCACGTAATT
>SL_3KL_010_SEDDRAFT_10000534_pt1 | contig 31314 bp, 24 predicted proteins | sample SodLakKL_010_SED_2_FD_10381 | JGI IMG/M metagenome (IMG submission 10381)
TCGGCTTCCCGCCAGAGCGCGGCGGTTTGGCTCACCCCACGGCGGATGCGGTCGGCTTCGATTTCGCCGTGCTGTTCGACGAGCCGGTCGATGACGCGCTCCACAGCCGCTTCACCCACCGGGCTGCGTTCGTTCTCTTCGTTTGCCGTGCTGCAGGCAGTAAGAAAGAAAGGGATCATGAAGGATAAAATAAAAATAATTCTCATGGCGATCGGGTATTTGATGATGGTTAAAATGGGTTTTTACTGCAAACCTAATAAAAAAAAGCATCCTTCTGTTGACCGGATGGCTCAGGTCAGAACGCTGTCGACCGAAGCCCGAGTTTCCGGAAGGCCTCTTCGAGCAACATATCGTAATAATCGAGGTAATTTTCCCGGGTTTGAGGTATGAACAGGTCTACCGGCGGAGGGTTGCCTTCCAGGACAACCCCGTCGGGCTCCATAGCCAGCCCGGCATACCGGCCGTATTTATCGACCACTTTCAGGGGATGGGCCATATTGGGCCTGATGGTGTTGCCCATGCCCCATTCAAAATAAGCCAGGGGCCGATCGCTTCCCGGAAAATGAAGTACTTCGCCGAATTCCCAGGTGCTGCTGAACCCTCCTGCCGGCATGCCGATGGTGTAGGCAAGCCCGTTATCGATGACCATAGCGGCGAATTGATCCAGATGCGACCCGCCCCAGGGCCCCAGCAGGCAAACGACCTCACCGGTGAACCTGAGGGGGGCGGGCTGGAGTATGCCGTCGGAGTCTTTTGGCAAATGCGCCAGTTTGTGCGGCACATTGGCGGTAAAATCCCGGCCTTGTTCCATGGCATCCCTTACGTCGATGGTCAGCCAGTCGATCTGCATGCTGCCCCCGTCACGGGTGCCCCCCAGCTGACCTGCATGGTAGGCCTGCAAACGGTCTTCGATGAACCGGGGTGTCAGGTCGCTGATCTTCAGGTTTCCGAAGGTGACCCTGAACGGCTCGCCAAACAGGCGTTGGATCAGGTAGGCCCCGTTCGAACCGCCCCGGCTCCTGGTGCCGTCGAAGATCAGCCGGTGTCCCAAAAACCCCTTTTTTTCAGCATAATCCATCAGTGAGTCCACATCCTCAATGAGGGAGGGCCTGAACCCGTACCAGTCGATGAGCAAAACCTCCAGTTCGTTGTGCAGGTAGAGGTCGTAGCTGATGGTTGAGGCAAGTTTGCCAAAGCCCGGATATCTGTGGTCTCCATGGCGTTTATAATGCCCCTCCCAAACGATCTCATCAGCCTCGAGCAGCGGAAGCTCAACGGCATACACCTCGCCCGAACTGTTTTCGAGGGTCAGTGAGATCTCTTTCCTGTCCATGGGTACCGGCAGGCGAAAGTGCTGCCGCGGAATATGTTCGGCCATTTGCCGCCACAGTCCGTTATAGGAAGAGTACCGCATATAGGGTCTGAGGATTTCGATGTATTCTTTGACCGGAATGCCGTCAAAGGCGATCAGTTTGTCGCCCGTTTGGGGGATCTGCCCGCCGGAGTAATCGGGAAAGTTTTTGGCTATATCGCCAATAAAAAAGAAGTAGTTGCCCGGAGTACCGTAATCGGCCTCAAAGATTAGCGGTAGCCTCCGGTCGGTCTCGCGGTCCACCCTCAGTCCGCCCTCAACGGGGTTGACCACTGCGTGGCGGTCGCGCCGGACATTGCTCATCTTCATCAGTACGTTAAAGAGGGCCTCTTCGGTGGCAGCGGCAATGAGTTCCTCCCTGTATGCCTGCATTTCCTTGAAGGGGTCGTAGTCCATGACCCTCATCTTGGGACAGGAAACGGATTCCCGTTCGATGGTTTTTTCCATGATGTAATGATAAAGGGCTTCGCGATCCTGAGGGCTGCCTGCCCTGTTGCCCGGCTGGCAGGCTGCAAGGCAGCATGCCAGGGCAAGCCAGATTGGAAAAAGTCGGTTCATTTGGTTGTGGTTATAAGGCTTCAACTATGGGGTTTCAGCGATTTCAGTTTGTCGGGAATGCTTTCGGCCGCATCCACAAAAGGCAGCAGGATCAGATCGGCCCCGGCTTTCTCCAGTTCCTTTGCGGTGCGTCCGGTGTAGGAAGTTGCGGCGATATTGCCCTTATAGCCGGCATGCTTCAGGTATTTGATCAGGGCGAGGTTGATCTGTTTGTCCTCAAGGCTCGATACCACACACTGGGCGTCGAGGGGGAGCAATTCGGGGAGTTCGGGGTCGTCGGCATCGCCGTACTGCGCTGCCCTGCCCTTTTTTTTCCATCTGGAAACGGCACGCGGATCAAAGTCCACCCCGAATACCCTGTACCCCTTTTCTTCAAGGCTGCGGGCAATGTTGTTGCCGTACATGCCCAGTCCGAAAATGATCACATCAAACGTTCGTCCGGACACCCCCTCCCGGTCGATCTCCCGGTAGGGGATCTTTCGTTCGAACAGCGAAAGGATCGGGGCTATGCGTTCATAGATCTGGTGGGAATACATGATCAGGTATGTGCTGATGCCGATGGTGAAGAGGCCCACCAGGGTGATCAGACCCAGGGTTTTTTCGGAAATCTGCCCGAGGCTCAAACCCAGTGCGGCCAGTATCAATGAAAATTCGGATATCTGGGCTACGTTCAATCCGGCCAGAAAACCTGTCCTTTTCCGGTAGCCCATGATCCCCAGAATGGTCATCACGATGATGGGGTTACCGATCAATACAAACAACGAAAGGATAATGCCGGGTTTGAGCTGTTCGCCCAGAAGGGGAACATTCACCTGGCTCCCGAGGTGGATGAAAAAGAACAGCAGCAAAAAATCGCGTAAGGGGTTCAACCTTCCGGAGATCACTTCGCGGTACGGGGTGGCCGAAAGGGAAATACCCCCCAAAAAGGCCCCTACCTCCTTGCTGAAACCCCAGTAGTCGCTGAGCGCTGCAAGGGCAATGGCCCAGGTTACCGAGAAAAGGACCAGCAGTTCGGGACTTCGTGCCATGGCCGCAGTAATGCGGTCGAGCACGTACCGCATGAGTAGAAAGATCATCAACAGCATGGCGATCCCTTTTGCCGCCACCACAATGATCTCCTGCCATATTGTGAACCCGGTAGGGGTACCCATGGCCGAAAGCACGATCATGGCCAGCACCACCACGATATCCTGTACAATCAAAAAGCCGATGGAGATCTGTCCGTGCAGCGACTGGATCTCCTTTTTGTCGGACAGCAATTTGACGATGATGATGGTGGACGAAAAAGTCAGCGCCACCGCTATGTAGATGCTTACAACGGGTTCAAAGCCCAGTGCGATGCAGATGAAATACCCGAACACTGAGGTAAAGATCACCTGACCCAGCCCGGAGAATACGGCCACCCGCCCGGTTGAACGGATCAGGGTGACATCGAGCTTGAGCCCGACCACAAACAGCAGCACGGTGATGCCCATTTCCGACAGCAGCTCTACCTGTTCGATCGATCTCAGCAGATCTATTCCGTAAGGACCAACGAGCAGCCCCACGGCAATGAACGACACGATCAGGGGCTGATGCAGCTTCCTGCCAATAAACCCGATCAGGGCCGCAACAGCCAGGATGGCTGCAAACTCGTAAAACGAATCACTGATGGCTTCCATGGCCGATGGTGGATATCATGCAAAAACTGTCCGAAATTACAAAAAAACGCGTTGTACCCGGCTTGCCAGTTCATCATAAATGCCAGGGCAGGCGGCCAGGATCTGTTTGCCGAAAAGGTAATCGCTGCCGCCCGAAAAGTCGCTGACCCTCCCGCCCGCTTCCCTGACCAGCAGGCTGCCGGCAGCCACGTCCCAGGGGCTCAGGCTGTATTCGAAAAAGCCCTCAAACCGTCCGCATGACACATAGGCCAGGTCAACGGCGGCACTTCCCATTCGCCTGACGCCATGAGAATTACGCAGACACCAGGTGAACAGTTCCATGTATTTGTCTGTCAGGGAATAATCGAAGTAGGGGAAGCCTGTGGCCAGCAAGCTGTCGTTCAGACTTCCCGCTTCCGATACCCGGATGGGCTCGCCGTTGAGGTAGGCACCTCCCTTGTCCCATCCGTAGAAACATTCGTTCTGGTTGATCTCATAGACCACGCCGAGCACCACCTTCCCACGATACATCAGGGCGATGGACACACTGAAACAGGGCAGGCCGTGAATGAAGTTGGTGGTGCCGTCGAGGGGGTCGACCACCCATTGGAATGGGCTGTCTTTTGTATGGATGGTGTTCTCTTCGGCAATAAAACCCGCTTCGGGCAACAGGGGCTCAAGGGCTTTCACAATCAGCTTTTCGGCGGTTTTGTCGACATGGGTCACAAAATTGTGCAGCCCCTTGCTTTCCACATCCGAAGCCTTGAGTGACTTCAGCTGCCCGCCGATGTAATCACCGGCCCTGATGGCGATTTCCCGGACCTCAGCGCATAAATTCCCGGGTTCTGTCATAAGGTTTTTTTTCCGTCTATCAGATAAACTCCGCTGCTGTCGGTCTTGTTCAACTGCAGGTCTTGTATCTGACCGGCCAGTTGCCTGGTGTAAGGCGTTTTTGCCCTGATGTAATTTTCGGTAAGCCCGTAAAGGTAAGCTCCGCGGGCAGCCTTTTCCCACAGGACGCTGGTGTGCAACCCACGGTTGCCCTGAATGAAGCCATGTTTTTTTTCATCCGAAAGCCTGCGTAACTCTTGCGAGCGGAGTTTGCGCCGGTCGGGAGAGACCGGGTGCTGATTGTGTATGGCCCTGGTATTTGCCCTTTCGCTGTAAGTGAATACATGGATGTAGGAAATATCTGCCTGCGAAAGCAGGCGCTTTGACTCCAGGAATTGGGCCTCCGATTCGCCGGGGTAGCCCACGATGAGGTCTACGGCAATGCAGGCATGGGGCAGATGCCTGCGGATGGTTTCGACCCTGTTTAAAAACAATGCGGTATCGTAACGGCGCCCCATCGACCGGAGTACGGCATCGCTCCCCGATTGCAGGGGTATGTGAAAATGGGGCATCAGCTTTTTGTGGTTGGCCACCAGGCGGATGATGTTGTCGTGAAGAAGGTCGGGTTCCACCGACGACAAGCGGATGCGCTCCAGGCCTTTGACACCGGTCAGTGCTTTCAGCAGGCCCAGGAAGGTTTCTCCATGGGGTTTTCCGAAGTCGCCGATATTGACCCCGGTAAGGACGACTTCCCGGAAGTTTTCCCGGACAATGTTCTCTGCCGTTTTTATGGTGGAGGCGATGGTGTTGCTGCGACTGGGACCCCTGGCCATGGGGATGGTGCAATAGGCGCATTGGTAATCGCAACCGTCCTGTATCTTGAAAAAGGAGCGGGTGCGCTCGCCCGACGAAAAAGCCGGCACAAAGTCTACCGGCGTCCCTTCCCGGGGGGCTTCGGGCCATTGGGTTGTCCCGGCGAGTTGCTCTGCAAGCCTGAATTTTTCGGTGTTGCCCAAAACCAGGGAAACCCCCGGTATGGATCTCAGGCTTTCTGCACTGAGCTGGGAGTAACAGCCAATGACCGTCACATGGGCCTTCGGGTTGGTCCTGATGGCCTGGGCAACCAGCGCCCTGCAGCGTTTTTCGGCGCTTTGGGTCACGCTGCAGGAATTGATCACATAGATGTCGGCTTTCCGGTCAAAGCCTACCTGCTCATACATCCCGTCGTGAAACTGCCGGGCAATGGAGGAGGTTTCGCTGAAGTTCAGCTTGCAGCCCAGGGTGTGGAAGGCAATTTTTTTCTTTGTCTGCATACAGCTTGCAAAGATAGGGCTTTTGGACGTCAAAAACGCTGGCAGCTGGCGATTTACCCATGGAAAATGTTTCCCGGGGCTGCCCGCAGGGAACTGTCAGGTGGCAAGGATTTTTGCCCTGCCGAACCTTATTGCCGCCAAAATGTTTTTATCAATGAATAATTCATGTATTTTTATCGGTTAATTGAGCAATCTTTTTTGTCACTAACCAAAACCAGGCAGCTATGAAACAACTATCCATTGTGTTGCTATCGGCAATTTTGCTGTGTTTCTCCCATGAGCCCCTTAAGGCCCAACAGGCCCAGGGCAGCATTGATTATTCAGAGATCAGTCTGCTCGGAGCCGGTGTCTCGCTCGGTTATTACAGTTACGGATACCTCGGTAGCCGCAGCCTCTCGCTGCCGCCACTGTCGGCCTCCTATGAAATGGGGTTCCATGAATACATCACAGCCGGACCCTTTGTCGGCTTTGCCCGCTGGAACTATTCCTACACCAATTATTCCTATGCCTGGTCCTTCATACAGCTGGGGGGCAGGGCAAGCTTTCATCTCACCTCCATCATCAACGACGTACTCGATCTTGAGATCGACGAAAGCAAAATTGACTGGTATGTGTCGATGCTTGCCGGGCTCGAACTGCGGCAATACAGTGCCGGCACCGGGACTTTCCGTGAGGATTATGCCAACACAACCCGTGTGTTCCTGGGCCCGATAGCCGGCATCAGGTACTACCTGAATGACCGGATCGCCCTGTACTTTGAAGGCGGCAGGGGTTCCTTCGGTGCCGCCACCTTCGGGGTATCAACCAGGTTCTGATCCAAAATCATTGATTCGACATGAAGACACCCTGCCTGCTTGCCCTCTTGCTCCTGCTCGGGGGTGGAATGCTTTTTGCCGGAGAGCGACTTCCGGAATTGGAATCGGAGGTGGTTACCCACCACAGCGTCACCATCGGGGGGCAAAACATCCCCTATGCTGCCAAAACCGGCACCCAGCCTGTTTGGGATGACAACGGAATGCCCATTGCCACCCTCCATTACACCTATTACCGACGGACCGATATCTCTTCGGCCGAAGGCCGGCCCCTGATGATCTCTTTCAATGGCGGGCCGGGTTCTGCTTCGGTATGGATGCACCTGGCCTACACCGGCCCGCGGATATTGCGGATCGATGACGAGGGGTATCCCATTCAACCCTATGGCGTCAAGGACAACCCTCACTCCATATTGGATGTATCGGATATCGTTTATGTGAATCCGGTTAATACCGGTTATTCCAGGATCACGGATCCAGATGCGGACCGGGAGCGGTTTTTTGGCGTCAACCAGGACATCCGCTACCTGGCCGACTGGATCAACACCTTTGTACACCGCAATGACCGCTGGCTGTCTCCAAAATACCTGATCGGCGAAAGTTACGGCACCACCCGGGTGGCCGGACTGGCGCTCGAGCTGCAAAACAGGCAGTGGATGTACCTGAATGGAGTGATCCTGGTTTCGCCAACGGGGCTGGGCATTGACCGTTCCGGCCCGGTGAATATGGCCAACAGGCTGCCCTATTACACAGCTGCTGCATGGTACCACGAAAAGCTGCCGGCTGATCTTCAATCGCTGGATCTTACTGAGGTATTGGAGAGGTCAGAAAACTATGCGATCAATGAACTTTTGCCTGTTATGGCCAAAGGTGCCTGGGCAACAGATGTTGAACGCCGGGAGGCCATCAGGCAGTTCAGCCGTTTTTCAGGTTTGAGTGAAACAGTGATTGCCCGGCACCACCTGGATGTGCCAACCTCGTTTTTCTGGAAGGAATTGCTTCGTGAAGAAGGGTTTACCATTGGGAGGCTGGATTCGAGATACAAGGGACTGGATCGCAACGATGCCGGGATCAGACCTGACTTCAATTCGGAGTTAACCTCCTGGTTGCATTCGTTTACCCCGGCCATCAATCACTATTTCAAAAATGAGCTGAATTACCCCACTGACTTGAAATACTATATGTTCGGACCTGTTCACCCATGGGACAGAAGCGGTGACAACACCGGCGATAACCTCCGCCAGGCCATGGCCCAGAACCCTTTTTTGCATGCCATGATACAGTCGGGCTATTACGACGGGGCTACAACCTATTTTGACGCCAAATACACCATGTGGCACCTCGACCCTTCCGGCCGGCTCAAGGACCGCTTGTCGTTCAAGGGGTACCGCAGCGGGCATATGATGTACCTGCGTGCCGAAGACCTGGAAACCTCGAACGACGACATACGTGACTTTATCCGCAACTCAATCCCGCCTGCGGGCAGGCCGGCAAAATATTGAGCTTTACGCGGGGTTTCGGATTTTTTTGGTTTTCGCTTGCGGGGTAGTGCTTAAAATAACTACCTTTAATCCCCAAATCACTGCATACTAACTGTTATTATCCTTTGACAGGTTTTTTATGGTGATCGTCAGGATTTTTTACCAGGCCCTCATGGCCATCCCCAACTAAGGGGAACAGACCCCCGTTCTTATCCGGTGGGCTTGCTGGTAGAAATGCTGTTGATTTCCTGAAAAGGCCGGCAAAGGATTTTTTTTTCATACAACATACAACCAATAGGAAAAAAGACATGAAGAAATTAGCTGTTATTGCTTTTGGTGGGAATGCACTGCTCAGGGGCGATCAGGTGGGAACCATCGACGAACAGGAGCAGAATGTGTATGAAACCTGCCAGCATCTGGTGCCCCTGATCAAAGAAGGGGTGGATCTGGTTATTGGTCATGGGAACGGGCCCCAGGTGGGCACGGTGTTGCTTCAGCACGAGGCCGGCAACAAACTATTTGACCTGCCCAGGCAGCCCATTGATTTTTGCGTGGCCGAGACACAGGGATCCATTGGCTTCATGATCGAGCAGCAATTGCGCAATGTACTGGCCGAACAGGGCATCAGCCGCAATATCGTCACCCTGGTCACCCAGGTGGTTGTGGACAAAGCGGATAAGGCATTTACCAATCCGACCAAACCGGTTGGTCCGTTCTACACAAAAGAAGAAGCTGACAGAATGGCGAAGGAAAATGAGTGGGTGTTTCACGAGGATCCGCGTAAACGCGGATGGCGCAGGGTGGTGGCTTCTCCCAGACCTTTGGATATCCCCAATTGGGAGGCTGTTGAGAAGCTGGCCAGGGAAGGGCATATTGTGATTACGGTAGGCGGTGGCGGCATTCCGGCCTATGTTGAAGAAAAAGGAAAAATGGTGGGCATCGATGCCGTTATCGACAAGGATCTGGCTTCCTCATTGCTGGCCACAAAGATCAGGGCCGATGAGTTCTGTATACTGACGGATGTTCCCAATGTATTCATCAACTTTCGCAAACCAGGTGAAAAAAAGCTGGAACGTGTTCACCTGGATGAAATCAAAAAACACCTGGACGACGGGCAGTTTACCGAGGGCAGTATGGCACCCAAGGTCAGGGCCTGCATTGAGTTTGTAGAAAAGGGCGGGAAGGATGCCATCATTACAGAGGCTGAAAAGCTGGGCAATCCTGAGGCCGGCACCGTTATTTTGCCCTGAAGCGGTAAATCGTATTTTTTCATTGTTTTTATCAAACCATAAAAGAAACAAAAAATGGCATTCAATTTAAGAAACCGGAGTTTTGTGAAGTTGCTGGACTTCACTCCGCAGGAAATCAAGTTTTTACTGGAAATGTCGGTCGACCTGAAAAAGGCAAAGTACGGTGGGTATGAGCAGCAAAAGCTAAAAGGGAAAAACATTGCCCTGATCTTTGAAAAAGCCTCCACCCGCACCCGCTGCGCCTTTGAGGTGGCTGCCTTTGATCAGGGAGCTCTGGTCACTTACCTTGGGCCTACCGGCAGCCAGATCGGCAAAAAAGAATCCATGAAGGACACCGCAAGGGTATTGGGGCGCATGTACGATGGCATCGAATACCGGGGGTTTGCACAAACCACCGTTGAGGAGCTGGCCGACTACTCCGGTGTGCCTGTGTGGAACGGACTGACCAACGAGTTCCATCCGACACAGATCCTGGCCGACTTCATGACCATGATGGAGCATAGCGACAAGCCCCTTCACCAGATCTCATTCTGCTACCTGGGCGATGCACGCAACAATATGGGGAATTCCTTACTGGTCGGAGCTGCAAAAATGGGGATGGATTTCCGGGCGGCTGCGCCCCGCTCCGTTCAACCCTCCGAGGAACTGGTGGCACAGTGCCGTGAAATAGCCAGGGAAACCGGTGCAAAGATCACCATTACCGAAGATGTGGCAGAAGCGGTTAAGGGCGTTGATTTCCTTTACACCGATGTTTGGGTGTCGATGGGCGAGCCCGATGAGGTTTGGAAAGAACGGATCGAACTGCTGAAGCCCTACCAGGTGAACATGGAAGTGGTGAAAAAGACCGGCAATCCGAAGGTGAAGTTCCTGCATTGCCTGCCTGCCTTCCACAACCGGGAAACCACCATTGGCGAAGAAATTTTCCAGAAATTCGGCCTGAACGGGATGGAAGTGGTGGAAGACGTTTTTGAGTCAGAACACTCCGTGGTTTTTGATCAGGCCGAAAACCGTCTGCATACCATCAAGGCCGTTATGGTAGCCACCCTTGGATCATAGGCCGAATTGACCAACCCAAACTGAAACGGGAAATAATAAGTCCCCGCTGGCCATGCCTGCGGGGACTTATGGTAAATTGCCAATTATTTATTCCGCTTGTCTTCTTCTTGTCTTTTTCTCTCTTCCCAGTCAATTTCCCTGAGTGCGTCCATGGCTTTTCTGAGTTCCTCCATGGCCTTGTTCATTTCTTGTTGAAATTCATCCATATTGTACAGGTCTTTTAACCCTTCCATGGTTTGTCTGTGGGTCTCTCCAATGGATCGCATTTTGGTCTGAAATTCCTCTCCCTGAAACTGCTTTCTGAGATCTTCTGCCATTTTTTGGTAAGTGGCTGACACTTCTTTCCTGAGTTCATGAAACTCTTCGATGCGAAACTCCTGTTCAACCTGATCTTTTAATTCCTGCATGCGTTGATGAAACGCTTCCGTGTTAAATTCCTGTTCGACCTGTTCCATGGCTTTCCGGAAATCTTCTCCCAATTTGTTCATTTCCTGTTGAAACTCCTCGTTGTTAAATTGTCCCATCACCTCCTGCATGACCTTCTGATAGGCCTCATTGGCTTTCTGCATTTCTCGTCTGAACTCTTCTGTCTGGAATCTTTCCCTGACTTCGCGTTCAATGGTAATCCGGGCCTCTTCGATGGCTTTCTCAAGTTCCTTTCGGTTTTGCTCGCTAATATCCTGCCATTGAATAGTGGTGCCGTCGAGGAGGCGAAGGGATTTAAGCTCACTCTTTTCCATTTCCGGGTTGTTAACGGCGGGAGGGTCGTCAGGGGCCACTTCCGCTTTGTCCATGGTTGCAAGGTCAAATGAAGGCCTTGATTCCCGGAAATCGGGAGAATAATCGGTGGCAAGCTGCCGAAGGTCGATGGTCCTGGCCGGACTAACCCAGGCCACGGATGCGAAGGCGGCCAAAATGGCCATCATGGCGGCCAGTTTCTGGCCAGCATGAAATTTTCTTGTTTTCATGGTCATCATGTGTTTAATACGAATTAATAACTGAGTGTTTGATTGGGTTGCAGCCAGGGCTGGTTGCGGAGCCGCTGGGCTGCGATTTTCTTCAAGGCTTACCAGCGCCCTTGCATAGCTTACAGGGTTTCCGGTTATGTCAATCACCCATTCATCAACGCATTGCTCCCTTTCCTGCCTGACTCTGCGGCTGATAAGCCATATGCCTGGATGGTAAAAAAAGGCAATCTCAAGCAGGGTCTGAAGTGCGTTGACATAATGATCTTTTCGGCGAATGTGGCAAAGTTCGTGGAGTATAATTGACTCAATCTGTTCGGTGGTCATGGACGAAAGCATGGCCAGGGGGAGCAGGATGACTGGTTTTAAAAAACCTACTACCATAGCTACCTCAACCCTGGCAGAAAGCCAAATTTTAACTTTATGGCTAAGCTTGCTCGTTTCGATGAGCGATGATATCCTTTGCTGCCACTGTCCGGGCAGGGCTGTCAGTCCGCTCCTTTTCAGGCGGAAAACCCTGGTGTAATCACGTATGGCCAGCAGTGATACAATCAGAAGACCTGTTATGTATACCCAGAATACATAGGGTGTATAGGCATCAAACTGCTGGAGTGATAAAGGCTGAGCCCTGTCGAGCAAATAAAACGACTGTGTACCGGGCGCCGCCATCCACTCCATGGTCTCAAACTCGAGTGCCACAATCTGGCGTGCTTGCCTGTACAGCGTATACTGACGGGTAAATGTATAAACAAAAGAAGCCGGTATTGCCAGCATAGTCCATAATGTCAGCCTATAGCGCAGTGCTGCTGTGCTTTTTGCGGTGATAGCCATGGCCAGCTTCCAAAGGACCGCAATGAGCAATATTTGCCAGAGGCTGTGCAGCAAGGTCCAGCCCAGCGCATTGATAAATGGATGTACCATGTGTTCGGTGATGCCCATGTTGATTGCTATTCAAATTGTTTGAGATAATTATGAATCTCTTCCAGTTCGTCTTTGGATAGTTTTTTGTTATCCAGCGCCCCCATTACAAGGCGTCCGGGTGAACCATCAAACAGCCCATTCATCATTTTACTGATGAAATGCTGCTGGGTTTGTTCCTTGCTTACTGCAGGTATATAAATATGTGTTCTGCTGCTGGTATCCCTTGTCAGCAGGCCTTTTTCTGTCATGATCTGCATGGTTTTCAGGGTGGTGGTGTACCCTGTATCCCTGGTTTTGGAAAGCACGTCATGTACTTCCCGCACGGTTGCTTTGCCTTTCTCCCACAATACCTGCAGGATTTCGAGCTCGCTTTCGGTCGGATGGTATTTCTTTTCCCTGTTCATAGTACGATTGTTTTCGTAGGTAAATATACTACGAAAGGTTTCGTAATGCAAGAATTTTTTATAAAAATTTTGTTAAAATCAGGAAGGGGGTGAATATAATGCTGAAAAACAGCAATATGCGTATGGGTAAAACAGGCCTGAAAGGGAAGGGATCACTGTCCGGTCACGGTGATGGTCAGCTTGCGCGAACCGCCTCTTTCCCTGAACTCGCAAAGGAAGATTCCCTGCCAGGTGCCCAGTTTCATCCGTCCCCCCGAAACGGGAATGTTCAGGGAGACCCCCGTAAGGGCTGATTTGATGTGTGCCGGCATGTCGTCGTCCCCCTCCATGACGTGGGTATAATAGGGCATACGTTCCGGGGCCAGGTGGTTCATGGCCTGGTGGAGGTCTCGGGCTACCGAAGGGTCGGCGTTCTCATTGATCATCAGTCCTGCCGAGGTGTGGTGAATGAACAGGTTCACCATGCCGGTAGACGGCAGTTTCTCCATGGCTTCGCTGATATGCCGGGTAATGGAGTGAATGCCCCGTTGAAAGGGCGGGAGGCTGATTTCATATTGGGCGACCATGATCTTTTTTTTCCAAAATTAATCACAATCGTTCAAATAGCCATCGGTTTTGGGCCCGATCAAACATTCTCTTTGAGCTGTTGTTCTTTTATGGGAAGTTGTCATTTCGTAATAAGGAAATCAGGTATGTCAGAACACTTATTCAAAACGGTGGCCTTCAAGGTAAAGGGAATGTCGTGTACCAACTGCGCCCTGGGCATCAGGCATGTGCTGGAAAAAGAGGGTTTTCACAAGGTCACGGCCGACTTCACCACGGGCGAGGTGCGCTTCGAAGCAGCCGATGAGTCAAGATTGCCGCTGGCGGTCCGGCGGATCGAATCTCTGGGCTATACTGTTGAGAGTGCCCTCGACAGGGAAGGGATCCCGAAAAAAGGCATGGCGTCTATCGAAAAGAAATTCTGGTTCACCGCCGTCTTCACCCTTCCCCTGGTGTTGGCCATGTTTATCCCGGTCGATTTCCTGCACAATGAATTCTTTCAGCTGGCGCTGACCATCCCCGTTTTCACTGTCGGTTTTTTGCATTTCGGACGAAGCGCCTGGTACAGTCTGAAGGCCGGTGTGACCAATATGGATGTACTGATCTTCCTGGGTAGTACAGCAGCCTTTATTTACAGCCTGATCGGTACCATCTACGGGCTTGGGCACGATTATATGTTCTACGAAACCTCCGCTTCTATCATTTCCATTGTGCTGTTGGGCAATATGCTCGAATACCGCTCGGTGAGAAAGACCACCTCTGCCATCGACGACCTGGTAAAGCTGCAGAAAAATATTGCCCGGCGGCTGATCACCGAAATGCACGGAGGGCAGGAGCGTGTTGAGGAGGTGGATGCCTCCCTGGTCGAGAAGGGAGATGTTGTGCTGGTGAATACAGGCGATAAGGTGGCTGTCGATGGAGAAATAATCTGGGGATCGGGCAGCCTTGACGAAAGCCTGATTTCGGGAGAAAGCCTGCCCGTCGATAAGGAGAAAGGAGATAAGGTGGTGGGGGGGACACTGCTGGTTGCCGGCAGCCTCAGGGTAAAGGCCACGGCCACCGGAAAAGATACGGTGCTTTCGCAGATCATTGAGCTGGTGCGCAATGCCCAGCAAGACAAGCCCAAATTACAAAACCTGGCCGATAAGATCAGCAGGGTGTTCGTGCCCGTGGTGGTGGGACTAGCCCTGTTGACCATTGCCTTCTGGTTCTTCGGCACCGCGCTGCCCTTCCGCGATTCACTGATGCGGGGGATCGCCGTATTGGTCATTGCCTGTCCGTGTGCCCTGGGCCTTGCCATTCCCACTGCTGTGGTGGTGGGGTTGGGCCGCTCGGCCAAAAGCGGCATTCTGATCAAGGGTGGAACGGCCATCGATAAGCTCAGTGCGGTGAATATGGTGGTATTTGATAAAACAGGCACCCTGACCACCGGAAAATTCCATATTAACAAGCTGGAATGTTTCGGCCAGCCAGAAGAAAAGGTACGCAGCCTGCTCTACAGTCTCGAAAAGCATTCAGGTCATCCTGTTGCCCAGGCCATTACGCAGTACTTTTCGGGGGCTGAACTTCTGCGTTTGGAAAGCGTGGAAGAACAAAAAGGAATGGGCATCGAAGCCACCGACACCCAGGGCAACAACTACGTGGCGGGTTCCTACAGGGTGGCATCCCATCTGACCTCCGACGATACCCACAACGTGTATCTATTGATGAATGGCGAACTGATCGCCTGGCTCGATTTGGAAGACGACATAAAACCCGGGGCTTCCGCATTGATCGCCTATTTACACAAAAATGGGCTCAGGACCGCCCTGCTGAGTGGCGACAGGCAGTCGCGCTGCGACCACATTGCATCCGAACTGGGCATTCAGCAGGTGTATGCCGAGATGCTGCCCGACCAGAAATTACAGATCATCGAAGAATTGTCTGCCACGGCCAGGGTGGCCATGGTTGGCGACGGCATCAATGATGCGCCTGCCCTGGCCAAGGCCTATGTGGGGATCAGCATGAGCGATGCCACCCAGGTGGCCGTCAGATCGGCCGAGGTGATACTGCTGAAAGGCGACCTTGACCTGCTTGCCAAGGCATTCGGCACGACCAGGACCACGTTGCGCACCATCAGGGAAAACCTGTTCTGGGCATTCTTTTACAATGTGGCCGCCATTCCGCTGGCCATGATCGGATTGCTGACCCCCATTGTTGCTGCCTTTGCCATGGCGGTATCCGACGTGATCGTGGTGGTAAATTCGCTGCGGTTAAAAAAACGGCGTATCCGGTAAGTTGGCCAGGTACAGAAAAAGGCCTATGCATTCATCGACATCAAAAACTCTTCGTTGCTTTTGGTATGCCTGATCCTTTCGAGCAGAAACTCCATGGCCTCCATGGGCGTCATGTCGGCAACGAACTTGCGGAGCACCCAAATGCGGTTCATCATCTCCTTGCTGAGCAGCAGATCCTCCCTGCGGGTACCCGAGGCCACAATGTCGATGGAGGGGAATATCCGCTTGTTCGAAAGTTTGCGGTCCAGCTGAAGTTCCATATTGCCCGTTCCCTTGAATTCCTCGAAGATCACTTCGTCCATTTTCGAACCGGTATCGATCAGGGCGGTAGCAATGATGGAGAGCGAACCGCCGTTTTCAATATTGCGTGCAGCACCGAAAAAACGCTTTGGCTTGTGCAGGGCATTGGCATCGACCCCTCCGCTCAACACCTTGCCCGAAGCCGGTGATACGGTATTGAATGCCCTGGCCAGCCGGGTGATACTGTCGAGCAGGATGACCACATCGTGGCCACATTCCACCATCCGCTTGGCCTTTTCCAGCACGATGCCAGCCACCTTGACGTGGCGTTCGGCCGGTTCGTCAAAAGTGGAGGCGATCACTTCGCCGTGAACATTGCGGGCCATTTCGGTTACCTCTTCCGGCCTCTCGTCAATGAGCAGCACGATAAGGTAGGCCTCGGGGTGGTTGGCTGCAATGGCGTTGGCGATCTCCTGCAGCAGAATGGTCTTCCCGGTTTTGGGCTGGGCCACAATGAGACCCCGTTGTCCTTTACCTATTGGGGCGAACATATCGATGATACGCGGAGACATGGTTGCGCCCGCATGCCCGGTTAACTGGAATTTTTCATCGGGAAAAAGGGGGGTCAGAAAATCGAAGGGCACCCTGTCGCGGGCTTCAGCGGGTATGCGGCCATTGATCAGTTCCACTTTGATCAGGGGAAAATACTTTTCGCTTTCCTTTGGGGGCCTGATGCCTCCTTTTACCGTATCGCCCGTTTTCAGGCCAAACAGCTTGATCTGGCTCTGAGACACGTATATATCGTCGGGAGAGTTCAGGTAATTGTAATCAGAAGACCTGAGGAAGCCATACCCATCGGGCATGATCTCCAATACCCCTTCTGCGGTAATAATGCCGTCGAACTCATAAACCGGTTCACCCCTGCGGTCCGGTCCCTTATGTTTTGGTTGGCCCTCCTTCTCTTTTTGCACCTGTTCGGGCTGGCCCGGCTTCGGTCTGTCTTTGAGACCTTGTTGCTGGGGAACTTCTTCGGTCTTGTCTTTCCTGGAGGCCTCATCGGGCTGTTTTCCCCTCGGATCAGGCTTTTCGGCCTGCCTGGGTGTTTCCCTGGATTTGGCTTCTGCCTGGGCAGCCTGACGCCGGCCCTGTTGCCCTCGCTTATCCGGACTTTTGTCCTGCTTGTGCCTGTGCGGGGCATCCTCTTGCCTTTTCGCCGGCTGTTTTCCGGCCTCCTGCCCCTGCCCGCCCTGCCTGGGGGTTTGCTCTTCGGCCCTGGCTGGTTCAGGTTTTTTGGCTTCCTCTGCCTTAGGCCTGCCCACCTGGTCCGGCTGTGGCTTTTCCTGATGTTCGGGCTTCCCGACCACCTCCACCTTTTCTTCTTTATTCTGAAGGTCTTTGCCGGCATCTTCCCGCTTGGTTTGTTCGGAAGATGTGCCGGCGGGAATGCGTTTGCGCGGTCTGCCGGGCCTGCGGCCTGTCTTTTTCTCCCTGTTCTCGGCCTCCTTTACTCCATCCGGACGCAATGCCTGTGCATCCAGTATTTTATAAATAAGGTCTTGCTTTTTATAGGAGTCTACTTTTTTAATGTCAAGGCTTTTTGCAATTTCCTTGAGTTCTGTAAGTAGTTTGCTGTTCAGCTCTACAATGTCGTACATGTGTTATCAGAAATTAGGTATCCGTGATGGATGATGGATGTTGTTTTTAGTCGGAAGATTTCATTATGTGAAAGCAATACAGTTACACACTGCATTCGGATAAGGGATTGGTGTCGTTACGGTGAACGATCCCAGGGCAAGGATATTGGGATGAGATATAAAATTGTATGGTGACGTATTAAAGAATACTAGAATATGCGGGAATCCGCGCACAAATATAAACAAATTTATTCAATTAAAAATTATTTATTTTCCCTACCTTGCCTCGTTTGCCGACTTTCCGGCTGGAGCAGAGCGTTTTTTTGTCTATTTTTGTTATGTATTGTGTCAAACCAAACCCTCCACCAGCTATGATGCAACGAATTCAGAGCCTGTACCTGTTCCTGGTATTTGTTTTTACCGTTCTGTTCGGGCTGCTTCCCATGGCCCATTTTCCAACCAGGGCGCCCGGGATGCCCCTGCGGTTGTTTGAGCAACGCATTTTTTTTGATGCCTTTGAACAGTTGTCGAGAGGCTGGCTTGGGATTGCCCTGTTGGTGCTTTTTATGGCCATCCTGGTGCTGACATTCTATACCACCTTTCAATTCAGGCGACGCCTGTTCCAGATCAAGCTGGGCAAGTTGAATATCCTGCTGCATGTGGCCCTGATCCTGGTGACCTTCTTCTTTATTGACAACGTACGAAGCCAACTGGGATATCCCGAATTCTCCTATGGGTCAGGTGTTGTCTTTCCCCTGATTTCGCTGTTACTCATCCTGATGGCAAACAGGGCCATCAGACGGGATGAGAATCTGGTGCGATCAGCCGACCGGATCAGGTAAGGATCAGTCTTCGAGTTTTTTGGCCACGTAATCGGAACTGAACAAGCCAAGGGCGCCCATGTACTTCAGTTTGAATTTGATGAAGTCGCCCACCTTGTATTTCTTTGGGTTTCTGCCCAGGTCGATGACCAGGATGTCGGAACTGGCCCCCGCGATCTCCATGTTTTTGTCAAGGGGGATCAAAAAATCGGGGCTGATGTCCAGAAGCCCCACGTCAAGCAGGGCCCGCCATGAGGTTTTCCCGTAATCTTTCGTATTGATCTCATAGGAATCGCCCGAGGGGTTCTCTGCCAGGTTGCCTTCGGGCACCATGGGCTTTTCAATGAGTTCAATGATCTCGGAGCGGAAGGTGATCACATCGTCCTTCATCCCCCTGATGGTTTTCCCGGTCCAAAGGTCGGCCCCGAAATAGAGGGTTTCTCCCACGCGGAAATGATTGACCACCGAAGGGACCTGGTTCTTGGCCAGCATGGGAATGGTGACCGAGGTACCCCCCGAAAGCAGCCTGATCTGCCTGCTGAATTTCATTTCGACAATTTGCCGGTACAGGCTCAGCTGTATCAGCTTGTCGCGCGAGGGCATCACCCCGTAGAGGCAATTGAGGTTGGTGCCAAATCCCAGGATGTCGATGTTGGGCAAGCCAAAAGCCTGTTCGTAAAAATTGACCAGGTTGTCGCCCATGACCCCTTCCCTGAGCTCACCCATCTCTACCATGATGATCACCTGGTGTTTCTTATCCTGTTTTTCTGCTTCTTTGGATATGATTTTCAAGGTTTCCAGGTCGGAGTTCAGGCTTACGTCGGCGTATTTGACCACGCTGCGGATGCTGCGGCGGGGTGGGGGCTTGATGTAGACGGTCCTTACCTCCGGGTCGATCCGCTTGATGGTGCGCAGGTTGGAAATGCGTGAATCCATCAGTTCCCTGGCACCCAATCCGATGATTTCCCTGATGAACATGGGGTTACCGCAAAGCAGTTTGGTCACGATACCCCATTGGATATGGTGTTTGCTGAACAGGCGGTCGAGGTAGTCGTAATTGTGTTTGAGCTTCTTTCGGCTGATCGAGATTTCTGCCATACCTGATTTGGTCTATTGAGTGCGCCTCATTTCAAGGTATTTGCTTGTGAAACCTAGTTTCTCGTAGAGGTGGCGGGCCGGGTTTTCGGGTTCCACGTGCAATTTGATGTCGCCTTTGGCCTTTTCGAAGGTTTTTTCCATTAGCTTCCTTCCCAGTCCCTGCCCCCGGTAATCTTTATGCACGGCAATATACACCAGGATGTTATCCGGAATATATCCTCCCATGCCTGTTTTGTTTACCACCACTGCGCCGGTGATCCGGTCACCATCGCGGGAAACCAGGACAAAGCCCCCAAATTTTTCCTGATCGTCCAGGGCAAAATTGATGCATTTGGTGATGTATTCATGTTTGTCGCCAAACTGGTCGAGGTGTTCGTACAGGAAATCGGCCACTTCTTTCCGGGTTTGTTCCGGAACCTTGTCTTTGGGAAAATAAAATGTGTAGTCCATGTCAGCTTTTTTTTGTGAAGTTAATCAATATAAATGTGAAAAACGACAGGCTAATGCCGAAAATATTGGGATCCAGCCCCCATGGCAGCTCACGGCCACCGATGATCAATACCAGGGTGGTCCCTCCGCCCAGCAGCATGGCCCAGAATGCGGCCGCCGAACTGGCTTTTTTATAAAACAACCCGCCCATTACCGGCACGAACAGCCCCGATACCATAAATGCATAAGAATAAAGCATCAGTTCGAGCACATTGGGCATGACGGTGGCCAGCAGCAGGGCAATACTGCCCAGACCGAAGGTAAGCCCCTGGGAGATAAGCAGAAATCCTTTCCGGCCTTGTGGCAACCGGAACCACCTGCCAAGGATATCGGTAATAAAGTTGCCGCTGGAGGCCATCAGGCAACTGTCGGCTGTCGACATGATGGCCGAGAAATAGGCTGCCATCATCAGCCCCATCATCCCCACAGGCAAAACGGTCCGCAGCAGTAGGGGGAGTCCCTGTTCAGGATTAATATGCAGGTGCGAACTGTATCCGAGGTATCCGAACAAGCCCTGTTCGATGGCGACCCGGGCAAAGAGTCCGAGCAATACCCCCATAAACGCCATGACCGGCCATTCGAAAAGACCGGCAATATACCAGGCCCTTTGTGCCTGTCGGCGATTTTTGGAAGCATAGATTCGCTGATAAAGGGTCATGCCCACAAACCATATGGGAATGATGGTGACTGCCCAGTTGAGCATTTGCTGCCAGCTGATGTTGGCCAGGCTGAAAAATTCGGGCGGCAATACCTCCCTGATGCCCGTTAAGCCCCCCACGCTGTAATACGATATGGGAATCCCGATAAAAATCAGCCCTCCCATGAGGATGATCCACTGTATGGTGTCGGTATAAATGACCGCTTTGATGCCTCCCATGGCCGTATATAGAATGACAATCGCGCCCATGATAATCAGGGCCGTTTGCCTGTCGAGCATGGGCGTAAAGGTGGCTTCGGCCAGAATGGCCCCTGCCAGGATCTGAGAGCTGGTGAATCCAAGATAGCCGATGGCCGATATGATGCCGGCCAGCAGAGCTACCCGCGGCGTATAAAAACTTCCCAGAAACTGGGGAAAGGTGTAAAATACCCGGCTGGCTTCCATCTGTTTTACCCTGGGTATCAGAATAACGGCACTGAGCCAGGCCCCCAGCAGACCGGTAAAAAGCATCCACGATCCGGCCAGGCCCATGATGAAGCCCAGTCCGCCCAGGCCGATCGAGAACCCTCCGCCCACATCGGTGGCCACCACCGACAATCCGATGTGAATACTGCCGATCCTCCTTCCCCCTACATAATAGTCGTCGACCCCCTGGTTGCGCATAAGGAAGTAAATGCCGATCCCGATCACGCCCATCATGTATGAGATGAACACCAGAAGATCCAGATAATGCATCATGAAGAAAAGGGTGGGTTTTGTCCATGCAAAGGTATGAAAACCTGGCCAAATAGCAAATTCAGGCTATAAGCCCTTGCAGGTTAAGGTATTGGAAATCAAAAAAGTTGTGTATTTTTGCCGGTCAAACCCATATGCCCATGTCGCCCCGACTCTATCCATGGGAAAGCCCCCGGCCCTACAATGCATGGTCTGAACTGTGCCGGCAGCGCTATGGAGGCAGGTTGCAGAAACTCTCGATCAATGCAGGGTTTTCCTGCCCGAACCGGGATGGCACGGTGGGCACCGGAGGCTGTACCTTCTGCAACAACGAAGGATTCAGCCCTGCTTACTGCCTTCCGGAAAAACCCATTCATGCCCAGATCGACGAAGGCCTGGAATTTGTCAGGCGGCGTTATCCCAGGGCCAACCGCTTTGTGGCCTATTTTCAGCCGTATTCCAACACATACGCAAGCCTTCAGCAGCTGCAGAAAGTTTACGGGCAGGCCCTGGGGCACCCTGCGGTATCTGGACTGGTCATTGGTACCCGGCCCGATTGCGTGGACGAAGAAAAGCTGGACTACCTGGCCGCCCTGTCGCAGAAATACTTTATCAAGGTCGAATACGGGGTGGAGTCGTGTTACGACGACACCCTGAAACGTATCTGTCGCGGACACAACTTTGCCGATGCCGCTCTCGCCATTGCCATGACATCTGGCAGGGGGCTGCTTACTGGAATTCATATGATACTGGGCCTTCCGGGAGAGAGCCGTGAAAGGATACTGGCCCAGGCCGGGCTCATCAACGGCCTTGCCATAGACACCATCAAGTTCCACCAGCTTCAGATCGTGAGGGACACCCCCATGGCTGGTGAATATGCGCGCTTTCCCGAACGCTTTGCCTTGTTTGGGCTGGAGGAATACGTTGAACTCATGGCAGATCTTGTCGAGAGGCTTCGCCCCGGCATTGCCATTGACCGTTTCTCCGGCGAGATCCCGCCCCGGCTGATTTTGGGCAAGCGATGGGGAAAGGTGCGGGCCGACCAGGTAACCGAAATGATTTGGCAAAGGCTCCTTGAAAGGGATACATACCAGGGTTGTCTCTACACGGCATAAAAAGCGGCCGGCGAATGCTCTTTGCTCCCTGTGAAAGATCAGCAGGCTTGAAAAAATAGGTGGTTCTTTTTTTTGGGGGGGGCAATTATTTCTTTAAATTTGGCCTCATTTTCAGGAAACTTAATGTGCGCTAGTTATGGAGAAGCAAAATAGCAATATGGTGTCGAAAATGCTCAGCGTTATCGAGCGCGTGGGCAACAAGCTTCCCCATCCCGGGGCACTCTTTGCATTGTTTGCCGTGGCCATCATTTTTCTCAGCGGAGTGGCCGCACTGTTTAATGTAACGGCCGTGCATCCGGGTACTGGCGAGGAGGTAACGGTCTTCAACCTGGTGAGCCGCCAGGGCTTGCATATGATCATGACCAATATGGTGGTGAATTTTACCTCATTCGCCCCCCTGGGAACGGTTTTGGTGGCCCTGCTGGGCATCGGGGTTGCCGAGGCAAGCGGGCTGATGTCGACAAGCCTCCGCCAGTTGGTAATATCTGCTCCAAAAAAGTTGCTGACCTTCGCCATCGTATTCGCCGGTATTTTGTCCAATACGGCCAGTGAGGTCGGCTATGTGGTGCTGGTTCCTCTGGGGGGAATGATCTTCCTGGCCGTGGGACGAAACCCCATTGCGGGCATCGCGGCTGCATTCGCCGGTGTTTCGGGTGGATATTCGGCAAACCTGCTGCTTGGGACCATCGATCCCCTGCTTGCCGGCCTCTCCGAAGAAGCGGCCCGGATCATCGATCCCATCTATAACGTGAACCCCACCGCCAACTATTACTTCATGTTCGTTTCCACCTTTTTTATCGCCTATATCGGCACCTGGATCACCGAAAAGATCGTTGTGCCGCGTTTGGGCGAATATAAGGGAGATGCCAGGCCGGAGGAGATCAAACAACTTAGCGGGGATGAACGAAAGGGTTTGCGGGCTACTTTCTGGGCCCTGATCGTCATGGCCCTGGTGCTGCTGTGGAGTGCAGTCCCGATCGAAGGGGGAATCTGGTCTTCCATTCCCGGTTCTGGTTTTATGCGCGACCCCGAAACCGGCGATCTGCTCAGATCGCCCTTTATGAGCGGGATCGTAGCCATCATCTTTTTGGTGGCTGCCGTTCTGGGCGTGGTATATGGGATTGCGGCCAAAACCCTGAAGAGCAATTATGATGTGATCAACGGCATGGGCAAGTCGATGTCCACCCTGGGCACGTATATTGTGCTGGTATTTTTTGCCGCACAGTTTGTGGCTTACTTCAACTGGACCAATCTGGGCCTGATATTCGCCATCCAGGGAGCTAACTTTATCGGGTCGCTGGGCATGGGCCGCATCCCGCTGATGATCGCCCTTGTGCTGGTTTCTGCCTTGATTAACCTGGTAGTGGGAAGCGCGAGCGCCAAGTGGGCCATTCTTGCCCCGGTTTTCATCCCCATGTTCATGCTGCTGGGCTATTCGCCCGAGTTTACCCAGCTTGCCTACCGTGTGGGCGACAGCGTTACCAATGTAATCGCTCCCATGATGTCCTATTTTGCGATGATCGTGGCCTTTATGGAGCGATACGACAAGAAGGCCGGTATCGGCACCATTATCGCCACCATGCTGCCCTATACCTTTATTTTCCTGGCAGCCTGGCTTATCATGCTGATCATATGGATCATTCTGGGCATTCCGATCGGCCCGGGTGCACCCCTTTTCTATGAGTTGTAATACACAAAGCCGAACTGTTGTTGTGACTACTCCTGATGCAATACGCGGCCCCGGGGCCGCGTATTGCGCTGCTGGAAGAAAGCAAAGAAATATTTCGTATATTTATCCTCCCCGCCCCGGGTCCTGTTGATTTTTTTCTTCCCGGTTATGGACGTTATGGAAAAAGACACCATCCTGGTACCTGTCGACTTCAGCGATGTGGCATACTTTGCCATGGATCATGCTTTGTCGATAGCCCGGAATTTCGGTCATAAACTGGTCCTGTTGCATGTGCTGGCAAAAAAGGACAGGGTGGGTCTTAAAAAGCAGGAAGCAGAGGACAAACTGTCGGATTTCTCGGCCAAACTTTCCCGCGTACACGACCTGAAGGTCAGTTATCTGGTACGGCAGGGGAATATATACACCACCATCAGCGAACTGGCCGATGAATTGCATGCCGCCTTCATTGTAATGGGGGTGCAAGGTGAAAAAGGGGCCAAGCACCTGGCCGGCAGTTATGCATACCGGGTGGTTTGCTGTGCCAATGCCCCGGTTCTTGTGGTCAAGAACCACCATCATCACCTGGGCTTCCGCAACATTGTTGTTCCCATCGACTTTTCCAAACGGAGTGTCCAGAAGGTAGCCCAGGCCGTGAAATTTGCCCGGTACTTCCATGCAAAGATCCGGGTTTTTGGTTTTTTGTCGAGCCAGAACAAGGCCAAGATCATCAATAAGGAGGCTTTGCTGAAAAGTGTCAATGATTTTTTTGAGGAAAACGGTGTAAAAGTCAGTGCCCACCTGGTGGTGAAGCCTGGCATGGACTGGCCGGAAGCCCTGATCTTGTTTGCCCAACAGGTAGATGCCGACCTGATTATGATTGTTGCCGAGAGGGGAGGGCGCATTCAGGATCTTTTTTCGACCAATCATACCGAGCGCATCCTGGATGCGGTTCACATTCCGGTATTGACGATTGTTCCCGGGAGCGCAGACCTGGCCGTCGAATCGAAGTCAGCGCCTCACCGGCTGCTGACCCCCTTTGTGGACCCCTTCGGTTTTCTGAAACAACCCGGCATTACCGATTGAGTTTTCCAGGGCCGGGTCTGTAACGCGGCATGTTTTTTGATCGGTTCGAACAATCTGGCCCGTTGGCTGAAATATGGCAGAACCTGTAAGGGCTGCCCCAAAAACAAGAGCATATGCTGGCATTTGACAATACTGAAGTTGCATTCAGGGACAAAAGCGACAAGGAGCTGAAAAAAGCCTGGTGGCTTTTCAGGGCTGTGGGAAAGCCCGCTGTGGTAAAGCTTGGTTCCATGGTGCTGCACCCGGCCTTATGGCTTGGCNTTCCTGTACGATGGGCCATTAAACCCACCGTGTTCAGCCATTTCTGTGGTGGCGAATCGATCGATGAATGCGAACCCACCATTAAAAGGCTCTATGACTCCAATATATACACCATTCTCGATTATTCTGCCGAGGGAAAGGAAACGGAATCCGACCTCGACTACACCAAAAACCAGATATTGCTGACCATCGATAAGGCGGCCGGTGATAAACGGATCCCGTTCGCAGTGTTCAAGCCGAGCGGGATGGCCAGGTTTTCCCTGCTTGAGAAAGTACAGGCAGGTGAGTTGCTCACCCCGGATGAGCAGCAGGAATACAACAGGGTCGGGCAACGCTTTGAGGAGATCTGTACTCATGCTGCCCGGATGGACGTTCCGGTGATGATCGACTCGGAAGAAAGCTGGATACAAGACATCGTGGATGGGATGGTGGAGGAACTGATGTTCCGTTTCAATACCAGCAAACCTTTGATATACAACACATTACAGATGTACCGCCACGACCGTCCCGGGTATTTGAAACGGTTTATTACCCGGGCCAGGGAAAAAGGCATCTTTGCCGCGTTTAAGCTGGTCAGGGGGGCGTATATGGAAAAAGAGCGCGACCGGGCAAGAAAAGCCGGCTACCTCTCGCCTATCTATCCTGACAAAGAAGCGACCGACCGGGCCTTTGATGAAGCCACTGCCCTTTGCCTTGCCAACCTGGACAACGTGGCGGTAAATATCGGCACCCATAATGAGATCAGCTGCGCCAAAGCCGTCGATATCATTTCGGGTCTATCCGTCCCCAGCGATCATCCGCACATCTCATTCGCACAGCTGCTGGGGATGAGCGACCACATTTCCTACAACCTGGCCAGGGACGGCTACAATGTTTGCAAGTACGTTCCTTACGGACCGGTGAAAACCGTGATGCCCTACCTTATCCGCAGGGCGCAGGAGAACACCTCTGTTGCCGGTCAGACCTCAAGGGAGTTGTTTCTGATCCGCAAGGAGATTGACAGACGGAAACTCTGAAATCTTTCTGCTGACCACCTGCGGGCATTGAGCCAGGCTACCCTCTAAACTGTTGTGTCCCGTTGTCTTGCCACTTCAAAACTCAGTATGGCCACCGAGGCTCCTACATTGAGTGAGTCGATGCGTCCCTTCATGGGGATGCAGATCAACTGATGGGCTGCCTGCCGCATACCTTCCGACAAACCCTTGTCTTCTGCTCCAAAGGCAAGGGCTACTGCCCCGGAAAGATTCGCCTGGTAATATTTTGACTGGGTTTGCAATACGGCAGCAAACAAAAGGGGTTGCTGTTTCCCTGTCCACTGCCGTTTATCCCTGAGCCAGCCGATGGCGCTGTCTGTGGTGCAACCTGCCACCGGTACGGTAAAGGCACAACCCAGGCTGGCGCGGATGGTGTTCGGATTGTAGAGATCGCATTGGCTATCTGTGAGTATGACCGCATGGACCCCGGCAGCATCGGCTGTGCGCAGAATGGCCCCCAGGTTGCCGGGTTTCTCGATGCCTTCGAGGATAAGCAACAGGGGTGTTTCCGGAAGGGGCAGCTGTTCCAGGCTTAAGGGTCGCTGATGGCCTGACAGTACGACCCCTTCGGCATCGCGGCGGTAGGCAAGTTTATTGTAAACCTGCCTGCTCACCTTCGCAACCGGTAGCTGCCCCGACAGGTAGTTGCCCAGGGAGTATGCCGGATCTTCGCGGTAGATGTCGGGGCAAAGCAGCAGGCGGTGGCATTTCAGGCCTGCCCCCAGGGCAAGGGAGACCTCCCGTCTGCCCTCGGCCACAAACAATCCCGATCGACTGCGTTCAGACTGTTTTTGCTGAAGGCGCAGGATTTGTTTTACGAGGGGGTTTTGCAGGCTGCTGATGGTCTCTTGTGTGTTCATGTGTTTGCAATTTCTGTATTACGGTAGAATGGAAGGTCGAATACGGAAGACGGAAGACAGAAATAAGAAAATTTAAAAGTTTAAGAAATCACTTTTCTGCTATCTTCCATAAATCACCCCGCCCGCCGGAAAAACGTTCTGTGAGACGCAAAACTTGCGGCCGCCAGGGCATAACAAAGTACGCCCAGACCCATAACGGCTTGAAAACCATGCTCAACGGCAATGAGCATGGCCAGGGAGGTACTGATCACCGACAGGGATCCGTTTATGCCCCAGGCCCAGGGAATCTGCCCCGGGTCGTAATCCGACAAATAACGGATCCCCAGGGGGAAAAGCATGCCTTTAAAGAACGAGGGAATGCCGATCAGCAGCAACCCGAGAAAGATCTTCAGTGCCACCGGGCTGGCGATAGAAAACTTCAGAAAAGGTGTCAGGAAAAAGGTATAGGCCAGCAACCCCAGGGTCACCAGAAGGGCAATGCCTGCAGGGAAACGGGGCCTGGCCGGAAGTTTTTCCGACCACAGGCTGCCGCATCCGCTGGCAATAAGCATGGTGCTGATTACCGCCGATATGGCAAATACCGGCTGGCCGAAATACAACACGAATCGCTGGATGAGGATGATCTCCACAAACATATAGCCGATGCCCAGGGCGGCAAAGTACAGCAGTGTGCCGCCTTTGCCGCGGTGACCCCTGCGCAGTTTCAGCAGGGGGAGGACAATGAACAGTAGGGCCAGTATGCTGCTTTGGACAAGGGTTACCACCACGATAAGGTATCCTAGTTCAAGAAAGGGTATTTGCTCCTGTCCGAAAACCTGCGACAGTTGCCGAAAGTTGGACAATTTCAGAAATTGTCCAAAATAGGGTTTGCTGTCGGTAGCCGGATGGATCATAAAGCCGTATTCGTCAAGAAAATCCTTGTCGCTTGCCATGATCCTGTCGATATAGGTAAACAAGGCAGTGTCTTCCAAGCTGTTGTATTGCTGTCTCTCTTCGGGGCGGATGTCGGGCAACAATACCGGGTCGAAAAACATTTCATGACAAAACTGCCTGATGGCCGCCGTTTCCTGAGGCGTAATGACAGATTTCTTCAACACGAAGGTGATGGTTCCCCAGGAGCGCACGGCGGCAATGTGTTTTTCGGGTGAGGTGATGCCCTGGCTTTCCAGGGTCATCACAAGGGTTGACAATAGTTTCAGGCTGCTGCGCGAAGGGTAGTCCATCCAGCTTGATACGGCAATCATGCCATCGCTTGCCAGGCGGCTCCACATCAGCTGAAAGGCCTCCAGTGTCATTCCGTAATTCTCTTCCAGGGCATTGATGCCGACACTGCCTCCGAAGGCCTCCTGCTGCGGCATACTGATCAGGTCATAATCGGCAGTGGCCCTGGCGGCGAGAAAATTCCTCGGCTGCACTGCATGCAGATTTACCTTTTCGTGCAAGAACAAATTCCCGCTCACAGCAGCAAATTCTTCCTGCAATAGCCCGATCACTCCCGGATGTTCGATGACCGCATCCAAAACGGCGGGATTGTGGGTGAGGGCATGGGACACCGGTGCTCCTTCAGCGGCGTTCAGCAGGAGCAGGCGTTGCGGTGTCCCGATGGCCCAGGGAAGGGCCTGGCTGGTGTAATCAAGGATGTGCGAAGTTTGCCCCGGCTGGTAAGTGGGGATGACTCCGAAAAAATCACCGTTGACGTATACCTGTTTTTTGACAGGTACCTCCCCGGTAAATGACAGGCTCAGGGCAGGCGCGAAGCGAAGCGCCGGGGAGGCCACCACCTGGGTAAACCCATGAACGGCCGGCTTGCTGTGTACAACGCTTGCATCGGGCAGGTTCATTGCGCGTGCCAGGTCTTTATACTCCGACATGGGAATATGTCCGGGCCGGCCGATCAGCAGTACCATTACTGCCAGGGCAGTTCCGGCCGCAAACAGGTGCAGGCTGCGGCGTTGGGGGGGCATGCTGAGCAAACCGGCGGCTACCGGCAGCAAGCCGATCAGTGGCGGAAGATGCGACGGATGCAGCAATCCGAGGGCAAGCAATACAACCACCCCTCCCACTCCCGAACCCAGAAGGTTGGAAAAATAATGCGTGCCGATCTGCCTGGCGTATTTAATGAACAGCAGGCCAATGGCCAGGGCCCCGGTAAAAAAAGGGATGAAATAGATCAGGTAATTTGCTGCCAGGACGGGAAACTGAGTTTGCTCTACAAACAACAGGTATACATCGAAGCGAAAGATCTCCATGCGGGTGATATGAAAGGCGACCATTATAAATAGCCCGCTCAGGGTCATCAGGAGGGGGATGAGCCATTCCGAATGCCTGAGCAGCCTCTCCCGGGCAAGTGCCAGCAGGGTTCCGCTTGCGCCGAAACCCAGCATGGCTACCGAAATGATCATGTAGGCGAAATGATGCCACTGCACAATCGAGAGGAGTTGCATCAGGGCAAGCTGGAAGGCAATGATGGCGGCTGAATGTAGGCCCAGGCTGAAGATCAGCCGCGTACTGGCATTCCCTGACGGCATTTCCATTGCTTACTCTGCTCGTTCAAAAGGCACAAAGCGCACGGGCATCAGGCTCCGGGTGGTGATGTCTCCCCCTTCTTTTTTTTCGACCAGCATCAATTGCTGCATCTGGTAGGGAGAACCTACCGGGATAATCATACGTCCGCCTTCTCTGAGCTGGCGTATCAGTGGAGGGGGGATGTATTCGGAGGCCGCAGTGACCACAATGGCATCGAAAGGGGCATGTTCTTCCCATCCATGGTACCCGTCGGCGATCTTTACATGGACATTGTCGTATTGGGCCTCCAGTTTTCGCCTGGCCTGCTGTCCCAGTTCGCTGACGATCTCAATGGTATATACCCCGTCAATGATCTCTGCCAGGATGGCTGCCTGGTAGCCCGAGCCCGTGCCGATCTCCAGGACCCTATGGTCAGGACGTGGATTGATGATCTGAGTCATGTAGGCCACCATAAATGGCTGGGAAATAGTTTGCCCGTAGCCTATAGGAAGGGGGCGGTCCTGGTAGGCAAAGCGGCGCTGTGATACAGGCACATAAAGATGCCGGGGCACCCTCCTCATGGCATTCAGGGTGGCCGGGTCGTCGACCCCCCTGCCCTGTATCTGTTCGCGCACCATCCTGTTCCTTTCTCGCTGAAAAGGGTCGGACGAGGCATTGGCAGCCGGAAACCCAACCCGTGCTCCGGCAAGCATCACCAGGCAGATGCCGGTTAAAATACAACAAAAAGCCTTATTCAACCCCATATGGTCCTCGTATTTGAAATGTACCCTGGCCAGTCTGCTCATTACAAATATACAGGAAGGGAATGGCAAAACCAAACCCCCTTTCCCCTGTATAAAACCACGGGGTCCGGCCCTGTCCGGCGGATGTTAAAAAACCACAAATAGTAAACAAAAACGCCTGATTGTTTGTATCTTGCATAATAAAAGGAACCCAGCCCGGGGTGGCCTCATCCCGGGTGTGAATTCAAAAGACAGGACATAAAAACATGATTTATTTACAGCATCATTTCCTTCTGCTGCTTTGTGCGCTGGCCTGGTTGATGCCGGTCAGTGCAAAGGGCCTCTCCGGGGGACAGCAGATGGAAAACCTTGAGATCATTCAACGCCTGGAAGGTTTTTCAAGAAACTTCCCCCAGCAGAAAGTCTATCTGCATACCGACAAAGACAGCTACCATGCCGGAGAAACCATCTGGATGAAAGCCTATGTGGTGAAGGGAAGCACGCATATGCCCGATACACTCAGCAGGAACCTTTATGTAGAAATGACCGATCAGGAAGGTAAGCATATCAGCAGCCTGTTGCTCGAAACCGGGGGCGGTACTTCCCATGCCGATATCCAGCTTCCCGATTCACTACCCGAAGGCAATTATTTCCTTCGGGCCTACACCAATTGGATGCGCAATTTTGACGAGGATCTGTATTTTTCAAAAAACATCTTCGTGCACAATACCCTCGAACCGGATTTTATTTCGCGCAGTGACCTCCGGATGAACCGCCGGTTTAACCGGGAACTTTCGGGGCACCGTCAGCAGATGCAATTCGGCTTTTTCCCCGAGAGTGGCAATATGGTGTACGGACTGGAGAGCCGGGTTGCCTTCAAGGCAAGCAATCGGCTCGGGCAGGGTGAGCCGGCCAGCGGCAGGGTAGTCGACAACCTGGGTCGCGAAGTGCTGTATTTTGAGTCCCGC
>SL_3KL_010_SEDDRAFT_10000535_pt1 | contig 31311 bp, 17 predicted proteins | sample SodLakKL_010_SED_2_FD_10381 | JGI IMG/M metagenome (IMG submission 10381)
GCTTCAGCTTTTGGCTCTTCTTTAGCAGGAGCCTTTTCTGCAGCGGGTGCTTCTTCCTTTGCAGGAGCTTCAACTTTTGGCTCTTCCTTAGCAGGGGCTTCAGCTTTTGGCTCTTCTTTAGCAGGAGCCTTTTCTGCAGCGGGTGCTTCTTCCTTTGCAGGAGCTTCAACTTTTGGCTCTTCCTTAGCAGGAGGTTCAGCAGCTGCAGCCTCCGTTTCCGGCTGATCACCGGCTTTTGAATCAGTTTTGGCGGCGGCAGCTTCAGCCTCAGCAAATTCTGCGTTTCTTTTTGCTATTTCGGCAGCTCTTGCTTCATTAATTTTGGCTTCTTCCTCAATAAGCTTTTCAAATTCTTCCTTCTTGTTTCCAAGAACCCTATCTCTTTTAGCCTCAATTTTCGCCTCTTTTTCTTTCACCCAGGCAGCAAAGCGTGTTTCAGCTTCTTCTTCCGTCAATGCACCCTTTTTAACTCCGTTAATGAGGTGCTTTTTCATTAATACTCCTTTATAGGAGAGGATAGCTCTACAAGTATCTGTAGGTTGAGCGCCCTTGAGAAGCCAATCTAATGCTCTATCAAAATCCAATTTAATAGTAGCAGGATTAGTGTTCGGGTCGTAAGTTCCAACCCTTTCAATTAATTTACCATCTCGTGGCGCCCTGCTATCAGCTATCACAATGTGATAGTACGGCTTCCTTTTCTTACCGTGTCTTGATAATCTGATCTTTACAGGCATGCTCTTTTTTAATTAATAATAAAACCTACTTTTTTTAAACGTGGATGCAAAGATATAATAAGTTTTCAACATTTTAAACTACGCACCGACTATTTTGTAATTTTACTGATCTGATATTATTCCCGCGCAAGATTTTATAAGGTTTAAATATAAGGCACTTAACCGATAAGTGCCAAAAATGAAAACAGATTATTATGGATTCAGGTAGAAATTTCACCCATCTGCATGTTCATACACAATATTCAATTCTAGATGGTGCCTCCAATATAAAAAATCTTATATCAAAGGCAAAGAATAACGGTATGACGGCCCTGGCCATTACCGATCATGGTAATATGTTCGGGGTGAAAGAGTTCTACAACGAGGCCCGGGCTCAGAAAATAAAGCCAATAATCGGCTGCGAGGTCTACGTGGCAGAAAACAGCCGGTTCGAAAAAACAGGGAAAGAAGATCGGAGCGGTTACCACCTGATTGTACTTGCAAAAAATCATACCGGATATAAGAACCTTGTAAAGCTTGTTTCAAGGTCATATACAGAAGGTTTCTATTACAAACCCCGAATTGACAAAGAACTACTTTGGGAAAGCAGGGAAGGATTAATCGTATGCAGTGCCTGTCTCGGCGGCGAGGTGCCGCAGGTTCTCATGAACAAAAGCGTGGAAGAGGCCGAAAAGGTTTTACTTCAGTTCAGGGAACACTTTGGCGAGGACTACTACCTTGAATTGCAGAAGCATAAGTCGGGAGATCATGAAATTGACAAGGATGTTTACGATAACCAGATCAGGGTGAACAGCCAGCTTGTTAAACTGGCCGAAAAGCATAATATAAAACTTATTGCCTCAAATGATGTCCACTTTATTAACGATGTGGATGCAGCCGCACACGACAGGCTGATCTGCCTGAATACCGGCAAGGATATAGACGATCCCGACCGGTTAAGGTACACACGACAGGAATATCTCAAATCGGTCGACGAGATGTATAACCTCTTTGCGGATGTTCCGCAGGCACTTGAAAACACAATGGAGATAGCCGGCAAGATCGAGTCATTCGATCTTAATAATCTTCCCATTATGCCTGACTTTCCCATACCTGACGGATTCAATGACGAGGATAAATACCTCGAACATCTGACTTACGAGGGTGCGAAAAAGAGATATAAGGTGATTACCGATGAGATAAGGGAAAGAATCGATTTTGAACTTTCTGTCATCAGGAAAATGGGCTTCCCCGGATACTTTTTAATAGTACAGGACTTTCTCAGGGCTGCCAGGGAAATGGGAGTGTCGGTGGGACCGGGACGTGGATCGGCGGCTGGTTCGGTTGTAGCTTACTGCAATTATATTACCGATATAGATCCGATAAAGTATAAGCTTCTCTTTGAACGGTTTCTAAATCCTGACAGGATATCAATGCCCGATATAGACATCGATTTTGATGAAGAGGGGAGAGACCTTGTTCTTAAATATGTGATTGAAAAATACGGGAAGGACAGGGTCGCACAGATCATTACATTCGGCACAATGGCAGCTAAAATGGCCATCAGGGATGTTGCAAGGGTGCAAAAGCTGCCTTTGCCGCAAGCAGACAAACTGGCCAAACTTGTTCCCGAAAGGCCTGGCACCACTCTTAAAATGGCCTATAAGGAGGTTAAGGAACTGGCCGATTACAAAAAAAACGGTGAGGAGGATGTTAAGCAGACACTTCAGTATGCGGAAACACTTGAGGGATCGGTCAGGCATACCGGATTGCATGCCTGCGGTATAATTATTTCAAAAAATGAACTTACCGACCATATTCCTGTATGCACCTCAAAAGATACCGATCTACTCGTAACCCAGTATGACGGAAACCATGTTGAGAGCGTGGGCATGCTTAAGATGGATTTTCTGGGACTGAAAACTTTGTCAATAATCAAAGATGCAGTAGAGACCATTGAGAAATCAAAGGGTGTGAAAATTGACTTTGCCCGTATCGGACTGGAGGATGAAAATACATACCAGCTCTTTGCCAGGGGAGATACCACGGCCATTTTCCAGTTTGAATCGGCAGGTATGAAAAAGCACCTCCGTGAACTCAAACCCAACCGTTTTGAAGACCTTATTGCCATGAATGCTCTTTATCGTCCGGGACCTATGGATTATATCCCGACATTTATTAAGAGAAAGCACGGCCGTGAGGAGATCAGATTTGAGGTGCCGGTTATGGAAAAGCTTCTTGAAGATACCTATGGTATTACCGTTTACCAGGAGCAGGTGATGTTGCTGTCGCAGGAAATGGCAGGCTTCAGCGGAGGCCAGGCCGATTCTCTCAGAAAGGCAATGGGTAAGAAAAAGAAGCAGGAGATGGATAAGCTCCGCGAACTTTTTACCGAGGGCTGTCTTAAAAACGGCTATGAAGAGAAGATAGTTAAAAAGATATGGGCCGACTGGGAAGCATTTGCCCAGTATGCCTTCAATAAATCCCACTCTACTTGCTACGCGCTTATTGCTTTCCAGACAGCGTGGCTCAAGACTCATTACCCTGCTGAATTCATGGCAGCCGTTCTAAGCCGCAATATTTCTGATATAAAGAAGATAACCATTTTTATGGATGAATGCCGCAGGATGGAAAAACAGGTGCTGGGTCCTGATATTAACGACAGTGAGCTTAAGTTTACTGTAAACCGGGAAGGCAACATACGTTTCGGACTTGGAGCGATTAAGGGTGTGGGAGAGAGTGCAGTTGACAAGATCATAGAGGAAAGAGAAATGAACGGGCCCTTCAAAGATATTTTTGATTTTGCCGAACGTGTAAACCTGCACTCGGTAAATAAACGGGCAATGGAGGCACTTGCTGCTGCTGGAGCGTTAGACGGGTTTGGCGGAATCAGCCGCCACCAGTTCTTTGCAACTGACTTAAAGGGAGCCACCTTTATTGAAAGCCTGCTAAGATATGGCAGCAGGATACAGGCCGACAAAGTCACACCCCAGGGAAATCTTTTCGGCGACAGCCCTGGTTTGATCTACCCGAAGCCGGAGATACCAAAAACTGTCGAATGGACAAAGGTAGAGAAACTTAACAGGGAAAGGGAACTGATTGGAATTTTCCTTTCTGCCCATCCGCTTGACGATTTCAGGCTGGAAATTGAGAATCTTACCACACATACACTTTCAGACCTCGGAAACCTTTCCGAATTGAAAAATAAAGACATAATAATTGCAGGAATTGTAAACAGCGTAAAGGAGGCCTATACTAAAAAAGGTAATCCTTACGGCCGAATGATACTTGAAGATTACCGGAACTCCTGGGAACTAACGCTTTTTGGTAAAGATTACATCAGCTACAAAAACTATTTTGTAAAAGATTGCCCTCTGCTTATTAAAGGCCGGATACAGCCTAAATTTTACAACGAAGATGAGCTCGAATTAAAGGTTAAAAACATGTCACTCCTGGCCGATGCAAGAGAGGATCTTATAAAAAGTATCTCACTTGATATTCCCCTCTCTATGATCAACGGTGAGATGATAGACAAACTGGGTGAGATAACCGATAACAACAAGGGAGATGTTACAATAAAATTCAGGGTTGTAGACAGAGAAGACAATTTAGCGGTAAGTATGTTCTCAAGAACTAAAAGGATCAGCCTGACCAAAGAGGTGATGAATTTTCTTGATAAGCATCCTGATATGGAGGTCAGGCTGAACTGACCGGTTAAATTACTGTATTATATGAACTTTTCCGGTCAGCTAACTCTTCCCCGAAAGGGGGACAGGTTTTGTCCGGCAAACAAAATCTTTTCCACACTGTTTACTGATAAAAAAGTATTAATTTAGCAGAAGGTGTTTTATTATCTGTAAAATTTAGCAAGAAGCTGAATGCCAGCGATATAAAACGCCACATTTGTTGTTACATAAATCTATATAGTTGCATTATTAGAGTTATGAATGTATAAACTTAATTTTTAAGCTATGACAATTGAAGTTACCGAATCAAATTTTGAAGAGCTGGTACTAAAATCCGACAAACCGGTTTTACTTGACTTTTGGGCCGAATGGTGCGGGCCCTGCCGGGTTATAGCTCCCTATGTGAAGGAGATAGCTGGAGAATTCGAAGGTAAAGCCGTTGTTGGGAAGGTTGATGTGGACAGCAATCCGGGAATATCACAGAAATACGGGATACGTAATATTCCAACCATTCTTTTTTTCAAGGATGGAGAAGTTGCTGACAAACAAATTGGTGCAGTACCCAAAAAAAATCTTGTCGAAAAACTGAATGCATTGCTTTAGTACTCATTGGACTTTAGTTAAAAGAGGCTGTCTCAAATTTCTGAGACAGCCTCTTTTATGTTTTCCTTACTCCCGTGATCAAAAAACGGAGTTTATATGGGGTAAGTGAGTATTTTTTTTGACTTCGCAAGCCGTGCATCCTGTGTCAAAAATCATAAGCTGTAACTTTCTGATCCAGACACTGACTTTATAGACGGACTCTAATTATAATAGCCGGTCAGATAGTCATTATATCTTCTTCCTTCTTTTCCAGCAACTCATCAACCTTTTTTGAGAAGTTATCTGTAAGCTTCTGAACTTCCTGCTCGGCCCTCTTTACAACATCTTCGGGAAGGCCATCTTTCTGCATCTTCCTGAGTTCCTCGTTTGCCTCCCTGCGTGCATTCCTGAGGCTGACCCTGGCATTTTCACCCTCGCCCTTAACCTGCTTAACAAGATTTTTCCGGCGCTCTTCTGTGAGAGCCGGTACTACAATCCTGAGGATCTCACCGTTATTTACCGGGTTGAACCCAAGATTGGCATGTAAAATTGCCTTCTCTATCGGTTCGAGCATATTTTTCTCCCATGGCTGAACCGTTATTGAACGCGGGTCGGGTGTGTTGATGTTGGACACCTGCGTTAGCGGTGTATTTGCCCCGTAATAGTCCACTGTAATGCCATCCAGCATATGTGGACTGGCCTTCCCGGCCCGGAGTTTTGAAAGCTCGTCTGAAAGGTAGATAAGTGCCTTCTCCATCTTTTCTTCGGCAATATCAAGAACTAACTGGACATCTTCTTCCATGGTCAAATGCTTAATTATGAATAAACGGGCATAAATATATTCAATTTTTGACAAAAGTACCAATGCTTTCACCTAAAATTATCTTTTTCAGGTTACCCGGCTTGTTAACATCAAATACCACCATGTTAAGATTATTCTCACTGCAGAGAGTGAAAGCGGTAAGGTCCATAATTTTTAACCCTTTGCTGTAGGCCTCATCAAATGTGATGCTGTCATACCTCACTGCTGCCGGATCTTTTTCAGGATCTGCCGTATAAATCCCGTCAACACGCGTGCCCTTTATAAGAAGCTCCGCCCCCATTTCGACGGCACGAAGGGCAGCGGCTGAATCTGTTGTAAAAAAAGGATTGCCGGTGCCCGCGGAGAAAATAACAACCTCTCCGCTACTGAAAGCTTCACCGACAAGTTGTTTGCTGTATCCCTGACCCACCGGTTCCATCCTTATTGCTGTCAATAGCCGGCATTTCACGCCAAGGCTTTCAAGAGCCGACTGCATGGCAAGACCGTTGATAACCGTTGCCATCATACCCATGTAATCGCCCTTAACACGGTCAAAACCCTTATCCACTCCCTTTAGTCCCCTGAAAATATTGCCACCCCCTATCACCAGTCCCACTTTCACTCCCAGGTCAGCAATAGATTTCACCTCGCCGGAATAACGCATGAGGCTCTCAGGTTCAATACCATGCTGGCCGCTACCCATCAGCGATTCGCCGCTGAGCTTAACCAATACTTTCTTATACTTAGTCATAATCAGAATTTTATCTTATAATTCTTAACCTGCCACCGGGCTTTGTACTCAAGGATCCTGTTAAAACTCCCCCATGATAAATCATTGATCGATCGTGCAAGATAATGGTTTTTTACCATATCCGAAGCTGAAAGAGTATCCAAACACAGGGTGTCGTATTACCTCAGCAGGATAGAGGTGGTTTTTTAAGATGCAATTGATAAATAAGAAGTGACTATCCCGGAAATGTAAAAACCGCCTCAAAATTACTTCTGAGACGGCTTTAAAATCTTATACACCGTGGTATTAACCAGAAATATTATAATTATTAATTTCCAAGACCGTACCTTAAAAATCCAGTAACCGTTAATTCCTTATCGGTATCCTGCAGGTACTGCCTGACAGTCTTTTTGTTGTCTTTTGTAAAATCCTGGTCCAAAAGCGCACTCTCCTTATAGAATTTATTCAGTTTGCCCATAGCTATACGCTCAAGAAGTTCCTCCGGTTTACCCTCCAACCGTGCCTGCTCCTTACCGATCTCAATCTCTTTGTCTATCACCGCCTTTGGAATACTGTCCTTATCGACTGAAACAGGACTCATGGCAGCAACCTGCATAGCAACGTCCTTGCCTACCTGGATATCTGCCTTCTTGTTTAAGCCAACAATGGTTGCAAGCTTATTCCCGGGATGGACATAAGGAATTACCTGCCCGGCTTCAAGCTTTTCATAATATGATATATCAAGCTTTTCACCAATGATGCCGATCTGCTGAACAATAAGATCAGCTACCCTGGTGCCGTCAAGCTCCAACTCCTTAAGCTCTTCGAGGTTAGCAGGGTTCTTTTCCAGGGCAAGCTCCAGTATTGAGTTTGCAAGAGCAACAAAACCTTCATTTTTTGCAACAAAATCTGTTTCACTGTTCAAAACAACTATTGCACCGCGAGTGGCATCACCCGTCACCCCGGCAAGCACAGCTCCCTCGGTTGCTTCCCTGTCGGCCCTTTTACTGGCTACAGCCTGGCCTTTTTTACGGATTATATCAGTGGCTTTGTCAAAATCCCCGCCTGCTTCGGTCAGGGCTTTTTTACAGTCCATCATACCGGCCCCGGTTATATCTCTTAGTTTTTTTACATCTGATGCGCTTATCGACATGATTAAAAAAATTTTAGTTTAATCTTAACTTTATTTACATTTCTCCAGTAAGAAGCATAAAATTTGTCTTAATAAAATATCCAAAATTTATGATTACAGTCGGAACCGTTTCGCTTTTCCATAAAATTTTTTCATCTGTCTGTTTGTAATTTTAGATGAAAAATATTTTATGTGCATTTTCTGCCTCCATTAGTAGCTGTTAATTCTTTTCTCCTTCTGAACTCTTCTCTTTCCCTGTTGCTGCTACACTCTCCTCAGGCTCCTGTTCCTTTTCGGTCTCCTCTGATTTTGATTCAGCGGCTTTTCTGCGCGGGCGTGCGGATCTCCTTTCTTCTCCACCTGCTTTTGCCTCTCCTCCGGAGGATTCTTCCCTGGTTTTTCTTGCCCTGGCACGTCTTGGTTCCGACCTGTCACTCTTTTCTGATCCTTTCTTCTCTTTTGCCGGTCCGTCTTTCTCCTTCTCTACCTTCCTCTCATCCAGGCCTTCCTGAACTGCCTTGGCCATGATGCTGATAATAAGCGAAATGGATTTAGAGGCGTCATCGTTTGCTGGTATTGCAAAATCGACGGTATTGGGATCGGAGTTAGTATCAACGATGGCAAAAACAGGAATATTAAGTCTTTTTGCTTCGCGCACTGCAATATATTCTTTCATAACATCAACAACAAACAGGGCCGCCGGAAGCCTGTTCAGATCAGCAATACTTCCGAAGTTCTTTTCGAGCTTTGCTCTCTGACGCATAATCTGCAATCTTTCTCTTTTTGCAAGATTTAAAAATGTTCCGTCCTGCTCCATCTTATCGATGACAGACATTTTCTTGACCGATTTCCTTATTGTGGGAAAGTTGGTAAGCATGCCACCCGGCCAGCGCTCAGTAACATATGGCATGTTAATGACTGATATCTGCTCATCAACAATATCTTTAGCCTGCTTCTTTGTAGCTACAAAAAGAACCTTGCGTCCCGATTTTGCTATCTGCTTGAGTGCTGAAGCTGCTTCATCTATCTTTACTATGGTCTTGTGCAGATCAATAATATGAATTCCGTTACGCTCCATAAATATATAGGGAGCCATCGCCGGATTCCATTTTCTTTTCAGGTGGCCAAAATGTACTCCGGCCTCCAGTAACTCATCAAAATTTGTTCTTGGCATTGATTAAATTTTAGGTTCGTTTACATTCTTATTTTATCAACCTGCAGGTAGTCCCATAATGATGAAAATCCTGCCGGTTTAGATACTAAACTACTCTCTGCAACAGCCTATCGCTTGCTGAACTGGAATTTCTTCCGTGCTTTGGGCTGTCCGGGTTTCTTCCTTTCCACCTCGCGGGGATCGCGGGTAAGGAATCCGCTGGCTTTTAATGCAGGTTTATTTTCCGGATTTAGTTTGACCAGGGCGCGGGCAATACCAAGGCGCAGTGCTTCAGCCTGTCCCTTTACTCCGCCGCCATCAAGATTAACTTTTATATCGTATTTACCGGCTGCCTCCAGCACATTCAGTGGCTGTTCCACTACGTACTGCAATTGCGGGTTAGGAAAATATTCCTTTAATACGCGATTATTGATGGTAATATTTCCTTTTCCATCATTTAGAATAACTCTTGCAACCGCGGCCTTTCTCCGTCCTATTGAATTGATGACTTCCATATCTGAGTATTACTTGATTGAATCAAAATTTACTGTTTTGGGTTTCTGTGCCTCATGAGGATGATCGCTACCGGCATAAACATGAAGATTCCTGAACATCTCGCTTCCAAGGCGATTCTTTGGGAGCATACCTTTTATGGCCTTCTCAATCACTGCCTCCGGCTTTCTTGCTTTCAGCCTTGAATAAGGCACTTTGCGCTGTCCGCCGGGATACCCGGTATGATGAATATAGTATTTCTGATCTGCTTTGTTTCCGGTAAGTCTTATCTTATCGGCATTTATAACAATAACATAATCACCGCAATCAACATGTGGAGTAAAATCCGGCTTATGTTTGCCTCTTAAAATTACAGCGGCAATAGATGATAACCGGCCAAGAACCTGGTCTGCACCATCTATAATTACCCACTCCTTTTTGACTGTAGCCCTATTGGCTGAAACTGTTTTGTAACTTAATGTATCCACTTTGATTGTAATATTTTGATTATTATCCTGATGTTTGAATCTGAGACCCTTGATAAATGGTCTGCAAAAATACAATTATTTTTATTTATTTAATAATTTTATTAACAATTTTTCCTTTAGTTTTGTTAAGCGCTTACCGGTTGGTTATCCGGACCATTTGTTTTATATTTAAACCGGCTTATCCGGAAAAAGTAAAAGAAAATATGTCTTTCAGCAATAATAATTCAGAAATTCAGCAGTTTTATTTTATTTCAGGATGAATCCCTCATCAGCCTTTTTGCAAACAAAATAAATGAATTTCACATCAGATGAATATCAACCGCGCCGCCCTGCATTCGTATATCTATATAGGGGGTATTCTGCTGCTTGCTGCAAGTCTCCCCCTGTCCCCTTTCATGGTTACCCTTTCGCAAATAATCCTTGCGGCAAACTGGATCGCCGAAGATAATATCAAAAATAAACTTCAGCTTGTACTTGAACGAAAATCACTTTTTATATTCCTCCTGATTTTCCTTGTCCATATATTATGGCTTGTCCATACACAGGATTTTGCATATGCCTTGAAGGATCTTAAGATAAAGCTTCCCATACTGATATTACCGCTCGTTATAGGAACCGGGAGGAAACTGAGGGAGAATGAACTCAAAATTATTCTCCTTGTGTTCACGGGAACACTGATAATAAGTTCCCTCTTCAGCATCTATACATTATCAAAGCAGACTATCCACACCATAGCCGACTTCCGTGAAATATCACTTTTCATTTCGCATATAAGACTGTCATTGCTTGTTAATATAGCCATATTCAGTCTTCTCTATATGCTGGTAACCGGGTCATTCCAATGGAACAGGATTGTCCGTAACGGATTGTGGATCGCGCTGGGCTGGCTAATGCTATTTTTATTTATACTCCAGTCCGTTACGGGAATAATGATCTTTATAATCACAGGTTTTCTGTTTCTTCTCAGATTTTCTCCCCGGTTCGAAAAAAGATACTGGTATATCCGTTATCCGTTGCTCTATGGTCTGTCAGGCCTGATATCTCTGATGTCCGTCTATACACTTTTCGTGATTATTTCATTCTCAAAGGGAGAAATAGGCGAAGACCAGCTAAAATACTTTACCCCCTCAGGCAATCCATATGTCCATTATCCCGAAAACCGGAAAATTGAAAACGGCAACTTTGTGTGGATAAATATTGCTGAAACAGAGCTTAGCAGGGAGTGGAACCGAAGGAGCAGCATTGACTATTGGGAACAGGATCTTCAGGGGCATGATCTCAGGCATACTCTTATCCGATACCTAACTTCGCTGGGAATGGATAAGGATTCGGCAGGTGTGGCACAGCTGACAGAGACTGATATCATGAATATCGAAAGAGGCGTGGCAAATCACATCTACAAAAACAATAAGTGGATCTATCCGCGAATATACCAGCTTATATGGGAGATAGACAATTACAGAAAAGGCGGCAATCCCAGCGGCCACTCGCTGGCACAACGATTTGAATACTGGAAAACGGGTTATGATATTATTAAACAACACTTTTTTTTCGGAGTAGGTACCGGAGATGTAGCTCTTGCATACGAAAGGCAGTATAAAGAGAACGAAACAGAACTGGCTCCGGAGTGGCAACTCAGGGCTCATAACCAGTTTATCACTTTCTTTATAAGTTTTGGAATTATCGGTTTTATAATAGTTATGTTCGGTATGATCGCTCCCTTCTTTTTGGAAAAAAGAGAACAACAGATACTTCCTTTTATTTTTGCCTGTATCGCACTTCTGTCTATGCTTAACGAAGACACTATGGAAACCCAGGCAGGTGCTACCTTCTTTGCCCTTTTCTATGCATTGTTTATTTTCGGGCAGGAGCAATATGATCCCGACAATGAACAGGAGGATTGACAGGAAATTCTTTGTCGGGGATGCTCTTGATATTGCCCCGGCACTGCTTGGAATGGAGCTGGTAATTCCCAAAAATGGCCTGAGGGAATCCTTTATAATTACAGAGACCGAAGCTTACAGGGGAGAGGAGGATCTGGCCTGCCATGCAAGAAAAGGACGTACTCCGCGCACAGAAATGATGTATCAGACAGGTGGGGTGCTTTATGTTTACCTGGTCTATGGAATGCACTGGATGATGAACATTGTAACAGGCATACAAGGATCCCCCCAGGCTGTCCTTTTAAGGGGTGTTAATGACATTGAGGGTCCCGGGCGACTTACAAGATCACTTGGTATTGATAAAAGCTATAACGGTGAAGACCTGGACTCCTCAACCAGGATATGGCTTGAGCGCACAAATTTCAATCCACCATACAAAGCAACACCGAGGATTGGCATAGATTACGCCGGACCCGTATGGAAAGATAAACCCTGGCGGTTTATTACCGAAGGCCGGAACCTCTCCGGAAATTACACTACTTTCTCTTAACCCCTGTAAGGAAGAAACGTTGATCTATAACTATATGGAGTCCGCCGGTGTGGTCAAATTGTCTGGCAGGGTGGTCATAATAAAGTTCAAACCTCAAGGCCATATTGACACCCCTGACCAGGCGGCGGTTAAATACTAATTTGGAAGTCAGCAATTGCCGATGGTCTTCAACAAGGAAGGGATCAACCTGTGAAACAGATTGAAAAACAGGCTCACCTCTCGGTGAAACAAATTTATTCCCTACCCAGTAACCAGCACCTGCTTCAAATAACCTGGTTCTCAACACAACATTTGGATAAAATCCCCATCCGGAATCGTAATGGTGTCTTATATGATTTGAAAGATCCCTGAAGCCGGCCAGGTATCCCCTGAAGCCGATCATCTCAACAAAAGAGTTATCCAGGTCCAGTTCTGCATGCAGGCCCAGGGCTACGTTCCCGAGAGTCTGAAGACGTTCATCTGAAGCATCAATTTGCCCCCCTTTATGTGTTGCAACTAACTGTAAAGGAATCTCAAACCGGAGTCCCCCCTCCCTGTCGCCCGGAAAAACCCTGGATGAAAATCCTGCTGTAAACTCTTCCTGAAAAGGGTCTCCTGAAAATATAAATCTCTCCCAGTTTAACCACATATCGGCTTCGATAAATCTTCGGTTTACCAGAAACTGCAGACCACTTTCATTATGATGGGTAAAAAAACGGTTAAAAGAAAAAAGTGGTTCTATCAGGTCATGGTTGAGTGATCCGTACAGGGATCCCACAACCATCTCAAGCCCGCCGGAGAACCTGTGATGAAATGTAAACAACGGCACGGCCTGGTGATATTTTCCAAGACCTGAATATTTAAGAAGATGTATTCCCGCACTGAGCCGGGTATTTGATCCCGGATAATACTCCACAACCGGACGGATAAAGTATCCTATCAAAGTATAACCTGGTTGATAAGGGTTGAAGAATTCCTTGTTGTCAATAAAGGTAGCATTGCCAAAACGCAGAAAAAGCTGCTGACTGTCGGCCGGCACAATCTCCTTGTCGGCCATATATAATTCATTGCCGTACTGCCCGTCAGCGCCATTAAAAAACGTAACCAGCGCAATGGCAATAAGCATCAATCTTTTGAATATTTTATAATCTGCCATATCAATGGTTTACAACTACCTGAAACGAAAATGTCAATATTACCCAAAATAATCGGTTTTACATGACCCTTAGAATCTGAAAAATGAGTCATATTATCTACTTTTTCGTACATTTAGAAATTAAGAAACGATACAATGAGCTTACCTGATGAAACTTTAAAAAGAACACATCGCCTTATGAAAGAGATTCAGAAGGTCTCAAAGGTAGGTGCATGGGAATATGATGTCAATAGCGGTAAAATGTTCTGGACCGATGAGATTTACAGGATATATGGCGTGGCAAAGAGTTATGATCCCAATGATATCAACCGTAATGTGGATTTTTATTCTCCCCCGGAAAGGGCAAAAATATCGTCGGCATTCCGCAACACAATAGAAAAAGGTGCCCCTTACGACCTTGAGCTGCAGATGGTAACTGCAAAGGGCAAAAAAATATGGGTGCGTACCATAGCAAAGGCAGAAAAAAAGAAAGGCAAAATAACCAGGGTTTTCGGTAACATAATGGATATTACCCAAAATAAGGAGACCGAAAAGAGGCTCCAGAAGAGTGAAGAAAAGTACAGGATGATTGCCGAAACCTCAAATGACTGGGTATACCTGATAGCGCCAAACGGCAATGCAGGTTTTATCTCTCCTTCATGCGAAAGGCTGACAGGCTATTCCCCACAAGAATTTACGAATAACCCCGGGTTAATAAGGGAAATTATCCATCACGATGATAAAGAAGCGATAGAACATTTTACCGAAATCTCTGATAATGCAAGTGATACATATAATATGGAATTCAGGATTATATCCAAAAACGGAGAAACAAGATGGATTACGCATAGCTGCAGGCCCGTTTACAATAAAGAAGGCGTTTTCTCCGGCAGAAGGGGATCCAACAGGGATATAACCCAGCGCAAAAAAGCAGAGGAGGCACTTATACATTCACATGATTTGATGCGATATATTGTTGAGCATGATACCAGTGCGATTGCAATTCATGACAGCGACCTTAACTATATCTATGTCAGCAAACGATATCTTCAGGAGTATAGAGTCAGGGAAGAAGATATTATAGGGAAACATCATTATGAGGTTTTTCCCGATATTCCCCCCAAGTGGAAAGAAGTGCACAAAAGAGCTCTTGCGGGAGAAGTACTGAGATCGGAAGAGGACTTATTTGAAAGACAGGACGGGAGCATAGACTGGACACGCTGGGTATGCAGGCCATGGTACGATGTAAACGGATCTGTAGGCGGCATAATTCTGTACACTGAAGTTATCAACGACCGCAAGAGAAAAGAGATTGAGATTAAAACGCTTAACGGGCGACTTGAATTGCTGACCGAATCTGTAAAGAAGCTTGCATCCTCAAGATCAATCGAAGCCATACAGCAGGTCGTAACCTCATCTGCAAGACAACTGGTGAATGCCGATGGTGCCACTATAGTTTTTCGGGATAATGAATATTGTTATTATGCCGCAGAAGATGCCATATCCCAACTCTGGCAAGGCAGAAAATTCTTAATGTCAGAATGTATTGGAGGATGGGTAATGCAGAACTCCAAGCCTGCAATAATTGCAGACGTCTACCAGGATGACCGGATAGATAAAGATTTCTACAGAACAACTTTCGTAAAGAGCCTGGCCATGGTCCCCGTTAATACTGATGAACCCCTGGCGACAATTGGAAGTTACTGGAAAACAAATTACGCCCCTACTGAAATTGAGGTCCGGTTATTACAGACTCTTGCTGATGCTACGGCCATATCTGTTGAAAATGTAAATCTTCAGACTGATCTTGAGAAAAGGGTAAAAGAACGAACTGCCCAGCTCGACTCTGTTAACAGTGAATTAAGAACCTTTACCTATTCAGTTTCACATGACCTTAAAGCCCCCCTTCGGGGAATTGACGGCTACAGTAAACTTCTGCTTGACAATTACGGAAGCAACCTTGATGATGAAGCAAGGTTTTTTATTGAAACCATACGCAGCTCGACCATACAGATGAACCAGCTTATTGACGATCTGCTGGAATATTCAAGACTGGAAGTAACCCAAAGCACCAGGGAAAAAATAAATCTCTTGACCCTTGTTGAGTCGGTATTGTCTGTTTATGGTGACGACCTGGAATCAAAAGGATTCACAATAAAAACAAGGATTCCTGATGTAGAGATTATGGCTGATCAAAGGGGACTGACACTGGTACTTCGTAACCTGATTGATAATGCGATAAAATTCTCTGCCCGGAAACCGGAGCCTGTCATTACCATCACTGCCGAAAAAAATGAGTCCTCCTGGGAAATATGCGTTATAGATAACGGGATTGGATTTGATATTAAATTCCGGGATAAGATCTTTGAAATATTCCAGCGTTTGCACAGGCCGGAGGATTACCCTGGCACAGGCATAGGTCTGGCAATGGTCAAAAAGGCAATGAAAAAAATGGGAGGCAAGGTTCGCGCCGAAAGTACACCGGATTCAGGTTCGTCATTTTTTATTGAAATACCTATATAAAATTACTTGTATGACATCACATTCCGATAGCCCTATACTACTTGTTGAAGACAATCCTGCAGATCTTGATTTAACTCTGCGTGCCTTTAAGACGCAGAAGCTCTTAAACCCAATCGATATAGCACGGGACGGGGAAGAAGCCCTGGAGTATGTTCAGAAATGGGAGCAGGGGAAAATACACCCTGTAGTTATACTGCTGGACCTGAATTTGCCAAAGATCAATGGATTGGACATACTGAAGGTATATAAATCTCATCCTCAATACAAAACCATCCCTGTTGTGATACTAACAACCTCTGAAGAATCTTCTGATGTTAAGACAGCCTACCAGTACGGTGCCAATTCCTATATTGTAAAACCTGTTAACTTTGACAAGTTTATTGACGTTGCCAGGCAAATTGAGTTATACTGGTGTGTGCTGAACAAACCGGAATAGTTGATTTAGAATTAACCTGACATAATTAGAATTATTATAGATGCATATACTAATTGTTGAAGATAACCCTTTTGATGCTGATCTGACACGGCGGAAGATAAATGAATTTTTGCCATGCAGCATCATTGATATTGCCGTAAATATCAAAAGGGCCTCAGAACTGCTCGAATCCGAAACCAAATATGATATAGCCCTTCTCGATATGAAACTCCCGGATGGGAGTGGCATGGACCTGCTTGGCAGGATCAGGGAGTCGAAAATTCATTTACCCGTGATAATGCTAACAGGTACAGGCAATGAGGAAGTTGCAGCAGCTGCTTTGAAGGCAGGTGCCGACGATTACATGGTAAAGCACATTGATTATTACAATCAATTGCCGGAAATAATAGATAATGCTGTAAAAAATTATAAAAAAAATATTCACAAGGACTCTGAAATAATCAACGTATTATATATTGAGCACCATCTGGCAGATATAGATCTTACCGTCCGGCATTTCCATGACTATGCACCTCACATAAGGGTTGAAGTTATTCGCACTGCCGAAAAAGCAATCTCTGTATTGGATCCGGCAGGTGAGAATCCAAACAGATACGATGTAATACTGATGGATTACAACCTTCCTGGATTAAATGCCCTGGATTTTATTAAAGTTATGCGTCAGCAGCTTAAGAACAACATTCCGATAATAGTTGTCACCGGTATGGGTAATGAAGAACTTGCAGTCCTGGCGCTTAAAATTGGGGCCACTGAATATATTACCAAACATGACCAATATATTAAGCAATTACCTTCATTAATTTCCAGTTCACATAAAAACCATGAACTCATTAAGGCCAAAGAGAGGGCAGAGGAAAGTGACCGGCTTAAAACGGCATTCCTTCAAAATATCTCTCACGAGATCAGGACTCCGATGAATGCAATAATCGGGTTCTCGGAGCTTCTGAACGATCCGGCCTTGCTGCCTGAAAGACGAATGCATTTCACCGATGTCATTATTCAAAGCAGCAAACAGTTGCTCTCGACTATAACAGATATTATCAGTATAGCTACAATTGAGGCCGGTCAGGACAAGATAAATACCGGAGAGACCAATGTAAATGAACTATGCCGGTTAACATTTGAGAGATTTTCCGCTTTCGCGGAAAATAAGAATATTTCGCTGAGCTTCGAAACACCTCTATGTGATGAAGATGCAAATATTAGATGCGACGAAACCAAGCTTTTGCAGGTACTGGTCAATTTAGTAGATAACGCACTGAAATTTACCAGCAGTGGAGAGGTGGTTTTCGGCTATCAGATAAACAGCGGCTTTGTCCGGTTTTTTGTGCGCGACACAGGAACCGGTATTCCGGCAAACATGCACAAAGAAATATTTAAAACCTTCAGGCAGTTTGAATATTCAAAATCCAAACTTCCAAGTGGCTCGGGGCTGGGACTGTCTATATCAGAAGTTTACATTGAAATGCTCGGCGGCGAAATATGGCTTACCTCCGAAACCGGCAAGGGATCTGTTTTTTATTTCACTGTTCCATATAATTTAGTTCCCAATACAGATACTCAAAATAAATCCGTCCAGATAACTGATGAAGGCAGATCAAAAACAATTTTAATTGCCGAAGATGAAGATCTTAATTACTTACTTATTGAAGAATATCTGTCGGGGCTTGACCTCAAAATAACTCGTGCTTATAACGGCAGCGAAGCGGTTGGTCTGTGCAGATCAGATCAAAAAATAGATTTTATTCTGATGGATATCAAAATGCCGGTAATGAACGGGCTTGAAGCATCATATAAAATAAGGGAGATTATGCCTGATATTCCAATAGTAGCACAGACAGCCTATAGTACAGAGACTGACAAGAAAAAAGCTCTTGCCCACGGCTGCAACGATTTTATAAGCAAGCCCTTCACAAAAAAGCAACTTATAGAAATAATCACTCCATATTTGAATCAACCCTGATGCAAAGATATAACCTGGCCAATATTATCGGCGGATGGCTGGCATTTCTGCTGGCAGCAACGGTTTATATTCTTACGGTTGAACCTACAGCCAGTTTCTGGGATTGCGGCGAATTCATCACCGCTGCCTATAAACTTCAGATCGGCCATCCCCCCGGGGCTCCTCTCTATATGCTCCTGGGAAGATTATTCAGCCTCTTTGCAGGTGATGTGAGCAGGGTGGCTTTGAGTATAAATATTCTGTCGGCACTGGCAAGTGCTTTTACCATAATGTTTCTGTTCTGGACCATCACTCACCTGGCGAAGAAAATGTTTGCCGGAAATAACACTTATTCAACAACAAATATTATAATTATACTAGGATCAGGTTTTACGGGTGCCCTGGCCTATGCCTTTTCAGACTCCTTCTGGTTCTCGGCCGTTGAGGCAGAAGTTTATGCTCTCTCATCATTTTTTACAGCTGTGGTATTCTGGGCTATTCTGAAATGGGAGAATGTAGCAGACGAAAAATATGCAAACCGCTGGCTGATACTTATAGCATACCTGATGGGACTGTCGATAGGGGTGCATCTTTTGAACCTCCTGACAATTCCGGCGATCGTTTTTGTGTTTTATTTTAAAAAGTATACCCCCACCATCAAGGGTATTCTGGCTGCCGCAGCCCTTTCGGCGGCTCTTCTTCTAAGCTTCATGTACGGAATAATTCACGGAATGATTGTCGCCGCCTCCTGGTTTGAGCTCTACTTTGTAAATAAGCTGGGACTGCCTTTTAAAAGCGGGGTAATTGTCTATCTGCTGATTGGTGTTTCCCTTCTTGTGTACGCGCTTATTTATACCCGCAAGAACCGCAAACCTCTGCTTCACACTATTTTTCTGGGGATAACCGTCATCCTTATCGGCTACTCTTCATTCAGCCTTGTTGTAATACGTTCGCTGGCAAATCCTCCGATGGACCAGAACAGTCCGGACAATGTCTTTTCCCTTCTTTATTACCTTAACAGGGAACAGTACGGAAACAGGCCCCTTTTACACGGACAGTATTACAATGCACCTGTTACGGGCGATAAGGAAGGAAGACCGGCTTATATCAAACAAGACGGCAGATATGTTTCTGCCAGGCAGAGCTTCAGCTACAATTACGACAGCAGATTCAAGACCCTGTTTCCGCGTATGTACAGCTCCGATCCGGATCATGTTAGAGCCTACAGGGAATGGGGGCAGGTTAAAGGCCGCCCGGTAAGGGTAACCAGAGATAACGGCGAAACAGAAATCATTAACAAACCAACATTTATCGAGAATCTGCGGTTTTTTGCCAGGTATCAGCTTGGACATATGTACTTCCGTTATTTTATGTGGAACTTTGCAGGAAGGCAGAACGACATCCAGGGTGAAGGTGGTATCCTGGAGGGGAACTGGATATCAGGAATCCATATGATTGACGAGGCAAGACTCGGACCACAATACGGACTGCCCGAACGGTACCAAAACAATAAAGCAAGGAACAAATACTATATGCTGCCGCTGATACTGGGGTTGGTGGGACTGCTTATGCAGCTTCAGAAAAACAGAAAGGATTTCCTGGTGGTATCCCTGTTGTTTTTATTTACGGGAGTTGCCATAGTGCTCTACCTTAATCAGACCCCATTCCAGCCGCGGGAGAGGGACTATGCTTATGCCGGAAGTTTTTACGCCTTTGCCATCTGGATCGGACTGGGGGTGATAGCCGTCCATGAAAATCTTAAGTCGCGTATTAAAGGGCAAAAGGGGGCCTTGCTGGCTGCTTTGCTTACCCTGGTGTTCATACCGGGATTGATGGCACTACAGAACCGGGACGATCACGACAGGTCTGACAGGTACACTGCAAGAGACATCGCATGGAATTACCTGCAGAGCTGCGCACCGGATGCAATCCTTTTTACTTTTGGCGACAACGATACCTTCCCACTCTGGTACCTGCAGGAGGTGGAGGGCATACGAACCGATGTACGGGTGGTCAACCTGAGTTATCTGAGCGCGGACTGGTACATAGAGCAGATGAAAAGGAAGGTTTACGAGTCTGATCCGCTGCCGGTTTCGATGACCTTTGATCAGTATGTGCAGGGTACAAGGGATATCATCTACCTTTTTGACCGTATGACAGAGCCTGCTGATCTGAGATCTGCACTGGATTATGCACTGAGTGACGATCCCTCGGGGAAAATACAGGTGTCACCCACCGAATACGTTGATTATATCCCATCAAGAAGATTTTCCCTGCCGGTTGATCCTAAGCGGGTTATTGAAACAGGAACCGTCGAACCATCAGATGCTCATCTGATTGAACCGGCAATTGAATGGCAGATACCTCGTAATTATATCACAAAATCCGGGCTCACCGTACTCGATATACTGGCTTCCAATAACTGGGAAAGGCCGGTATATTTTGCGGTAACAGTTCCGTCAGGCGAATACCTGGGTCTCCAGGATTACTTCCGGCTTGAAGGAATGGCATACAGGCTGGTGCCGGTTCTGAAACAGGAGACAGATAACTTCACAGGCTTTGTAGGGTCAGAGACCATGTACAGAAACATCACCGAAGAATTCAAATGGGGCAATATGTATGACCCTTCAGTGTATCTTGATGAAACAAATATCAGGATGGCCTTAAACATGAGAAGCAATATGGCCCGGCTTGCAAAGACACTCATTGATGAAGGCAAAACTGATTCGGCGGTGGTGATACTTGACCAGGCAATGAATTATATGCCAAAGGAGACAATACCATACAATTATTTTATTGTCCCAATTATCGAGAGTTATTACCTTGCCGGGGAACCACTGAAAGCTTCCGGTATAGCAAGAGATAAAGCAGAACTGTTGAAAAAGGAGCTTAATTACTACCTCTCCCTTAAACGGGAGCTAAGAAAATATGTGGAGTTTGAGCAGAGCCGTGCCCTGACTATATACCGGTCACTGCTCAGGGTAGTAACCGGCAATGATTTGTTGCTTGAACAGGAAATGACCAACGATTTGAACAGTTATATCCGGTTTCTTGAAGAGAGGTGAATGAACTACTCCGGGGCAGAGCCCAGAAGTATCAATTGAAATCTATTATTTCCGGCCCAGAGGTTCGGGGTATTGAACCACTTTATGAATAAAGGTGTTTAACAGCCAGATAGCAAATATCGCCAACTGCATTTTCCCCGGGATCCGCTTCTGCTTCCCCAGGGAGAAGCAGGCCGTGTTCCTCACCTTTGATGATGGGCCCCATCCCGATACTACGCCCCGTATCCTTGAGCTGTTGGACAAACATGATGCCAAAGCCACTTTTTTTTGCCTTGGCCGGAATGTTGAAAAATACCCCGCTGTTTACGACTCGATCATTGCCGCCGGCCATTCAACAGGCAACCACACCTGGTCCCATCCCAACGGCTGGACCACCTCCACCCGTAAATACCTGGAAGATGCAGACCGCGCCTCCAAAGTGATTGACTCCCGCCTTTTCCGGCCGCCCTACGGCCGAATCACCCCCGGACAATGGAGACAGCTAAGAAAAAAATACGAAATAATAATGTGGACCAGGATGTTTGCCGATTACCGCCGCAGCTTCAATCCTGATAAAATAAACCCCGACTCACCGGCACCGGGAGANATNCTNGTNNTNCANGATTCGGTAAAAACANNNAAAAAAANNCTCCCCNTNCTNNANATATTANNTGAANAGANGGANGAGNANATTTTACAAAAANCTTNNATCATNAACCCCATNCATCAAANGGNTCNATNGGACCNNCAGGNGAANTNTCNGNATCGGNCNGAAATCTGCTGACCTTTTACCGGATCATTTAATAACAGCATCATTGTGGCTGCTGAAAAAGCAGCATACCCGGCCTTTTTAATTGCCTCCTTCCGGGTAATTTTATTTTTGTTTAATGAATCTTTCTTCAGTTGTTTCCTCTCTTTCATGTTTCAGTATGATAGTAATCTTAATTAGATATCAGTTCAATTTTTATTTGTGTACGAAAATAATATTTTTTTGTTCACCTTAACATTATGCTACTCAATAAATAACCTTTTTGCACGGTCCTTACCTGATCCTGAAACATGTATAATGTATATTCCCCTGGTAAGGTCATCAACCCTGAATGTGTTCCTTTCTGAGGGTTGTAAGCGCATAGTCATTATTCGTTTTCCTGTCAAATCGAATAATGCAGCATAAGAATTTTCAGATATTTCACCCTCAATAAAGATCTCTTTCCCGTATGAATAGATATTCAAAACAGTATCATCTTCACCATACAAAGGATCTTCAACATCAGTAATCTGGATATCAGTATGAACAAAGAACCTTCCCGGCCCACTAAAGTTCTCACCAAGTACAACGGTATAATTGTCATGTGCCAGATCAGTGAGAATGTCGAGCTCCCTGTCCTCGAGGATTGCTCTCGCACCAGTTGGCAGTCTTATATTCGCTGCAGAAAAAGTCACCTCACCCCCTTCGGCAAAATCAAACCCTACCGGTATTATCATGTCTTCAAAACCGTAATCAGGAAGGGCCTGGATAGCCATATTCACACCATTATCCTCTTCAACCAGCCTTGTATACAGTCTGAAACTCTCATCTGCACCATATTGTCCTGCATCATAAGTGGGATCCAGTCCACGAGTCATACTTCCGTTGAAAGCAATCAGGGTGCTGGCATTCCTGTTGTCGCTCATAACCTGGAGATTGATAACCGGCCAGAGGGAATTAGAAGATTTTTTATAAAAACTGGTACTGTTGTCATGAGCTCTCATGGAAGTTGTAAAACTAATATTGCCCCCGCCTGTACTGGATTTAACTAAAAACCCCTGCCCGGATTGAATATAATCCTGATCAAAACCTTCAGATACTACATTATTTATTACCTTATAAGTTCCATCTGATGGATCATAAATGTAAATTGCCGCAAAATCAGGATCCAATTGGTCAGCATTGTGATCTATAAAATTCTGAACGGAACTTGCCGATGTTCTGGCACCAATGGCCGACGGAAATGGATTACCTATAGCATTCCATCCATTGGCATCGCGGGTAACCGGGATAGTTACGTTTGAACTGGTCAATTCGCCGGAAAACATAAACAACCCGTTCTCGGTTCTTCCTGCAATGTAACCCTTTCCCTTTACCATATCTCCTCCGGTCGAACTTGTATAATAACTGCTCCAGCCACCAAAATCCATCCCCGGCTTCTTTTCATCATAATGGGTTATGGCATAATTACTATTTGCAGAGCTGTATGTAATTTGACTATTTGCGATAAAATTTTGAATTCCAAGCCCTGCAACTGGAGAAGAGATAACATGCCATTGCCGTCCGGCGACATAACGTAGCACTGTAGCCTGAATATCTGAACTGTTTTGAATTATCGACCCGGTGGCAGTGTCATCCGACTCAACCACCAGTCCGCCGCTACCCGCATTATTAACCAGGGTGCCCGTTGAAGTTAATTTTCCGCCCGGTTTCACCGTGAGTTTACCCCCGCTATTTATAGTAAGACGACGGGGACTGTTAACTGTGAGACTCGCACCGTTTTCAATTACCAGCTCATTAACCGTTGCATTGGCTCCGGAAATAACAGGGTCGTTAGATGTGCCTGACGGGATCCTGATAACAGCATACTGATCAGGTATAGCATCAGTACTCCAGTTCCCGGATGCATGCCAGTTGCTGGTTGTCCCCTCCCATACCACCTCATCAACCACCCTGAAAGAGACATTGAAAGTTACCTCAATACTATTATCAGCCTTTACAGTTACCGTTTCCTCATATAAACCCGCTGACAGGTCCGATTTCGGCGAAACGGTAAAAGTGGTGAAATTAGGATCACCATCAAGGGTGGTCACAGCCGGGCCGGTTAAACTAAAATCAGATGTGCCTTCACCTGCATCACCGCTCATAGTAGCCGAAAGGTTTGTAATATCCCCCGTGCCGGTCCGTGTAACAGTAATTTCTTCAGGTGTGACTGCATCATACCCGGCCGCTCTGATACCAAAATCAACCGGTCCTTCCGGATTGAGGCTTATTGAATAGGTATAGGCTATAACCTCAAACTGCACATTAAATGTCTCGCTGAAATTTGGTTCTGTTTCATGGTCATCTATTGTAACAGTTGCATTGTATGATCCGGGTGCAAGTTCTGTGACAGGTCTTATTCCAAATGTGGCTGTCTGTCCCGCAGGAACTGTGGTTGGGGATAAAACACTTGTTTCGAAAGCAGTTTCATTATCACCCCCCAGACTAACTTGCAGACCCGTAATTTCTGTACCCCCGGTGTTGGTAATTGTTCCGGTTATATAATCCAACTCTCCGTAACCCTCGGTAAGACTTTCAAAAACCAGCGGGTTTTCATTATCCAGCGGCTCATCAACTCCGTGAGTGATTGCAATATCATATTCAGGTAGTACCTCAAAGGCAACCTCAAACTGTTCACTGACTCCCTTATCGGCAGTTACGGTAACTATAGCTGAATAACTGCCTACACCAAGGGCATCATTTGGTTTTACGGTAAAAACCCTGGTTTCTTCAGTATCTGGATTGAGGCTATTTGGAACTGGGTCGGTCACAGCAAAGGCGCCTGGATTCTCCCCACTTAAAGCAACAACAAGCCCGGTAACTATACCGCCTCCCGTATTGGATATTTGAACATCAGTGGCTGTCACAGATCCATAGCCAACAGTTTCAGTAGCGAAAACAAGGGGATCACTGGCATTCAGGCTTATTTGGTAGCTATTGACATCAACCATATCAAACGGGTCAGAATCAAGAAACCCCAGTTCGAGATCCGGATCCTCTTCCCCGGCGGAATAGGTAAATCTTAATACATATCCTGTACCGTCATAGTCTAGAGTAAGATTGTCGAACACAGCCTCACCAGAGGAGATTGAGACCACATCATTTCCTCCGAGCGTGGCTGTAAGCCCTGATCCATCAACCTGAAGAATTACAGTAACATCTTGTGCGCCAGAGAGTCCGACTGTTGAGAAATTATCAAAGGCATCCGCGGTCCTGATTACAACAGTACCGATACCGGCAGGCTCATCATCCTGTGTCCCTGTTCCACCGGGAGGCTGAGTTTCAATCACCATCATTGAAACTGTCGCGGCAAGAACATCTACCCAGACCTCTTCTGTTCCGGTAATATTCTGGACCGAAACAGTGAGGCTATGAGAACCTGCAAGAGTGAGGGTGACAGGAATCGTCGCAGCACCGGTAGTAAATGTTACATCAATATTATTATAAAACTCGCCAATAAGATCACTTGTAACTGTAACCTGATGTCCCGGGCCATCAATAGCTGTACCGGAGAAATTATTTGCATTTGTGATATCAAGATCAAAACTTACCCCTGCAGTTTTATCTCCGGTTTCTGCCAGCGCAAGATCAAACCCGGATGCATTGGTCAGGACATTTACACTAACTGTCTTGCTCTCTGTAACACCTGCAATTTCAACTGTCAGAGTATGACTATCAAACACCGTTTCCAGAGTGATTGGAATACTCACACCTCCACTTTCAAAATTGACTGCTTCGTTGTGGACCACTCCATCTGCCTGATCACTTGTAACAGTAACTAGCAAGACTCCGGTCAGACTAACACCGTCCAGATCTGTTGCACCGCTAATAACCAGATCAAAAGGATTATTTTGGTAAAATGGCCCGCTAACAGGATCAATTGCAAGGGTAAATCCGGACAGGTCCGCTGCTACCTCAACATTCTCAACAACCACGTCACCTGAAATGCCGGTAATAACAGTTGTGAGATTATGGTGCCCCTCAATTTCATCAGTAATGGTATTTAGTGAAATGGTAACCGTAGCCTCACCATCTGCGAAGGTCGCATCAGCATTAAACACTACACCATCTGCCTTATTACTGGTAACAGTAACATTAACATCCCCGCTGAGGGGCACCCCGGTAGAATCTTGTGCATTGGTTATGTTAAGATCAAAAGGAAGATCCTGGTATTGTTTTCCCGGATGTGCAACATCAAATCCTTCCAAATTCTCGATATTGGTCATATCGAAGGAAGAACTTACAAGCGGATCAAACACCGGTGCAGAACCATTGAATGTAAAACTGAGTGTATAACTGCCGTTCTTATCAAGGGTCAATTCTTCGTTCTCACCCAACCCATCAAAAATAACCACTCCGTCAACAATATTCCGCTCGATTGTGCCTCCAAGCTCCGCCCCTTCCGGTCCCGATTCAATTGCAGCAGTAACTGTTAAAGTAGCCGCTCCTTCATCTTCCAGGCCCGCTCCCGATATGTTACCATAGTCATCCATAAAACGAAGAATGATCTCTCCCACCCCAACAGCAACATCATTATTGCTGCCCTCACCACCAACCGGCTGCTGATGAATAACAAACTGTGTTGCAGTCGCAGGTTCCAGGGTCACTATCGCCGTTTCCGGATCAGTCACCCAGTCTATCGTCACAGTAAGATCCTGCGAACCTGCGGTAAAAAGCTCAACATCTGCAATGGTCGCTGCACCACTCGCAAAAGTCAGCGAATCACTGAAAAGCACCCCATTAACACCTTCACTCAAGTTATCACTGGTCAGTGTAACAAAATGCTTCCGGCCGTTAAGATCTCCCCCAGCCTTATTTTTGGCTCCTGTAATATTAAGATCAAAAGGAGTTCCGGCAGTTTGCGTACCTGGAGGGGTAATTGTTAATCCGGATTGATCTTCAGATGAAACAGTTACGCTAATAGTTTTTTGACTATCACGGTGGTTATTAATTCTAAAACGAGTGACAATATTTCCCGCTGCAATATAAGGGTCAGTTGTTGTTACCAAAGTAGTGCCATCTATAAAATTAACATTCCCCTGAAACAAACCTTCAATTTCGCTAACATCATCTATTCTAACCTCATATAGCCCATTCCTCAGCGTCCCATCCGGATATCTTGCATTTATCATCCTGACCGTGAAATTCTCACCAACAACCTGCGGTCCGGGATCAACCAGATCAAATCCGATATGGTTCTCCACTTTGGTCATATCAAAAGGATCTGAAACCACAGCATCAAATCCGGTTGAGTTAAATCCAATCGTGTATCCTATCCCATCTTTATCAAGGGTAAGATTAGAGAAAGTGGCCGTTCCGGATTGTATATCAATTATTTTATCACCGCCGAGATCGGCGTTTCCTTCCGCGGAAGCGTCATTAGATATGCTTGCCGTGACATCTTGCGGATCAATTAGACCAGAAACAGAGGGGTTGCCAAATTCATCACGGGTTTCAACTATTACCTCTCCAACAGGCAAAGCTGTACCACCATAAGTACCTTCATTGCTTGCAGGTTGGGTGGTAATTAACAGATGACTTGCATCAGCAGCGGTCACATTAACATTGACTAGTTCCTCGTCATCTATACTCTGGATAACTACGGTAAGCGTATGCTGAAGAGTTAATAACGGATTGGTTTGGTGAGCTTTCGTCAAAACCACCCCTGTTACGGTTCCTGCACCATCTGTAAATATAACATCTGAAAAAACAAATGGTTCGTTGTCTTCCTGGTCGCTTGTAACGGTAACATTATAATCGCCGTCAATTAACACATCAAGTGCTTTGGCTTCTGTAATTACCAGATTAAACCCTACTCCTGCTGTCTTATCACCTACAACTTCGGCAACAATAAACCCGGATTCGTTTTCAGCAATAGTAAGGTCCGTTATAACCTGATCATGCGTGATTCCCTCAACATTTACCGTTAAGGTATGAACTCCCTCGCTGAGAGCGATTATAATTGTTGCATCGCCGTTGGCATCGATATCTGCATTACCATTATAGACCTCACCGTCAATATTGCTCACAACGACAACATTTGTTAAACTGTTAATAATATTGCCGTCCCTGTCCGTTGCACCCGTAATATAAAGTTCAAAGGGAAAAGCTGAATATTGGGTGCCAGATTCAACTGAAAATGCAAATTCTGACAAATCCTCGTATACAGTAACCTCTAATGTCTCATCTTCTTTTATGCCTGATACATTTACTGCCAGGATATGTGAGCCTAACTCTTCAAGGGCAATAAACAGGTTAGCTGCTCCGCCGGTGAAATCAACATCCAGATTATGAATTACCCCCTCCAGATCGCCGGTAACAATCACATTGACCAGGCCGCTAAGTGGCTCGCCATTATTGCTCAAGGCGCCGGTTATGCTAAGGCCAAACTCCAGAAACTCATAAATAGTTGCCTCCACATCTTCAAGGGCTACCGCGAATTCGGACAGATCATCTATATTTTCTATATCAAACAGCTCGGATATTACAGGTTGAAGAGCGACCGGACTTCCTGACGAGAATCTCAGGGTGTATCCCTCACCCTCTTTATCTATATTGATATTGTTGAAAGTAGCAGTACCGCTTTGTATATCAACCTGGGTGGTGCCCCCGATTACCGCATCGTTACCGGGAGAACCGATATTCTCAATTGTAACTGTTACAAGCTGTTCCGCATCAAGTCCGGAGGTTGAAATATTATCGAATTCATCGAGGGTTATGATCTCAATGGTTCCCAGGCCTGCAGGCTCATCATCATAATTTCCGTATATAGTCGCTGCAGGTTGCTGGCTTATTTGAAGCTTATAAGCATCTGCAGGAGCCACCGGAACCTCCGTTTCCATGTCCTCTAATATGGAAACAATATCTACAGTAAGAATATGGCCGGGATTAGAAGTGGCCAGTTTAAGTACAGCTCCTTCAAGTGTTGCATCGCCATTTGAAAAGCTGACGGCAGCATGATCATATACAATACCGTCTTCCATAGGCCCTTCCGTACCAATATCACTGGTTACAACAACTGAATAAGCTCCGTTTAATGTATGACCTTCAACACTTACTGCATTGGTGATGTTAATATCAAAAGGTTCGCCGGCAGTTTGTGCTATGGATTCCGTAATATCAAAGCCGGAAAGATCAACATCCCTGTGAAAGGGATAACTTTCATCCTCAAGTATATTCCATACTCCCGAGAAATCCCATCCCGAAAAAGTGGCCTGTTTCCTCATGTCGGCCGTGGTCGCACCCGTTCCGCCGGCGCTTCCTGATTGCCCTGATGTTTCTGTATCCCAGTATGATGAGGTTACAGTACCTGCATTTTCTGTTCCAACAGAACCAACCAGTCCCCCAACCTCAGACACACTCCCATTCACCGTAACAAGGCCTGCAGAGTAACTGTTTTCAACCAATCCTATCAGGGTAATGCATCCGGCAAGCCCACCGACACGTTCGGCCGTCCCTGAAGCTGGTTCAACTGTCACTGTACCCAGAGAAAAACTATTTTTGATAACCCCCTTCTGATTACAACCTGCAAGTCCGCCAAACTTTTGATTATCAGCTCCGCTTCCGGAAAAAAACACTTCAACATTTGCAAAGCATTTATTAATTACCGGCCTTCTGGAAGTGGTTGAACCCGCAACATAACTATTGTTAGATCCGACAAGTCCGCCGGTTGCAGCATCACCGGTAACTGAACCACCGAAAACATAACAGGATTCAATTAATGTATTTTCATTCCCGGTCACTCGTCCCACCAATGCGCCTGTTCCGCGTGCACCCTTTACATCAACATTTTCTAAGCGAACGTTTTTTATAGATACATAATTGACTTTATCACCATCCACAGGACCTATATGTCCAAAAAGCCCTACGTTGGCAGTAGTTGGCCTGTTAATTGTCAGATTCGAAATTGTATATCCGGCACCGTCATAATGCCCCTGGAACTTATCGTCAGTTCCTCCTCCACCAATAGGCTCCCAGTTTGAATATCCGCCAAGATCTATATCGGTGGTCTGAAGAAAATAAAATGAAGTGGTCGCATCGCCAGGATAATTCCTGACACCATTCAGGTCTGATGCCGACGAAATCAAATATGGGTTGCCGGAGGAACCATCACCTCCGCTAAACTGGCCCAGAACGGGCTGAGCACACAAAAAAATTATCAGAATGATTGAGGAGTAGAAATGCTTCATATAGTCGGTCCGGTTAGGTGCAGAAATCGATTTGGTTATTAAATGATATTAAAAAATTCGAATTCAGTTGCAAAATTATTTAAGTACGTTAAATTGAAAACCTTTAAAGATAAATTATTTTACTAAATACCTTATAATTAGTTGTGAAATTTTGGTGAAACAGTGCCGATTGTTAATTATAATCTGTATTTAAAGTCAGTGTCTGGATCAGACACTAATAAGTTAACGAATTTGCCTGACAAATAGTTGCAAAATAAGCATGATGTTGCCGGCTTAGCTTATCATTACACTGTTATAGCAATCTGTTTATGTTGTGATCTATCGACAGCAAAAGGGTTCACCTCCTGAAAGTGTATGAAAATAGATACAATATTTAACATTAACTTTTTTGAACTGTTAGGAATTTAATTTTTAAGTTTACGGAGTTTTTGCCGTAACATAACTTATCAATAGATCCCCATGTTACTGTGCAACACAAAAAGACATGAATTTAAAGAGTAAAGGTCAGGCCTTAAATTTGAAAATATGAACGTACTGATATTGGGCTCCGGGGGCAGGGAGCATGCACTTTCGTGGAAGATATCGCAAAGCAGACTGCTTGAAAAGCTATATATTGCCCCTGGCAATGCAGGAACCCGGATGCAGGGCACCAATGTGGCGCTGCAGGTAAACGATTTTGAGGCGATTGGTAATTTCTGCCTTGAAAAAGAAATAGACCTTGTGGTTGTGGGGCCCGAAGAGCCGCTGGTGAAGGGAATAAAAGATTACTTTGCCGGGAAAGGGTCAAAAAAGGCCAAAGACATGCCTTCACCCTGCGAAGAGGGGGCAGTAAGCAGGATAGTATCGGAACCTGCAAACGATAAGGCGGCTAAAGACCTGAAAGGCATTACCGTTATAGGCCCTGATAGTGTGGGAGCGTTGCTTGAGGGCAGCAAGGCTTTTGCCAAGCAGTTTATGAAAAAGTACGGGATCCCGACAGCCAGGTACCTGCCTGTTACAAGAAAAACCATTTCAGAGGGATACGGTTTCCTTGACACGCTGAAGCCACCTTATGTGTTAAAG
>SL_3KL_010_SEDDRAFT_10000536_pt1 | contig 31309 bp, 25 predicted proteins | sample SodLakKL_010_SED_2_FD_10381 | JGI IMG/M metagenome (IMG submission 10381)
GCGTCGTAGAGCATCACCGGCACGATGGGGTGGTCGCCGGGCTTGATGTCGAAGCCGGCATCGACCATGGCCTGGCGGAAAAAGGTCGTGTTTTCCTCCAGACGATCGCGCAGGGCCGTGGATTCGCTCAGCATTTCAAGAACCTTGATGCTGGCGGCGACCAGCGACGGGGTCAGCGAGTTGGAGAACAGGTAGGGCCTTGAGCGCTGGCGCAGGATGTCGACGACCGCCTGGCTGGCCACGGTGAAGCCGCCCATGCCTCCGCCCAGGGCCTTGCCCAGGGTCGAGGTGAAGATGTCGACCTTGTCCATCACGCCGTGATACTCGGCCGAGCCGCGGCCGGTGGGGCCGAAGAAGCCGGTGGCGTGGCAGTCGTCGACCATGACCAGGGCGTTGTATTTCTCGGCCAGTCCGGTGATCTGGTCGAGCTTGGCCACGTAGCCGTCCATCGAGAACACCCCGTCGGTCGCGATCATCCGCGTGCGCTTGTCCTGCGTTTTCTTGAGGATGTCTTCCAGCGCGTCCATGTCCGAGTTGGGGTAGCGGTGACGCTCGGCCTTGCACAGGCGGATGCCGTCGATGATGGAAGCGTGGTTGAGCTGGTCGGAGATGATCGCGTCCTCAGGCCCCAGCAGCGGCTCGAACAGACCGCCGTTGGCGTCGAAGCAGGCGGCGTACAGGATGCTGTCGTCCTTGCCGAAGAATTGGGCGATGTCGTGCTCCAGCTGTTTGTGCAGATCCTGGGTGCCGCAGATGAAGCGCACCGAGGCCAGGCCGAAACCATAGTCCTCCAGGGCCTGGCGGGCGGCCGCGACGACCTCGGGATGGTCGGCCAGGCCGAGATAGTTGTTGGCGCAGAAGTTCAGCACCTCGCCGCCCTCGCGGGTGCGGATTTCCACGCGCTGCGGGGTGGTGATAGCGCGTTCGCGCTTGTACAGACCGTCCTGGTCGATCTGATCCAGCTCCTGCTGCAGTCGCTGGAGGAAAGTGGCGTCGGACATGGGGCTATGACATCTGCTGGAGAAGGTGGGCGATCATTGTAGGCCAACTGACGCGAGGGCTGGTTCGGGCCTGGCGACGCTTGAGCCTCTATACTGGCCCCCGGGCGGACATGAATTGAAACTGGTGAATTCATCTTTGATCAAGAATGCCGCGGTGCTTGCGCTGCTGGGGACACTGGTTGCCGGCGCCGGTGCGGCGGAAGCCGACCTGAAAGCCGGGTTCGAACGCTGCGCGGCCATCCGCGATCCCGAACAACGCCTGGCCTGCTTCGATCGGCTCTCCGAGCGACCACCGGAGCAGACCGCGGCGGACGAGATCGTGGAGCGCCCCGATGAGCGCGAGCCGCAGTTCACGCGCATGAACCTGTTCTGGGAACTGGATGACCAGACCCACAGCGGACGTGGAAGGATTCGGCCGTACAAGCCGCTTTTGGCGGTGCCGCTGCGCTGGAGCGATAACCCCAATGACAGCCCGTCTGGCCTCGTTGAAGAGGTGGTCGACGGTTCGCTGGATTCGGTCGAGGCTTTTTTCCGGCTGAGCCTGCGCACCAAGGTGTGGGACAACCCGATCGGCGACAACGGCGATATCTGGTTTGCCTACACCCAGACCGCTTACTGGCAGGCCTACAACCGCTCGGAGTCCTCGCCGTTCCGCGAGACCAACTACATGCCGGAAATCTTTTCGGTCTGGCGGGTGGGGCTTCCGATCACCGAGCGCTGGAACTGGCGCATGCTGAGCGTGGGCCTGAAGCATCAATCCAACGGCCGTGGGTCGTTGCTGGGCATTTCGCGCAGCTGGAACCGGGTGTACGCCAATTTCGGGTTTGAGGGTCCGAGTACGGAAATCTACCTGCGACCCTGGGTGCGGATCGCGCGCGAAGATCCGGACGACAACCCGGACATCGAGGATTTCCTCGGCTATGGCGATCTGCAGATCATTCGACATCTGAACGCCAGCCGGATCGAGCTGACGGCCCGTTTGAATCCTTCGACCAGCAAGGGCATGGCGCGCCTGAGCTATCACTTCCCGCTGGTCGGTGACCTGCATGGTTACCTTTCGATTTTCAGCGGCTACGGCGAGAGCCTGTTGGACTACAACCACAAGCAGACGACGGTCAGCGCCGGGATTTCGATGTTTCAGTTCTGAGGCGCTGCTCCGGAAAAACAGGTGATGCTAATATGGGTTTTCGTCTAGATCCGAGAGTCGTCATGTTCAAACTGATCATTCCTTTGGCTGCTGTGCTGCTGTCGACCCTGGCTTACGCGGAGGAGTACGCCCTGTCGGCCGCCGAGGCCCACGCCTGGATCAACGACGACTCTCGTACCGTGCTGTTCATTGACGTGCGCGACCCGGTGGAGATCATGTTCACCGGGTGGGCCGAGGGCGTGGATATCAATATCCCGTTTCTGCTGGTTGACCGCGAGGCGTGGAACGAGGAGTCCGGCAGCTTTCCAATGCCGCGCAACCCGGATTTCCTGATCGAAGTGGATGCCGCGCTCGCTGAACGCGGAATGGATCGCAGCACGCCGATCATCACCATGTGCCGATCGGGCAGCGCGCGCGGCGAGCCCAGCGCGAGCGCGCTGCGCGAGGCCGGATTCGAGAACGTGTATTTCGTCCGCCACGGATTCCAGGGTGATCGCCTGGACGACGGTGACATGGCCGGACACCGCCTGAAAAACGGGTGGCAGAACGAGGGTCTGCCGTGGCGACCGCGCATGGATCCCGAGCGCATCTACCGGCCCGGCGAGCGCCGCTAGCCGTCAGCCTTGACCGAGTGTTGGATCAAGGCGGCTCAGGCCGCCTTGATCTCGCCCGTCCAGTCGCACACCACCTTGCCGCATTCGCCGGCCGCCATGAGCTGGAAGCCCCGCTCGTAGTCGGTGATCGGGATCTGGTGGGTCAGCACCTTGTGCAACGGGAAGCCGGTGAGCACCATCTGCGTCATCTTGTACCAGGTCTCGTACATGCGCCGGCCGTAGATGCCGTGGACCTGCAGGCCCTTGAAGATGACCTGGTCCCAGTCCACGCCGGCGCCCTTGGGCAGAATGCCGAGCAGCGCGACCCGGCCGCCGTGGTACATGCAGTGCAGCAGGTCTTCGAAAGCGTCGGGATGACCCGACATCTCCATGCCGACGTCGAAGCCGTCGATGTCGAGCACGTCGAGAATGTCGCGCAGATTTTCCCGGGCCACGTTGACGGTGCGCGTGGCGCCCATGTCCGCGGCCAGCTGGAGGCGGTAGTCGTTGACGTCGCTGACCACGATGTGGCGGGCGCCGACATGCTTGGCGATACCGGCGGCGATGATGCCGATGGGGCCGGCGCCGGTGATGAGCACGTCTTCACCGACCAGGTCGAACTGCAGCGCGCAGTGGGCCGCGTTGCCGAAGGGATCGAAAAACGAGGCCAGTTCCGAAGGGATCTCGTCGGGGATCGGCCACAGGTTGGTCGCCGGTACCACCACGTACTCGGCAAAGGCACCGTCGCGGTTGACCCCGATGCCCTGGGTATGCGGGCACAGGTGCTGTTTGCCGGCCCGGCAGTTGCGGCAGACGCCGCACACCACGTGGCCTTCGGCGGAGACGCGCTGGCCTTCGTGGTAGCCGCGCACGCCGGGGCCGATCTCGGCGATGCGGCCGACAAACTCGTGGCCGATCACCAGCGGCGTCCGGATGGTGCGCTGCGCCCAGTCATCCCATTTGTAGATGTGCAGGTCGGTCCCGCAGATCGAGGTCTTTTCCAGCTTGATCAGAACCTCGTTGGCACCGGCCCGGGGTTTCGGCACCTCGCGCATCTCGATGCCGGGGGCGGCCTGTGCCTTGACGAGGGCGCGCATGGTCGAAGTCATGGGGGTTTCTCGCAGAGAAAGGTACCGGAATTATACGGGACGCTCATTTGTCCAGTGTGGCAAGCAGGATCGGCAACCAGGCCACCGCGCCGCCCTCGAGGTGCCAGTGCGCGCAGCGGGTCAGCTCGCTGGCGACCGGATTGACCTCGACCATGCTGGCGCCATGCTCGACGGCGTGGATCGGAATGCCGGCGGCCGGGTACACGACGCCGGAGGTGCCGACCACGATCATCAGGTCGCAGTCGCGGGCGGCGGCCAAGGCGCCTTCCAGTACCGCGCCATCGAGCGCCTCGCCGAACCACACGACGTCCGGGCGCGCCAGCCCATCGGGGTGGTGCGGGGAGGGCGGCGGCGAGTGTTCACCGTGGCGGGCCAGCCACTCGGTATCGATGGGGCGGCGGGTGCGCGAACAGATGCTGCGGCTGATGTTGCCGTGCAGCTCCAGCACCCCCCGGGAGCCGGCGCGCTGGTGCAGGCCATCGACGTTCTGGGTGACCAGGGTGAAGCGGCTCACGCGGGCCTCGAGCCGGGCCAGGGCCTGATGGCCGGCGTTGGGCCGGCAGCCGGCGATCAGCTTGCGACGCCAGCGGTACCAGTCCCAGACCAGCCGCGGGTCCTGGGCGAAACCTTCCGGTGTCGCCAGCCGCATGGGATCGTGCCTGGCCCACAGTCCGCTCTGCGCTTCGCGGAAGGTGGGCACTCCGGATTCGGCCGACATGCCGGCGCCGGTCAGGACGACGATGTCCTGCGCCGTCCGCAGGACCTCGGTCAGGTCCGGCGGCAGCGGCTGGCCGGGAGAAACGGGTTGCGGTGCCATCTTGGTGGGGTGTTTGCGACTGCGGGTGTGGAAGCCTCCGGCGCCGTGCCGCAAGCGGCCTCGTCCAGGCTGCGAGACGATGGCCTGCGCGCCGCCCCGTCAGGCCGAGCCATTGGGGACGTCGACCCAGGGAAAGTCATCGGCTTCCATGGTTTCCTGGTAACCCTCGATCCGTTCAACGGCGACGTCGGTGCGATGGAAGCGGGCAATGTGAAAGACTGCGTCGCCCTCGTTGACCAGCGGCAGGTTCAGGCGTCCGATCACGATGCCGCTGAACGGCGCGCGGATTTCCCTTTCGCGTTCGCCGAAAGGGTCCGAGGTCGCGCCGAGCACGGTCTGGTCACGCATGACCCGGTCACCCAGGCCGACGTAGCTGCGGAACACGCCGCTCTGCGGTGCTCTGACCCAGGCGCTGGAGCGCGCGATGATGGGTTCCCGGGGCGCCTTGCGCCGGCTCTTGCCGAGCATGCCGAGGGCGCGCATCACGCGCACGATGCCTTCGACGCCACCGCGGATGCACAGCTCGTCCAGGCGCAGGGCTTCGCCGGCCTCGTACAGCAGGATGGGCACGTCGACCGCGGCGGCCGAGGCACGCAGCGATCCGTCGCGGATTTCGCTGTTGAGAATGACCGGGGTGCCAAAGGCGCGCGCCAGTTCCAGGGTCTCGGCATGGTCGAGATTGGCCCGGATCTGGGGCAGGTTGCTGCGGTGGATGGCGCCGGTATGCAGGTCGATGCCGTGGGTGCAGCGCTTGACGATCTCGCGCATGAACAGCTCGGCGATGCGCGCCGCCATGGAGCCGCTGTTGGAGCCGGGGAAGCTTCGGTTCAGGTCGCGCCGGTCAGGCAGGTAGCGGCTGGTGTTGATGAAACCGTACAGGTTGACGATGGGCACCGCAATCAGCGTGCCGCGGAGCCTGTCAAGCTGCGGCACGCGCAGCAGCCGGCGGATGATTTCCACCCCGTTGAGTTCGTCGCCGTGGATGGCTGCACTGACGAACATCACCGGCCCGGCCCGCTTGCCGCAAATGACCTGGATCGGCATGGTGGTCGGGGTGTAGGTGTAAAAGCGCCCGACCTCCAGCTCCAGCCGGCGGCGTTCGCCCGGCTTGACCTCGACATTGCCGATGGTGATGGGGCGGTTGGGTTCTCTCTTTGGCGTGGACATCGGGCGTCTTGGTCAGGGGGAATCTCGGTCGCGATTGTAAGCGCTTGCGCCGTCATGCACGCCTGCAGACCGTTTCGACCGTGCCGGGGTCGTGCGGATTGACGGCGTACCCGCCAGGCATTACGGTAGCCGCTGATCGACAGGCAGTCCGCGCACAGACGGGCAAGGCTCGGGGCAGGCACTACGAATGATCGGAAACCTGGGTTTGCTGCTGGGGCTTGCTGCCCTGATCCTGATGGCGCTGCGCGGCGTCAATATCCTGATTGCGGCCCTGGTCGCCAGTCTGATCGTGGGCTTGAGCAACGGGCTGGCCGTCGACGGCATTCTGCTGCAGCATTTCGCCTTCGGCCCGCTCGGCGCATTCACCTTTGCCGGTCAGTTCTTCGTGCTGTTTTTGACCGGCGCCATCTTCGGCAAGATGATGTCCGCCAGCGGCGCCACCACGGCGATCGCGCAGGCGGTGATCGACCGGCTTGGGGCCGAGCGCACCCTGCTGGTCACGATCCTGGTCTGCGGCGCGTTGACCTATGGCGGTGTGGTGCTGTTCGTGGTGATCTTCACCATGTATCCGCTGGGTATCGCCCTGATGCGCCAGTCCGACCTTCCCAAGCGCCTGTTCTGCGGGGCGGCGGCGCTGGGCGCCGGCACTTTCACCATGACGGCATTGCCGGGCACCCCTTCGATCCAGAACGTCATTGCCGCCTCCGCCCTCGGCACCGATCTGTTCGCCGGCATTCTGCCGGGCCTGGTCGGGGCCGCGGTCATGGCCCTCGGCGGCTGGCTTTACCTGGAAAACCAGTGGCAGCGGGCGCGGGCCAGCGGCGAGGGCTACGAGGCCAACCCCCAGGATGCGGCGATGGAAAAAATGACCCCGGAGGTGCGTGATGCACCTGCCTGGATCCTGGCCGTGATACCCCTGGTGACCGTGCTCGGCACCATCATCGTGCCGCGCCTGCTGACGGCGACCGGCCTGGCCGATGCGGATACGCCGGTGATCGGCGGGCTGGTCGCCTTTGCCGGCGCCCAGCCGGTGATCTGGCCGAGCTTTGCCCTGCTGCTGGGCTCGACCGCCTGCCTGCTGCTGTTTCCGAACCTGCGCCGGCGCTTCATGGAAGCACTGGGGGTGGGCGCCAACGACAGCATCATGCCCTTGCTGAACACCGCCGCCGTGATCGGTTTTGGCGGGGTCGTGACGCAGACGGCGGGCTTTGGCGTTTTCGCCCAGGGGGTGATGGCGCTGGACCTCCCGCCGCTGCTGTCAGTGGCGGTGTCGGTGAGCGTGGTCTCCGGGATTGTCGGTTCTGCCTCCGGCGGCCTGCAGATCTTCCTGCAGACCTTCGCCGAAACCTACCTGGCCATGGGCGTGGCGCCGGAGGTGTTGCACCGGATCGCCGCGATTGCCTCGGGCGGGCTGGATTCCCTGCCGCACAGCGGCGCGGTGATCGCCATGCTGACCATCATGGGCCTGAAGCACGCCGAGGCCTACAGGGATATTTTCGTGGTCACCGTGCTGGTGCCCCTGGTCGCCACGCTGGCAGCCATCGGGGCCGCCCTGCTGTTCTATTGACGCGGCGCTGCCGGTAGCGCCCTGTGGATCGCCCGCCGCTCAGCGCGGGCAGCCGTTTTCGGACAGGCAGGCCTCGACGTGGTCGGCGATTTCGCGCCGGATCTGCCGGCTGTCGCCGACCCAGACCTTGCCGCCGACGAAGATCATCGGCACCGAGCCGGGCTGGACCCCGTGCAGGGCCGCCATGTTGCGCAGCAGGTCGTGGTGTTCGCGCGTGGTCATGATCTCGAAATCGCGCACCTCCAGCGCCGAGTAGCGGCTGTCGAGATTGGCCAGGAATGGCTTCTGGGCGCGGCAGTGGGGGCAGGTCTCGCTCATGAAGACGTACATGGTCAGCCCGTTGTAGGGGGCCTGTTCCGCCTGCGTCGGAGCGGCGTGCGCGGCCAGACCGACAACAAGTGCCAGCGCGATCAGCGACAGGAATCTGGAAAGCGTGCAGCCCATGGCCTGGAAAACTCCGGTGACGGTTGGGGCAATTCTGAGCAGATTCGCCGCAACGCTCCTTGATCCGGATCAAATCCGGACCGGGAGGGATTACTCGATCCAGGCGCTGACCTCGGGCAAATAGTGCGCCAGGCCTTCGAGCACGCCGGCGCTGTAGTTGCCGTTCATGCCGCGAAAGCCGCCGCGGGCGGTGTACAGATTGGCCTGCTGGCCGCGTCGGGCGGCCAGGCGCAGCGCGCGCTCGCGCACGTTTTCCTCGGCATTGGCCACCAGCACCGACTGCAGGGCGGAGGTGAGAAAGGGCAGGTCGTTGCCGCTGTCGCCCGCGCACACCGTGTTCCAGTGCTGGAAGCCCCAGGCCGCCATCAGCATTTCGATGGCGCTGTGCTTGGTGGCCAGCGCCGGCAGGATATCGATCAGGCCGATATCCTCCACCTCGTCGATGCTGCCGATCACGTTGGCTGCCAGCCCTTGCGAACGAAGCAGGTGGCGCAGCCGCCGGGCGCGCTGCTCAAGCTCGCGCGCTTCGGTGGTGTAGCTGAGCTTGAACGCCGACTGGCGGTCCTCCGGCTGAGCCGCCAGTTCCGGTTCGGTCGCCAGCAGTTTCCGGATCGCCTCGCGCCGCTCATCGTCCCAGTCCTGCCGCAGCCGTGCTTCCCACTGCGGCCATTGCGACCAGCTGCGGTCGAAAGTCGACCAGATGCGGGTACCGACATCGCCGATCACCGCGTCCGGCCATGGGAGCTGGTAACGCTCGATCGCTTCCTCGACCAGCTCGCGGTTGCGGCCCGTGACGTAGACCACGCAGAACGCCGCGCGCCGGACCAGGGCCCGCAGGCGCGGGCGCGCCTTGCTGGATTCGGCCTGGTGCCCGTTGGGGATCAGGGTGCGGTCGAGGTCCGAGCACAGCAGGTAGCGGGCGCTGGATCCCGGTTTGAGCGGCTTGTCCTTGCTGCGCTGGCTCACGCCCCGGCTCTATGGCGCCCAGTCCGGCACCACGCTGGGCGAAACGCCGAACGCCCACGGCAGGACGAGATACACGGCCAGTAACACCAGGATCGCGAAACACAGGTTCAGGTAGATGCCGGCGCGTACCATCATCGGCACGCTGAGCAGTCCGCTGCTGTAGACGATCGCGTTGGGTGGGGTGGCGACCGGCAGCATGAAGGCACAGGATGCGGCCAGCGCTGCCGGAATGATGAACAGCAGGGGGTTTTCCCCGATGCCGATGGCGGCCGCGGCCAGGATGGGCAGGAAGGCGGCGGCGGTTGCCGTGTTGCTGGTCATTTCGGTCAGCAGCAGGATCACCAGGATGGACAAGCCCAGCAGCAGCAGGGTGGGCCAGGCCTCGAAGCCGACAACGACCAGACCGACATATTCGTCCAGGCCGGTGCGAGTGAAGGCCGCGGCCAGGCTCAGGCCGCCGCCGAACAGGATCAGGATACCCCAGGGCAGTTTTTCGGTTGCTTCCCAGTCGAGCAGAAAGTGCCCCTTTTTCAGGTCGGCCGGGATCAGGAACAGGGCCAGGCCGGCGGCAATCGCAATCCCGGCGTCGCTGATGCCGGGAATCACGGTTTCCAGCAGTTGGCGAAAGATCCAGGCCAGGGCGGTCAGGCCGAACACGATGGCTACCTTGGTCTCTTCCGGGCTGATCGGCCCCAGCCGCTGCTGCTCCTCGCGGATGACGTCGGCGCCGCCGGGCAGTTCCTGCAGGTGCACGGGAAAGCTCAGCCGGGTCAGGAGCAGGTAGGCCAGCGGCAGCCCGACCAGCACCAGCGGGACGCCCAGCAGCATCCACTGGGCGAAACCGATCTCGACGCCGTAGTTGTCCAGCACGAAGGCCGCCAGCAGGGCATTCGGCGGCGTGCCGATCAGCGTGCCCATGCCGCCGATGTTGCAGGCGTAGGCAATGGCCAGCACGAGCACGATGCCGAAGTGCTTGAGTTCGCGCTTTTCCTGCTCGGTCGTTTGCGGCAGTTTCTTGCTCAAACCGACCACCGACATCGCGATCGGCAGCATCATCAGCGCCGTCGCCGTGTTGCTGACCCACATGCTCAGGAATGCCGAGGCCAGCATGAAGCCGAAGATGATGGCCCCGGGACGCGTTCCGACACGGACGATGATGCCCAGCGCAATGCGTCGATGGAGGTTCCAGCGCTGCATGGCGATGGCGATCATGAAGCCGCCCATGAACAGGAAGATCAGCGGGTTGGCGAAGGGGGTCGCGGCCTGCGCGATGCTGCCGATGCCGAGAATCGGAAACAGCGGCAGCGGCAGCAGGGCGGTGGCCGGTATGGGGATGGCTTCGCTGATCCACCAGGTGGCCATCAGCGCGCCGACCGCGGCCGTGGCCCAGGCGGCGTCCGACATGCCTTCCGGGGCCGGCAGTACCAGCATGACGACGAAGGCGAGCGGCCCGCCGATCAGGCCGATCAACTGGCGGCGTGTGTACTCCTGCGCTGAGCCAGTACCGGATTCAGACATCTCTCAGCGGGACTGGCGTGGGCATCGGCTGGGTCGGGCAGTGCTCATTCCAGCCTGCGCAAGGCCTCGCGCCGCTGCCCCTCGTACTCTTCCTCAGTGATCAGGCCATCTTCATACAGCCGCTTGAGGAATTCCAGGCGCTGCCTGATCTCGGCTTCCAGGGTCCCGGGTGCGGCGGGCGGCGCAGCGATGGCTGGAGTGCTTTCATCTGCCTCGGCGGCAGCTGGCGGAGCGACGGGTTCGGGGGCAGCCGGACCAGCGGTCGGCGCGGGGGTCGGGTCGGCGGGCAGCGGCGTGGTTGGATCGTGCCGGGTCCATAGCGGCCGATCCTCGCGCACGGTCCAGCCCGGGGTGTCGTCAGCCAGGCGCAGCAGGCTGCGGTCGATCACGAGCGGATCGCGGTCGCTCAGGGCGAGGAAGTCAAAGAAGTCCACGTCTGCCCCGGCGAATTCATGAATCCCGACAAAAGCCACATTCAGCAGGCCCTCGCCGTCGATGAAGCTGACCGCTTCGGTTTTCAGGAGCTGGCTGAGCGTGCCGCCGCGGCGGCTGAACGAGGCGAACCTGACCTGTTCGGAAGCTTCCGCGCGGCCCAGCGCTTCGGCCAGCAGTGGGGACAGGACGGCGACTTCGTCGCTGCCGAACACCGGGTTACGGCTGCTGCGTCCCAGCAGGCCGCGCTCGACGAAATCGAGGACGCCCAGTGCCCTGGCCAGCTCGTCGGCGGAGATCGTGGCCGGGTGCGCCAGCGGCAGCCGCTGACCCGCGTGTCCCGGAGCGGGCTCCAGGCGCAGCAGGGGCTCGTTGTCGGCCCAGGCCGGCAGGCCGGCCAGCGCGGTGCAGAGCAGCCATGCGGCCAGGTGCCGCGCGCTGATTCTTGCGCGGCTCTTGCTTGCCGCTGCCGGGTCGTCGTGTCCGCTCCGGTCGCAAAGAATGCGATTGCCTTTCATGCCTTTTCTCCCAGGTTGCCCAATAGAACCAACGGATCACGATGTTCGACCACGGCTCGCCGTGCTCGCCATCATGCCCGAGGCCATCGACCGCGGCAAGCCTGGTGACGGATGGCCGTTCATTACTCGGGTAGACCGTCCGGGTCACGGCTTGCCGAATGGGCCGACGCGGCGACGTTTCATGCGGTCTGCCTATAATGCGGCGCTCATGATCATCGGGAATCCAGCATGAGCCGCTTCCAGTTCATCGCACCAGCGCTTGCCCTGGCGCTGGTGTTTTCCTGCGCGCACGCCGAACGTCAGGCGATCGAGGTCTCCGAGGCGGAAGCCTGGGCACTGCATTCGCGCATTCTGACCCTGGATACGCACGTCGATATCGGCGAGGGCTTTGCCACCGCCCAGCTCGATCCCGGCGGTTTCACCCATGCCCAGGTGGACCTTCCCAAGATGCGCGCCGGAGGACTCGACGCCGCCTTCTTCATCGTCTACGTCGGCCAGGGTGCCCTCGATGCGGACGGTTTCGACCAGGCCCGGCACAGGGCCGAAGAGATGTACCGGGCGATCAAGCGCATGGTGCGGGCCTACCCTGCCCAGATCGGCCTGGCGCGCACGGCTGACGAGGTGGAGGAAATACACGCCTCCGGACGGCTGGTCGCCCTGCTGGGGATGGAGAACGGCTTCCCGCTGGGCGCCAGCGTCGACGACATCCCCATGTGGGCCGAGCGCGGGTTGCGCTATGTCGGCCTGACCCACTTCGGTCACAACCAGTTCGCCGGCAGCTCCAATCCGCGGCCGGATCTCGGCGACGCCGACGAGGACCCGGGACTGAGCGACCTGGGCCGTGAGCTGGTCCTGGCCTTGAACGATCACGGCATCCTGGTTGACGTGTCCCATGTCGGTCGTCGCAGCATGCTGGAGGCGGTGGAGTTGTCGCGGCTGCCGGTGATTGCCTCGCATTCCGGCGCCATGGGTGTGCACGAGAATCTGCGCAACCTCGACGATGAACAGTTGAAGGCGATCCGCGACAACAACGGGGTGGCGCAGATGGTGGCTTTCCGCAGCTACGTGGCTGAACTGTACCCGGCGGTCGAGGCCGGGCAGGCGCGTCTGCGCGAGCAGTACCTGCCGCGCGGATGGGGCGAGGCCAGCAGCGAAGACCGCGCCAGCTACGTGCGCGAACTGGCCGAACTGCGGCGCCGCCATCCCGATGTCACCCTGGCGCAGTTTGTCGACCACATCGATTACGCGGTAGACCTGATCGGCATCGAGCATGTCGGCATCGCCTCGGATTTCGACGGCGGTGGCGGCGTCGAGGACTGGGACGATGCGACCGAGACGGTCAACGTGACCTGGGAGCTGATGCGGCGCGGTTACAGCGAAGACGAGATCAGGGCGCTGTGGGGTGGTAACGTGTTGCGGGTGATGCGTGACAACGAGGCGGGAGGTCGACAGTGAGACTCAGGACCGTGGAAAAAAGAACACGGAAGGCCCAAGGCACAGGGCGCTGAAATGGAACGAATCGGCCAGAAAAGGGCGCGGCGGATTGCCGCGGTCATCATCTTCGCTCTGGCCATTGGACTGGTTCAGGATCGCGCGCGCCTGCTGCTGGTTGGGCAGCAAAGCCTGCAGTGGCCCACCGTCGTCGGCGAGGTGATCGATGCCGAGTCCGGCCAGATCGCCGGCAGCCAGACCGGCAGAAGCTGGATGATCCGCGTGCGCTACCGCTACCAGGTCGACGGTCGGGAGTTTGAGAGTGACCGCCTCGCCTTCAGCCGCCAGATCGGCGGCCGCACCCGCATCCAGGCCGATGACGAACTGCGGCAATACGTCCCCGGCGGCCCGGTCGTGGTCCACCATGATCCGGACCGGCCGCATCGGGCCGTGCTGTGGCCCGGTCCCGATCGCCGGGCGTATTTCGGCCTCACCGTCGGTGGCGGACTGATGCTGATTGCCCTGTTGTTCTGGGCCGTACCGACGCGCAGCCGCCGCGCATAGCCGAACAGAGCTTCCTCAGCGCCCGGACAGGCCGTGCTTGCGCAGGATGCCGCGCAGCTGGTCGTAGCTCAGGCACAGGCGCTCGGCGGCCCGGGCCTGGTGGCCCTGGCAGGTCTCCAGCGCGCGTTCGACCAGACTCTTTTCCTGCTCGTTGAGCCAGGCCCTCAAGTCCAGGGTTTCCCGGGCCGGGTCGGGCAGCGTGGAGCGATGGTTCTCCTCGCCGCCGGAAACGGGCCGCCACGGTGAGTGGAAGGGATCCAGGATGAGCTGGCGAATGGGTTCCTCGGGATCGTCGTGGCGGTAGACGGCGCGCTCGACCACGTTCTTCAGTTCGCGCACATTGCCCGGCCAGCGATACCTGAGCATCTGCTCGACCACCGGCCGGCCGAACCCGGCGAACAGCTCGTGCCCCAGTTCCCGGCTCATGCGCATGGCGAAGTGTTCGGCCAGGGGCAGGATGTCCTCGGGCCGGGCGCGCAGCGGGGGCAGGGTGATGACGTCAAAGGCCAGCCGATCAAGCAGATCGGCGCGAAAACGGCCTTGTTCGGCCAGCTCGGGCAGGTCGACGTTGGCCGCCCCGATCAGGCGCACGTCGACCGAGACGGTGCGCGAGGAGCCCAGGCGTTCGAACTGGCCGTACTCGATGATGCGAAGGATCTTTTCCTGCACGGTCAGCGGCGTGGTCGCCAGTTCGTCCAGAAACAGGCTGCCCTGGTGGGCGATCTCGAAGCGGCCCAGGCGGCGCTGGGTGGCGTCGGTGAAGGCGCCGGCTTCGTGGCCGAACAGCTCGGACTCGAGCAGGGATTCGCTGATCGCGGCGCAGTTGAGCTTGACCAGGGGCTGGTCCCAGCGCGCCGAGAGATAGTGCAGGCGTTCGGCCACCAGCTCCTTGCCGGTGCCGCGTTCGCCGACGATCAGAACCGGTCGATCCAGGCCGGCCGCGCGCGATACCTGGTCCAGCACCTCGAGGAAGGCGGGTGATTCGCCGATGACCGGCTGCTCTTCACGAATCATCTCCTTACAATAGCTCAAATGGCCAAGGTCAAGTCCATCTACAGCTGCCGCGAATGCGGCGCCAGCTTCCCCAAGTGGTCGGGCCAGTGTCCGGACTGCAACGCCTGGAATTCCCTGGAAGAAGCGCTGCCGGCGGCCGGCGCCGCCAAGGGACCCAAGGGCCGCGGCAACTGGACCGGTACCGCTTCGGCCGCGGTGGTGACGCTGTCCGAGGTTCGTTCCGAAGACGCTTCCCAGCGCCTGGCCTCAGGCCTGAGCGAGCTCGACCGCGTCCTCGGCGGCGGGCTGGTGCCGGGCTCGGTGGTCTTGCTGGGTGGTGACCCCGGTATCGGCAAGTCGACCCTGCTGCTGCAGGTGCAGGACGCCCTGGCGGCGGACAGCGGCAGCCTTTACGTGACCGGCGAGGAGTCAGCCGCCCAGGTCGCCATGCGCGCTCGCCGGCTCGGCCTGGACCCGGGGCGCCTGCAGTGCCTGACCGAAACCAGCCTGGAAGTGGTCCTGGCCACGGCCGCCGAACGCCGTCCGGCCTTCATGGTGGTCGACTCGATCCAGACCTTGTGGACCGAGGCCCTGCAGTCGGCGCCCGGAGCGGTCGCCCAGGTGCGCGAATGCGCCGGGCGCCTGGTCCAGTTTGCCAAGCAGACCGGCTGCGCCGTGGTGCTGGTCGGGCATGTCACCAAGGAGGGCGCGCTGGCCGGCCCCCGCGTGCTGGAACACATGGTCGACGCGGTGCTGTATTTCGAGTCCGATTCCGGCAGCCGTTACCGCCTGATCCGGGCGGTCAAGAACCGCTTCGGCGCGGCCAACGAGCTCGGTGTGTTTGCCATGAGCGATCGCGGCCTCAGGGCGGTCGCCAATCCATCCGCGATTTTCCTGTCCGGCTCGCAAGAGCCGGCGCCGGGCAGTTGCGTGCTGGTGACCCGGGAAGGGACGCGCCCGCTGATGGTCGAGGTGCAGGCCCTGGTTGCGCCTTCCACCCTGTCCAATCCGCGCCGGGTGGCGGTGGGCATCGACCCCAATCGTTTGGCCCTGCTGCTGGCGGTGATGAACCGCCATGCCGGCATTCAGATCGGCGACCAGGACGTTTTCATCAACGTGGCCGGCGGGATTCGTATCTCGGAGACGGCCAGCGACCTGGCGATCGCCCTGGCGCTGAAGTCCTCGCTGAAGGAAAAGCCGCTGCCCAAGGGCCTGGTGGCCTTCGGCGAGATCGGGCTGGCCGGCGAGTTGCGGCCGGTGTACAACGGCGAGGAGCGCCTGCGCGAGGCGGCAGGCCAGGGCTTCGACCAGGCCCTGGTGCCGGAGGGCAATCTCAAGGGCGTCAAGGCCCGCATCACGGCGCGCGGCTGCAAGACACTGGCCCAGGCGCTGGCCCTGATCTAGCCTGGCCGGGGCAATCCGACGAGCGCCATGGCTTAAACTATTCAGCATTGATTCAAGCTAGCCGGCGGACAATCAGGGTCAATGACTGATCCGGTCCGCCGCAAGAGGAGCCTTCCATGACCACCCGACTGCTCAACCTGTCGATGATCGCGCTGGTGCTGATGCTGAGCGCCTGTGTGACGATCAACGTCTACTTTCCCGAGGCGGCGGCAGAGCGTGCCGCCGACCGCTTCATCCAGGACGTGATCGGCGACAACGGTCGCAGCGGCGATCAGTCGCCCGCGCCGCCGGCCACCGGTTTCCGCTGGTCCGGTTTGTTCATCGCCTCGGCGCATGCCCAGACCCCCAACATCAACATCGACACGCCGCAGATCCAGGCCATCAAGCAGCGCATGGCCGAGCGTCACCGCGAGCACCTGTCGGGCTGGCTGGACGCCGGCGCCATCGGCCTGGACGCTCAAGGGCTGATCGCCATCCGCGACCGCTCAGCCGTTTCGCTGGCCGATCGCCGCAACCTGGAGCGCGTAGTGTCGGAGGAAAACGCCGACCGCCGTGCGGTCTACCGGGAAATCGCCGTGGCCAACGGCCACCCGGAATGGGAAAGCGAGATCCGCGAGACCTTCGCCCGCCAGTGGGTCGCCAATGCCCGCAGCGGCTGGTATTACCAGGGCCGGGACGGCAGCTGGAACCGGAAATGAAGCCCGCGGCAGCGGCGCCCGGGTGCGTCGCTGCCGCCATCACCCAAACACCAGGCATCCCGAATGGGCAGACGACAACGCCGCCGGCTTCCGGCGGAGCCGATCACTATTGACATCAGTGATCTGAGCCACGACGGACGCGGTGTCGGCCGGCACGAGGAGAAGGCGGTGTTCGTCCACGGCGCCCTGCCGGGCGAGCGGGTGTCGGCGCGCCTGGTTGCGCGCAACCGGCGCCACGATGAAGCCATCGTGTTGAGCGTGCTCGAGCCATCGCCGGACCGCATCGAGCCCGGCTGTCCGTGGTTCGAGCAGTGCGGCGGTTGTGCCCTGCAGCACCTGAGCCACGGCGCGCAGCTGCGCTTCAAGCACAAACGCCTGGTGGATAACCTCAAACGGCTCGGCGGGGTCGAGCCGGAGCAGTGGCTGGAGCCCCTGAGCGCAGAGCCGTGGCACTACCGCCGCCGGGCGCGCCTGAGCGCCCGCCTGGTCCAGGCCAAGGGCAGGGTGCTGGTGGGCTTCCGCGAAAAGCAGGGCCGCTTCGTTGCCGACGTCGGCCATTGCCGGGTGCTGCATCCGGCCTTCAGCGAGCGCCTGGAAAGCCTTTCCGACCTGCTCGGCGAGCTGAGCGTGGCCGACGCGGTTCCGCAGATCGAGATCGCCAGCGGCGATGAGGCCAGCGCGATCGTGATCCGTCACCTTCGGCCTCTGGATGCGGATGATGTGATGCGGCTGAAGCAGTGGTCGGAGCGCGAGGGCATCTCGGTCTACCTGCAGCCCAAGGGGCCGGAGACCGTGCATCGGTTGTGGCCGGAGCAACATGCGCTCTCCTACCGCCTTCCGGCATTCGACCTGGAGCTGGAGTTCCATCCCCAGCACTTCGTCCAGGTCAACGCTGCGTTGAATCGACGCCTGGTCGATCGCGCGCTGGAGTTGCTGGCTCCGCAGCCGGACGAGCGGGTGCTGGACCTGTTCTGCGGACTCGGCAACTTCACCCTGCCGCTGGCGCGCCGCGCCGGGCAGGTCACCGGGGTCGAGGGCGCGAGTGAGCTGATCGCCGCGGCGCGGGCCAACGCGCGCGCCAACGGCGTTGAGAATGTCGCATTTGAAGTTGCGGATCTGTCTGAGGATGTGTCCGCAACCGACTGGTTTAGAAACAAGTTTGACGCCGTTTTGATCGATCCGCCGCGCTCGGGCGCGCTCGAAATCCTGCCCGTGATCGCGGCCAGCGGCGCCCGTAGAGTGGTGTACGTCTCGTGCAATCCGGCCACCCTGGCGCGCGACGCCGGCGAACTGGTTCGCGCCCACGGTTTCCGCCTGCTCAGCGCCGGGATTGCCGACATGTTCCCGCACACCGCGCACGTCGAGTCCATCGCGCTGTTCGAGCGAGGTGCGTCATGAGCGCCACGACCGGGCCGCTGATCGTCGGCTTCGACGGGCTGGAACTGAGCGCGGAGTGGCGCGAGCGCCTGTGCCATCCGGCCGTTGGCGGCGTCATCCTGTTCAGCCGCAACTTTGCCTCGGTCGAGCAGGTGAGGGCGCTGATCGAGGAAATCCGCGGGCTGAAATCTCCGCGCCTGTTGATCACGGTCGACCAGGAGGGCGGTCGCGTCCAGCGGTTCCGCGGGCCGGAACTGACCCCGCTGCCGGCACTCGGCCTGATCGGACGCTGGTTCGAGCGTCAGCCGGACCGCGCGCGTGACCTGGCCTACCGCCACGGCCGCGTCATGGCCGCGGAAATGCTGGCCCTGGGCGTGGACCTGAGCTGGGCGCCGGTGCTGGACCTGGACCGCGGGAGTCGCGTGATCGGGGATCGCGCCCTGGCCGCCGATCCGGCAACGGTGAGCGACCTGGCCTCGTTCTACCTGGCCGGGATGAAGGACGCCGGCATGGCCGCCTGCGGCAAGCACTTCCCCGGCCATGGATCGGTCGAGGCCGATTCCCACACCGAGGTGGTGACCGACGGCCGGCCGCGTGAGGCGCTCGCTGAGGACCTGCGCCCGTTCGCCGAACTGTCCGGGCGCCTGGCCGCGGTGATGATGGCGCATGTCTGCTACCCGGAAGTCGACGAGCGGCCGGCCGGATTCTCCTCGCGCTGGATCGGCGAGGAACTGCGCCAGGCCCTGGGTTTTGCCGGCCTGGTGGTCTCCGACGACCTCGACATGGTCGGCGCGGCGCCGGCCGGCACGCTGCCGCAGCGCCTGCGCACCGCCTTCGATGCGGGCTGTGAGCTGGCGCTGGTGTGCAACCCGCAGTCGGTCATCCGCGTGCTCGAGGATGCCGAAGGGCTGCCCCCGGTGTCGGCCGATGCGCTGGCCGCGCTGCACGGCCGGCCCATGCTGTCGATGGCCGAACAGCTGCTGGTCCCGGAATTCCGGGCCTGGCGTGACTCCATGAAGCTCCTGAGCCGGGAAGAACAATGACTGAGTATCTGGACAATATCGGTGGCGTGGTCGGTATCCCCGGGTGGGTGCTGCAGGCGTTCGTGATCATTCTGGCCGCCCTGCTGCTGGAACTCGTTTATCGCACTTTCATCAAGCGCCTGGAGGGCTTTGCCGACAAGACCCGGCACCACTGGGACAACGCCGTCGTCTATGCCGGCAAGCGTCCCATCTCGCTGCTGATCTGGTGGCAGGGCGTGGTCATGGCGGCGCGCGTGATGACGCCGCATACCGACTTCGTCTACTTCTCGCCGGAGTTTCTGGGAGCCACCCAGCAGCTCGGCCTGGTGGTCGCCTCGACCTGGTTCTTCTTCCGCCTGGCCACCGGGTTCGAACGCGCCTACGTGGCCGAGCGGCGCAAGCGCAACGAGTCCTTCGACATCACGACGGTGAGCGTGCTCGGTCGCATCGTGCGCATTGCCGTGATGCTGACCGGGGTGCTGACCATCCTGAGCATCCTGGAAATCCCGATTTCCGGATTTCTCGCCGCCGGCGGGGTCGGCGGCATTGCCGTCGGCCTGGCGGCGCGCGACCTGCTGGCCAATTTCTTCGGTGGCTTCATGGTGTTCATGGACCGCCCGTTTTCGGTCGGTGACTGGGTGCGTTCGCCGGACAAGGAAATCGAGGGCGTGGTCGAGAAGATCGGCTGGCGCATGACCACCATCCGCAAGTTCGACAAGCGGCCCATGTACGTGCCCAACGCCACCTTCACCACCATCACGGTGGAAAACCCCTCGCGCATGACGCATCGGCGCATCTTCGAGCACATTGGCCTGCGCTACGACGACCAGGCCGTGGTCAAGAAGGTGGTCGACGACATTCGGGCCATGATCATGGCCCACGAGGACCTGGATACCAGCCAGACCACCATGGTCCACTTCGACAACTACGGGCCGCATTCGCTCGACATCATGGTCTTCTGCTTCACCCACACGACCGTCTGGACGACCTACCACGCCGTGCGCGAGGACGTGCTGCTGAGGATTGGCGATATCATTGCCCGCCACGGTGCCGAGATCGCGTTCCCGACCCGGACCCTGAAACTGGAGCAGGCGGAAATGATGGCCAAAGAGCAGGCGCGCGAGGCGAGTCCCGATGGAGCGGTCTGAGCGCTGGCCGGGGCGTTGGCCGCAGGGCGCCGAGCGGCTGATCGATTCGGAAACCGTCGCCCGGGCCCTGGACGCGCAGGCCGAACGCCTGGAGGAGCGGCTGCGCGAACACGAGCGGGTGACCCTGATGGTGCTGATGAACGGCGGTCTGTACCCGGCGGTCGAGCTGGCCCGGCGGCTGCATCGTCCCATCCTCATGGACCATGTGCATGCCACGCGCTATCGCGGACGCACCAGCGGCGGCTCCCTGCACTGGGGGCGCTGGCCGAGCGTGGTGGACGGCACGATTCTGCTGGTCGATGATATTTTCGACGAAGGTCACACGCTGCAGGCGGTACGGGAAAAGCTGCTGGAGGATGGCGCGGTGTCGGTGGTCACCGCGGTGCTGAGCGTCAAGCAGCACGACCGCGGACTGGCGCGCGACTGGGTAGACGATGCGGCGCTGGCCGTGCCCGACCGTTACGTGTTCGGCTGTGGCATGGATTGGCACGGCTACTGGCGGCAGCTTGACGAGATCTGGGCGCTGCCGGCCGAGTCCGCGACTGGCCAGTCATGATCGAGCTCGGCGTCATCGGCGGAACCGGCGCGCTCGACCTGTTCGAGCCCTTGCGGCCGGCGGCCGGCGAGCTGCAGACGCCCTGGGGAGCGGCGTCGATGGCGCCCGTCCCCGTGAGCCTGGGGCAAAGCCAGGCCTGGTTTCTGGCCCGCCATGGCCAACCGCACCGCATCCCGCCGCACCGGGTCAACTACCGGGCCAATATCGGTCTGCTCCAGAGCCTGGGCGTGCGGCAGGTCATCGCGATCAACGCGGTCGGCGCAATCGCCCCGAACCTGGCGGCCGGCGACCTGGTGGTGCCGGACCAGTTGATCGATCACACCTGGGGACGCGCGCACAGCTTCAGCGACGACGCCGATAGCCCCTTGCAGCACATCGAGTTTGCCCACCCCTTCGCCGGGCCCACACGGGAAGCGCTGCTGGCGGCGGCCAGGGCCTCCGGCGTGGCGCTGCACGAGGGTGGGTGCTACGGGGTTGCCCAGGGTCCGCGGCTGGAAACGGCAGCCGAGATCGCCCGCATGGCGGCTGACGGTTGTACGATGGTCGGCATGACGGCCATGCCGGAAGCCGCGCTGGCGCGCGAGGCCGGGCTGGATTATGCCAGTCTCTGCGTTGTCGCCAACCCGGCCGCCGGCCTGGATGCCGAGCCGATCAGCGTGGCGGAAATTCACCGGGTGCTGGAGCAGGCCATGACCAGGGTGGTGGCCCTGCTGCGCGCTCTTGTGATGGCGCCGGCCAGCAAACATTGATGAGGGACTCGACCATGCGCCGGCAGGCAGGCAAGCGCCGGCGCCCATCGAACGGAACGAAGCATGGCCAAGGATGAACTGACGGTATCAGTGGTGGGCGTGGGCGCCAAGGACTGCATGGTCATGCGTTCCCTGCTCAATCTCGCCAACGGCCGCGGGAGCGGGCCGGCCTGGAGCCTGCTCGAGGACGGCAGGGGCGACGTGATCGTGATCGATGTCGATTCTGAAACCGGCCAGGCGGAATGGCCAGACATGCGTGCTGCGACCAACGTCATCGCCTTGAGTGCCGACAAGCACTTCGACGCACCCGCGCACCTGGCCAAGCCGCTGCGCGCGCGCGAATTCTTCGCCGTGCTGGAGAGAGTGGCCGGGGTGTCTCAGCCGCAAGTGCGGGCTGAAGTGGCCAAGCCGGCACCCGTGCCGCCGGCCGCGGCCGCGGAGCCGCGCAAACAGCCGGCCACGATCGAGCGCGGACGCACCCTGGCCGACCACCTGCGCCTGCAGACCTGGTCCGGCCCCGTCCTGCTCAGCCACGAGGGCTGGCCGATGTTGCCGATCGATCCGGGCTCGGGCGCCTGGTTCTTCGATGGATCGATCAGCGATCTCAAGCCGGAGCAATTTGCCCGTCCCATTCCGGGCAGCGCCGGGGTTGCGCTGAGCAGCGCGGAACTGGTGGAACGGGTCCGCGGCCACCGCCAGCGTCCGCTCAGTGAACTCAAGTGGTTTGCCGGCCTCGCCCAGTCGGCGGGCAAGCTGCATCCGGACCTGAAAGGTGACGTGCAGTTCATGCTGGTCCACGCGCCTGCCGAGGCGATGGAGAATCGGACGCTGCACCAGCTGGCGCAGATCGTCCTGCGCGGACCGATCACGCTGGCTCAGTTGATCGCCGAGTCGGGAGAGCCCGAAGCGACGGTTCATGCCTTCCTGAACGCCTGCTACGCCAGCGGCAAACTCCTGATCAACTCCGACTGGCGCGCCGCCGCTTTCTAAGCGCGCGAACTGCGTATTCAAAGCAAGCCGGATCCTGGCGTGGCGTGATGCGGGAGCCGCTTTCGGTGAACCAGGGAAGAAAAAGGGGTACCCGGGGCTGCCACGGGCGCCAAAAACCGGTCAATAGCGCAAGCGTGCCGCGCTGATGCCTTCGAGTCCGTCCACGGCCGCCAGCAACTCCGCCGACGGCACGACCTGCCAGTTTTCTCCCAGCCGGATCAGCGCCTGTGCGCGCTCATTGCGATAGCGCAGGATGACCGGTGTGCGCCCGCTGCGGTAGGGCTGCAGGGCGGCGGCCAGGTCCTGCTCCAGCCGGCCCGGCAGCGGGCCCTCGATGTCGATTTCCAGGCCGCGGGCAAACTGTGACCGGGCCTCGTCGACGCTGAGAATCTCTTCGGCGACCATGCGGAAGCCGCCGCGGAAGCTGTCCACCTCGACCCGGCCGCGCACCACCAGGATGGTGTCGTTGGCCAGGCGGTCGGCCGACTGCGCGAACAGGCGGTCGAACACGGCCACTTCCAGTCGGGCGGTGCCGTCGTCGATGGCAACGAAAGCTCCCTTGCCGGGACGTTTGCGCACCGCCATGACCATCCCCGCAAGGGTCATCTCCTGACCGCGCTGCCGGCCATGGCCGCCATTGGCGCCGTTATCGCCGAGCCCCGCCGTGGCCAGGCCGGCCAGCGGTATGGTGGTGAAGGCGGCCAGCTCCTCGCGCAGGTCGTCGAGCGGATGGCCGGAAAGGTACAGGCCCAGGGTTTCGCGCTCCGCCCTGAGACGCTGGTGGTTGGTCCAGGGCCGAACGGACAGGGCCGAGGCCGGGTCGGTGCGGGGCTTGCCTGCGGCCGGACCCGCAGGCTCGCCGAACAGGCTGACCTGTCCGGCCTCGCGGTCGGCCTGGAAGCGCTCGGCCTCGGACAGTATGTCCGGCAGGGCCTGCATGAGCGCTGCCCGGTTGGGGTCGATGGAGTCGCCGGCGCCGGCCTTGACCAGGCTTTCCAGGGTCCGCTTGTTCAGTCGGCCCAGGTCGATTTCCCGGCACAGGTCGGCCAGCGAGTCGAAGCGGCCAAGGCGCTCGCGGATGGCCATGAGATTGTCGATGGCGCCCTTGCCCACGCCCTTGATCGCGCCCAGGCCGTAGCGGATGGCGCCGTTTTCGACCATGAAACGGTAGCCTGACTGGTTGAGATCCGGGGGCAGCAGCTCCAGGCCCATGGCGCGGCAGTCTTCGATCAGGTTGGCGATCTTGTCGGTCTTGTCCAGGTCGGCCGAAAGCACGGCGGCCATGAATTCGGCCGGGTAGTGGGCCTTGAGCCAGGCGGTGTGATACGCCACCAGCGCATAGGCCACCGAGTGCGACTTGTTGAATCCGTAGCGGGCGAAGGTCTCCATCAGGTTGAAGATGGCGTTGGCCTGTTCCTCGTCGATGTCGTTGCCGGCCGCGCCGGCCACGAAGATGGCGCGCTGCCGCTCCATTTCCTCGGGCTTCTTCTTGCCCATGGCGCGCCTGAGCAGATCGGCGCCGCCGAGGCTGTAGCCGGCCAGTTCCTGGGCGATCTGCATGACCTGTTCCTGGTACAGGATGACGCCGTAGGTGGGCTTGAGGATGGGCTCGCACATCGGGTGCGGGTACTTGACCGGCGTCTTGCCGTGCTTGCGGTTGATGTATTCATCGACCATGCCGGCATCCAGCGGTCCGGGTCGATACAGCGCCACGGCGGCCACGATGTCGTCGAAGCTGTCGGGCTTGAGCTTGCGCAGGAGTTCCTTCATGCCCGGGGATTCGAGCTGGAAGACTGCCGTGGTGTGAGCGGCCTGCAGCAGCTTGAAGGCCTCGGCGTCGTCCAGCGGCAGATCGTCGAAGTCCAGTGCTTCCTGACCCGCCTGCGCGCGCTGCTCGTTGACCGCCTTCAGGGCCCAGTCGATGATGGTGAGGTTGCGCAGGCCCAGGAAGTCGAACTTGACCAGGCCCACGGCCTCGACGTCGTTCTTGTCGAACTGGGTCAGGACCGAGTGGCCGTCCGGCTCGGTGTACAGCGGCGTGAAGTCGGTCAGCGGGCTGGGCGCGATGACCAGGCCGCCGGCGTGCTTGCCGGCGTTGCGGGCCAGGCCCTCCAGCGAGCGGGCCAGGTCGAGAACCGAGCGGGTATCGTCTTCCTGATCGTAGCGCTGCTTGAGCTCCGGCTCCTCCTCCAGCGCCTTGTCCAGCGTCATCTCCAGCTTGTTGGGGATCAGCTTGGCAATGGAGTCGACGAACCCGTAGTTGTAGCCCAGCACGCGACCGCAATCGCGCACCACGGCCTTGGCCGCCATGCTGCCGTAGGTGATGATCTGGGCCACGCGCTCGCGGCCGTAGGTTCGGGCCACGTAGTCGATGACCCGGTCGCGGCCCTCGACGCAGAAGTCGATGTCGAAGTCGGGCATGGAGACCCGCTCCGGATTCAGAAAGCGCTCGAAGAGTAGGTCGTAACATATTGGATCAACGTCAGTTATTCGCAGGCTCCAGGCGACGACCGAGCCGGCCCCCGAGCCGCGTCCCGGGCCGACCGGCACGCCGTTGTCGCGCGCCCAGGCGATGAAGTCGGCGACGATCAGGAAGTAGCCGGAAAAGCCCATCGAGGTGATGACATCGAGCTCGCGCTGGAGGCGGTCGGCGTAGTCCTGCTCGCTGGTGTCCGGGGCCAGCCCGTGGCGCCGGAGCCGGCGCTGCAGGCCTTCGGCGGCCTTGAGCCGGACGAACTCCGCCTCGGTCTGGCCCTCCGGCACCGGAAAGGCCGGCAGCACGTACTCGTCCAGGCGCAGTTCCAGGTTGCAGCGCTCGGCCAGGTGAACCGAGTTTTCCAGCGCAACCGGCAGATCGGCAAACAGCTCCGTCATCTCGGCGGCGCTCTTGAGATACTGCTGGTCGACGAATTCCCGCGAACGGCGCTTGTCGTCGAGCAGGCGTCCCTGGTGGATGCAGACCCGCGCCTCGTGCGCGGCGAAATCGTCCCTGGCCAGGAAACGGACATCGTTGCTGGCGACCACGGGCGTGCCGGTGCGCGCGGCCAGCGCCAGCAGCCCGTGTTCCAGTTCACTTTCACCCGGACGGGCCAGGCGCTCCAGGGCCAGGTACAGGCGGTCCGGGAACAGGCGCTGCCAGTCGCCCAGGCGCTGTCGGGCCAGGTTGGGGCGCGCGTCGCCCAGGGCCGTGCCCACGTTCGAGCCGCGCCCGATCAGCGCGATCAGGCCGTCGCTCTGGCCCTGCAGCCAGTTCGGCTGCAGGCGGGGCTGGCCGCCGCGATGGCGGCCCTCGAGGAAGGAGCGCGACAGCAGGCGGCACAGGTTCAGGTAGCCGGTGCGATCCTGGACCAGCAGGGTCGCGACGCCGAATTGATCCAGGTGTTCTGCGTCCTGAATGCGCACGTCCGCACCGACGATCGGCTTGATGCCCCGGGCGATTGCCGCCTTGTAGAACTTGACCAGGGCGAACAGGTTGTGCCAATCGGTGACGGCGACCGCCGGCATGCGCAGCTCGACCGCGCGGCGGACCAGGTCGCTGATGCGTACCGTGCCGTCTTCGAGCGAGTACTCGGTATGCAGTCGCAGGTGGACGAAGTCAGTCCGGGCGGTGGGCGCCTCCGGCATGGTCTCTCAGCGGCCCGCGGGCATCAGTGGCCCACCATGTTGCGCAGGATGCCCTGGGCTTTCTCGACGCGGCCGTGCAAGGCCTCGTAATCTTCGGGCGCCAGCGGCAGGCACTGGTACCAGCGCTGCTGCAGCTGCTCGAGTTCACTGGCCAGGTCGGGCTGGCGCTCGCGCTCGCTCATGCGCCGTGCCAGGCGCTGCACCTGGTAGTCCATGCGCAGCGACTGATCGGCCGCCGGCGTTTCCAGTCCGGACAGGAATTCGAACTCGACCGCGATCTGGCGACCGGCCTTGCGGTTGGACTCGACTTGCGCATGGAGGGTTTCAGGCTCGAAATCCGGCGCCGCCAGGCGCTGGGCCAGGTCGAACAGCGCGTCGCCGACGGGATGCTGGGCGGGTCGGTCCGGAAGCTCCTGCGCGAGGTCCTCACGCCGGCCCTGGCTGCGCAGGGTCCAGAGCCGCTGGACCAGCTGCGCCAGCGCAAGGATGTGGTCGTCCGCGCGCCGGCGCAGTTTCGCCTGCTGCTCGGACACGCGCTGTTCGAAGCGCTGCTCGGCGCGTTCAAAGCGCCGGTTCAGCGACTCCGGACGGCCTTCGTGGCGCAGCCATTCGTCGATCAGGCCGAGCAGGCGGCCGTGGGCGCTCTCCAGTTCCTCGCCCGGAAGATCGGCCAGGGCTTCGGCCTTGGCGCACAGGGCCTTGAGTTCCGCCTGTGTTTCCTGGTCGGCCTGGCGACGCTGGTCGTGCTCGCCCTTGAGCTGCTCGAACAGGGGGTCCATGGGCTCGCGAAACTGGCGCCACAGCTCCTGCTCGACCTTGCGCCGGCCGGAGCCGGCCTTTTGCCACTGGCTTTGCAACGCCTTGGCCTTGTCCACCGCGGTCTTGAGATCCTTTTCGTGGCTCAGGGCGCGCGCTTCGGCCACCAGCCGGCGCTTGACCGACTCGACGGCTTCGAAGCGCTGGTCGAGGGCAGCAGAGATACCGTTCATCAATTCGCGCAGACCGGCTGCCGAGGACCCACGGGCCTTGGGGGGCAGGTCGTCCATCCTGCGGATGGCCTGGCGCGCCTTGCGCATGAAACCCAGCAGGGTGGCGGTTTCCGCGTTGTCGTCGGCCATGGCTTGGTGCCCGGCCTCGATGAAGGCCTGCAGGGTTTCGAGATTGTCGCGCAGCAGCTTCTCGCGCTTTTCGAAATAAGGCTTGCTTGCCGTGTAGGCCTGCTTGCAGGCCGCCTGGAACTGGCGCCACTGGCCCGGCGGCGCGGCGAACCGGCGCTTGTCTCCGGGCAGCACTTCCAGGGCCTCCAGGCGTTTCCATTCATTGCGGGCCTGCTTCAGTGCGGCCATGACGGCGTCCGGGTGCTGGCCGCTGTCGCTGAGTTGCTGGACACCGGCGATGAGTTCGTCGCGAATCTTGTTGTTCGACCAGTGCTGCCAGTTGCGCATTTCCTTCAGCCGGCCCTCCATGCGCTGCAGCCGGCCGCCGTCCACGCCCGAGCGCTGTCTTGGCGGTAGCCGATCATGCTCGCTGCGCAGCGCGCGCAGCTGGTCATTGGCCAGGGCCAGGTTGCCCGCTTCCAGGCTGGCGGCGACCTCGTCGAGGCGCGCGGAGAACTGCGCTCCCGGCCGGCTGGGGCCATCGGCCCGGGCTTCGTTGCCGCCCTGGTCTCCGGACCCGGCCNTCTCCCTGGACTGCATCTGGCTGGCCATCTGCACCTGTGCCTGCAGTTCGCGCAGCAGGGGCAGCATGTCGGCCTTCAGGGCCTCTTCGGCCGGTCCGTGGGCCGGGATCTGGTTCCAGGTGCGGTCCCAGTGCGCCAGCAGCTCGCGGGCGTCAAGTTTTGTGCCCTTGCGGATGCTGCTGCGGATGAAGTCGGCGCTGCCGGCCAGTTTCGGGTCCGGCCCGCCCGGTTCCGGGGCGGTCTCGGCCTCGGGCTGCTGAGCCTCCTCGGCGGCTTGCTGCGGCAGGGCCTGCTGGCGCTGCAGCGCGGCTTCGATGATCCTGACCGCGCCCTGGAAGCGTCGGGCGAGGGGCTCGGGGTGATCGCCGATGGCGTCCCAGCGCGCGCGCAGTTCACCCAGTTCCTGGCCGAGGTCGCCGCGTCCGTGGCCGCGCGCCAGGGCCTCGGCGACCTCGACCAGGCGTTCCGACGCGGCCTGTCCGGGTACGGCGGTGCCGGCGGCAATGCGCAGCGACTCCAGTCGCTCCGCGGCAGCCTGGGCCCGCTTCTTGTTGCTGCGCCGGGCCTGTTGCACGACGCGCTCCAGGGTCGAAACCTGGTCGATGCGGGCGAGCAGGTCTGCGGCCAGCTGGTCGTCGCTTTCCCCGATGTAGCAGTCGCCCAGAAAGCCCTGGGCCGAGATTCGCGCCAGCGCCGCGCGACGCAGCCCCGCGGCCGGCGAGCTGCTCGCAACACGGCGCAGCAGCTCGTTGTCGCCGCTCAGCTTCAGCCATTCGATGCGCGCGCTCTCGAGTTCGGGCTTGTCCGTGCGACCGATCTCGCGGCTCAGGAACTGGTCGGCGGCGCGAACGATGTCCGCGTCGCTCTCGCGCAGCCGGGCATCCAGCCAGAACGGCTCGGAGTTCAGACGCTGCAGGGCAGCCAGGCGGACTCTGGCGGCATCGTCGTGCTGCGCCAGCTGCGGCAGCTCCTTCTTCAATTCCGGGTCCTGGTCGTGGCGAACGGCCTCCGCGCGGACGTCCGGGTCGCGGTTTTTCCAGGGCTTCTTGAACAGTTTCGAGCGCAGGTTCATGCGGTGGGCAGAGGTCGGGTGAAGCAATGCGCAATAGGGTACAGCGATGACGGTTCCGGGGCCAGTCGGGCGTTCGCTTTCGGCGGCCCGGTGCGCACCTTTCAGGCGGTCAGCTGTTGCACCATGCGAAAACCGGCGATCCAGGTTCCGGCGGCCGAGCCCAGGTTGGACAGGAAGAACACCACGAAGACGTGGGAGACCCGGTTGCGATACCAGCCCGAGATGCGCATGACGTCGTCGCGAAGCGACTCGAAGTCGATCACCCGCGGCTTGCGCAACCAGGTTTCGACCGCGCCGGTCACCATGCCCGCGCCGATGGTCGGGTTCAGGGAGGTCAGGGGCGCGGCGACAATGGCAGTGAGGACGGTCAGCGGGTGGGCGCGGGCGAGCAGGGCGCCGAGCGCGGACAGCGAGCCGTTGATCACGACCCAGGTCAGCACCAGCGCCCAGCCCAGCTCCGGCGACCGGCTGAAGCCGATCGCGAAGCCGCTGAGCACGGCGATGAGGATCGCCCACGGAATCGCCTTGAGGAACTTCGAGGGCGGCGGCATGGCGTCGAGTTCGCGCAGGCGGCGCTCCGGATCGTCCGGACCGGCCAGGGCGGTGGCCGTGCCGGCCAGGTGACCGGCGCCGATCACGGCCAATACTTTTCGTCCCGCGTGTCCTTCATTCTCCTGGCGCAGCCGCGCGGCCATGTAGCGGTCGCGTTCCGCAATCAGGCTTTCGTAGAGTTCCGGACTGGCCTCGGAGAACTCGCTGAAGGTCTCGGTCAGCAGATCGCCTTCCTTGAGGCGCTCGACGTCCTCTTCGCTGATCTGCTCGCGCGAAAACAGCGACAGGACCAGGCCGTTGATCATGACCCAGCGCTTCCACAGCGACAGGCGGCGGCTGGCCCGGCGCAGGGTCACGCCGAGTTCGCGGTCGATCAGCTGGATGGGCAGCCCGGCGCGCTGGGCGCCGTCGATCGCCGCCTTCATTTCCGCGCCCGGCTCGATGCCGAACTGATCGGCGATGCGGCGCTGGTAGGCGGCCAGGGCCAGCGAGGCCATCATCATCCCGGCCTTGCCCTGGCGCAGCAGGGCAAACAGGTCCAGATCGCGCCAGGCGTCGCGCTGGGTCATGGCCTGGTAGCGCGAGGGGCAAAGTTCGATGGCGACGGCATCGTAGTGACCGCTTTCCAGCAGCCGCTGCACGGCCTCGGCGCTGGTCCTGGAGACATGGGCAGTGCCCAGCAGGGCGTAGTCCACGCCGTCGCGCTCAACGTGTTGAACCGGCTCGTTGCCGAAGAGTTCAAGGTGCTCGGGGGACATGCTCTGAGGATCGTCTGAAGCAGCGTGCCAGTTTAGTCGTTTCGCGCCGACGCAGGGTTAGCGCTGCGGATCGGTAAGGGGGCGCGAAACAGCGCGCGTGACGGATTCTCAACGGTGTTTCCGCGTGTTGGCTCGATCATCCGTTGTTGGCGTCACAATGTCGTCTCTTCCATCGGGACTTTCCAGCCATGGCCAGAATTGCACCCAAGCCCCTGAATGACTATCCCTGGTATGTCCGCTGGTTCCTCAGGCGCCAGCGCCGCGTTTACGGCGAGGTGCTGGCGCCGTCCTGGCTGTGGGGACGCCTGCCCGGGGCCTTTCTCGGCATGCTGGGCCTGCTGGCGGTGTTTCAGCGCAGCAGCTACCCGGTGGATGCGCGCCTCAGGTCCCTGGTCTCGGTCCGCATCGCGCAGCTCAACGGCTGTCATTTCTGCGTCGACCTGAATGCCTACAACTACCTGAAAAACGCCGGCGACGAGGACAAGGCGCGGGCGGTCGGCGCGTGGCGGGATCATCCCGGTTTTTCTGCCGCAGAGCGGGCGGCGCTCGCCTGGGCGGAGCAGGTCACCCAGGACTGCGCCGGGATCGACGAGCAGGCCCTGGCAGACATGCGCGAGCATTACTCCGACGACGAGGTGACGGCGCTGACCGCGTGGATCGGCTTTCAGAACATGAGCGCCAAGTTCAATGCCGCGCTCGGCGCCGAGGAACACGGATTTTGCGCAGTGCCCGACGTTCGGCGCCGGGATGAGTCCTAATCTGCCGCCTGGACCACTAGCGCCTTGCTGGGCCAAATAGGCTTCGGCGTCCGCTTACATGCGGCGCGCCGATCTTTCGAGTTCACTCAGCCTTGTTCCGGATGAGTCACCGCGGCCAGCACGCGCACTCTTCGCTGCATCACGACCAGATCACCGATCCGGACCTTGTACAGGTTTTCCGGGTTGACGGCTTGATAGGCTTCGCGTTGGCCCTCCTGGTCGCGAAGAACGACCGTTGCCGCGTCGATGTCGATTGCGACGATCATCGCCGATTGAATCTCCTCAATATGCGCGACCAAACCCGGCAATTCGCCCTCAGCTGCCCGCGCAACGGCCTCGATCGAAGCGGAGGTTGGCTCCAGTCCTTCGCCGCGGACAATGTGGATATCGACCTGCTCGATCGACTCGATCTGCACCAGATCGCCGACGCGCACCTGTTCCAGATTGCGTACTTGGGGGTCGACCTCGAATTCCCCGATGAGGCCGTCGGAGTCACGCAATACGACGATTCGATTTTGATGGTCAATTGCGTCGACCTCAGCCTCGATGGAGATCGTTGCGGTGGCGCTCAGCACCTTGGTGACCTGAAGGTCCTTTGCCTCGTCGTGGTCATGCGCCAGGGCGCCGACGCATACCATCAGTAGCGTGACTAC
>SL_3KL_010_SEDDRAFT_10000537_pt1 | contig 31275 bp, 18 predicted proteins | sample SodLakKL_010_SED_2_FD_10381 | JGI IMG/M metagenome (IMG submission 10381)
CGCCGAGGGGTTGCCCGAATATCGGGATCTCCCCCTCGAGGCATCTGATCGGCTCGGGCGGCTGATGGAGAGCGTGGCCCGAATGCTCCTGCAGGAGAAGCCGGAACTGGGAACCGATATCCTCCGGAACAAGCGGGAGAACAGCACCTGGTTAATCCATCACAAACGGACACGCGGCGACCTGCCCATGCCGGCGTGGAAGATCCTCGACGACTTCCAGCAACTGAATCGGCGCCTGAGTGGGGTGGCCTACGTGTACTGCCGAGAGGAGCCGGGGGCGGATGATCTGTGAGGAGGAGAACTGCCGAAGCAGGAGAGCTACCGAGAGCGGGAGTGAGGAGCCGATAGGGTGGGGTCGGCTCCCGGGCCCTTCCTGTCAGAGAGTAGACGAAAAGGCGTCAGAGGTTTCGTGGGGAAAGATCAGGCAGGGCTCCCCGGATTCCGCTTCTCTCCCACACGAACCCTTGACACAGGAATCCCTCCCGCCGCACTTTGTTCGGTAGCCGAACAAAGTGCGGCGTACGGTCCCCCTCCCCTCCGTGAACGGGGACCCACCCGCCGCCGACTCCACGGAGCCTCCCCATGATCCGGCCCAGCCGCCTCCGGTTCCTCTTTCCACTCCTCTTCCTTCCCTTCTTCCTCTTCCAGCCAAGCGTGGCCGGTGCCCAGGCGCCTGCCCAGGGCGGGTATGACGTTCGCATCGTCCATGATGAGAGCGGCCACCGCCTCATGGTGGACGGCGAGCCGTTCATGGTGAAGGGTGTGAACTGGGACTACTTCCCCATCGGCACCACCGTCACCTACAACTTCTGGGGCGAACCCGATGACTTCATCCGTCAGGCATTGGACCGTGAGATGGGGCTTCTCCAGGCGATGGGGGGCAACGCCATCCGGGCCTATGTGGGCATCCCGGCCCGGTGGATTGAGTACATCTACGACAACTTCGGCATCTGGACCATCGTGAACCACGCCGCGGGTCGGTATGGTGTCACACTGGGAGGGCGATACTTCCCGGCCACGGACTATTCGGATCCCAGGAAGCGGGCGCTTCTGACCCGTGAGATCGAGGAGATGGTGGAAGAGCTCGTGGGAACGCGCGGGCTCCTCATGTGGCTCCTCGGGAATGAGAACAACTACGGCTTGGAGTGGACCTCCGCAGCCACGGAGGACCTCCCCGAGGGGGAGCGCTTCGAGTACATGGCCCGCCACATGTACTCCCTCATGGGCGAGTTGGTGGATGCGGTGAAGGCCATCGACCCGGATACCCCCGTCTCCATGGCCAATGGGGACCTGCAGTACCTGAACATCATCGCCGAGGAGATGCCGAACCTGGATGTGTTCGGCTCCAACATCTACCGGGGCCTCCGGTTCACCGACTTCTTCGAGCGGATCGATGAGGCCATGGGGATCCCGGTTCTCTTCACCGAGTTCGGCGCCGACGCCTTCCACGCCATCAACATGCAGGAAGACCAGGTGATGCAGGCCCGCTACCTGATCGCCCAGTGGGAGCACATCTACGAGGAGGCAGCGGGGAATGGCGGGATCGGCAACGCCATCGGTGGGGCGGTCTTCCAATGGAGCGATGGATGGTGGAAGGACGGTCAGACCGAGCGTCTCGACGTCCACTCCACCAACGCCTCCTGGGCCAACGACGCCTACGCGGAGGATTATGAGCCCGGCGAGAACAACATGAACGAGGAGTGGTGGGGGATCATGGCCAAGGGGCCCACGGACGCCCAGGGGCACTTCGAACTCTTCCCTCGGGCCGCCTATTACGCGCTTCAGGAGATCTTCACCCTGGATCCCTACGCCCCCACCACGGACCGTCAGATCATCGCCGCCCACTTCACCTCCATCACTCCCATCGAAATGGAGCTGAGGGCTCGAGGCGACCGGGCAGCCCTCCTCGGTACCCGAGCCAGCGTGGCACGGCTGAGTGGGATCCGGATGAACCTGGAGACCTATTCCACGGGCGGAAGCCTCATCAGTACGCCTGAGGAGCGAGGGGAGGGGCGGACCAGCCGTCCTGCCTTCCAGGGCTTCGATACGAAGCAGTCCTTCTTCATCGATGGTGAGATCACCCCCGCGCCCAATCTGGTGGCCAACATCTCGGTGAACATCCTCGGTGCTGTCCCCGACAATCCCATCGACGAGATCTTCTACGAGAGTGTGGGTCGGGAGCGCCGAGTCCAAGGGGTTGGTGAGACCATCACCGTATCGGACTTCGAGCGGGTCCGGGTCCACTCGGCCAGCATCACCTGGGATGACCGGAACTTCCGCCTGGACGGCTTCTACCGGACGGGGCACTACCACTGGGGATATGAGGGCGACTTCTTCAACATCTACCGGGAAGCCAACTACGGCCCCAACATCGACATCTACAACGGCGTCGCTCCCGTNGGTTTTGAGTGGACAGGCAAGCGCCGGCTCGATGGGTTGAAGGTGGCGTTCGGCCCCGAACTCTGGTGGGGAGCGAACCCGGCCGTACTGGCGAAATACACCCAGGGGGTGGGACGATTCCAGGTGACGGGCCTCTTCCACGAGGATATCGCCAGTCAGGGTGACATTGTCAGTTCGTTCGCCATTCCCTCGCCCCAGACGCGTCGTGCCACGCTCCACGCCGCCACCAACTGGCGTGGCATCGAGTTCGATGTGGGCGGGATCTGGGGTGGGCAGCGCCGGGTGGGTGAGACCTTCCAGCAGGTACGGGGGGAGCCAGGCAACTATGAGGTGCTCCAGGACGAGATCCGGACCAGCGATACCTTCGGGGCCAAGGCCAAGGCCGTCTTCCAACTGGGAGCGGTGAGCGGATACGTGCTGGGCTCTTCGACGGGACTGGTGGCCGACGGTGGGTATGACCAGACCTACACCTTCACCGGCTGGCGCCTCAAGGACAACGGGAGCGGCAACCAGCGTCAGTTCCTCACCGGCTTCACCTACGCCGTGGGGAATCTCCAGATCGCGCCGAACTTCATGTGGCAGCGGCCCATTGTGGGCCCGGTTCCCATCGACGCTCCGCCACCGGCCCGACCCCGGAACATCCTGGATGACCCCTTCGCCGTTCGGAGCAACCGGGAGACCACGGCGGCGGAGATCCTCTTCACCTACGATCCCACCCCGGCCACCTGGATGTACGCCTGGGACAGCGACATGCAGGAAGATGCCGCCCTGGCCGTGAGCGCCGGCTTCGTCTTCCGCCGCCACCACACCACGGCCGACGCCGCCATCGGGATCATGGCGGATGGTCGAACCACCTTCGCCTTCCCCGGCGGCACCCCGGCCCGGGATCTGTGGGAGGCCCACGCCCGGATCGTATCCAAATGGAGCGGCGGCTCCGGGATGATCCTGAACCCCTACGTAGGGACCGGGGAGGCTCGGGGCTCCGATCCCCGGAAGATCACCCGGTACGGCACGGACCTCCGGGTGATCCGCGGGCCCGTGCGCCTGGAGAGCTTCCTGCGCTTCAACGACTGGGGGCCCTTCGACTATCACCGGGATTTCAACCTGACCTTCCCGGTGCAGGTCATGGGGGACATTTCCTGGAATCTGGGTCGGCCCCAGTGGTGGGACATCCCCAACACCCGCCTCGGCCTGCGAGGGACCTGGCGGAGCCTGGACGAGCACTCCCCCCGGTACTGCCCGGACTTCACCACCGGGCCCGGTGGTACCCGGATCTGCGACCCCCTGGCCGACGGCCCCCGAGGCCGCGAGTGGGAGATCCGGACCTACCTGCAGATCGCCATGTGAGGGAGTAAATGAAGATCTCCATCCGACCAGGGGGAGGCTTGGGCAGAGCCCGCTAGCGTGATGACCGAAGAGCGCTCCGCCGTTGACGTACGGATCCGTGAACTGCTCCATCAGATGACGCTGACCGAGAAGATCGGCCAGCTCAATCAGATCATGGGCGCAGAGGGGCGGGTGACGGAGGAATTGGCCCACCAGGTCCGTTCGGGCCTGGTGGGTTCCCTCCTGAACGAAGTGGATCGTCCCACCGTGAACGAGCTGCAGCGAATCGCGGTGGAGGAGAGTCGCCTGGGGATCCCCCTCCTGGTGGGCCGGGATGTCATCCACGGATTTCGGACGATTCTTCCCATTCCCCTGGGGCAGGCGGCGGCATGGGACCCGGATCTGGTACGCCGGGGCGCCCGGATGGCCGCCCGGGAGGCATCGCAGCAGGGGGTTCGCTGGACCTTCGCGCCCATGGTGGACATCTGTCGCGATCCCCGGTGGGGGCGGGTGGCCGAGTGCCTGGGAGAGGATCCCCATCTGGCCGGCAAACTGGCCGCCGCCATGGTGCGTGGATTCCAGGGCGAGGATCTGGCCCGACCCGACAGCCTGGCGGCGTGCGCCAAGCACTTTGCCGGGTATGGCGCCAGCGAGGCGGGCCGTGACTACAACTCCACCAACATTCCGGAGCGGGAGCTCCGGAGCGTCCACCTCCCGCCCTTCCGTGCCGCCCTCCAGGCAGGGGCGTGCACCTTCATGGCGTCATTCTGTGATCTGGACGGGATCCCGGCGTCGGCCAACCGGGTTCTCATGACCGGGATCCTCCGGGAGGAGTGGGGATTCGACGGCTTCGTGGTGAGCGACTGGGAGTCCATCCCCCAACTCTGCGTCCACGGCCTTTGCGCCGACCCTCGGGAGGCGGCCCGGACTGCTTCCCGGGCTGGGGTGGATGTGGACATGATGGGCCGGGCCTACCTGAACCACCTGGCCGACCTGGTGGCGGCCGGGGAGCTCCACGAGGCGCAGATCGACCTGATGGTGTCCCGGGTTCTCCGGGTGAAGCTCCGCCTCGGTCTCTTCGAGCACCCGTACACCGAGGCGGAAGGGAGCCTGGAAGAGCCTCCCCCCGCCCACCTCGATATGGCCTATGAGGCGGCGGCGAAGAGTGTGGTTCTGCTGAAGAACGACCACGGCCTCCTCCCACTCAGTCCGGAGCGATCTTCGCGGATCGCCGTCATCGGCCCGTTGGCCCGGGAGCCCCGGGAACAGCTTGGGACCTGGATCTTCGACGGAGATCCGTCCCTCAGCATCACCCCCCTTGAGGCCATCGGCGCCCGAATGGCTGCGGCATCCGGTGGGGGTGTCAGGCCGGGGGAGGTGCGGTACGTCCGGGGGCTCGACACAACCCGAAGTCGGGATCGAACCGACATTCCGGCTACGGTGGATGCGGCGCGATGGTCGGATGTGGTAGTGCTTTGCCTGGGAGAAGAGTCGGTTCTCTCCGGAGAGGGGCATTGCCGTACGGACCTCTCCCTGCCCGGAGCGCAGGAGGCCCTGATCCGGGCCATCCGGGAGACTGGAACGCCGGTGGTGCTGGTGGTCCTGGCCGGGCGCCCCCTGGCGCTGGACGGGGTGGTGGATCAGGTGGACGCCCTCCTCATGGCCTGGCACCCCGGCACCATGGCAGGGCCGGCTCTGGCGGACCTCCTCTTCGGTGAGATCGCGCCGTCGGGGCGCCTCCCCATCACCTTCCCCCGGGTGACCGGACAGATCCCCATCTACTACGGTCACCGGATGACGGGGCGCCCGCCCTCGCCGGAGACCTTCGTGCACATGGACGACCTGCCCCGGGGAGCCTCCCAGCACTCGGCAGGCGCGGCCTCCTACCACCTGGACACCCACTACACACCCCTCTTTCCCTTCGGCTTCGGACTGACCTACACCAGCTTCGCCTACAGGGATCTGAGGGTGACTCCGTCCAGGATCCCCCCGGACGGGACGGTTGAGGTGTCGGTGGAAGTGGAGAACACCGGTGAGCGGGCCGGGGTGGAGGTGGTGCAACTCTACATCCGCGATCCGGTGGCTTCCGTGACCCGGCCGGTGCGGGAACTCAAAGGGTTTCGCCGCGTCCCTCTCGAGGCGGGGGAGCGTCGGACGGTGACCTTCGCACTTCAAGCGGCGGATCTGGCCTTCCCCGGCCAGGATATGGCGCCTGTGGTGGAGGCGGGGCTGATCCAGGTGTGGGTGGGGGGTGATTCCCGAGCGAACCTGGAAGCGCAGTTCGAGGTCATCTAGCGAGTGGGGGAGGGGAGAGAGAGGCCCTCGTCCCCGCACCGATCCCACTCAGGCCGCCATGGTTTCCGGCGGGCCCCTCCGGGCTTCCAGCTTTGCCCGGACCTGCTGGGCCACTTCCTCCGTGATGGGATAGGTCGCTACCACCCAGATGGCGATGGCGGAGCTGGCCGCCGGGATCAGCACGTCCAGGAGGCGGAGCGCCAGGAGGGTGCTTTCGGACTGGTTTCCTTCCAGCGCCACATCAAAGCCGGTGGCGTTGAGGAGGAATCCACCGCCCAGGAGTGCAGCGGCCATCCCCAGCTTCACCACCCACCAGAAGATGGAGCCGAACATCCCCTCCCGCCGGGCGTGGGAGGTCAGTTCGTCCACATCCACCACATCGGCCATCATGGCCGGGACCAGGGTGAAGAGGCCTCCCAGCCCGAAGGCCATCAGAGGGGCCGGCAGGATCACCAGCCAGGGGTAGTCCGGGTTGTAACAGAACCACTTGAGAAGGTACCCGAAGACCGAGATCCCGGTGGTGATGAAGAAGGCCGTCCGCTTTCCGAACTTCGTCCCGAGCCAGGTGGCAACGATGATGACCAGGAAGGTGGAGACGGCGCCCACCGTGCCGGCGTACCCGGCGTACTGGGCCCCCATCGCCTGGTCTCCGGCGAAGACGTAATAGATGATGACATAGATGGAGAAGGCCGAGATGAGGATGAAGCCGTTGAACACCAGGAAGGTGGCCACGCAGAGCTTCAGGAAAGGCTTGGACTGCACCGTCAGCTTCATCCCGCTCAGGAATCCGGCGACCCCCTTCCGGAATCGGGATCCCGCGGAGGCCACCGCGGATCCGACCCCCGCTCCCGCCGTTCCAGGCGCCTTCTTGAAGCGCTCCCGGAGGAAGATGGCGGGAAGGACCCCGAGACCGATGGCCACCACCGCCACTCCCACCGCCAGCCCCTTGGCCCCGTCCAGTTGGGTGTCGAACCACGCCTGATTCGTCATGATCCAGAGGAACCAGGGCGATACGACGTAGGCGAGCTGTCCCGCGAAGTTCTGGACCCCCATGAGCCGGGTCCGCTCGTGGTAGTCCGGTGTCAACTCGTAGCCCAGCGCGACCCAGGGCGTCGCGAAGACCGTATACGCGAAGTAGAAGAGGATGGAGCCGCCCAGGAAGTACCAGAAATAGTAGGATTCCGAGCGTCCTTCGGGGAGTTGCCATAGGAGGACGAACAGCAGACCCGCCAGGATGGCCCCGCAGAAGATGTAGGGCCGCCGCCGCCCCCATCGGGTATGGGTGTTGTCGGAGACATACCCCATGATGGGGTCGGTGAGAGCGTCGGTGAGCCGGGGAATGGCGCCCAGGGCTCCCACCAGCGCCGGATTCATCCCGAGACCCAGATTCAGGATGATGGCCATACCTCCGATGGCGGCGGCCAGGAGGTTGTTGACGAAGGCCCCCGCCCCATAGATGACCTTTTGGTGGAAGGGGATCCGGTCTTCGGGCCGTGTGTCTGGATGCTTCGTCTGCGCCGGCCCGGGGTCCATCAGGGGCGACCGGCGACGAGGTTCTGCATCCCCGGAAAGAGGGTGGGGCTGCTCAGGGCCGAGGAGAGGACAAGGGTCGCGGCCCCCAGTGCGATCCCCTGCGGACCCAACTCGCTCACCCGGATCTCAGCGGCCGCAACAGAGCTCACCAGGGTTCGGCGGACTACCGTCTCCCGGAGGGGGATGAGGAGATCATCCTTGAGGCGGGCCATACTGCCTCCCAGAATCACCGCTTCGGGGTTCAGGAGGTTCAGGAGGCCCGCGATGGCCACTCCCAGGTGGTGAGCCACCTCCCGGACCAGTTGCATGGCCACCGGATCGCGTAGCAGAGCGGCCTCCTCGATCCTTCCAGGGGTGATCGGCCCGTCCGCCAGGAGGCTCCCAGCCTCGTCCGCCAGCATGGCCTGTGCCCTGTGGACCAACGCCTCTCCACCGATGAAGGTGACCAGACAGCCGCGATTTCCGCACAGACACTGGTCGCCGTGGGGGTCGATGGAAATATGCCCGATCTCACCGGCCACATTGGTGGCTCCCCGATAGATCTGTCCCCCGAACATGTGCCCGGCGCCGATCCCGGTGGCCAGTTTGATGAAGGTAAAGTGCTTGACCCCCCTTCCGGCTCCCCACCAACCTTCGGCCAGGGCACCCAGATTGGCGTCGTTGTCCACGAAGACGGGTACCCTGTAGCGCTTCTGGAGCGCCTCGAACCCGCTTCGCCCCCGCCAGGCAGGCAGGACCGTCTCGGAGAGGCGGAGGGGATCCAGGTGGTCCACCGGGGAGGCCACGGCGATCCCGATCCCCAGGAGCGAAGAGGCGGAGCCCTGCACCTCTTCCAGGACCGTATCGCAGAGGCGGATCATGAGGGCCCGGGTGCCTTCCGGGTCGGAGCGCACCGGATGGGCCTCTTCCCGCCAGGCCAGAATCCGTCCTCGAAGATCCGTGAGCGCCACCGCCACGTGGGTGGCGCCCATGTCCAGACCCAGGATGACGTGGGCCCGGTCCTGGAACTTGAGCAGGATGGGCCGCCGGCCACCCCGGCTGGGTCCGTCTCCTCCTTCGGCCACAAGGCCCGTGTCCAGGAGGTCGCCTACCAGTTCCGAAGCGGTGGAGCGGGAGACTTCGAGCCGGCGGGACAGGTCGGCCCGGGACATACCTTCGCTATGCCAGATGGCCTCGAGGGCCAGGTCCAGCAGGGGTCTCCCCCGGGCCTCATCGGCCGGGGAAGACCCCAGGGCTGGGGTTCGGGATTCCATGGCGGGTTCCCATCGGTGGGATCAGAGGGGGGTTAGCGTCGGAAGAAGTATACGTTGTCCACGTATACGGTGTTGATCCCCTCCACACCGGAGATGATGAGCTGAGCCAGGTTCTCCCGGGTGACCAGGCCCTGGAAGTCGGCCAGGGGCATCTCCAGGCTCACCCAGGTGCCCGACTCGAGGGCCGGTGTGGTCTCGGAGTCGAAGAAGAGTTCATCTTCCACGACACCGGTATCGAACTGTCCGTCGGCACCGAAGTCCACGAGCTTGATGGCGAGGCGGTTCGGGCGATCGGTGGTGTCGGGCGTCCAGACGTGCATGTGGAAGTGGGTCATCTCCGAGACGTCGATCTGCTCGGTGACGAACTCGATTCCGGCGAAGACCAGATTCGAGTAGCGCTTCACGTCGCTCTCGCCGATCTGAACCTCCTCGTAGGAGGTGTTGTCCCAGTCCGTCGTCCACCGGTCTACCGCCACATTCTCGTACGCGTTGCTGAAGAGCGAGATGACGTCGGCCGCATCCTGGGTGGGTGTGGGCGCCGCTTCGGTGGGGCTCGGCGTCGGCTCCGGGTCATCACCCTCGTCGTCGGCCCGGAAGAAGTAGACGTTGTCCACGTATACCGTGTTGACCCCCTCCACACCGGAGATGATGAGCTGAGCCAGGTTCTCCCGGGTGACCAGGCCCTGGAAGTCGGCCAGGGGGATCTCCAGGCTCACCCAAGTGCCCGACTCGAGGGTCGGTGTGGTCTCGGAGTCGAAGAAGAGTTCGCCTTCCACGACGCCCGTGTCGAACTGTCCGTCGGCCCCGAAGTCAACAAGCTTGATGCCAAGGCGGTTCGGACGATCGATGTTGTCGGGCGTCCAGACGTGCATGTGGAAGTGGGTCATCTCCGAGGCGTCGATCTGCTCTGTGACGAACTCGATTCCGGCAAAGACGAGGCTTCCGTACCGCTTCACCGAGCGGCCATCGATCTCGATCTCACTGTAGGTGGTGTTGGGGTCGGACCACTCCGTGCGCCAAGTGTCAACCGGCACATCGTCAAAAGCGCTGCTGAAGAGCGAGATGACGTCGGCCCCGTCCCGTGTGGGGATGGGGGCCGCTTCAGTGGGGCCGGCCACCGTGGTGACCGTGACGACGCCGGCAGCGTCCACCGACCCCAGGGAGGCCGTGATGGTGGCCGTCCCCTCACCCACCACTTCGATCTCTCCCAGCTCGGACACGGTCGCCACCGCCGGATCCGACGAGGTGAAGGTGAAGTAGGAGGGGGCCGCCGTGACCACGATCTCCTCCCCGCCGACGGTCCACGCCGCCTGGGTGCCTGTGACGGAGGCCGTACTCCCCACCTCCAGGCCCAGGGACTGGGTGGCGATGGCGGGACGGGGCGCGCCGAGCCCTGAGACGGTCTCGAAGCGGATGGCGTCCATCCAGATGGTGTACGGCTCGCCACCCTCGGCAAAGTAGAAGAGGCCGCGCTCTTCCTGGAGGGCCGCAGGGTCGGGAATGGGGATCACGTACTGCCGCCACTCCGTGGTCAGTGGGAGGTTCTGGGTCTCTGCGGTGAAGAGAGAGGTGCCCGTGTTGTCGTTCCCGAGACCTGCCACGTTCAGGGTAGCGGTTTGGTCCGCACGGGCCCAGAAGACGAGGGCGTTGTACTGGGTCAGATCCCGGGGAACGGAGGCCACGAAAGCTCCGCCGGCGTAGCTGCCACCCGGGTCGTCCGGAGCCGGCACCGAAATGCGAAGCGAAGCCTGACCTTCAAACCGCTCGCTGGTGTCCCTCTCGAGCGCATCGGCCTTGGAACCGGCGAAGGCCTGGAAGTCCACCCCGCTGGCCAGGTTGTCGTCGAAGACGACGGCATCGTCGGGGAGTGGGGCGGGGGTGAGGGGGTCATCGTCCCGGTCGCAGCCTGTGGCGCCCACCACCAGAAGGGCCGGGAGAAGTATGGGAAGCAAGAGACGGGAGGGGCGTCTGGAGTACATCGTTACTCTCCAAGGGGCCGGAGGGGGTCGAAACTACGAGGCGCGACACTTTGTTCGCCTACCGAACAAAGTTCCTTCAGGAGGAGCGGCCTGTCAAGATTTCGCGCAATCTGGCCGGCCCCGTGTCCCTCACGGCTCCCGGGTGTAGACTCTTACGTACTCCACCACCATGGACTGGGGGAAGGTGGTTCGGGTGTCGGGGCTGCCGGGCCAGGTGCCGCCCACGGCCACGTTCAGGAGCAGGTGGAAGGGTTGATCGAAGGGGGCGGGGAAGGGGCCACCGGTGGAGTACCACTCGGTCTGGGTCTGATAGTGGCGCCCGTCCACATACCAGCGGATCTCCCCTTCCTCCCATTCGATGGTGAAGGTGTGGAACCGGTCGGCGAAGGTGCCGCGGGAGAGGGTATAGGGGGCGCCTGAGAAGACATTGTTGGGCCATCGTCCTCCGTAATGGAGGGTTCCGTGGACCCGGTTCGGTTGGTGTCCCACCAACTCCATGATATCGATCTCGCCACTGGCGGCCCAGCCGCCGTAGCGGTCTTCTGTGGGGAGCATCCAGATGGCCGGCCAGAGTCCCCGCCCTATCGGTAGGCGCGCGCGAACATCAATGCGGCCGTAGGTCCAGTCTCCCTTCCCCTTGGTTCGGATCCGAGCCGAGGTGTAGCGGTGTCCGGCCACCCATTCTTCCCGAGCCGTGATGGTGAGAAATCCGCCCGATACCTCGATGTTGTCGGCCTGATACCACTGGAGTTCCTCGTTGCCCCAGCCGCAGATCCCCAGGTCGCACCCGTCACCGACCTGGATGGACCATTTCGCCGGATCCAGCTCGGATCCCTCAAACTCGTCGGACCAGACCAGGGTCCACGTGGAGTCCGGAACCACCTCGGTGCCGCTGTCGGTGAGGCCGGACCCTGGGCGACACCCCGGCACGAGAATCGCCAGCAGCGCCAGGAGCGCGACGGCGGAAGTCCCGACCCGGCAACGGGTTTGCGGAACCGGTGCCGGACCGGCGGAATAGATGGGGGCAACACGGTTCATCTGAGACATCTTCGGGTGCGGATGGAGCGGGAGGGCGGACCGATGGCCTTCAACTAATTGTACGACCACCGAACAAAGCCTGCCACCTTCCTCTTCCTGGATTCCCATGAGCGATTTCCCCGCACAGGCCCTGGCCATCAGGCTCCCGGCACCGGGAGGCGCTTTCGGCCCGGGGCGGGGATGGCACCCGAGGCTCCCCGGGCTTGCCGTCTTTTGGCTCATCTCCCTTCTGGCTCTCGGGTGCGCCGGTGCCCCGTCACCGGGCCCGGAATCGACCGGCCCCGTGCCTGCAGCAGAGCCGGCGTCCCGGTTTGCGGAGCTGGAGCCCCGGGAACAGGCGATCTTCCAGGAACGGGCCCGGGCCTTTGTGGCCGACAGCGAGAGCCTGGAGCGGGTGGAAGTGGCGTTCCCCGGTGATGTGGAGGCGCTGCGATACCGGGTGCTGGACCGGGACGGCGGGGCGCCGCGTACCGGTCTGAACGGGGTGGTGGAGGGAGAAATCCGGCTCCCCCTGGAGCGGGTGGATGCCCTCCTCCAGACCCAGGGCGGGGACGATGGGTGGCTGACCTGGCACGCCGTGTCCCGGGATCACCACGGCGTGGGGCGGGCGCTTCTGGTGGAACCCCGAGGGGTTTCGGTCATCTCGGACATCGACGACACAGTGCGGATCACCGGGATCCCCGACGGGTGGGCGACAGCGGTGGAGAACACCTTCTTCCGGGAGTTCGTGGAGGCGCCGGGGATGCCGGAACTCTACCGGGAATGGGCGGAAGAGGAGGGGGCCATCTTCCACTACGTCTCCGGAACCCCCTGGCAGTTCTACGAGCCCCTCAGGGACTTCCTCTTCGCCGAGGAGGTGGGATACCCCAGGGGCAGCCTCCACCTCCGGGCGGTACGCACCAATCTCCTGAGTGTCCGCACCTGGCGGGATCTCTTTGAGCTGACCTTCTCCGGCGCCAATACCCCGGAGAGGAAGTATGCGGTGATCGCGGAGAAGCTGGAGCGTTTTCCCCAGCGGAGATTCCGCCTTGTGGGAGACACAGGGGAGGGTGATCCGGAGATCTACCGGCGCCTGGCGGAAGAATTCCCGGAGCAGGTGCTGGAGATCGTGATTCGGGACGTGACCGGCGACCGGATCCACCGACCGGAACGCCTCCGAGGGATGACCGTGATACCCGCCGATTCCTAAACTCGGAGGCGGATCCGGTCGAATAGAGAAGGAGGCGAGGCGCACTATGCGCGACACCCCCTGCTCTCCGCACGTCGGAGGATTCGTCCTTGGCCATCCCCCCGTCCCGACCCCCCCACGGCCCCCACCTGACCACGTGGGGAAAGGCAGGGACCGACAGCCGAAGTGACGCCAGGATCTTCCCTCTTGCGGAGGTGGCCCGGCGCATCCATGGCCCCGGTCGTAGCCCGCTCCTGCAGCAGTCTCCCTTCGGCTTCTCGGGCACTCTTGCGTCCGGAGCCTCCGTCATCCTGGAAGCGAGGCCGCTGGATCGGCTCCTCCCCCATCGCCGCCGCCTGGTGGAGGAGGTTCGGGTCCGGTACCGCTTTTCCGGGCTCCAGCGTCTCAGCGCCTGGGAGGTGCCGGACATCAATCAACTCTCGTGCCTGGGCGGGCTGGTGAGGGTAGAAGAGGGTGAAGGGTTGGAGTTCGTCGCCAAGGTGGGGCTCTTTGAGGGAGATGAGGCTTCGGCTCGACGAGTCTACGCCCCCCTCATGGCCCGCTCCATGGTGGCGGCGGACTGGATCGTCCGGTGTCTGGCGGAAGGCATCCGGTGGGTGGATCCAGCCAGATCGCCCTTCCGCCATGCCCACGAGCCCTCACCGCTCCTGGAGCGGGATCTGCGTTCGGCCCAGGAGTGGATCCTGGAGCCCCGGGGGTGGTTCGGTGTGCGGGATTCCTGGGGGCTCACCGCCGAATACCCCTGGGACCCGAGGGGTGGGACCTGCCTTCTCTGGGTCCGGCAAGACACCCACCCCTTCCTGGGGAACGGGGTCCTGGCCACCCTGGAGGTGCCTCTTCCCCTGGCCGGGGAGGAGCCCACGGCCCTCATGGAAGAGCTGAACGGATGGGAGATGGAGACGCCCGAACTCCCTCCCTACTTCGGAGCCTGGATGCCCGGGCGCCAGGCCCCCAGCTTCGGGACCTTCATCCCCAATGAACTCTGCGTGACCGGGATCGCCCAACACCTCTCGGCGTGGGCGGTGGTGCGGGCGCGAGAACTGCGGCTCTGGATGGGGACGGGAGCGCCGGTGCACTGACCGGGGTGGAGGCTTCGTACGCGCCAGGGGGATCCGGACCCGCAGATCCCGGATCCCCCTGGACCTCTCCCGCCCCCCTCCCGTCCCCCCAGCGGAGACGGGCACAGATTCCCGCTATACCGTCACCGGACGGCGTGCCTCTCGAACCAGTTCCTCAGGTAGAGCTGCACCCGGTAGAAGTTGGATGGCGGCTCCCGGCGGCTGTGCCATCCATCCTTCATCCGGATCATGGCGGTGGGCACCCCCTCCATCTGGAGCGCCATATAGAGCTCCTCGCTCTGGGAGATGGGGGTGCGGAGGTCCCGCTCGTGGGTCAGGAGCATGGTGGGGGTGGTGACGTTCCCCACGTACATGAGGGGTGATCGTTCCAGGTGCTCCGTGGGATCGTTCCAGGGGAACTCCCGGAAGTTCCGGTACCAGCCTGAGCCGTCGGTGGTCCCCACGAACGACATCCAGTTGATGACCGGTGCCTTGGAGACTGCGGCTGTGAAGCGGTCGGTGTGCCCCACGATCCAGGCAGTAAGGACGCCGCCCCCGCTTCCTCCATAGACGAAGAGATTCCGCTCGTCGATGTAGCCCCGGGCCAGGATGGAATCCACCCCGATCATGAGGTCGTGGTAGTCGTCGCCTGGGTAGGCGTTGTTGATGGCGTTGCCGAACTCGCTGCCGTACCCTGAGCTCCCCCTGGGATTGGTATAGAGGACCACGTAATCGTGGGCGGCGTGCTCCTGCCACGCGAAGTCGAAGGCCACATCCCACATGATGTGTGGCCCCCCGTGGATGGCCAGGATCAGGGGGTACTGGCGGGTGGGGTCGAAGTCCGGCGGCTTCACGATCCACCCCTGCACCTGGGTACCGTCAAAGGACTCGTACCACATCTCCTCCACCTCGCCAAGCTGGATCCCGGCCAGGAGTTCGGCGTTGGACGAGAGGAGTCGGCTGGCCGTCCGGGCCGATCCGACGCCGCCGGTACGGTTGAGGCGAACCACGGAGCCGGGGTCATGGGCGGTAGCCAGGGTGCCTACCGCCACGCCGTTCGGGGCCATGTCGCCCAGGGTGAACACCTGGGCCCCCTCGGTGAGTTGCCTGACTCCCCCGGACAGGGGCGCGAAGAAGACGTGGCGATGCCCCCGGTCCTCCGCGTCGAAGTAGAGGCCACTCCCGTCCGCCGCCCAGTGGACGTTTCTCGGGGTGCGGTCCAGATCTTCCGCCAGCACGCGGACATCCTGGCCGTCCGGACCCATGACCCAGAGCTTCTGCTCGTAGAAGGTGTCTTCGGTGAAGTCGTGCCCCACGAAGGCGATGTGGGCGCCGTCCGGTGAGGGCACGGGAGAGCCGTGGACCCCGGGGCGGTCGGTGAGGCGCCGGATCTCACGGGTCTCCACATGCACATCGTAGATCTCGGATTGACGCCACTGACGGTCCGCATCCTCCACTCGCAGCGACTGGAAGACGAGACGGCTTCCATCGGCGGTCCAGCGGGCACCCGAGTGGTCCCAGTCCCCGTGGGTCACCTGGCGAGGAGAGCCCCCGGCAGCGGCGACCACGAAGAGGTGCTGATGGGTCCGGGGAAGCATGCCGATCCCGTCGCGACGGAAATGGATCCGGTCTTCCACATGGGCGTCTTCCGTCCACTGGGCGCCTCGGGGGCGCTCCGGCAGTTGGATTCGCCAGGCCGGATCCGGGGCGGCGGCGACGGGCGCCTGGAAGGCCAGATGCCGCCCATCAGGCGACCACTGAATCCCGGAGGGCGCCTGGTCCATCCGGGTCACCTGGCTTGCTGCACCCTCCTCATCCATCCAGCGGACCCAGATCTGGGTTCCCGAGGGGCGTCCCTCCGCCAGGTAGGCGATCCGGTCACCGGAGGGGGACCAGCGGGGATCGGAGCCCCGGGTCAGGAAGCGGTTCCGGCTACCGTCAACGTTCATGATCCAGAGCTCCACATCCCACCCGTCGGTCATGGCGTTGCGGAAACGGCGGGTGTACACCACCTGATTCCCGTCGGGTGAGATGCGAGGGTTCTGGACCGTCTCCCACTCCAGATGATGGCTGAGGGAGAGTCGCTCGGTGGCTGCGGGCGCCTGGGTGCTCCCCTGGGCGATGGCGGGGGGCGGTGCGGAGAGGGCAGTGGCGGACAGAGCCAGTGCCGCGGCCAGGGCCAGGGTGCGGGACCGACCAGGGCCGCCGGCCCGGGGGAGGCCAACACGGCCACCGACTCGGCGGGTCCGACCATGGCCATCGGCCTGGTGGGTCCGACCATGGCCATCGGCCCGGTGGGCGAAGCGAGGGGGTGCACAGAGAATTGGCCGCATGATCTACCTCCGGTGGGGATTCCGAGGGAAACGCCGAACGGGGGAGGAGTGGTGCACGGCGCTCCTGCCCGTCAGCGTGGGGGGGATGGGACCAAACTTCCCTCAGTTTGGGGTCTGACCCGGGGGGTTGTCCAGCGGATCGGGGGGGAGCGTCTCCGGCATGCGGAGGGTCACGAAGAGCGCTGAGAGGACGGCTACACCTCCTCCCACCATGATGGCGAAGGCGATCCCCACCAGGTCGGCGAGGAGCCCCGCCACGATGGCCCCGAAGGCGTACCCCGAATCCCGCCACAGACGGTAGACGCCCACGGCCGATCCCCGCCAGGCGGGATGGGCCACATCGGCCACGGCGGCCAGGAGGGTGGGGTAGACCATGGCCGTTCCCGCGCCCAGGAGAGCGCTCCCCACGAACCAGACCCAGAATCCGCTTCCGGAGGCGACGGTGAAGAGAGCGAGTCCCTGAAGGAGCATGCCGGCTGCGATGAGGGGTTTTCGACCCAGCCGATCCGAGAGCCCGCCGGTCCAGAGCTGCAGAAGGCCCCAGAGCGCCGGGTAGATGAAGGTGAGGACCCCGATCTGACTCACGGTCAGCCCACCGGCGGCGAAGAAGAGGGGAAAGAGACCCCACGCCAGTCCGTCCTTGAAGTTGGTGACGAGCCCGGCCTGGCTGGCGCTGAGGAGGGCCGGGTGCCGCCATGTGGCCAGGATGAAGACCTCACGGGCCGACAGGTCCCGGTCCGACTCTGTACCGACCTCCGCCCTCGCCCGGTGGGTCCTGGCCTCCAGAGCTGCGTATTCGCGGGTTTCCCGGACGAACAGGAGGGTGAGGCCAAGCCCCAGGGCCACGAAGGCGATTCCCAGGTAGAAGGGCTCCGGGCGGAGCCCGAAAGCCTCGGCCACATACCCCGTCCCCAGCGCCGCCAGCGCCACCGCCAGATAGCCGGCGAACTCGTTGAAGCCCATGGCCAGCCCCCGGGCCTTGGGGCCCACCAGGTCGATCTTCATGATGACGGTGGTTGACCAGGCCAGTCCCTGGTTGATTCCCAGGAGGACATTGGCAAAGACCACCCACGACCACGACGGCGCCCACATCAGGAGGAAGGGCACCGGGATCCCGAATAGCCATCCGGCGATCAGCACCTTCCGGCGACCGAAAAGGTCACCGAGCCTCCCGGCGAAGAAATTCGTGGCTGCCTTCACGAAGCCGAAGGTGACGATGAAGGAGAGGATGGCCCTTCGGGCCACCATCCCGAATTCCTCTTCCGCCACCAAGGGCAGGACAGTGCGCTCCATCCCCACCATGGCCCCGACAAAGGCGTTCACCAGCACCAGGAGCCAGAACTGCTTCCAGTTTTCCCGGAGTCCTAAGCGGAGGCCCGGGTCGGGCGCGTCAGGGGGACGGGTTCCGGCAGGGGGTGCGGCCATGGGCAGACTGTGAGGGGGTGGTGGGAGGGAAGGGGCAGTTGGAGGGCCCATCGCAAAAAATAGAATCTGGATTCTATTTTGGGGTCTTCTCCAAACTTGGTACAGCGGCGAGACTGAGGGCTGGCTGAGAAGGCTGGGGGCTGACGGAGGAGGCTGGGCGCCTGTTCGTGGATGCTGTTGTTGGAGGGGTGCCCCTGTGGCCGCGCCTCGCAGGCCGTGCCTGCCCGACCAACAGGAGCCGCGAACGGCTCGGAGGGGGTGGCGGAAAAGGCCCCTCAGGCCGGGCATAGGGATGGGTCCAAGCCCTCGGGATTCGAAGGCTTCAGAGCCCAATACCCCGAACCGGCGCCCAACACCCCGAACCGGGGCGGGGGCGGCAAAGATTTCAATCAGGATGCATGGGGAAACCACGCGATTGAAATATTGCCCGGGTAGCGAACAAGATTTCAATCAGAACGATTCGGCGCCCCACGTGAATGGAATGTTGCCCGCTCAGCGACGAAGTTTTCAATCACAACGGCTCCGGCCCCCACGTGATTGAAAACTTTACCGCTTGCGCCTGCGACTTCTCTTTCCCTAGCCGTTCTGTTCTCCATCGCTTCAGCGTCTTTGGGCCCGCACCCTCGTAAAGAGCCAGGCTCAGGTGTGAAGAGCCAGGATCAGCACTCTGGTCGGCCTTCCGTACAAACCTTCCGTACAAAGGGGAGCGGCATGAGGGTATCGCCTTGAGGAGACGGGAAGGATCCACCCCCGCCAGAAATCAGAATCCAGATTCTGATTTTGACACAAGAAGACGCTACAGAGGTCAAACTGTGATGCGTTCCAGACTCCCATGTCTCTTCAGTGTGACGCTCTTCCTGATGGGACCTCCGGGGCTCCTCGCGGCTATGCCCACGGCTCAACTGCCAATCCAGGAGACCACCGAGGATCTCGAATCCCCTTGGAAGGACGGCCCCACCCACTCCCTCCCCGACTTCCCCTCGGCCACGCCCGAGTCGGTTGGACTCTCGTCGGAGGGGCTTCGGGCCGCCACAGCCATTCTCCAGTCGCACATCGACGCCGGAGATATCCCCGGTGCCGTGGCGGCGGTGGTTCGGGACGGCTATCTGGTCTACTACGAGGCGCTGGGGTACAGAGATGCCGGGGCGGGGGTGCCGATGACGCCGGACGCCCTCTTCCGCATCTACTCCATGACCCGGCCCGTTACCTCGCTGGGCATCCTCCTCCTGGAGGCTGAGGGGCTTCTGGCGGTGGAGGATCCGGCGCACCGCTTCCTCCCGGCCTTCGCCCACCTCCAGGTCCTGGCTGATGGGGGGCAGCCGGACCCCGCCGCGGTTCGACCCCGCACCGGCGACGTGACGCTGGCCCGGCTCCTGACCCACACCTCGGGGATCGGGAGCCGCTCCTCGGCCCTCTACCGGGCCCACGACGTCCATCGGTGGGACCTGACCCTGGAGGAGGTGGTGGATCGCCTGGCTGCCCTCCCCCTCTTCGAGGATCCCGGCACCCGCTACCGCTACGGGATGCACGCCGAGGTGCTGGGGCGGGTGCTGGAGGTGGCGGCGGGAGTGCCCTACGAGGACTTCCTCCGCCGGCGGATCCTGGATCCCCTGGGGATGGCGGACACCGGGTTCGCCGTGGGCCCGGACCGGGCGGACCGCCTCGTTCCCGTACATCGAGCGGATGCCGAGGGGCGACTCCGCCCCCACCCCATGGAGGAGATCCCGGTGACGGGCGAGCGGACGCTGCGAAGCGCGGGAGTCGGTCTGGTCTCCACCACCGCCGACATGCTCCGATTCTCCAGGGCGCTCCTGGAGGAGGAGTCGGTGGCCAGGGATCAGGGTCGTGGCGGCCTGGATCCGGAGGTGCGGCGGCGCATGATGGGGAACGCCGTTCCGGACGCGCTCCTCCCCCTGGGAGAGCGGGGGTACTGGCGTGGGTCCGGATGGTCGCTGGGTGGGATGGCGGTGGCGCTCGAGCCCGATACCTACGCCCACCCCATCTCCCGGGATACCGCCTGGTGGGACGGATCGGTGGGGACCCGCTTCTGGGTCGACCCCACCGAGAACCTCATCGTCGTGGTCATGTCCCAGGTCACACCCGCCTCGGGGGGTGGATTCCGGGAAGCCTTCAAGGGCGCGGTCATGGAGGCGCTGGTGGAATCCCGGAGTCCCGGCGATCCCTCCGGTTGAGGGAGGTGGGAGGTGGGAGGTGGGAGGTGGGAGGTGGGAGGTGGGTTGAGGGAAGTCGGCGGCCCGCCGGCGGATTCCGCGCACATTCCTGCGGGAAATTCGTAACCTGATCCTGCTCGACTCGTTACAGATTCTGAATTGTTGGGGGGACGGAGTTCGGGGACCTTCAGGTCGTTCCCCTGAAAGGCCCTCCCGAGGGGCCTGCCCCGGACCGGGGCGCTTCTTCCCCTGAACCCCAACAGACCCATGCGACCAAGGACGTTCGCAGGTGTGGCGGCGGCGCTGGCCGCCACCCTCCTCATCCCCTCCTCGGTCCTGGCCCAGGCCACCGACGCCACTGTGGACGGGACCGTGACGAACCAGGCCGGGGCGCCCCTCCCGGCGGCGGCCATCCAGGTCCGGAATCTCTCTACCGGCTTCAGCGCCCGAGTGGCCGCCGATGCCAACGGGAACTTTGTGATCCGCCAGCTCCCACTGGGCGGGCCCTACGAGATCGTGGCCTCGGCCCTGGGCTTCACGCCGGAGCGCCGCACCGGGTTCGAGCTGAATCTGGGCGACCGGATTTCCTTCGAGTTCCGACTCGGTGAGGGCCTCGATGAGCTGGCCGAGATTCTGGTGGAGGCCGAGGACGTGCAAAGCCGGATCGAGCGCTTCGGCGCCTCCCGGGCCCTCTCCCGGGGTGAGATCGCCAGGCTCCCCACCCCGGACCGGAACTTCACGAACCTGGCGGCGCTTTCGCCCCAGATGGGGCCGGCTCTCTCCATTGGTGGGAGTCGCCGCATGTCCACGAATGTGACGGTGGACGGGGCCAATGCCCGCCGCTCCCTTACCGGTGGGGACATCGCCGGTGGGCCCTTCACCCTCTCCATGGAAGCGATCCGGGAGTTCGAGGTTTCCACCAACAATTACGACGTGACCCAGGGGCGGCAGGGGGGTGGCGGAATCAACGCCGTGACCCGGGCGGGCTCGAACGTCTTCACCGGGTCGGCCTTCACATACCACCGGAACAACTCCCTCCGGGCGAGCCAGGACTTCCAGGGGCGTGATCTGGCGGACTTCACCACCACCCAGTGGGGCTTCTCCCTGGGCGGGCCCCTCATCCGGGACCGTCTGCACTTCTTTACCGCCTTCGATCGGCAGGACCAGACCATCCCCCGCTTCATCAATGATCTGAGCACGCCGGCCCAGGAGCGGCAGCTCAGAATCAGCCGGGAGAATTTCGACCGGGTGGTGCGGATCGTGGAGGAGCAGTACGGGATGCCTTCCATGCGCCACGCCGGCGAGTTCACCCGGAATACCGGGGCCAACGCCGTCTTCGCCCGACTGGACTACCAGATCAGTCCGAACCACACCCTCACCTTCCGGAACAACTACACGGACTGGACGAATCCCATCGCCGGGAGCGGGGACCAGGCCCTCAGCCTCATGGAGTCCATCTGGAACTTCACCTCCCGGGAGAACAGTTCGCTGCTGTCGCTGCGTTCGTCGCTGGGCACCAACTTCACCAACGAGCTCAAGGTCCAGTACCAGTACGGCTCTCGGGAATTCGAGCTTCCGGTGGGGAAGATCCCGCGGGCCTTCGTACGCGTCGACTCAACGCTGGACGATGGCACACCGGTGACCACCAATGTGCAGTTCGGCGGCCACAGGTGGGCTCCCGAGGTGAACGAGGAGCAGTACATCCAGATCGCCAACACCTCCTGGTGGTACCGGGGCGATTACTCCTTCGTGTTCGGGTTCGATGTCATGCCCATGTACATGAAGAACTGGATCTCCAACGAGCAGGGTGGGCTGTTCCGATTCGACAGCCTGGATGATCTGGAGCAGCGGCGCCCCTCGTCGTACTTCCGGCAGCATGTGCTCAATCCCGATCCGTTCCAGCGGTACTGGGTGCTGGATTCGGGGATCTTCGGTCAGGTGGAGTTCCAGCCCAGGCGGGATCTCCGGGCCCAGGTCGGACTTCGCTACGACGTAACCAGCTTTCTGACCCGGCCGGACTTCAACCCGCTGGTGGAGCGGGAGTTGGGCTTCCGCACCGATGTGGCCCCCACCGACTACACCGGCCTGCAGCCCAGGGCACAGCTCACCTGGGACGTGGGCGGACTGAACCGGGACATCGTCCGTGTGGGTGGCGGGGCCTTCAAGTCCCATCCGCCTTACTTCATCCACATGAACAACACCCTGAACACCGGGCTCCAGGTTGGGACGCTGAATCTGGACCGGCGACGGGGCGATGAGATCCCGACTCCTGATTTCGAGGCCTTCCGGCGGGACATCTCCAACAACCCGGGGATCCCTGCCGGTACCCCTCTGGAGAACCTGCCGCCGCCCTTCATCCACGGGATCCGGGACGACTACCGGCTTCCCACCACGTGGAAGGCCAACGCGTCCTACAACCGTCTGTGGGATAATGGGCTCCGGACCGGGGTGAACCTCCTCTACTCCCGGACCGTCAACAACTACCACTACTTCGATGCCAATCTCCGGGCCCAGCCCTTCTTCACCACCGACCCGGACAACCGGCCCGTGTGGGTCCCGGCCGAGACCATCGACCCGGCCAACGGGCGGACCAGCATGATCTTCTCCCGGCGCTCAGACCGGATCGACCACGCCATGGTCTTCAATAACGAGGGGAGTCTGCGGCAGCTCGGCGCCGTTCTCGAGGCCGAGTGGCAAATCACCGACGCCGGAGGGGCCGTGAGTGGATCCTATACCTGGAACCGTACCGAGGACACCACGAGCTTCAACTGCTGCCAGTGGACCACCGCCCTTCACAATCCCATCACCCGGGATCCGCGGCAGCTCGAGTGGGGCCCGGCGGACAACGACTTCAACCACAAGGTGGTCCTCTCCGGGATCGCCCCTCTCCCGGCGGGCCTCACCCTCACCACCACCTACATCGGTCAGTCCGGACGGCCCTTCTCCCTCCTGGTGAGCGGGGATATCGACGGGACGGGGAGCTCCAACAACGACCTTGCCTTCATCTTCGACCCCAACGATCCCGCAACCCCGGCCCACCTGGCGGAGGGGATGCGGAACGCCATCGACCGGGCCCGGCCCAATGTGGCTCGCTACCTCCGGGAGAACGCCGGCACCCGGGCCACCCGCAACGGGATCCGGAACGAGTTCATCCACACCTTGAACTCGCGCCTGGAGAAGCGCTTCACCCTCCAGGAAACCCGTGCGGTGGACCTGACGCTGGATGTGTACAACCTCCTGAACCTGCTGAATAGCGACTGGGGCGGAGTGCACAACTTCGGTGGGAACCGCCGACTGCTTCAGGTCACTGGCTTCGATCCCGAGGAAGGCCAGTTCCAGTACCGGGTCAATGAGGCGGTGGGTGAGGTGCCCCTGAGCGGGGATGTATACCAGATCCAGCTCGGTCTGCGGGTCAGCTTCTGACGGCAGCTTCCTTCCCCCCGGTCTCCCGCTGTCATGGTGGGAGGCCGGGGTGTAGGTGCCCCTAGCCCCGGTAGCGCCTCAGGAAGGTCCGGTATCTCCGGTCCAGCTTCCGTCTTCGCTCCGATTCCAGGAGCAGATTCACCTGCCAGGGGAATGCCTTCCACCCGATCCGCTTGTAGTCCACGATGAGGGGGCGCCAGTCACCCGGGGTTCTCTCCATCACCAGCATGTTGCGGCCGTTCAGGACGTCGAAGAGCCACAGTCGGTGGTGGGCCAGGGAGCGATGGATCTGCTTCACATGCTTCCAGAAGCCATCGCTGGTGATTCGGCCGTGGGCGTGAACGCTCCGGGCAGGGGTGCCGTCCGGGTTCAGGGGCATCCGAGTCACCACAAACTGCGGTTCGGCCTCCAGGACCGGATTGAAGTACGGCTTGATCTCGGGAGGTAGCCGTCGGTACGTCCGGGCTTCCACCAGGTTGGTGCGTCGTCGGATGACGAGGGCCTGGAGGCGACGGAGGAGACCCAGATCCGGGCGCACGATCTTCGCGCACACCCCAGGATGTTCCCGGATGGTGTAGCAGGCGCGAAGGGTGCCGTGGCCAATCCGGCGGTGCAGACGGATGGAGCCAAAGGTGGAGGTTTCGAGAAGCATGAGGATGGGACGGGGGCCGGGCATGGCCCCCGAAGGCTTTTGGACGGGGAGGCGACGTACCGGCTCGCGCCGACCAAGGCGACTGACCGAGCCGAGAACCATTGAAAGAGGGAAAGCGGGAGCCGAAGTTCAAGTCCTGTACATCGGCCCTCCTCCAGGAGCTTTCTTGATGCCTCGTTCCCCCTGGCTTCCCGTCGCCCTCCAGGTACTGGCAGCCGCCCTTCTTCTCTGCCCGGCTCGGGCCGGGGGGTCCGAGCCTGAGATGGCTGCCTCCCCTGTGGAAGAGACGGCCCGGGCCTACCTGGATGCGGTGGAGCGGATGGACTGGCGGGCGCTGGTGGCCCTGGTCCACCCCGAGGCGCTGGCCGACTTCCGGCGGTACGTGGAGATCGTCCTCTTCCGCCAGTGGGATCCGTGGGGTGACCCGGCCGACCCGGTCCCACCGGAGACGGCTGGAGCAGGACCGGCCCTGGAGGCCCTCACCGGAGCCGCTTCGCTGGAGGCCTACCGGGAGCTGGACGATCCCGCCGTTCTGCGCCGTGCCCTGGTAGCGCTGGCCCGGGATTCACCCGGAATGATGAATGCCTGGGTGGAGCGGACTACCGAGGTTCTGGGGGCCGTGCCCGAGGGCACAGAACTCACCCACGTGGTCTACCGTCTGGAGTGGCATCTCTCCGGGGCGACACCGGATGTGGAGATCCTGACGCTGGCCGCACTGGGTGGAGACAGGTGGGGGGTGGTGGAGAGCCGGGAGCTTCAATCCCTTCGCCCGGCCATCTCCGCCGTGATCCGCCGGGTGGAGGCGCCGCCGCCAAGCTAGCGACGACGCCCCTCCCGGACGGGTCCGATCCAGAGGTCCGGATCGGGTTCAGTCCCGGGCGCCCCTCCCGATCGCCGGATCCGGCCTCATTCCGGCGTCATTACGGCGTCAGCGAAGAGCCGCCGTGGCTTCCTGGAGGAGGGGTGCATCGGCGCACATCACCTGAAGAGAGGCAAGGAGGACGATGCGGAGAGCGGTGTGATAGCGATCCCGGGAGATGTGCTCCATGGTGTCCCGGGGGTGGTGGTACCAGGGCTCCAGGTCGGCGTTCTCCGGATTTCTCCAGATGAAGTTGGCGGCGGGGATCCCTCCCTCATAGAAGGCCACGTGGTCGCTGGCTCCCCGATTGAACGGGGCCATGAGGAGATCCTCGGGATAGCCCAGGATGTCCCGTGCGATCCGGGCCGAGCGGGACACCAGGTTGTCGCCGTCCAGGGTATTCACGAAGAGGGCGGTCTGCTCTGCCCCGGCGGTGGCGATCATGTCGGTGTTGAAATTCGCCACGATGCGGGCCCTCTCAGCCTCGGAAAGCTGGGACACGTAGTAGCGAGCTCCCACCAGCCCCACCTCTTCCGAGCCCACGGCTGCGAACCGGAGCTCCACCTCGGTGGGGACGTCGGCCAGGATTCGCGCCAACTCCAGCATCCCCGCCGTGCCCGAGCCGTTGTCGCTGGCGCCGGGCGCCTTTTCCACCGTGTCGAAGTGGGCGCTGAACACCACCACAGGGGCATCGGGCCGTCCCTCTACCGGGCGGGTGGCGATGACGTTCCGGGAGGTTTCGTAGCGGTTCACCTGCAGGTTGATCTCAACGTCGCCACCGGCCCGGATCGCCTCGGCCGCATCCAGGTTGACGGTCACGAAGGGAATGGTGTGGCCATCGGCCGGAACTGCTGCCAGATGGCGCCGCCAGTCCGGTCCGTGGAGGATGGCCGCCACGGCGCCGGCGTCGTATGCGCCTCGGACCAGCGCTTCGGCGGAGCCGTCTCCCTGGGTGATGAGGGCAATCTGACCGGAGACCTCGGCGGGGCAGGAGCCGGTCCCACAGTCCACGATTCGGCCCGTCAGTCCGCCCTCGGGGGTGAGCAGGGGGTACTGGGTGGCCGGTGTCTCCATGACCCGGCCCACAGCCGCGTGGAACTGGACACTGGCCGGCGCCAGCACCTCGATCTGTGCCACCACCTGGGTTCGGGGAAACTCCTGGATCTCAACCTCGTAGCCCGCCAGGCGCAATTCCTCCGCCAGGAACTCGGCGGCCTCCGCCTCCTGGGGCGAGGCGGCCACCCGGGGCCCGATCTCCTCGGTGAGGAAGCGGAGCTGCTCCATGGTCCGGTCCAGGTCCAGCCGGTCCAGGAGCTCAGGGCCGCAGACGTCGGTGGTACGGTCGGTGAGTGCCGCAACGGCGGGGTGCATCGCCGCCGGCTGGGTCAACGTCCACCCGCTCGAGGCCTCCATGCCGGATGTGGCGGCGTGGGCCTGAGGCGCCGCCAGAAGGAGGAGGGGGATCGCGGTCAGGTACGAGAGTCGGAAACGTCCACGGCGCATGGTGTCTTCTCGGGTCTGGGGAAGGTGCGACTTGGAATGGTTCAGGGCTCAGCGGAGCGGGCCTCCGCAGTGGTCGCCCGCTGGGCCGAACGGTGGGAGCCTGCGCGGCCCGTTGTCCAGAGAAGATACGTCGGGGAAGCCCCCACGGATCCCTTCAGGGGTCATTCCGGATCCCCTCAGGGTTATTCCGGATTCCCTCAGGGGTCGTTCTCAACGCACTCACGGGCAGCTCGGCAGCCCTTCTGCGCTCACGAAATGGGAGCGGGCGCTTCCCGCATGGCTCCCAGGAACAGAATGCTTCCGGTGAGCCGCTCGCGGATGGCTAGGAGGAAGGGGCGATCGGCACGGATCTCCGGGGGCATGGAGCTGGGCATCGATACCGAGGTCACCGCCGCGGCCTCGGTGCCTTCCTCATCCACCCGGAGGAAGCTCTTCTGCTTCACCTCGTCGATCCAGACCCCGCCTCCCTGGAACATGCGGGAGAAATCGGCCCGGCCCGGGTCGAAGGCCTCGGCCATGCCCATGGCCTGGAGGGCATCGTTCAATTCACCCTCCCACTCCAGCTCGAAGCGGGGGAGGGAGACCATGGCCCGGGAGGTGCCGAGCCCGGCTACGAGCTCTTCCCACCATTCCGGGGTGAGTTCGTGCAGGACCTCATCCAGCGACACACCTTCCGCCGGAACCACCACCGTCATGGCGAAGGCGCCCCCTCCATAGGGGAGCTCCGCCGCCGCCCAGTTTCCGGTGACCCGGTGCCGGATGGTGTCGTCCCGCATCATGAGATCCACAGGGGCCGTACTTCCGTCGGCGAGGCGGAAGCGGGCCTGGCGGGTGAGGGCGGGGTCGAAGGGCTCGGTCCAACCTCCCTTGAAGTAGACGGCATTCATGAGGTAGGCCACCATGTTGGCTGGGATGGGCGGGGTCACCATCTCGTCGATGCGCCCGGCTGTGGCATCCCGGACCCAGGCGTTGATGCGGGCGGCGGCTGCGGGGTCAGAGAAGTCCAGCCCCTCAATGCGAGCCTGAAAGGCCTCCCGGACCCGAGCCTGGTAATCGTCCAGGACCTGGATCCCCGCCCGGTGCCAGACGGCGTTGGCCACAGCCAACTCCACCTCCGGATCCAGCCCGTCCAGGAGTTCAAGGAGATCTCGATACGCCGCATTGGCTGCCTCCAGGTCCAACCCCTCCAGGTGGAGGGTCGCCTGCATTCCGTCGAAGGTGCCTCCCGCGGCTCCGTTCAGCGCCATTCCCAGGGCCATGGACGCGCTGAGAGGCGAGACGAACACGGTGCTGTCTGCCCTTTCCGTCGCCAGACGTCGAAGAAGGTCGAAGCCGAAGGCGTTCCCGGCCTGAATCAAATGAACTTCCGCGGCGTCCAGCGGCCTCGGGAGTTCCGTGATGGGCTCCGGCGGGCCGGGCGCCGGGTCACCGGAGCCGAGGATCGAGTCGCAACCGGCCAGAGCCGTGAGTAGCACCAGGAGAAGGGGGAGGATCCTGGCAGATCGGCCCAAAGGGTTTGTTTGAAGGGGCGCAGCGGGGATCATGGGGAGCTCCCGGTGAAAGGTGGGCCGGCCACTTCTCGAAAGATACAAACGAATCGTGACTGGGGCTTGATGGAAGGACGGGGAGCGATCCGGCCCGTTACTCCAGGATCCGTTCCAGGATGCTCTGGATCCGCTCGATGGCTTCCTGTTGGGCCTGCACCGCGTCGGCCAGGGGAATGAGCGCCATGGACGGCTGGTCCGGGGCCACAGGGAGCGTAGCCAGACCCCGGGCGGCGGACAGGAGCGCGTCACTGCGGAGGGCTGACGCCTTCAGTTGGGTGAGTTCGTGGATCAGATCCGAGTCGGGCATGGAAGCTCCTGGATGGGCTGGGGGTGACCGCGAGCAGAGAGTCTCCGCAGGTTGCCGGACCGGGTCCAACGCTGTCAAGGCGGTGGCGCCGTCGAATCCTTCGCCTCCCTCCGGATGGTAGGACGTTCCCGGACCTTGCGCGGGGGGGGACGGGGCATGTCTCTTGCCATCTGGCATCCGCTCCTCCACGGTCGATCTGGCATCCGCTCCTCCACGGTTGCGAGGCGGGGCGCTCTTCCACGATCCGCTTCAGGAAGGTTCTCATGATTCGATCCACCGGCATCACGATCCCCGCCATCTGTACCCTGGCAATCCTGGCCTTCGGGGTCGCCTCGGAGGCCGTGGCCCAGACGCCCACGAATCCGTACCGGGCAAACTACGAGTGGGGCGATCTTCCCGATGGCCGAAGCTGGGGGGCGGTGAGCGCCCTCTACCCCTCCCCTGATGGGAACATCTGGATTGCGGAGCGGTGCGGTCAGAACACCTGCGTCGGCTCGGACGTGGACCCCATCCTCCTCATGGATCCGGAGGGGAACGTGCTCCGGAGCTTCGGTGCCGGGATGTTCGCGTGGCCCCACCAGATCTACGTGGACGGGGATGGCCATGTCTGGGTCATCGACGGGAATGTGGCAGGCGCCACCGAGGCCGGCCTTGGCAACGCCGTTTTCAAGTTCACGCCGGAGGGTGAGCTGCTTCTGACCCTGGGGACCCCGGGGGAGCCGGGGGAGGGGCCGGATCGCCTGACCCGACCCAACGATGTGGTGGTGGCCCAGGACGGGACCATCTTCCTGGCGGAGGGACATGGGCCCCAGGAGCCGAACCGCATACGTCGGTACTCAGCGGACGGGAGCTACCTCGGGTCCTTCGGTGAGACGGGGTACGGTCCGGGCCAGTTCCTGGAGCCCCATCACATCGCCATGGATTCCCGGGGGCGGCTCTTCGTGGCGGACCGGTACAACAACCGGATCCAGATCCTGGATCAGGAGGGGAACTTCATCGCCTTCTGGACCCAGTTCGGACGACCCAGTGGGATCTACATTGATCCCAACGACATCATCTACGTGGCGGATTCCGAATCGGGGCCTGCGCCCAACGACTACACCGGTCAGCGCAACGCCGGATGGGAGCGGGGGATCCGGGTGGGGGATGCCCGCACCGGCTGGGTCTTCCACTTCATCCCCGAGAGCTGGACCTCTCCCACCATGGGCGTCATGAGCTTCAGCGGACCGGAGGGGGTGGCGGTGGACAGGGACGGAAACATCTACGCAGGGGAGGTCTCCCAGCGTCGGGTGATCCGCTACGACCGGATCCACCCGCCCCTCATCCTTCCGGACGACCGGGAGCCCTAGTCGGACCTGATTCGGTGGGGTCCCACCGCACAAAGCCCTCCATGGCCTCGTACTCGGCGAAGCCCAACTGATCGTAGAGGCGGGCCGTGGCCCGGTTCCGGTCTTCGGCGCGCTGCCAGAACTCCCGGTCGTCGATGCCCGGGAAGAGGGCGCGGTCCTTCTGGGATTCGTGCTTGAAGATGGCGGCCCGCTTCCGCTGAAGCTCCCCTGGGCTCAAGGGGACGGCCATGTCGATGCGCTCCGGTTCCCACTCCTGCCAGGCGCCGCGGTAGAGCCAGCATTGGGCCCGGGCGAACCATTCGTCGTCTTCCACCTGTCGGCACGCCATCTCAAGCGCCGTCAGGCAGACCCGGTGGGTGCCGTGGGGGTCCGAAAGGTCGCCGGCGGCGTAGATCTGATGTGGGCGGATGGCCCGGAGGAGGCGGACAAGGATCGCCACATCCTCTTCTCCCAGCGGCTTCTTTCGAACCCGGCCCGTCTCGTAGAAGGGCATGTCCAGGAAGTGGAGGCGCTCCGGGGGGATTCCGCAGGAACGGGCGGCGGCCCGGGCTTCGCCGCGGCGGATCAGTGCCTTCAGTTGCTGCATCTCGGGGCTGTCCGCTTCGCCTCCGGTGCGCCGCGCCAGGGCATCCCGGACCCGTTCCTCTACCTCCCGGACCCCAGCATCGTCCAGTCCGAAGCGCCGGGTGAACTCCACGGCGAAGTCCGCATGCCGGAGGGCGTCGTCGTCGAAAACGGCGATGCTGCCGGAGACCTGGTACGCCACATGGACCTCATGCCCCTGCTCCGCTAATCGGATCAGGGTTCCGCCCATGGAGATCACATCGTCATCGGGGTGTGGTGAGAAGACGAGGATCCGCTTGGGATGTGGACGGTCGTCGGCCCGCGCCAGGTCGGTGGTGCGGCGATGGGTGGGTGGACGACCGGCGGGCCATCCCGTGATGGTGAGCTGCATGGCCCGGAAGGTCTCCAGATTGATCCGGTAGGCCGGTCCCCTTTCCGCCACAAGCGACTGGAGGCCGTTCTCGTTGTAGTCCTCGTCGGTGAGCTTGAGGATCGCCTTGCCGGTGTGCCGGGCGAGCCAGATCACCGCCTGCCGGACCAGCATTGGTGTCCACTGCACCTCCCGGACCAGCCATGGGGCCGAGACCCGCGCCAGCGCCGATGCCGCCGCCTCGTCCACGATGACCCGGGCGCCGGGGTGATTCTGGAGGAAGGTGGCCGGGACCGCGACGGAGGGGGGCTCCTCCGCACATCGGGCCACGATGGGCGCCTTCCCCTCGCCCCAGGCCATGAGGAGGATCCTGCGGGCCTCCAGGATCGTCCCCACCCCCATGGTGATGGCCCGGCTGGGAACGTGGGCGACGCCGAAGAAGTCGGAGGCGGCATCCAGCCGGGTAAGACGGTCGAGCCAGACGAGGCGGGTTCGGGACTCTGGGGACGAGCCGGGCTCGTTGAAACCCACATGCCCGGTCCGACCGATGCCCAGGAGTTGCAGGTCGATCCCACCGGCGTCCCGGATGAGGTCGGCCACTATCCGGGCCACATGGCGGGAGGCTTCGGCCGGGTCCTGGAAGATGGAGGTGGGGATCCGCTCCCCCGGGGCCCGGTGCGCCGGGGGAGGCCCCTCCGTGG
>SL_3KL_010_SEDDRAFT_10000538_pt1 | contig 31260 bp, 22 predicted proteins | sample SodLakKL_010_SED_2_FD_10381 | JGI IMG/M metagenome (IMG submission 10381)
TTGGAGGATATGAGAGAAAGATCCACACTCCTATCATCGGCTCCAGTTGCAGGAAGCCGGACACCATTTACGCTAATGACATTGTATTTTGGAGATAATCCACGAATAGTAATTTTCGTTGCTTCCCCACCCGTACGCTGGATAGAGACACCCGGCAATCGTCCGATTGATTCCGCTGCTGTTACATCGGGTAACTCCCGGATACGATCGGCCGAAACTATATTGGTTATCCCTCTGGAAGCAAGTTGCCGGCTAATGGCATCGAGCTGTCCTCTTGCCTGGGCGGTTATTGTCACCTCATCGATCAACACTCCCATCCATTCCAGTTCAATATCCAGCTTATGTGTTTCACCTCCTCTGACTGTGATGCGGATATCATCCACTCTCTGATATCCAAGATATGATGCAACAACGATGTACTCACCGGCAGGCACACGGCGAATTGTAAATTCACCTTCAGTATTTGTTGCACTCCCCCTGGTCGTTCCCTGGAGAACAACATTGGCACCTACTAAAATAGCTCCTGTAGATTTATCCCGTACTGTCCCGGTTATTTCACCGGTTTGCTGATCAACTTTCTCCTCACTCGTTAGAATAGCACGGTTGGGTGGCTGGATTAATAATCCGACATTATAGCCCAACAAAAGATTATGAAATGCTTCTGTGACAGTTACATATTCTTTTTGCAGTGTAATTAATTCCCCAACCGGCAGAATGTCCGGACTATACGACAACAATATTCCACTCTCATTTGCTATCGACCGTATAGCATATTCAAGCTCCACATCCACAAAATCAACCGATATTAACTTATCGAACGTGCTGAATGATGCAAGATGTGGATTGATATTATGGGTACTAAAAATATTATCACTGCCGACAAGTTCCAGCGTCTGAGTGTGTGCATCATTTGGTAAAAAACATAAAAGGAGTATACATGATAAATTGATAATCATTATTAAAGATGTGACAAATTTCATATATATCTCTCCTGCTGGATAATCAATCCGGCTATTTTAAATAATATAAGTTATCTTCTTTTTTCCGGTACGTAACATCCATCGTAAATGCAACATTTTGTATTATTTCATCTATTGGTTCAGTATGAAAACTGGCAGTGAGGCGGCGGGACAGTAATGATTCATCTTCCACATTGATTATAATATTATATCGCCGTTCAAGCTGAATTATCACGTCTCTCAAAGGAGTGCCTTCAAAATTCAATTCACCCCGCAACCATGCGAGCTTACTTTGCAGGTTAACCTTCACTGGTACACTTGCGCCCTTTTCTTTGCTCCAGCCACTCATCATCCCTTTTGTAATTGTTACCGCCTGCTCAGCCTTCTCTTCTTTTCCTTTTAACGTAACTGTTCCTTCGGAAACTACTACGTTTACTCGACCATATTCAGTTACCCTTGCATTGATATTAAATGATGTGCCTAAGACTTCAATCAATGCACCTTTAGCATACACACGGAATATCCGGTCTGCATCATTGACCACTTCAAAATATGCCTCACCTTCCAGGTAAATTTCACGAACTTCCCCCCTAAACCGTTCCGGGAAACCTAATGAACTTTCGGCATTTAACATCACTCTTGACCCATCAGACAAGGTAATTCTGGTATATTGACCCTTTTTTGTTGTCACATTTCTTTCTACTATTTCCTGTTCGATCGCCCCATTAAAAAATCCTGAAAGCCACATTAATAATAATGGGGTAAATACCAGCACTACAATTATTGCAGCCACCTTAAAAAAAGTTGAATACCCCGATGCACGATACCGGTAATTTCTCTGCCGTCTGTATGGATCCGTCTTGTTTACGGTATGTCTGCCGATAGGGGAGGTATTCTCAATTCCTGCCGTTTGGGAGAAACGATTCCAGGCTTTTTCAACGTTCCAATTTACTTTTTTTTCTCCGGAGTTCATCCATACGCTCTCTAAGTATGATATGTATTTTCTTGCTTCTTCGCTCTCTTTAAGTAACTTTTCAACCTGCTTCCTTTCCTCATGAGGTGATTCATTAGTAAAATAGCGCAACAATTTTTCTCTCAATGATTGACTCTCCTCTATACAAATTGGGATAAAATGGTATTATTGGCTTAAATATCAGCCGTTCTATACGACGTATCCGTTCCTCTATACCATATAACAAGGTAAGTGATTAATACCCTTACAAAAATTAAAATATTTTACAGGTTGATAATTTTTACAAAGAAAAGTAAAAGGAGGGATAAACTACTTAAACAATCAATTTAGGAATATTCAGTGAGGTTTTCGCGCAGGTATCGTAATGCCCTTCCCATCTGTGTTTCAACTGTTTTAACCGAAATATCGAGAATTTCAGCAATTTCATTATATGTAAAGCCGTCTTCTTTCTTCATCAAAAAAATTAATTTACATCTCGCCGGCAACCGTTCAATTAATCCCTGTATTGTTTTTGAACATTCCATTTCACGAAAAATTGATTCCGGGGTCTTGTTACTATCTGTACTAATAGTATTTATATCAACCAAGTCTGAGATTTTTTCGACTTTTTTATGTTTAAGATGGTTAATCACCTGGTTCCTTGTTGCTTTAAAAAGATACATAGACGGGGTGCATTGAGGATACCATTGCTTTCTGTTTTTCCAAATATTAAAGAAAACGCTCTGTACCAGGTCCTCCGCTGTGTGAGTTGAGCCGAGAGACCGGTATGCAAACTGGCAGAGACGGGAATAATACGTTCGAAACATTAATTCAAAAACCGAGGAATTACTGTCTCGTATATGTTTCTCCCATTCTGATTCGGGAATTGTTTCGGCGTCTTTAGGGGATGGGAAATGCGACGTAAAATATTTTAATCGGGAATTCAACATTCCTATTCAATCTCATCAGTACAATGTCATGATATGCAACATTGATGTGAGTTATGGTGTTGATGCATGAAAAGAACTTAAGACTCTTTTATAATTTATACAGAAAATGTAATAATGTCAATTTATTGAGGATAAAAAACCCGGTTTACTTAAATATTGTGAAAACAATTACAACCGTGGTAACGAGGAAAACAGAATCGGTGTCAATTTATAAGCTTCATTTAGAACAAGAAAAATCATCATTTTTTACTGTTGTGGTCACATCCTGTAATTCACAAGCTGAAACTTACCACTTTTTAACAGCGCTTGTACCTCTGTTGATAAAAGTACATCCAGTTCCTGCTGACGATGAGTAGCCGTCAGCGGTCTGCCATCTTCAGTATTCATAACAGGGTTGTTTAAATCGATTAAAACCTCCATCTCAGGATGAGAAAAGGCAGCATGGATTACTACAAGATTAACTTTATCGACGATGAGATTATTTTGTATATGATCGAGGAAATCCGACTTTTTTTCATCGATCGGTGTATCAAACAAAGTCTTATATGCTTCATCCATATACATCGACATTCGCAAATCATATTCTTCCGCCAAATCAAATACTATTTGCTCCAACTCAGGTGTCGCTACTGCCGTACGCATATGAAAATCAATATAATCTATATCCAGGCCGGTGTTTATTGCTCGATTTATTTGAGCTTCCAACTCCCTGCGTACTTCATCAAGATTATATTCTTGTTCAAGGAATTCTGTTGTTGACGGATAAAAATGCCCTTCTTTGTTTACCAGAGTCGGGACCGCTTCCGGTCCGAGCACCGGCCCCCACTTGTAATACTTCCACTCCGAGTTCAAAGTGAGATGTACGCCCACCGCAATATGAGGATTTTCTTCAAGTATTTCGACAGCTTCTTCATACCATGCACACGTAAACATTACGGATGCAGAAAGAGGTATTCCGGTTTCGGCTAACGCCTTAAGCGCCGTATTCGTCGCATGGTTCATTCCAATATCATCTACACGCAAAAGCAACGGATATTTCTCCCCGGAATCCGATGCGACTGCAGGGTTATTATTGAAAAATAGATTGCCTGATAAGGTACATATTACAATGAATAAAATTTTCAAACAATTTAATTTCATAACTGACTCCATTGGGAATTATCGGTAAGCCAAAGATTGCCATTAAATTAAAAAAACAGATGTGTCATAATGAAATTAATTGAATATTCAGTTAAAATCAAGGTAAAAATTAAAAAAATATTTTTTCTCCTGTAAGGGGAATAGCCTTTTAAGTTGTTACCTATGGTAAACAGTAAATACAGTTATCTATAACACTTCTTTCGAATATGTCATATCATACTATTACATAACCGGAGATAACATTGGTTCTGATTGATTATGCTATTATCGGTTTCTACTTTGTAATCCTGCTCTCGATCGCAATATATCTATCCAGAAAAGCGAGCCGCAGTACAAGCGATTTTTTCATCTCCGGTCGAAACTTTCCGTGGTGGATAGCCGGAACTGCTATGGTGGCAACTACTTTCGCCGCCGACACACCTCTTGCAGTTACCGAACTCGTTGCACGCAACGGCATTGCAGGCAACTGGCTCTGGTGGAATATGCTTATCGGTGGTATGCTCACCGTGTTCTTCTTTGCCAAACTGTGGCGGAGAGCCGGTATTATGACCGATGTCGAATTGATCGAGATCCGGTACTCGGGTAAACCGGCCGCATTTTTACGGGGCTTCCGTTCCCTGTATATCGGTTTGGTCATGAATATGATCGTGATAGGATGGGTAAATCTTGCACTGGAAAAAATAATCCGTGTCATGTTTCCCGGTCTTACCTTCTTCGGTATCGAATCAATAGAATTCCTCGGATTTACCTTCAGTGCAGCGCTGCTCTGGGTCGCATGTGTTATGGCCTTTGTCGGTGTCTATTCTACCTTGGCCGGCTTGTGGGGTATTGCGGTCTCCGATATTCTTCAGTTTACCGTTGCTATGGGTAGTACAATAATACTTGCTATCGTTGTTGTAAATCTTCCCGAGATCGGCGGGATGTCGGGACTGATCGATAAGCTACCCGAAGGAACGCTGCGATTCACGCCGATGATCGGTACGGGAACAGTGCCGGGTGATATACTTGCGCTCTCGGTTGCAGCATTTATTGCACATCTTGCCGTACAGTGGTGGGCATCATGGTACCCGGGTGCCGAGCCGGGCGGAGGCGGATATGTTGCCCAGCGCATGTTTTCTGCAAAAGATGAAAAACATTCATTGTATGCGACATTGTGGTTTACCGTTGCTCATTATGCGGTGAGGCCATGGCCCTGGATCATTGTTGCCCTCTGCACGCTGGTGCTCTATCCGGATCTGGGTTACAGCGAAAAAGGTGACGGCTTTGTTATGGTCATGCGGGATTATTTGCCGGCGGGATTACTCGGTTTACTTGTCGCCGCGTTCTTTGCCGCATATATGTCCACACTCGCCACACATCTCAACTGGGGTGCATCGTATACCATCAATGATTTTTACCGGAGATTTATTGTGAAAAAGAAAGGGGAAAAGCATTATGTATTCGCTTCCCGCGTTGCAACGATTGTGATTTTGATCTTATCACTATTGGTTACAGCTCGTCTGGAACGGATTACTGCGGCGTGGGAATTCATCATAACGGCAAGCGGTGGCGTCGGACTCGTACTCTTACTCCGCTGGTACTGGTGGCGTGTGAATGCGTGGAGTGAAATTACCGCACTGATCGCACCATTCATTTTGTACGGGATCATTCTGCTATGGTCTGCACAGTTACCACCCGATGCACCGATCCAGATGTATCTGCATTTCCCGTATACATTGTTTTATATCGTCGGATGTACCACGTTACTCTGGTTGATCATTACTTTTATGACAAAACCGGTGGATGAGAAAGTATTAACATCTTTTTATGAACGGGTAAAACCGGGAGGCAGACTCTGGAAACCGATTGCAGAGAAAATGCCGCACATAAAACCCGAGATCAATTTTAAAGACCTCGCGATCTGCTGGATATCCGGAGTAATTATGGTCTATATGGCTTTATTCGGAATTGGTAAATTGTTGTTTGGTGAATACCTGATGGCAGCTCTCTATTTTATTGTGGCCGGGGTGACAGCATTTATCATAACAATAAATATCAGAAAAGATGCGAAGGCTATTCTACCCGGTGCGTAATATTTATATACCTACTCAATAAAAAAAGGTGAAATTTTTCTTATTTAATACTTTTATGTAGTGACTTATTGTTTATTTGATATTAATCATTTTTCTTTTTATTGTATTTTTATACTCTGTATAATCATATAGCATCTCTATGGAGGAGACTTACCATGGGTAATGAGCAAAATCGCAGGGAATTCTTAAAAACCGGTGTTACCACTGCAGCAGGAATTAGTATTTTATCACACGGTAGTGTAATTACCAATACCGAGAAACTGTTTGCAGAAATTACCCGTAATACTATGCCAAAACGTAAACTCGGTAAAACCGGCTTTTATGTCAGCTTGTTTAGCCTCGGCACCGGCAGTACAACTGCACAAGTAGGACAAAGAGAAAATGCAATAGAAATCATTAACCGTGCTCTTGATCTCGGCGTTAATTTTATCGATACCGCCCCTACATATGGAAACGGTGTAAGTGAGACCAACATCGGATTGGTTATGAGAGAAAGACGGGATGATGTCTTTCTTGCGACAAAAACACAGGATCGTTCGTATGATGGTACCCTGCGTTTATTTGAAGATAGTCTAAAACGGCTGCAAACGGATTACATCGACTTATATCAGGTCCATGGTGTTCGGATTGAAGAGGATATTATTAGCGCTCTCAGCCGGAACGGAGCTGTTCGTGCGATAGAGCGTCTACGGGATGAGGGAGCTGTCCGATACATTGGCATAACCGGTCATCGCAATCCTGATGTATTACTTCGTGGAATATCGGAATATGATTTTGATACGATATTAATGACACTCAATGCAGCTGACATTCATTACGAACCTTTTCAGAAAGCGTTACTTCGGACCGCGGCAGAAAAAGATATGGGAATCGTTGCGATGAAAGTCACAGCGCAAGGCAGGATATTTCAAGATAATGGTATTACTTCAATGGCAGATGCATTGGGATACGTGTTTTCGTTCCCGGTAAGTACAGCAAATGTCGGCATAGCAACTATAGATGAGCTTGAGGAGAATGTACGGATTACACGGGATTTTACAGAATTCTCACAACAAAAGCTCGCAAACCTCGAACAGCTAACAAAATCATACTATCGTGAATCTAACTTTTTTAAGATTGAGTGGTGATTTTCGAATTTGCTGTAATCTCCTAATCATTTCAAACCTTTAAACTGAATTTTTAAACTATCTATAGATAGCTCAAATAAACCAGGTTCAAATATTTTCTTTTTTTTAAGTCCGGTAAACTTAAGATCAGATTGAGACAACTCAAAAGCCACCCGCTTACGCTCGCCGGGTTCAAGCTCGATAACACTAAAACGCTTCAACTGCCGCACCGGCCTCGACACTTCACCATAAAGATCGGTCACATATAATTGAACTACTTCTTTACCCGTACGGCTGCCGGTATTGGTAACCTGAACAGTGATATCCATAATTTCACCTGGTGCGAGATTTTCCTGACTGAACCTTAAATCGGCATACTCAAATGTAGTGTACGACAACCCGTGGCCGAATTCCCACTGGGGATTATACGTATGCGCCTCCAGCGGTTTATGATCGTATGGGGTAAGAGTGTTGGCGGTGAGGGGAGATGAGTACGAAGGTTTACTGTAGATAGGAGCGTAATTTACAACATTAAACACTAAATAATATTGCTCCCTGTTTTCTGATGGTAAGATTCCTCACACATCCCTCACTATAAAGCGGTTCGATAATATCTATATAAGACGAGACATACCGGAGAGGTAAAAACACCTGATACGTACCGGCAAATCCGCCGCCGTGAATACGAACCGCTCCTTCACCGATGGAAGATATGTAGTGTTCCGTCAATGCCAATCCCAGTGTCAACGGCTGCTGCCTGGCATTGTTCGACGGATATATATTCTGCAGAAGCTTCATCGATGAATTACCGGATTCATTGACAAGCGATAAGAAGTCGTAAAATTTCCCCTGCTTCAGCAACTCTACCTGCCTTTCTACCCGTTCGTTCTCCTCCAGAAAATGTAACGCTCGTAATATCGGACGTTCTTGTAATGTGCGGCGAAGCTCGGGCATATTTGAGTATAATTCTTCACTTGTAACCTGCCTGCAATTATTCTTTCCCAATGCCCCCGCCACCATTCGCATTTCATCCGGAACAGATGCATAGTCAGAGGTCAGATCAGCGTGATTACCTCCTGTGTCAACAATCAACAATCTATACTCATGCGCGCGTAAGTCAAGCTCAAGCTTTTCGATTCTCGGATTGTTTTGATCCTCAAAATCTATACCCACAACGCCACCGTATGCACAGGCAATCTGATCCATCAAACCGCAAGGCTTTCCGAAATACTCATTCTCTGCATACTGCCCGATGCGCGCGATTGCGAGAGGTTCTATATTCCCATTATTATACAGCGCATTCAGCACTGTTCCGATAAACACTTCAATCGATGCTGATGAGCTCAGACCGGAGCCGCCCTGTACATCGCTCTGACCATAACATGAAAAACCGCCAATCGAGTAACCGTTATCTTTAAATCCTTTTAGAATTCCTCGCATCAGAGCGGCCATGCTTCCTTTCTCTTCCTCCAGAATATTGAGATCATCGAGGTCGACCACATATTCCTTCTTAAACTCGTGGGAATAGAAAACAGCTTTTCCATTATTATTGCGGGCAGCCGCACCGAGTGTATCAAGGTTAATAGCTCCGGCAATGACTTTCCCGTTATTATGATCGGTATGATTCCCGCTTATCTCCGTTCGGCCGGGTGTGCTTATCACCCGTATCTCACCGCTCCCGTAGCGAGCTTTGTAATTTTCGAGCAACGCCTCGACCCGTTTTCTCTGCCGGTCAGGTACTATTGGATCGTGTCCATAGACGTCTTTAATGCTATCTTCTATTGTTTGTTTCATCTGCATTTCTTATTAGTTTTCATCCATGAATTGTTAATTTATAGTGAATCTCAGATACTTTCTGTAGTAATTCCGCTGCCTGCTCTGCCGTAATATCTCTCTGCGACTCCGCAAGCATCTCATATCCTACCATGAACTTCTTTATCGTCGCAGATCGCAACAACGGTGGATAAAAATGGGCATGTAAGAGCCAATACCCGTATTCCTCATCATCACACGGAGCATTATGCCATCCCATAGTATATGGAAACGACACCTTAAACATATTATCATACTTCGAAAGATGACGTTTCAATATATCTGCAAGAGAGTGTATCTCATCTTGACTCAGATCGGATAACCGCTGCACGTTCATCCGCGGTAATAGCAATGTCTCAAAGGGCCACATCGCCCAATAGGGCACCATCACAATCCAGTGATCATTTTCCAGTACGATACGCTCTTGCTTCTCAAGTTCCTTCTCCCTGTAATCCGACAGCAATGGTTTTTTATGTTCTCGATAATATTCCGCCTGTTGAAGCTTCTCCTTCACCGCTTCATTCGGAAGCTCATCAACCGCCCATACCTGTCCGTGCGGATGCGGATTGGAACAACCCATGATCTCACCCTTATTTTCGAATATCTGAACCCAACGATATGTCGCTCCAAGTTCAACGTACTGATCGATCCACATGTTAATTACCTCAACGATTCCATGCAACTCCATCTCCGGCAGCGTAAGATCGTGCCGGGGTGAAAAGCATAGTACGCGACATGTACCCTTCACCGTCTCAAATTTTAAAAGATTATTGCCACTACTCTCTTTCGGTGTATCGGGAAAAAGCGCGGCAAAATCATTGGTGAAAACATAGGTGCTTGTGTATTGAGGATTCATTTTTTTATTTGCCCGTTCATTTCCGGGACAAAGATAACACGACGGATTATACGAAGGAATTTTATCGTTTCGAGATCGTTCCTCCTGACCTTGCCAGGGACGCTGCGTCCTGTGAGGAGATACAAGAACCCATTCTCCCGTTAATTGATTGTATCTTCTATGCGGATAATCCATAATTTATTTATTACCAGAATATAGCATACAATGAAAGTGTTACGAGGATGATCGAGATACCGATCCATAACACTGATTTAGTCGGTCTCATATCAAAATCCTTCCTGACCGGCATTTCGACCGGCTTTGATAACGGCCGTACGATTGTCATTATACCCATAATAACTACAATAATTGTAAAGGTAATTGCCATCCGGTTCAGGAATGCAATGTCATCGAAGAACAACAAAAGAAAACCGTAAATCAACGGTGACAGGATTAACGCAGTTAAACCGGCAAACATCGGTGTTTTTTTGAACGCAATAGCAAATACGAATGCTGCAAGTACACCGGGCGATACAAATCCCTGAAATTCCTGTATATAATTAAAAATACCATGAAATCGCGGATGACCGAGGTACGGAGCAATCAGACAACCGATAATAACGAGTATGACCGTTGTGATTCTACCGATCCTCACGGTATTTATGTCTTTATCCGATTTATTAAGATGCCGTTTATATATGTCGATGGTAAAGATAGTCGAGGCGGAATTCAGCATCGACGCAAGCGAACTTATCACCGCTCCTGCAAGGGCGGCAAAGATAAAACCACGTACTCCAACTGGAATAAGGTTTCGAATCAAAAAAGGATATGCCGCGTCAGCCGTCGGCATCTGGTCACCGTAAAGTTGAACTGCAATTATTCCGGGAAAAACAACTATAAACGGAATAAGCAGCTTTAAACCTGCCGCAAACATGATACCGAGCTGACCCTGACGGAGCGTTTGTGCAGCGAGCGTTCTCTGGGTAATATATTGATTCAATCCCCAGTAATAGAAATTCGGTATCCACAAACCGAACACAAGAGCGGTCCACGGCAACACCGGATGATCTGCCGGCAGAATCACGCTCAGCCTATCGGAGTTCTCGCTGACGAACGAACCCCACCCTCCTACTGCATGTAATCCGATAAACAACACAACTAACCCGCCGATGAGCAAAGTCGAACCTTGAAAAAGGTCCGCCCACGCAACGGCTTTTAATCCTCCCCACGTCGTATACAATGCTGCTATACCGCCGATAATCCACACACCCGTCATAAGGTTAATATCGAATATAGTGTGGAGGGTCAACGCACCAGAATATATCACCGCGGAAATTGTAACACCGACGAAAATGATCATCATATACAATGCCATAATGCTTCGGGCACGCGGGCTGTACCGGTACTCGAGAAATTCGGGCATTGTATAAATACCGGCGCGTAAAAATTTAGGCAGAAAGAAAAACGCAACGATAACCAGTGTAATAGCAGCCATCCATTCATAACTCGCTATGGCAAGGCCAACGTCGGTCGCCCCTTGTCCCGACATACCAACGAAGTGTTCTGTCGAAATATTCGCTGCAATCAAAGACAACCCGATAAGCGGCCAAATCAAACCTCTGCTGGCAAGAAAGAAGTCCTCTCCCGTACCACGTTTCCTGCTTTTATACATGCTGACGCCGACGACGATCATGAAGAAAAAAACAAATAATGAAATATCAAAAATACTTAATTCCATAAGGGTTCCTCTGTGTAATGTGGTCTACTATAAATTAGTTAAATATTGTCACCCAATGGTTCTTATTTTCCATCCTCTTCTGGTCTTGTCGGTTTACCACGGTAATCATAATCTGTGCACCTCCATTGGAACAATATGTATAGAAAAGTGCCTCCAGTTGCGACCGATATTGATTGAAAACTATACCATACATATGTTACAATGTGTATTTTTTTTGAGCTTAGCTTTAAAAAACATTTGCAACTCTCAGGGTCTGTCTGCAAGCACATAGTTATCCATCGTAATAAAAAAATCATTGATAATACCATAGATATCAAACCACTCCCAGATAGTTATCTTTCTGGGATTATCGGGTCTTTCAACCCATTTCCCGTCCTTGAAAATAGGAGCAGGATGTGCATAGTTTTCAGCCCACGATGGATTTTTTATCACCGCGACGGCAGCGAGGTCAAACAGAGCCCTGCCGGGCGGATCACCCCACATCTGGTATTTTTTAAATAATTCTACGGAGTAATCACCCCAGTTGTAAAATTCACCACCGTGCCTTCCCGTAACCGGTTCAGATAACTGCGGACCTTTGCCGGGCATCCGGTGCAGTATCTGAGCTTTTGTTACCTTTACGGCATCCGTACCCGAAGGGTCGCCATATCTTACCGTAACCATCTCAAAAGGTACATCCACATCCAGGATGAAATTCATTGCTCCGATATCCCAATCCTGATTGTGTTCGCCCGGCTCGGGATAATTTGAACCGAGCCATACAATCCTGACACTTTCAGCGATACGCGGCTCTTTTAATAGTGCCAGGGCAATGTTGGTAAGCTTACCCACCGGCAGAAGTATTAACTCCTGGTTCCGTTCGCGCAAGGCCTGTTCGATGATAAAATCCACCGCTTCATAACCATCGAAATCAGGTTTATGAATATAATCCCTGATTTCTTCAAAGGAATCCTGTGCCCCTGTGAGTAGAGGTATGCGATCAAAGACACCGCATAGCTGCATTACCCTTTTTGCCTCATCGTAATGATCGCTCACGGGTGAGAAAGTATCATAGCCATCGGGATCGCTGGTGGCATTGACCGTTACTCCTTCGACGGCAAACACATCGCCGTTGAATAATAGATATGCCAGAGCGTGCTGGTCATCTACCTCGTTGTTGGCATCGGTATCGAAGATTACATGGTGTTTCAAGGGTGCTCCTTCGCGTTGATCATGTTTTTGGTCACAGGAAATAATGAATAATGCCGGAAGAAGTATAACGAACACCCGGTAGATAAAGCCCTTAGAGAAAAAACCGGCTATTACCTGTTTGGAAGTATAATTTTTCATGTTGATTTCCGTTTATAGGTAAATATTTTGGATTATTATTGTCGGGAATTTTATTCTATAACTTTTAGTACAGCCACATAGGATCTATGATCTGGAGGAGTAAGCGTGATAATACGCTGAGGACCCCACCAATGGGTGCCGTCATAGTTATCCCATTCGGGTTGAATGATTTCTTCTTCGCTCCATGTAAGTGAAGCAATATCCAGCCATTTGAGAGATACTTTGTCAACGTATATCCATGGATCAAGATGCACGGTAGCTCTTCCACCGGGGAAATATATAGCGTAAGCCGTTCCTATATCTGCCATGCAGTAAACATCCACAGAATTACCAACAGTTGAGAAAGCTTCATAGGGAGCTGCTTCAAAGATGTTAAACTCCTCCATAAACATATTGACAGCACGAATAGTTTGCTTGGCTCTTTCGGAAAGACCTATGCCCCAGTAAAAATCATTCCCCCTGTATGCAGGCCGGTGAAAACGGGTGGAAGCAGCACCCCCGAATATATTCCTCCAGAAACGCTCAACTGCTTCTTTTTCGGTTCCTGCGGCTGTATTGGTTCCAACGCCTTGACCGTAAACCTTTTCGTTGTTAATGGGCATGGGACCATGCTCATCCAGGGCGATCATTTTTCTCCACAAAAGCAGATTCTCCCAATGTCTCTTCCCCACAGCTCCCAATGCATCCTGATTGTTTTGCGAAACATCTGCAAAGGAAAAGACATCGCGGTAAGTCATAACTCTGCGCACGCCATTTTCGGGGGCGAAGAGCATAGTCGTAACATAAATGTCACGTCCATGCTTTTTTGCCGCTTCTTTGATATACCTTCCCCAGTGATTATCCCACTCGGCGGACAACCCACTTTCATTCCCGATGTTATAGAGAACGTGGCCATATTGTGCCGTTATAGAAATGAGTTTATCGATGTAACGGTGCTGGTAATCCAATGCTTTTTCATTATTATCCAGCAACGATCCTCCGTAGTAATCCCATGCATTTGTAATGGTACCGGGTTCCCAATTGATATTGTTCGCTGGGTTGAGGGGATGCACTTTGAATCGCCCGTATTCATCGTCGCCGGACAGGTCAAACCAGTCCCAAAGTGTCAACTGCACTATAATGTCCCGTTTATGGGTTTCATCAAGGAAGAACCTGAGCTTATCCCAATATTCATCATTCCACTGTTCAAGGTCATACAGCCCGTTCTCCAGTTGCTTGGCCGCAAATGTATCGCCTTCATTCCGGTCGCTCATAGTGTTGCGTACATAATTACCGCCTGCCGTCTTCATACTATCTAAATGTTCGGTCAAAACTTCACCCGTCCATTGCCAGAGGTTATCGCGGTCGCTGGCACCAATGAGCATGATCGGCTCACCCTTATATTGCCAGTACCAAGGGTTTTTGTGATACGGCTGGATTGAGTAGTCGTTTTTAATCGATAATTTTTCAGGATTATTGGTTCCTGCAAATGTATTATGCTGGGAGCTAATAAACAATATCAGAAAAATTATTGCAGTGTTTATAATAAAAGTTTTCATAGCGTTTTGTCTCCTTTCCATAGATTATTATTTTTTTACCTGTATCACCTTTAAAAGAAGCATCAATCAGATACGTCTGATCAATACCGCCCACTGATCATCCGAAGGGGTTTTCAGTGTACCCGGAAATTGCATGGTATAGGGTTCTCCCCATTGTGAAGACCGAATCTGAAGCCAGTTAACTTCGTATTCTCCGGGAGGTACATTTAGGGATACATCACCTTTCCCGGTAAAATAAATGGCAAATTCTTTATCATCTATGGATATACAGAATGCTTCATTTTCTTCCCGGTTTGTCAAAAGATGGTTGGCAGGTTTCATGTTAAAAAAGTCCAATGAATCGGTTAGCATACGCATGCTTTTAATGTGGTGTTGTGCCACGTGGTTAAGCCCCATCCCCCAGTCGGGCCGATGAAACCTGGCTGAGGCATGCCCTGCAAAAATGTTTCTCCAAAATCTTTCTTCACCATCCTTATGAAATGCTGCCCAGTGAATATTATCATGACCAATCGTATTCATCATGCCACCATATATCTTTACATTGTTTATAGGACGCGGGTATCGTGAAAACAATACATGATTTCTTACAAACAGCGAAGTATTATAGTGCACTTCACACCGTTGAGCATTGTTATTGGAAATATCAATAAACTGATACGATTCGGGATCGTTAATGGTATTACTTGGTTTTGCCCATGAACTGAGCTCCAGATTCAGATATTCGGAATACCATTGGCCAAGGTCAGGGTGTTGGGTTACCGCTCCCGGCACCAATCCATTGGTAGGGTCCCAGTTATCCCACATCTCGGTTACATAGATTTTCTTGCCTGCTTTTTCCGCTATATCCCTAATGTATGCCGACCAGTAGCGTCCCCATTCGGGACGTGCCTTTGTTTCGTTGTCAATACAATAGAGTACATTGGGGTATTGCAGGGCAATCGACATAAGCTTGTCGACAAATTTTTGCTGATACTCCAGTACGATCTTATTATTGTCCAGTTCAGGTACAGTTCTGAAAAATGGATTGTTTTGGGTTTGGGGGGGATAGTCAACTATTTCCGGAAGTCTGCTCTCGCTGGTTGTGTATGTGTTATTAATTAGCGGATTAAAGGGGTTATCTGCCCAGCGATCACCCCAGTAAAAATCATATGTCGCCCAGATTTCCACCTGTACAATGATATCACGCTCAAGGGCAAGGTCAAGAAACGTCGTAAACCTGTTCCAGTATTCGACTCCGGGTTCATCGAGATCGTACAATCCGTTTTTCATTTCAAAGGGTTTTGCATTGCCCGGGTCACGGCTGCTCATAGTAGAACGGACGTAATTACCGCCGACCGAAGCAAGCAGATCGAGATGTTCTTTCAGGTTATCGATCTGAAAAAGGTTATCCTGCACCGAGCCGCCCAGCAGTAAAACCGGCTCTCCCTTGTATTGCCAGTACATAGGATTTTCGGTATAAATTTCGATAGGTTGGATGTTGGTATTCCGGACAGAATACTGTGCGCGGATGTGGCAATTTCCTAACAGCAATATCAGGAATGAGATCAAAATGATCTTTGGTATTTGGTAATTTGATTTCTTCATAGACATTTACATTCCTCTCGGAAAAACGGTTAATCTCAGTTTTGAAGCTCCATAGGGTATAAGAGTAACGGTTTCGCATTCGGTGGCGAGACTTTTTTTAATTACTTCTCTATCGGGGAGTGCGGGTGTAAATAACCACTCACCTTTTTGCTCTCTGGGCGGCAGCTTTTCCCAATGTGTAATAAGTCCCTCCTCATTATACACAGGCACCCATTCTTCAAACACCATACTGGTCTCCTTTTGTATTTCCCAACTATGTACTCTGCGTGCGGGTACTTGTAGTTTAATAGGAGTGTTTTCCGCATACCAGGGATTACCTGTCATGGGCTTACGAATGATCTCTACTTTTTCATCAATATTTTCGGGAGTTAAGCAGAGAGCGTAGTTCCACGGACTATCAGGGTAAACTTCGTAAACCGGAAACTCCTTCGTGCAGCGCAGGTCGGTACTGTCAGTGACAAATCTGCCATCCTTTAGAATTGTTCCGTAGCAATCAGTATGCGGTTTCCATTCTTCATCAATCCTTAGAGAGTAAACAAGCGGACCATACTCAACTGAAATGCCATTCTCGGGTCCATCCACAAGTTTTAATTCATGGGGTAATATCAGTTCAATAACATCCCCATCTGAGAAACTACGGTACAATTCAACGTAATGATCATCGTTTTGTTGAACGGGATGATGAACGCCATTAATTATTAGTTCGGGAGCAGTGCACCATTCCGGTATGCGAAACAGGAACGGGAATTCAACAGTCTCTTTCATAGTAAACTGAAATCGAATAGTATCGCTGAAGGGGTAGTCGGTTTTCTGGCGGACAGTCACGGGTTTGTCCTTTGCTCCAACAGTTGTGGAGACGGTTGAGGGCACGTACGTTGCCGCTGCCAATCCGTTATCGAGAGTTTTCATCCACGAGCGGGCTATATAATTAGGTATTATGCGGTTAACATTACCGGCACAGCACTCAGTGGAAGGATTCGGTCCGAATTGCATGGAACCATCACCCCATTTGATAAAGTTGTTTCTGGTAAGTATTACCTGGTTGGGGGCTGAGAAGTATTGAAATGCTTTCACGTTCGGCTTTATTGCTCCCGGAGCGGCATTGAAAATCGCCCTTTCAAGTTTATCCGCATATTGAGTATCTCCTGTTGCCATAAGCAAATAGCCGTTACTCCACATGAAGTCGGCAATATCACATGCTTCATGCGATTCCTGCGAGGTGACTAATCCTATGTGCTCAGATGAAACATTAACGCCGCTTATCAACATATGGTATTGGTCAAGCTTCTGATACGCTTTAATTGAAACATCCAGGTATTCCTGCTTGCCGGTGTACATGTATAGAATTGCACCCAGCTTTGCCCTTTCATTGTATGTTACACCATGTTCGTTGGTGGGCTTACCGTCCATCAGACGCTGTGAACTTGTATTATTGTCGGGATTCCTTTTATCGGTTAACCTGTAAATATCTTTAGCAAAGGAGAGCAGAGCCGTATCGCCTGAATGGGCGTAAGCAAATAAAACTATTTCGAGGTTTGTCGATTCTCTGATTCCTGTATGGGGATATTTATCGTGCAGATAATGTCTGCGAAGGGCATCAATAATATCCCGGTCGCCTGTTGCAAGATATTCAGCCATGAGAGAGCGAAAGAATACCGTATGTACCCACCTGTCGTCTTCGTAGCTGGGTTTAAGATGCAGGGGCCCGACGTATCCGTCAGGGTGCGCATTGTCAAGAGTATAATAAATGTGGCGGTGAGCTTTGTCTATAAGAAAGCTATCCTGTAGCAGATATCCGCTTCGAATCATACCGTCAATCCAATAACCTGTTTGCTCATATGGCCACCAACGGTTTACGCCTCTATTGTTGGTTATGCTATCAGCCGACCAACCTTCGGTATTGAACGGATACCCTCCGTGTTCATCTAAATATCCGGTTAACCCGTTCCGTTGATTGATTAAGTATTCTTTAGCCCAACCCCCGGGGCTAATGGATGTTATCGGCAATTCTTTGAATTGACCAAAGTACTCCGGGGTTGCCTCGGGTGTCGTACATCCGGGAATCGACGTGAGATATAATAAAAGAAAAACTATACTAATCACATTACATTTTGCATTTAATTTTTTTGATAAAAACATATTTCGCCTCGCTTATATATACGAGAAAATCACCATAGGTTTGAAATCCCTGGTTTTCAAATTCGCCAATTACAATTGGCTCACCGTTTCTGTATTCAAGATATCTAACGTTACTACTAACCTTAAAGTGTATCGTATCCTGCTGCTGGCAAACCGGACTATTCCGGATATGGATCCCGCATCCATTTCGCTCGACGCGCAAAATCTTCCTGGACATCGGCTCGCCATCGCCACACGGTTTTCTGCCCGTCTGGATGATCTATCCAGTGGTTTCGGTCGGGTTGAGCGCGTATGAATTGACCGCCCCAACCCGGCTGGCTTGGATCTTCCGGATCGTTAATTCCGCGAACGCCGCTGACCAGGTGAAGAAAAGACGGCGAATCTCCCTCCATCACACCACGCCTATCCGGATACCAGCCCGCTTCCGGATAAAGTGCTGCCAGCATCCCGTTGCCCCATCGAATGTGCCTGTAGAGCCATTCCAGGTCCGCCAGTGATGCGTCCGAGCCGGGTGCGTCGTAGAACATCCCCCTCCAGTTATCTTCCGAGTAGATTACGAATAGTTCTGGAAACTCATCCATAAGCCACTGGCTGGTGCCATCCTGCAGTGCGATGAAGTAGACACGTATCTTTTCCACGAACTGCTCTACCTCCGACTCCTTGCGTGTCTCCCGCACTTTCCAGAGCGCCTGTGCCAGCTCTCGCGAACCTCCCCAGAACAAGAACCATATGGGACGCGGATCCGACGCATCATCCACGAGCGAGATGATCGCCTCCGACGCCTCGCTGTCCATTCCCTCGCCGATGATTTCCTCCACAGGGCGCGCATGACTATCGGACCGCCCGGTCCAGGTTACGGAGCGCAGCTCGTCAGCTGTGGGATACGCCGGGTCGTGCCGGCGCAAATTTTCATCGATGCGATCGTAGATATCAAGCAGGTCGAGTATCCCGCGCTTATCGGCAATGTTAGCGAGTGTTGCCGCCGAGGCGATGAGGCCCTCCACGTCCAACTCATTGGTATAGAGCAGAAACCGGATCATTGACTGCACATCATCCGCGTCACTGCGCAGATGATCAGGACCGAATTCGGCTCCGCCCGGAATGACACCGAGTGGCGGGAAATCGGTTGAAACGACAACGCGCGGCTGTGCCATGAGGCTGTTCAAGCCCAAAGCCAGGCAGACAAAAAATATGACAAGATTTTTCATAATTGGACCTCATATGTTTCACTATTTTTTATATTTCGCTCTTTTATCAAGTTACCTTCATTGTATATTTTAAGCTGCATTTCATCTTCCACACGGTCGATTCTGAACTTCAGATCAGCTCCCATTATACGCACGTGATTGAGTTCGAAAAAATCCCATTCTTCGGGGATATTGGGGGTTATGATAAATTTTTTATAGCCGGTGGGTTCAATGCCAAGTACTCCTTCGGTAAATATGCGGCAATAGAGAGCACTTTCGGCAGAAAGGTGACGCATACCATATTCAGGATAAGCTTCTACTACATAGGGTGCACGAGCCCCAAGCAGCCTTGTACGGGAGAAAGGAATCAATCTTTCCAATGCACTGTCGCCGGCACCGGCAATAAATGCACCCCTGAAAGCATACAATGTTCCCCTGTCCCAAAGCACATTGTCGTTGGGATCCACAAGGATACCATCGTCGGTCCAAAGTCTATTGAAAAGTGCCTTTAACGTACCTTCCTTACGGGTATCAATACCCATAACCAGCGGAAGACATATCCAGTGTCTGAAGGTATCATGACCGTCAAAATATCTATAGGTTTCAATGCCATCAATGGTGGCTCCGAAGTAGTTCTCAATCGCTTTCTCCAGGTTCGCGGCTCTTTGGTTATAATTGCTTATCAGAGATTGGCCTTTGCCAAGCATTGCTGCTACTCTCGCACCGTTTATCAGCCCTCCATAGTAAAGTGATGAGGTTGAAAGATTGGCATCCCCGGTGGCAATACGTCCTTCCATTTCATCGGTGTCCGACAGCACCACACCATGTTCATTGCGGTTGTTGTGATTGTACTCTAAGCTCCACTCAATAAGAGGCCATAGTTCTTCTGCGACCTCTTTGTCCCCTAATGCCAATACAAACTGTGACGTACCGTAAGCGATCATTGCAGCATCACCTCTGTCATGGGAGCAGCAAGGCAATACCCCTTCCATTTCAAAGGATGATTTAATGAAATCCCCTTCTTCAGGTATGTTTTGCATAAATTTAATGTAGGCATTGTATGCAGCAATGTTCCCATTTTCATAACCAAGATAAGGGAAGAAGGGTCCTGAATACTCCACCTGATCGTTTGCCCACACACCTGTATAGTAATTACCCCCACCGGGAGAATGTACCAGTCCCATTTTAGTGTCAAAGATGTTTTCTGCCGCTCTTATTTTAGAGAAGTAAAAAAGTGTATTGAGCACAGGATCGGGTGTTCTCATTACCAGGTTTTGCTTCATTTCCTTGAGGAACCGATCCCTTTTTACCTCTGCCTCGGCATAATCTCCACTGACAGGAGGTTCCTCGTTCATCGTTGCCGAGTAGTACACTCCATAGGAGTATTGTTTACCGGGCGCGAGTTTAACCATTGCATCGGCATCGCTATGTATACGAATGGTGTAGTCCCCGTGCACACCCTTTTCGTTGTGTACATATTCTTTTACTCCGATATTGATTTGCTTCTCTTCATCACCTTTATTGACAAGGTTAATTTTTTCCACGAATAACCTTTCCTTCATCGACGGGTAAAAAGTCCGTTTTATAAGAATGTCATGGTCGGGCCGATGATAAAAGGTGATTTTGCCGTCAATCCGAACCGAATCAACCTGAGGATCAAGAATCATTTGATCGGTACTCATTACCGGGACATATTCATCGGAATAAGTGTACCTTAAATAATTACGAAACTCGTACCAGTCAGGTTCGGATGTTCGGATATATCTGCGTAGTTGCGGGAATATTATGTCTCGGTTAATGGTGAGCCGTTTATTTGTATCTACTCGATACTCTAAGATACAAGCAACACGCTCTCCCGCCATTTCAATATCATCGGAATGAGGAAGACGTGTCTCGTTGTAAACGTCCCATACGATAGCTTTCTCATCGACAATACGCCAGAAATTTTTGTTCTCCGTCTGGCTGTAAAACCCTTGCATTGCAAAAGCTATGATAACAGAGAATAAAACCGGAATTATTTTTATTTTTGTTTTCATAATGATGATTTCTATTAATCATTTTAAAAATAGGTTTGCTGCCCCGGATCGGTGAATGTTATTTGTTTTTCATGACGATATTAATATTTATGTGTCCCTCTAAATTATTCTCCAAAAAGGGAGCGCTGATTTTATCATTGATTCTGACCGAATCTGTTATAGCTCCGTTACCTTTAATTTTAATGTCTACAATCATATCACGGTAAACAAGATTTGTAAGTTCAAGAGTATTAATATAATCAGGGATATTTGGTTCAAACGTTAATCCTTCCGTTGAAATACTCATCCCAATTATGTTGTAAAGCAACATTCTCAGATATGCAGTTGCTGACCATGTTTGCCGCGCTCCGACATACCATTCTTCCCACTCCTTATGTGTGGGCTCTTGTATTCCTCCGTAGGGCATTCTGGTTGTAGGATGATATAATTCATAAAATTGATTATCACGAAGTGCATGTTCGGTGAGCACCTGAAATTCATGAAAAAACCCCTCTGAAAATCCGTTGTGCATACAAGCTTCAGCCCATAATCCCTGAATGTGCGGCCAAACTGTACCGCTATGCCGACCATAGCTGTCAATATTGATATTCCTGTAACGTTCATATGTTGGATATACGCATGGAATACCTGCAGGGGTTACAGTAGTATTATCAAAAATTGATTGAATCTGGGATTGATCAGCCACACCTGACAGTATTGCAAGTGACAAGCCCATTCCTTCCTGGCGATCGCATCCTCCGAAAGGGTCAACAAAGTAATTATAAGTTCCTCTATCCTCATCCCATAAGTGCTTGTTGATTTTTTTCTTAAGGCTTTCCGCTTTATTAAACCACAAACTATCCACAGCGATGCCCAAGAACTTTTCATATAAAGGCAATAGCTTATAAGTGTAATAATAAACTGAATTCGTTGATAAAACATGCATTGGTATCCCTTTGCCGGTATCGGCTCTAAGATTTGGATTAGATGCCGGCCAATCGGATATTCCAGAATAACTGCCTGTTAGATTGGTGTCTATATGAGTAGTATATCTTGCAGGATAGGCTGCCACTCCGTCGCCATATACAGCTGGTCCGCGAAAAAGACCATACTCCGGAGAAAACTCTGTATCCTCCATAATGGATAGCGTGTTTTTCACCGCGGTATAAGCAAGCTTTAAGAAATCACGATCCCCGGTTACCAGATAATAATACCATGCTCCAACTGACCAGATAATTTTATCCCAATATTCATGAACAATAATTATCGTTCCATCATCAAGGGTGTCAAGCTGCGCCATAAGTGTATTTCTGGCTATTGAAGGGGATAAAAAAGCAAAACCATTCCAAATGTTTATCGCTGCATCACGCGTCCAGGGTTCTACATACTCAAAGCCGGCATATAAACTGGTTTTTTTCTCTCCAAGCAATGGAATGTAGTGATCCTGCACATTACTGAATACATCTCCTAAAGCTAAACGGTATGCCTTGACAATCGAATGGGTACCCTCGTCATTTATGGTAAGCGAAGGTAAAAATATCTCATTAACAGCACGTACTTCAGACTCTTTACGGCAGCCATAAATAAACGCCAAAATAAATACTAACATAAAAATAATTATTTCTTTTCTCATGATTGTAATAATTTATTAAAAGTATGATTTACTGTAATTTTGCCTGCATGGTTAATAAAACTTTATTTAACCTTCAATACCACACGTCTGTATCTTGTAATTGGATATTCTGCCATATTTTTGACTTCACAAATTACATGAATAGTTTCTCCTTTACCTGCATCATCTGGAATAGTAATAAGAGCTTTTGAATTATTTGGATTGTTTATACTGACATCTCCATCATAAGTGCCTGCTTCAGGATAAACCCACCAGTTAAATGTCAATTCGTCTCCTTGAGGATCGTATGAAGCCGATGCATCAAGTGCGATTGTTTCATTAGTTTCGACACTGAGATGCAATATATTGTTGGTTCTGTCATTATTAATTATTGCAACCGGCTCACTGCTCACTTCTTCCGGGTCTTTTACCGACCAGAGCAAGCGATTTCTAAAATCGTTAGTTGCAGCAGGAATCCATCGTGTAAGTTCGTATAAATCAACTTCACATGTATGATAATAATTCTCACCTATACTGCTATCCATTGGTTTGAACATACTGCCCCAACTTCCCTGAGTGGGATCAAAGGGATCGTTCAATCCGAAAACAGAACTTAGAAGATACAGGAAAGCAGGAGTATCACCCTCGCCTCCATCATCATAGAGATCAGACATGGGACCGTGACCGTTCACCTCGTGAGAATATATTGGTGGCTCCCACTCAGGGTCATCGCTGCAGCAATAATGCCAGAAATGCCCGGCATCAAAAAGAACCATGCCCAATTCAACCGGGTCATCACCATAAGTAGGGATTGCCGTACCAAACCATGGACATGACTTTTCCTGCATTTTTTCGAAGCTGGCAAAAAATTCAAAAGTAATATCCTGAAACAATATTCCGTATAAATGTATTTTCGGAAGCAGTTCCTGAAATTTTTCTTCACCGTGACGCTGACGATATCGATATAGTGCTTGCACAAAAGTAACAGTACCGCCCCATGCCTGCACAAAAATTGGGCGATCGTCATCTTTTTCAAAGATTTCAACGAGAAATTCGCTCCCTTCAGAATCTTTGGGCTCGCCATGGGGGGTTAATCCTTCGCCAATCCAATCATGAAAATAAATAGAATCCCATGAACTCGTAACATACCTGTCGCCAATCCAGTCGGAGAACTCGAGGGTGTTGGTAAGCCAGATGATGGGAATGGCGCCCCGCCCCTGTTTGGTAACAGCCATCAGCTCTTCATAATCCGGCAGTTCAGGATCATGTTTGCGTAGTTTTGGAAGCTCCTGCCGGTAGGCATCCAATATGGACATAGCTTTGTCCCACGGTCCGGTATCGTCATGGTAGAAATCGGGTAATTGGTTGGTAACTATCATGGCCTCCAGATCGAACCATGATGAATAATACAGATATCTGATTAACGAATTGCCGTCATCATGGGTCATATCGGTAAGGATGATGGTACGAATCCTATGTCGATCGTCAGATTGATCACCGGGGACATGCATATGGCAAGCTGCCAGAATTAACAGTAATGCTATCAGTGCAAATGATATTTTTTTCATCCTGAAGGTTGTTGGGTTATTAATTTGTACGCTTGAATTACATATTCAGGGATATCCACCTTGTCGCACCATCCCTTTTTGTGATAGGTTAGTAGCCGGTCAATTTCACCGACAAGCTGATTTGAAAAACTTTCATCCTTTGCCGAAAAGATTTCAACATTCTCTTCGATAGATGTTTCCGGCGGCAGATTAATTAGCTGTGTATCCCGCAGGTACATTTTTACTGTAAGATACACCCTGAGCTGCCGTGCCGGGGTGGAAACCAGTATGGCCGAACGGATTCCATTTTCGAAATGACAGTCCGGATATTGCTCCTCCATTCGGTGTATAGAAAATCTAATGTTTTCTCCCGTGTTTGTTGATTTGTCTTCAATAATTATATGTTCCGGCGGGATTTGCGGGTAGTTTTTCCGGGTAAAACGCAGAAACTCAACGGCCTCTGGATTTACAAAATCGGCACTACCGGCACCGACACCCCCTGTATAAATGATCTTTTTCCCATACCCTTTCAGATACAGTTCGCAGCATTGCTTTGGTATATTCATATCGAAATGACCAAAGCCCATTATAACATCGGCCTTTTGGGGTTGGTCTCTTAGGGCGAGAAAATCGAACAATACAAAGTGGTTATTATATATTATATTTTTATCGGGTCTATGCGGCATTAATTCATCAAGTCAGGTTTATCGAATTCAATTACATAGTTCAGATAAGATGATTCGCTTGTACCATCCATTTCGATAATTTCGAAGCCCGCCTGAAGAGTAACGAGATAATCATCCGTATTCAGCCAATTATTTTCAATTGAAAAATCAAGCAGAGCTTTAATATCAAAATCCCTGACACTTTCCGTATTATCTTTTAGTACATAAATAGACCGTTTGGCCTGTTCCCAAATTACATCTGTCATTACGAGAAATTCTTTTCCGCCTATAATAAAAGTGCCTTCGTAATGATGCCATTCCTCAAGCGGAAACCGGCTGCGGTTAATACCTATTAAAATATCACCTGTAATATGCTCAGACACATTGCCGGGATCGGGGCGGTTGGCCGTGTAGAGTTGAAACATGGCAATATGATTTCCGGAATCCGGTATGGTTTGGTCCCAGTCTGCTTTTAAAACAGAAAGATCTTTTAATTTTATAGGGAAGGGGCTGTTGGGAGCCCAATCACCCCATGTCCAGCCACGGTTTACATTTGGGTATCCAGCCACTGATTCTTTGTGATCCAGCGTGCCGGTTACAGAGAATCGAAATGGGTCCGAATCCCATATATTCATTTTATAGTTTCCATCCCCCCAGGCATTTGCCGCAAAAAGCCAGTCACCGATTACTGCGGTTTCATATTCACGAAGTATAAAAGTTGGCGAATTGTCGTATTTCCCGCCATCGAACACTGACCAGCTATGGTTCATCCTCATCAGTTGTAACTGCTTTCCTTGTTCTAAGACTACCGGCTTTCCCTCAACTTCTAATCTGCTGTGCATTTCCAACGGTGATTGCGACTTAGAGAATAATGCAATTATAATTAAACAGACAAGAACTTTAGCATACTTACATTTTGATGTCATAAAAATATTCTTCATCAGTAATATGAGTTATTAATATGTCCGCGATCCGGGGTCATTAGTAGAATACACAATAAGAGCATTAATATTTACCTGGTACCCTTCGGGAATATCACGGGCTTCAAGTCTTATTTCATGATCGCCTTCCGGCAAATCGTAATTCCAGTATATATCAGGTTTTCGTCTCAGATAATTGGTGGGCATTACGGATGTTTCCATTAATTCATCATTTATATATACATCAACCAGCAGATCGTAATCACCAAGTCCATCCTGCACTCTTTCAGCACTTCCCGCAACCACCACGGCTGCCCCTGTAAATGAATTTTCATATTCAGGATTTTCCGTATTAATCACCCGTGCCTCGTAAGGCCATTGATGAGATATTCTTTCCACCGGATACAGACCGGCAAAGGATTCTTCGAACCTGACCGGTTCCACTTCCTGATATTTAATTTTCACAACATCGTCAAGCACGCTTCCTCCATGCATTTCAATCATTTGCAATGCGTGTCCGTATCCCACATCATAAACTTCAAGAAGCGACATTTCCGTATAAGGAAACGTTCTCTCTTCCGCCCTGACGAGGCCTTTCTTCCAGTAATCGGGTATATTGCTGTAACCCAGCATAGTGCCCAGAATGCCTGCCGCATTGGATGGGTTACAGTCAGAATCCTGACCGGCCCGGGTGCTTATATCTACCGTTTTTCCAAAGTCTCCATCCCCGTACAAAAGACCCATGGCGATAAATACAGCATTCAGGCTTGCATCGATATTGAATGGTCTGTACACCCCGTCTGGGCATCCTTTTTCGGCTGACCATTTTCTGTGAATTTTAAACCATGTTTTCTTCCAGTCATCGGGGTACATCTCATGAAATTTAATCACATCAGCAATAGTTTTGTGGAATCGGCTTTCCTCCGGGATGGCCTTTAACGCTTCCCTGACAATAAACCCGACGTCATCACTGACAAAAGCTTGGGTATACATGGCTGCTATAAATACACCACCGTACCATCCGTCTCCATAATTCATGATGTGGCCGATCCGGTCACTGATTTCCGAAGATGCATTGATCATACCCGGCGACATGAGCCCGGCAAAATCGGATTCAATCTGAAAGTCGATATCATCGGCATGGGGATTATTCTTCCAATGACCGGATTCCGGAGGCATGATTCCGTTCAGTATGTTGTAACGGGCTGCCTGATTGGCATGCCACAACGGATAATCGGCATTCGCAAAGGCGAGTGCATGAAGAGAGTCGGAAGCATTCAATCCATGCTCTTCGAAAACCTCTACAAATGTAAGCTCCACATAGATATCGTCATACAACCCCGGCCATTCATCAAGCCAAAATTCCATAAGGTCTTCATCCCATCGGATAGGTACATGGTCGCCGATAAATGTTCCCTGCCATTGAAATTCGGTTTCTCCTCCATAGGTTACACCGATCATCTGGCCGGCCCAGCCGCCCATGATCTTGTCTTTCAGGACGGACTTTTCAATGGTGATAAGCTGTCCGTCAGAATAGATGTTTTGATGGTCTTGTTGAGTACAAGAGAAAAATAACACAATAAGTGTTATCAGACAGAGTATGTTCTTTATTTTAATAGTAGATTGTCTCCTTATATTTTTGTGATCGGGTTCCCAGGCGTGCAGTATTAAGATATTTTTTAAATTAGCATGTGATGTTCAAATTTACGCTATTTCCTTTTTTGCATTCTGATCAAAAGATCGAGCAACTTGCGATCAAGCTTGTGACCGTACCATTCTTCGTACTCCACATCCTTCCTGTTTGAATTCAGCACACCAAAACTGCCACTGAATTCCCACATGGCGTAACCGATTCCATTTGAGGTAAGGATATCCAGTGTATCTTCAAACCAGGCAAGAAATACCTTGTGCGGCGTTCTGTTGAAGCATCCCGTTTCACCGCAGTGCACCCCGATCCCCTGATTTACAAGATCAATCCAGGGAGCGTAATGCTCTTCTAACATTTCCCGGTTGAAATAACGGTCGCCTACTGTTCCGGGCCACTTCGGTTCCGGAAGAGCATCTATATCTTCAAACACCCAAGGGGCCCGGTGGTGAGAAATTTGGGCAGGGTAATATCCGCGATTACTTTTTGCTATTCCAAGATCCAGAAGTTCAGGTACTACAGTGGTACCAACATCGTTGCCGCCGGCGATCACCAAATGATCCGGGTTCACACTGCGTATTGCCTCAGTGGCACCTTTGGCTACTTTACGGTACACATCGCCTGGAATCGAGGAGACCGGTGAATGCTGGTCGTTCATATCTTCCCGCATAGCAGGTTCGTTTACAAGATCAAAACTGATCTTATCCGGTGAGGTATTTCTGTATCGTTTGGCCCAGAATTGCCAGTGATAGTTAAACGCCTGTTGAGCTTCTTCATCAAGCCAGAGATTGTACGGCTCTGCGAATCCTGCATTGATGCAGTATCCGGGTGCACGGTGCAGATTTAAGCTTACGTGCATATTGTACTTATGAGCCAGTGCTACCAGTTCCTCAACCTTCTCCACCTTTTCTTCGCTGATGTTGTACACCTCATCCGGTGTAATATCGCGGCTACGGTCAAACTCCACGTAAGCAGGGTAAGCCATAGGGATTCTCACAAAGTCAAAACCCCAGTCCTGCATCCATAGGAAATAATCTTCCTTAGTGGGTGGTCTCGGATTGGCGGGATCCGGCGAGAAAAAATCGAGCAGGTTAAAACCATTCCATTGGGGTATAGTTACCCGGATCTCCGATTTTGCAAAAACAGATGTACCGACAAGACCAAGACCTGCTGCAGCCATACTTGTCGTTATCAAGAATTCTCTGCGAGATTGTTCTACTCTATTTTTCATTTTCAATTATTATCTTAGTGTAATAAAATAATCCAGTGTTCGTTGTCAGGACTTTCCAGAAGTACCATTCCGTCAGAGGCAAGTTGACCATCTTTTTCCCAATGTCCATTTTCCAGGTTGATCCATTTATAATTCCACGTTCCGCCGGGTATTTCTAACAAAGCGGAACCTCCGGCGGAAAAATAAACCGTATATTTTTTATCTTCCTGAGCTAGGAGGTATGCCTGTGCATCGTCATGCGGCTTTATAAGGTCCGGCCGCGGCTGCGTGTGAGCAAGATCAAGTTCGTCCGTTGCCATTCGCAACGATTTAATGATTTTTTGTGCCCGCGGACTTAATCCCAATCCCCATTCACTCTTTTCATACATATATTTTGGGTCTTCATGAGGATGTGGTCTGTGAAAACGGGCGCTTGCCGCACCGGCAAAAACCATCCTGCCCATGCGAGCCACAGACTCCTCTTCTCCACCTCTTACCCCACCGTAATTCTTGTTATTGTTGATGGGACGGGGATGAGAGGAGAGCCGCTCCCTTACAAACAAGATATTGTCGTAATGTCGCCGACCATACCCGAGTGTTGCGTTGTTCTGGGATATATCAACAAAGGTGTACCTTTCAGGGTTATCAAAAATATGAGCGTGATCCTCACTGCGGACATCCTCACCCCGCCGCATATCCGTGGTATGAATTATTACCCCGGCCTCCTCTGCCTTTTGCCGGAAATAGTCCGCCCAATAGTCGCCGAATTCTACCTTCTCTCCGGTCTCGTTATGCATGCAGTAAAGGACGTTGGGATACCGGAGAGAAATCGAAAGCAATTTATCCACGTATGCCTTCTGGTAATGTAAAACAATCTCGTTGTTATCCAACTCCGGCACCGTTTTGAAGAACGGGTGCTCGGTTGGTACGGGAACTGCACCATATTCTATAACATTCGGAAGTCCGGATTCTTCAGATGTATAGTTGATATTGTTTGCCGGATTAAAAGGATGATGCGACCATCCGCCAAATGACTGATGATCATGGTATAAGTCGGCCGGATCCCAGAGTTCAATTTGTACAATCATGTCTCTTTCGAAAGCCATTCTGAGAAAGTTTTCGAAACGATTCCAGTACTCCGGATTGAAACGGTCAAGGTCGAACAGTCCGTTGTCATCTCTTTCATAAGCGAATACATTCCCCACATTTCTGTGGCTCATGGTATTACGCAGATAATTTCCGCCAACCGAGGCAAGAACATCAAGATGCTCTTCCAGTCCGCCCGGATGGTTGAAAAGGTTATCCTGCCAGCTCCCTCCAAGCAAAAGGGTTGTCTTCCCCTTGTATTGCCAGTACCAGGGATTTTCGGATGATATGTCAATTCGGGATTTATCATCCGGGGTTACTGTTTGTGCATGTGGTTTATGCATCATCAATTTTTCGATCTCCTCTGCGATTTTTTCGGGATCGCGTTTTTCAATTTTATATCTGTGTAACCCGTCCGGATCATATTCCCAGGTTGTGAGTCCGTCGTCATGTACCTGAATCCATCCCCAATCGGACAAATCCCAGTGGTCTGCAGCGGGACCGTTGTCTATTCCTCTTACTGCATACAACACTGATGCCTGATCCCAGCTCCTGTGTCCTTCAAGAGCTTCGTGCCTCGGGAACAGCTCGTAAGCTCTCCGCACAAAGTGTGCATCCGGCCCGGGACCACCCTGCAGCGCTTTTAATCCGGCGCCGGTGTAAATATCTGCGCCTATTTCGAATGGACTGAAAACGATGGGAGTTGGCCAGTTCTCATAAGCATATGCCGCAGCTTCCTTGTGACTTGTCAGATTAAATTCATCCCAATCATAGCGCAGTGTTCCTGCCATGCTCACCCACAGTCTCACCTTGTTCCGAACCAGATCCACACCGTTTAATTCGCTGTGCTCGTCCGGCTGACTTAACAGCAGATCCCTGAAATTAGTCATAAACCCGATACTAACCATTACCACACCCGGATTTTCTTCGTCTATATCGGGTTCATTTGCCAGTACACTGCGGTAGACATCGATTACATCCGGAGCATCACTTGCATCATTCCAGTGGGTATGTGTCCGCGGATATTCACGCGCAAGCTGCTCTGTATAGAGATCGTCATATCGAGCAGCGTCATCAGACTTAACCACACCAATCGGCAAATCGGGACGATTATACCATGTGTTCATGGCATCGAGAGCGAGAATGGCTTTTTCCTGCCGGTCGGATATCCCGATGGCAAGTATTTCGGCTTCACATTTATCGGCAAGAGCATGAAGCA
>SL_3KL_010_SEDDRAFT_10000539_pt1 | contig 31259 bp, 25 predicted proteins | sample SodLakKL_010_SED_2_FD_10381 | JGI IMG/M metagenome (IMG submission 10381)
TCCATCGGTATGCGGCCGTTTACACCCTCAACACGAAGAAGTGCAAAATATCGCTCACCTACTTTTGGCGGACGTATGATGCCGATCACACTGTCTCCCTGTCGCAGCCTGAAACGTTTAATCTGTGATGGGGATACATAAATGTCATCCGGGCTGGCTTTGTAATTGTAATTCACAGAACGCAGGAAGCCATATCCATCAGGTAAAATTTCAAGAGTACCCTCGTTTATCAGGAATTTGCCCAGTTTAGGCTCAATCTCTTCGAGTCGCTCCATAAGAGTCGGGGCATCCGATTCGGGCAGAACATTACTTACATGCTTTTTATTCTTTTTGTACTGATCCTTTCTTTGTGGACCGCCTGACCTGCCTCTTGAACTCTGTTTATCCCTGCTGCTTTTTTTGCCATCGTCATATGTTTCGATATGTGACTGCTGGCCATACTGAGCACCTTTACTGCCATACTGCGGCTGGGCAGGCTGGGGTTCATCCTGATGCTGATTCTGACCTTTTGATTCAGTGTCAGAATCAGTATTGGAAAAACCGGCAATTCGTTCAATCAAAGCATCCTTACGAAGAGCTGTAACTCCTTTAATACCGAGAGATTTTGCTATTTGTTTAAGCTCTTGAACCGATTTTTTGCGCAACGATTGCAGATCGGCATCTAAGCCATCGGTTTGGTAGTCCGACATAAGATTATAGTCTGTATTCTTGAGTGTTTATCATTTAATAGAACCAGGGCACAAGCAATTAATTTCAATAGTAAGCGCCCCGGATGATGGATAAATTCTGTGAGTGATGTGGAAAGAATTTATTTACTTAGTAGCAGCAATGGCACCCATCCATCGTCTAACTGTTGAGTAAAAGTAAAAACTTCCGCTAAAAATTACTAATTCTGATTTATGCTTTTTAATCCACTCCGCAGGAAGGCTGTCAGTCACCTTCAATAACGTACCGTCCGGAAAATATTTTATCAGTTCATTTACAGCAGCACTTCGTTCAGTATCAAGAGGATAAAGCTGAATAGTGCCTACAGGCTTTAAAATGGCAGAAACTTCATCGTTTAGCTTGTCTTTCATCATGCTTAAAACAAGTGTCCAGTTATTTAAAGGCGATATTTCCTTCATTTGCGAAATAAGTGTTCTCAGTGCATCAGGATTGTGGCTGCCGTCAAAGTACCAGTTCCATTCCGGGTGTAACTTCACAAAATGTGCGTGCAAAGGAAAACGATTATCCATCTTTTCAATTCCCTCAACAAACTCAGCATCCTTTACAGGCAATGTTTCATTTGTAGTTTGAATCGTTTTATAAGCAACAGCACAATTTACTGTATCAATTATTGGACGATTTTGAGCGTCAATTACCAGTCGTCCGTTTAAAAGTGAAAGTTTATTTTCTGATCTTTTTGGATTTACTTCGCTGTACCTGTGAAGTTCTGAACCTGTCAGTTTCGTTTTGTTTAAAATTACAGTATCCGCTTCCGCCGGCAGATTACCTGTCACAACCGGTATACCTTCTTTGATTATTCCTGCTTTTTCTGATGCAATTTTTTCAAGAGTATCTCCCAGAATATCAACATGATCTTTACCGATTGATGTGATCACACTCACCATTGGTGTTATGATATTAGTGGCATCCAGTCTGCCTCCCAGACCGGTTTCAATAACCGCTATATCAACTTCTTGCTGATTGAAAAACCAAAATGCGATTGCTGTAGTTAATTCAAAATATGTAAGTTCAAATTCCTGAACTTTTGATCCGTAATCTCTGAAAAACTGCAACAGCTCCTGATCGGTAATCTGTTTTCCATCAACAAGAAAACGCTCTTTAAGATCAATCAGGTGCGGCGAAGTGTAAAGACCGGTTTTATAACCTGCTGACATATAAACGGATGCCAGCATTCGGCAGACGGTTCCTTTTCCGTTTGTGCCCGAAGCGTGGACTGACTTGAAGCCGTTTTGTGGATTTCCAATCTCTTTACAGAAGCGTTTAATTGTATCGAGAGAAAAGTTTGCCGCAGAAATACCGCGAGAGCCAAACATTGGAATTTGATTCATGAATGAACGCACATCTGCAATTGTCTCAAACTGCAACTTACTCACTCTAAATGTTCTTTTTTATAGGATTCAAAAGATCTCTCAAGTTCTGTTCTGAATTCAGATGAAGTAGAATATTCTTGTCCGTCGATCTCTTTTACCCACCGGATTCCTCGCACACTATTTGTAAGCCAAACCTGATCGGCATCATCAATTTCGGGTGACTGATACTCTCCTTCAAGAATCTCATAAGAGTCCATTCTATTCAGCAGCTTTATAACTACATTCCTCATAATACCCGGCAGAATATCACAAGCTGCTGATGGAGTATAGATCCGGTTTCCTTTTATCCAAAAAATATTTGAAATAGAAGTTTCAGAAATAAAACCGCCTCTGTTTAACATCAATCCGTCATCGCAATCTTTTAATTGAGCCTGCCGAAAAGCCTGCCGGTAGTGCAGCATGTTGCTCAGTTTTAACTCCGGAGGCCTGCAGATAAAAGGAATGGTGCGGGTTGGAACCGTACAAAGATTTACCGGTTCTTCTTTTGCTTTAATGGGCTCTGCAGTTATAATCCGGTCGACTTCCAAATTATCGGGAATTTGATATCCGGCAGGCTCTCTTAAAATTACCTGAATACGAACACGCGCATCTTTATTGGCAAGACCATTTTCTGCGACAAGGCTTCTGATTTTATTTCTTAATTCGTCACTGTTTATCTCATAATCTTCCGGGACACCAAGCCACCTCAGCCCTCTTTGCAGCCGGCCGAAATGTTTATCTAAATGCAAAAACTTTCCGCTGTAACTTCTGAATGTTTCAAAGCAGCCGGCGCCATAATAAACACCTGCTGATATTGCAGATATTTTTACTTCTTCTGCCTCAAAAAGATCTCCGTTTAAAATAGCTTTCATTTTGTCACTCCTGTGATGTAATAGATAGTTTCTTTTACTTTTTGCTCATCTCTGCCAATTTGAACAAAATATACAGAGCCGGAATCATCAAAAAAAATCTGTGACGGAACTCCGGTTGCTTCCAGATCATAAAAAAGCTCGGTTCCGCTCACAATGTGAAAATCGTTTGGATATTCTTCCAGATATTTGCTTACCTGTCCCGGATCATCACGCACAACAGCAGCAATAACCTCAATTCCCGTTTCATCAGCCAGATCCTGAATAAGGTGATTCATCTCAATTGACATCCCCGACCAGGTTGACCAAAAATGGATAAGAAATGGTTTCCCTTCAAATTGCGATAATGCAAGAGAATCCTCAGTTCCAAAGTAGGTTAATTCCATCTCCATGAAATCTTTAGAATGTACATTATCCTTAAAAATATTTTGCTGATTACTGGTATACCTGATTGTGCTGTATACAATTATGATCATTGTAATGATAGCAATCCCAACCATGAACCTGTAAAAGAATTTCTGCTCTAATCGCACTTTATAAATCTGTTAATTTTCTTGTGAATGTGTGAAGATAAGGATTTTAACAGAGGTGAGTATTTTGTGAGCAAAAAACTTTTGCGTGGTTTTTGTTTGATGAAGTGTAAAACATTCAACTGAATCTCTCAAATTGATAATACCCTGAGACAGCACATAAAGATAAATCATCGAATTCCGCTTAAATAATTTAGATTTATTCTTCTGACTCACCCTATCATCCCTCTCTAAATAATAGAGAGGGATTGAACGTCTAAATTATTTAAGCTGGTTCAAATCTCTCTAAATGAAAAAACCCTCCAAGAGTTTCGAACTCTTGGAGGGTTGGCCAAATACTTTTAGGCGCTCATAAGTTTATGGCAAATCAATTTGATCAGGATCATCCACATCATCTACAAAATACATGGATGCGGCAGCAATCACCATTGCAGCTCCGCCAAGCATTAGTGAGAAAATTGCTTCTCCGCCAAACCAGTTACGGGTAATGAACCCGAGCATACTGGCCGCAATAATTTGCGGAATAACAATAAAGAAGTTGAATATTCCCATATACAAACCCATCTTTTTTGACGGCAGCGAACCTGCAAGAATCGCATAAGGCATAGCGAGAATACTGGCCCATGCAAACCCGACACCAATCATTGGAATAATCAAGAGGTTTGGATTTGGAATAAAGTAGATAGAGATCAAACTAAGGCCGCCTGCAATCAATGCCACTGCATGCACAATTTTTCTGCTGGTAGCTTTTGCCATTGGTGCGAGTGCAAAAGCGATCACTGCAGCAAATCCGTTATAGACGGCAAATAGGATCCCAACCCAGTCGGCACCTTCATTATAAAGTACCGAAGTTGTATCACTGGTTCCGTATATGTGAGATGTTACCGCTGCGGTTGTGTAGATCCACATTGCAAAAAGTGAAAACCATGAGAAGAATTGTACAACGGCAAGCTGTATCATCGTTTTCGGCATCGTCAGAAAATCATGAGCAACCACAACAAGACCCTGCTCGGTTTTTCCGCTTCGCTGTAAAAATCCTGCAACCAATGAGATGAGGCCTAATACAAGAAGGCCGATCGTTAAAATGTAAAGCTCAAGATCATATCCGGCTGCATATACACCTGCTGTTGTAAGCAAACCCAGAAGTGTAAATACATAACCAAAGGTTACTTTTTTCTGCCCTTCACCTGCTTCAATCGGTATATCTCTTTTCACCTCTTCAGCATCATCTAACAGCTGATTATCGTACTCTTCAAAAGCTTCAAGCTCTTCCGGAGAATACTCATGCGAACGCATCACCGTCCACAGTACGGCAAGGAAAAAGATGGCACCGCCAATGTAAAACGACCATTTTACGGAGGGAGGAATCATACCTTCAGGTGCGGTATTTGCAATTCCGAACCAGTTGGTCATCATCCAGGGCAATGCTGATGCTACAACCGCACCTGTACCGATAAAAAAGCTTTGCATGGCAAAACCTTTGGTACGCTGATCGGAGGGCAGCATATCCCCTACAAATGCCCTGAATGGCTCCATAGAAATATTAATGGATGCATCCAGAATCCAGAGCATACCTGCCGCAACCCACAAATAGGGTGAATTTGGCATGATTACAAGTGCTACCGATGCAAAAATTGCTCCCCATAAAAAGTAAGGGCGGCGTCGGCCAAGTCGTGTCCAGGTCCGGTCGCTGAAGTATCCGACAATTGGCTGAACTACAAGCCCGGTAACAGGTGCTGCAAGCCAGAGTATGGGAATCAGGTCAACTTCTGCTCCCAGGGTTTCAAAAATACGGCTTACGTTGGCGTTCTGAAGGGCAAAGCCAAATTGGATTCCAAGAAACCCAAAGCTCATATTCCAGATTTCCCAGAAACTTAACCTTGGACGTGGTTTTGGTGTTATGCTCATCTGTATATCCTTTGAAATATTTTGATTGATTAAATTTTACAGCATTTCCAGAAGTAAATAGCTGTTTCCTGATAAGGTTATTGTTTCTTCAATCTCCTGAAGTTCTTCCGTAAATACATTCTGCCATTCACCCTGGTAGCCTGCATCAAATGTGAAGGTTTGCTCTTCATCAGAAAAATTAAGAATCACAAAAACCTGATCTTCAGCACTGATCCGCTTGTAGGAAAAAATGTTTTCATCATTATCCGTAGTCATTTTCAGATAATCGCCGCCCAATTCACCATTGAAAAGAGCAGTATTGTTTGAGTTGAGAAACAGCAGGGTTCTGTAAAAGTCTTCGTATTTGTAATCATTCCATTCAATTTGGTCTTTCTCAAAAAACTCAAGTTGTTTATCCAGCCCTGATTCCTGTCCGTTGTAGATCAACGGCATTCCCCAAATAGTTGCAGACATCACTGCAAAGTTTTCAAAATTATCACCATACATCTCCGGATCAGATCCTGTCCAGGAGTTTTCGTCATGATTGGTTGTGAAGAACATTCTGTAATCACTTTTCTGGAACCGCTCAAAATTGCGTTCCATCGCATCATCAATAGCATCAAGTCCTGCGTTACCGGCTCCTACCTCACGAATAGTTGCCGCATAATCCCATGCATAACTCATATCAAATGCGTTGACGTGGTGCTCGGGTTCTTCAGCTTCGGCGAGCATGAATACAGGCCTGATCAGATCAAGCCGCTCTCGAGCCAGGTCCCAGAATTCTGTTGGTACCATGTAAGCCACATCAGCCCTGTATCCTTCAACTCCATAGATTCTGACCCAATATTCCATAGCCTCGATCATAGCTTCCCACATATCACGATTTTCAACATCGAGCTGAATTACATCTTCCCAGTCATCGATTGGCGGGAAAAAGTTGCCATCCTCATCCGTTTCATAAAATTCAGGATTGGTCTCGGTCCACACTGCATCCCAGGCGGTATGGTTTGCCACCCAATCCAGAATCACGCGCATTCCGTGATCATTGGCCTTGTTAACCAGATTCCTGAAATCTTCTTTCGTGCCAAATTCAGGGTTAACTTCGGTGTAATCCAGGATCGAATAATAACTACCCAGCGTACCTTTACGGTTTTTTTCGCCAATCGGATGAATGGGCATCAGCCATAAAATTTCGACACCCATATCACTGATTCTTGGAATATGCTCGGCAAAAGCATTAAATGTACCCTCTTCGGAAAATTGCCGGATATTTACTTCATAAATATTCGCATTTACTGACCATTCAGGATTAACTACATTTCGTTCGTCTAAAGCGCGCCGGTCATCAGCACATCCCTGAAATAAAAACGATGAAATGAAAAGCAGTATAAAAGTTGAAATAAGAAAGCGTTTCATATTTGTATGTAATTTAGTTGTTATGAGTTAGTAATAATTTCAAAACTGTGTGGCTGCAACGATATTCTGAGGTTTCCCTCACTAATTTGAAATGTATGTCCAAAGTGTACACGGTTTGGCAGGATATAGTCACCATCCATAGGAATTTCAATCAGCTTTTCTTCCTCACTATTGTTAAAGAACACCCACGCAGCTCTGTCGAAGTAACTTCGTTTGTAGGATAAGGTATGTTCATCACTATGCAGAAATTGCAGTGTACCATATTGCAGCGGCATGTTGTCATTTCTGAGGTTTGATAATTTTCTCGTAATCTCCCGCTGTTCAATTTCAGCCGGCAGCAACTCCTCTTCATCAAACTGCATCATTCTGCGATTATCCGGATCATCACCGCCGGGCTGACCAAATTCATCACCCTGATAAAACTGGTATACCCGGTATAGTAAAAATAAATGCAAGATTCATAGAGTGTTTTTTGTAACCGATTTCCTGAGGATGCCCAATCTCACGGTTCCAGCCAGCATATTTCGCATCTTCGTCAAAACTGATTTCTCCGCTGGCTAATGTTATAAACCTTGCTTTGTCATGATTCCCGGAAATGTTTCCCATTAAATTATGATAGCCGAACACGTTGACGCTTCGCTCTAGTGAAGCGCGCAAACTCTCCATCGACTCTCCCTGTGCAAATACGGCAAGCCCTGCATCATACAATGAGAAGTCAAATTGAGCATCCAGCAAACCCGAGCCAATGTAACTGGCTACCAGCTCGTGGCTGCCATAGGTTTCGCCTATCTGAAACACATTCCGGTTTTGGCCAACCACAACTTCTTCTTTAATCTTGCGGGTAAGAGTTCTCCAGAATTCAGTTTGAACATGCTTGGTGGCATCATGACGAAAACCGTCAAGCGGATAATTCTTCACCCAAAACAGAGCAGAATCGGTCATTGTCTCTACAACTTCTGGTTTTGAAAAATCGAGTGTAGGCATAAATGTATCGAACCAGGTTGTGAGCCGCTGCTCATCCCAAAGTTCTGTGTTCAGGGTTCCATCGGGCAGATAGAGGTCTGTCTTCCAGTCAGGGTTTTCAATAATTGCGGGATGTTTTTCGTGCACATGATTTGCCACATAATCCAGAATTACGCTAATGCCGTGTTCATGTGCTGTATCAAGAAGCTCGATCCACTCCTCTTCTGTTCCAAACCGGTCGTCCACTTCGCTTGATGAAACAGGCCAATATCCGTGATAGCCGGAAAACTTTGTTTCCGGTTCAGGGTATAAGCCATAAGCCCCTTCAGGATTTTGTGTGATGGGTGAAAGCCAAAGTGCATTCACTCCCAGCTTTTCAAAATATCCATCCCTGATTTTTTTCGTAATTCCGGCAAAATCACCACCATAGTAATCAACTCTCGGGTCAACCCGCGGAATATTGAGCGGCCGGTTATTCTCCGGGTTTCCGTCATAAAACCGGTCTATCATTATAAAATAGAGAGTCCAGCTGTGCGTGTCGTGTCTGTCGAGAATTGAAGCGTCAGTGATCACGCGCCGATTATCGAGAGGAATTAAAAGATCATTAGACGCATGCTCATCATTGTATGCCCACGCCCTCAGGTGCGATCTTTCCATACTCAGTGCCTCTGATGGTATTCGCACATTTACATTTCTTCCGCTGTACTCAACATCAAGCCTGTGGTTTTGCCAGTAAACGATTACTTCATCAGCATTTTCATGCCTGATCTGCACCCTGTTACCCGAGTGATCGTACCCTCTGATAACCGGAAGATTATCGGGGCTCGGGTCACCAACTGTGACCAATGAATTATATCCGCCAATGTTGTTAGGAACCTGAACCGGATTGTCAGGATCCAGTATCTCTTCCCCATCAACTACAAATATATATTGATAATGGCCCGGTGATGCAAGAAATGTGGTGCTCCAAATTCCGTCAGAATATTCAAGTTCATTTTCGGCCGGGTTCCAGCTGTTCATCTCCCCTTTCATTTTCACCTGGTCAAAATCACCATGCTCGGCAGACAGCGTGATGGTTTTTTCAACTTTATCAGATTTTCTCGACATGATATGCCAGGATTGCCCGTCAATCCAGAAAATAAACTCAGAGTAAGGATCAGTTTGCTCACCTTCCAGCAACATTCGGTTATCGTCCAGCAGAGTATATTGCAATCCATCAGGTACTGTAAATGAATCGATATCAGTGGGTGTCATAAAATAATCTTCAAAGTAAAACTCAGAATCACTGTGCTGAACCTGAAACACAGATGCTAATCCCGGCAGTACATCATGCTGGTAAAAATGCGGTTCATATTTTTGATCGGCACACGAAGTAAAAATCAAAAATAAGCAGAAAACGAGCAGAATTTTGAACAGTTTGTTGTGATACATCCGTCAGCAATTACTCTGTTGAACTTATAGATTCCGGTTTGTTTGATGATTCTCTTAGTTTTATTTCCGGTGTATACACCGTATGTGAAATCTTTTTATCATTATTGTCTATCCTTTCGAGAAGGTATTCTGTGGCTATACTTCCCATTTCATACATTGGCTGAGCAACCGTACTTAACCCTATATATTCAGAAATAGCAAGGTTATCGTAGCTGATTAGCGGAATATGAACACCAGCCTCTTTCATAGCTTTGAGAGCACCAATTGATTTAATATCAGATGCTGAAAAACATGCATCAGGCAGAGGATCCATGGCCAGTAATTTTTTCATCGCCTGATATCCGTTTTTTTCTGAAAAACCATCACGGTATGAACTATCACCGGTTACAATAAGATTCTCATCAAATTCAATTCCTGAATCCTCAAGAGCTTTTTTGTAACCTTCAATTCTTTTGATAATTGGCTTTGAGTTCTCCAAAGCAGAGATCATAGCAATTTTTTTGTAGCCTTGATCTACAAAATGTTTTGTAGCTGCATAGGCTCCATGTTTGTCATCAACATTAACAGAATCAAAATCTTTATGCCAGTCATCAACAATCACAATCGATTTAGAATACCGTTTCAGGCTTTTCCACTTTTCATCCGAAAAATGAATGGATATAAAAATATAACCTTCGGCAACTTGTCTTTTTAACAGATGTTCAGCCTGTGCAAAGAGATCTTCGTCCGATTTAATATTGATGATGTTCAATTCGTACTCATGATTGGAAAGCTGATCCTGGATACCGGCAAGCACTTCCATAAAAAAGTAATTGGATATAACCGGAACCACTACTGCAATGGTATTTTTCTTTTTACTTGCCAAACCCTGGGCAAATGCCTGCGGATGATAACCCATTTCATCTGCAAGCTTTAGTACTTTTTCCCTGGTTTTACTTCTTACCCTTCCGGTATCATTAATAACACGTGATACTGTAGCTATGCTAACATCAGCTGCTTTAGCAATATCGTAAATTGTTATTCCCAAATTATTACTCCTTTCTGTTTAAGATTTGTTCATAAATCACAAACTTCTGGTTTATTCAATGCATCCCTGTATTTAATCCAAAATAACCACACAATTTACAACATGTTAGTGTGTTTGAATTATTAAGTATTTGTAAATGACATCTGAAAGCGCCAAAGATGTCAGGAAAATGCTCTAAACGCTCATTTTAATCACAGTACATCAAAGCCAACATGATTGATTATGAAAACCACATTTTTTCATTGTATTAATGTAAGCGTTTTCATAATATACGAGTGTAAGCGTTTTCATAAAAACTTAAATAATCATCTCGTCATTTACTATAAGCAAACAGATTTTTTCTGATCTCAAAATTCAATAGTTTAATAGATGGGAAAAGCGCTTTCTGATGAATTTTCAATCTACCAAATCTTAAAACAAAAACTGAAAGGCTGAACATATGAAGTTAAAACAGTTACTTGGTTCTGCTCTGTTATTATCTTTTACGCTTTTGGCGAGCACAGCATTTGCTCAAGATATGCATACAGTAAGCGGAATTGTTACAGAAGACGATACCGGAATGCCTCTACCGGGTGTTAATATAACCATTCAGGGCGAACCGGAACGCGGTACCACTACTAATATGGATGGTGAGTACACAGTACGCGTAGCGAATCCTGATGATGTTCTAATTTTTACATTTATCGGATTTCTACGGCAGGAAGTACCTATTGAAGGAAGATCCGAAATTAATGTTGAACTTATAAGTGATGTTGCTGCACTTGACGAATTAATTGTTATCGGTTATGGTGTAAGGCAGCGGCAGGATAATACAGGTTCTGTTAATACCATAAGCACAAGAGATTTTAATCCGGGTGCAATTACCTCACCTCAGGATCTGTTCCAGGGCCGGGCTGCCGGTGTTGAAGTCACCTCAGCCGATGGTGCTCCCGGTTCAGGTGCGACTATTCGAATTCGTGGCGGTTCATCACTTAGTGCAAGTAACGAACCACTCTTTGTTGTAGACGGTATACCTTTGGATGATGCCGGTATATTCGGTATGAGAAACCCTCTGAATACTATCAACCCTAATGATATTGAAAGTATAACCGTACTTAAAGATGCATCAGCTGCAGCCATTTATGGTTCACGTGCATCTAACGGTGTTATTATTATTACCACCAAACGTGGCGAAGCAGGCCAGGATCTTGAAGTAGCTTACACCGGTAACTTCTCTTACCAGGTAAACAGAAACACCGTTGATGTTTTTTCTCCGGATGAGTTTCGGGCAATTGTAAACGGTTTCCCGAACTTTAACCAGCCGGCTCGAGACAGGCTTGGCAATGCTAACACCGATTGGCAGGATGAGGTTTTTAGAAATGCATTCAGCCAGGATCACAGCCTTAGTTTCACCGGTTCTACACGGGCAATGCCTTATCGTTTCTCACTTGGCTTTTCAGGTAATCAGGGTGTTTTACGTACCGATAGCAATAACAGGCTAACCGGTTCCGTAGCTTTGAATCCTCAATTTCTTGATGGAGACCTGAGAGTTAATTTGAATCTTCGCGGTATGAGAATTGATAACGACTTTGCAGATCAGGGTGCGATTGGTGCTGCAGTTACATTTGACCCTACACAATCTGTGATGGCTGATGATGTTGCTTTTGATTATGGCGGTTATTTTACATGGCTTGACGGTGACGGACGAAGAATACCGATTGCTCCAGCAAATCCGGTTGCACTTTTGGAACAGCGAACAGATCAATCATCCGTTCACCGGGCACTCGGTAACCTCCAGCTTGATTACGACCTGCCGTTTTTGAATAATGTAACAGCTACTGTAAATGCAGGTTTTGACTACTCGGATATCGGAACCGATCTGCTTGGTTTTATTTCAAGCCATGGACAAGTTCGCGTGCCTGAAAATGCAGCGTTTGCATGGGGTGGTGATGGTGAAAATGATGCAAGAGGATCGATGACTGATTACACACAGCGAAAAGAAAATCAGGTTCTTGACATCTACTTCAATTATTCTGATGAATTCCCCGGCATCCGCAGTGAACTTGACTTCACCGGTGGTTACTCATGGGAATATCATTTTGAAAGTGGCAGTAATTTCTCAAGAAGTGCCAACAGCATAGGCGGTGAGCCTGTGAGTATCTTTAATGATACAAGGTTTGCAACCGAATACTACATTGTATCTTTCTTCGGGCGTGCAAACTACACATTTAACAACAGATATCTGTTTACGGCTACCCTTCGTAATGATGGAACCTCAAGATTTTCTGAAGATGAAAGATGGGGCCTCTTCCCTTCATTTGCTTTTGCATGGAGGCTTCATGATGAGTCCTTCCTTCGCGATGTAGAATGGTTAAGAGAACTAAGGCTCCGATTGGGATATGGAGTAACCGGACAGCAAAGAATCGGACAGGGCAACTATCCGTATCTTGCCCGTTACACACTTGGCGAAGAGACTGCATCTTATCAATTTGGTAATGAGTTTGTACGCACACTGCGACCTGAAGGCTTTAATCAGACACTAAAATGGGAGGAGACAACTACGTACAATATTGCTATTGACTACAGCATTTTTGATGAGCGATTCTTCGGTTCACTTGAAGTTTACCAGCGTACAACAGATGATCTGTTGAATGTGATACCCGTTCCTGCCGGAACCAACTTCACAAACCGTATTCTTTCTAACGTAGGCTCGCTGGAAGTGCGTGGTATTGAATTTGACCTTACCAGCAGAATTCTTTCTACTGAAGACATGTTCTGGCAGGTAAGCTTCAACATGGCTTATAACAAAGATGAAATTAAAAGTCTTACAGTTGTTGATGATCCTGCATTTGCAGGTGTACTTGTTGGAGGTATTGCCGGTGGTGTAGGTAATACAGCACAAATACACAGTGTGGGGCATCCCCGAAGTACATTCTATCTGCTTGAGCAGATGTATGATCAAAATGGACGACCCATAGAGGGCATGTATGTAGATCATGGAGCCGGAAATAACTCAAGCTCTGATGATAATCTCAGACGACTCCGAAGCCCGGCTCCCGATTTTTCCTTCGGCCTGAGCTCTCGTTTTGAGTATCACAACTGGGATGCATCCTTCTCTGCAAGAGCAAACGTCGGGAATTATGTTTATAACAACGTTGCTTCGAATAATGGTGCTTTGAATGATATGAGAAGTGCCGTTGGATTCCTGAGAAATGCAACTACAGGACTCGCCGAAACGTTATTCAGTAATCCGCGATACTTATCAGATTTCTACCTGGAAGATGCATCGTTTATTAAACTTGATAACGTAAGCGTTGGATACACGTTCCATCAGTTCCTTGATACCGTATCATCATTCAGAGTATCAGCAACNGTTCAGAATGTATTCACGATTACCGGGTACAGCGGACAGGATCCTGAAGTATTTGGCGGGATTGACAATAATCTATATCCACGGCCAACTACATTTGTACTGGGCCTGAACCTTATTTTTTAATTACAACAGATAAACACAGAATATTATGTTTACCAAAAAATATTCATTGATACTATTCTTACTCGCCGCCTTTGTTATGGCAGCCGCTGTATCCTGTACCGGCGATTTGAATACATCACCAATAGATGAAAGAGTAACCACCTCTGCCGACGTATACGATACTCCTGATGATTTCCGTCAGGTGCTTGCAAAGCTATACGCCGGATATGCAACCACCGGGCAGGAAGGCCCTGCCGGTAACCCAGACATTCAGGGAATTGACGAAGGATTTTCTCAGTATGTAAGGCAATATTGGGTGCACCAGGTACTGTCAAGCGATGAGGCTGTAGTAGCCTGGAATGATCCCGGTTTGCCTGATTTTAACACACAGTCATGGGGAGCCAATAATGATTTCGTGATGGGTATGTACAGCCGGATATTTTACCAGGTTGCACTGACCAACGAATTTATTCGTGAAGCAAACCGACGTACAGAGCCTGTTATTCAGGGTTTTAAAGCTGAAGCCAGGTTCCTCCGTGCATTAACCTACTGGCATGCACTCGACCTGTATGGCGGTAACGTTCCTTTTGTGACTGAAGATGACCCGATTGGAGCATTCCTGCCGCAACAAACCAACGCACAGGATTTGTTTAACTACATCGAATCTGAACTGCTTGATCTTGTTGACAATCTTCCTGATCCTCAGGATAATGAATATGGCCGCGCAGACAAAGGCGCTGCCTGGATGGTGCTTGCAAAGTTATATCTGAATGCAGAAGTATATATAGGGCAAAATCGTTACTCGGAAGCATTGCAGTATGCAGAACTGATTGTAGATCATCCGGCTTACGAACTTGCCGAAAACTATGAGCATCTTTTTCTGGCAGATAACGACCGTCCTGAAATTCAGAGAAGCATCATCTTCCCTATCCGGTTTGATGGAGACCGAATCAGAACATTCGGCGGCACCACATTTATTATTCATGCCGGCGTTGGCGGCGATATGAGTGCAGCAGATTTTGGAATTGGTGGCGGCTGGCAGGGACACAGGGTAACTCCTCAGCTTGTTGATAAGTTTGACGAAGACAATGACGGTCGTGCACTGTTTTTCACTGACGGTCAGACAAAAGAGATTGACGACATTGGTCAGTTTACAAGCGGATATGCTTCCACAAAGTGGAAGAATGTAACATCTCAGGGTGTGCCCGGTAAGAACTCTGGATTTGCTGACACTGACTTCCCAATGTTCCGGCTGGCTGATGCTTATCTGATGTATGCTGAAGCACACTTGAGAGGCGGAGGCGGTTCAGCAAGCAGAGCTGTTGACCTGGTAAATGAACTGCGCGAAAGAGCATATGGTGATAATTCAGGTAACATTACCGCCGGTGATCTTACACTTGAATTCATTTTGGATGAACGTGCCAGAGAATTATACTGGGAAGGACACAGACGTACCGACCTGATTCGTTACGGGTTGTTTACAACAGCCGATTACGTTTGGGCATGGAAAGGTGATGTACAGGAGGGTGCAGCAACGAACGACAGATACAATGTGTTCCCGCTGCCTGCATCAGATGTAAACGCCAATCCAAACCTGGTACAGAATAAAGATTATTGAGTTGTTGCCGATGAATCGGTGCATAAGAGTTGATCATGCTTAGTGATCATCCACGAAAAAGCCTGTTCGATTTATTTCGGACAGGCTTTTTACTTTTCATCGTCATATCTCTTTAGTTTTTTTAAAAACAATTCAGATGATTTTTTTACCGCCTCTTTATCCTCATCCGATTTTTTATTGTCGTACATATTAACCATGAAGTTAACACGGCCGCTGTCATTAAAGGTTTCCCTCTGCTTATCCACAAAGTTCCAGTACAGATAGTTAAACGGGCACGCCTTCTCCCCAGTTTTCTTTGTTACACTGTACTCGCAATTCTTACAGTAATCGCTCATTTTGTTGATGTAGTTGCCGCTGGATACATAAGGCTTTGATGCCAGCACTCCGCCATCGGCAAATGTACTCATCCCTAAGACGTTCGGCAGTTCCACCCATTCATAAGCATCCGCATAAGCAAACCAAAACCACCTGTTCAGTTCCCGCGGATCGGTTTCTGTGAGGTTACTAAAGTTGCTTAATATCATTAATCGCTGTATGTGATGTGAATATGCCTCTTCAATCACCGGTCTGATACTCTCTTCCATACATTTCATTTTAGTTTCGCCGGTCCAGTACATTTCGGGCAGCTTTTCCTTGAAACCAAAATGGTTGGCATTCCTCACATCAGGCATCATCGCCTCATAATATATTCTGATATATTCTCTCCATCCAATGATCTGTCTTATGAACCCTTCCACTGAATTTAATCTTGCATTTCCTTCTTCGTAGGCAGTTACAGCTTTTTCACAAACTTCTGCCGGCAGCAGTAATCCATTATTCAAATAAAAGGAAAGTTGTGAGTGAAATAATTTGTGATCACCGGTTTTCAGTGCGTCTTCATACGGACCAAATTCATCCAGCCGGTGCTCAATAAAGTTTTCGAGCAATTCAAGTGCTTGTTCTCTTGTGACAGCGTAAGAGAAATGAATCATCTTACCGAAATGGTCCGGAAAGTATTCTTCAACCATCTCCATCACTTCTTTGGTTATTTCATCAGGTTCAATAGCGGGAACATCGGGAACCGGATGCCCCTTTGGGAGTGATTCTCTGTTTTGATCATCATAATTCCAATCTCCTCCTTCCGGGTTGTCTCCATCCATCAGGTACCCGGTTTTTTTTCTCATTTCACGGTAAAAATACTCCATACGGTATCCGGGCTTTATCTCATCTTTCCACTTTTCGGCATCAGCCATAAAAAATCCATTCGGGATTTCTTCTATCTGAAAACTTTCCGCCTCAATAGATCTCAGGCGTTCACGGGAATCCCATTCGGATGGAGTCATAAAATAGAACGTTCCTTCATACCCGTCAGTAATCTCCCTGATACCGTCATCAAAATGGTTTGGTGTTGAGTGATACAAAACCGGAAATCCTTCATCCGCACACTCAAGAGCAAAGTGGCGCATACTGCTCAGCACATATGTAGCTTTGATTTTGTGATGAGGAATCTCTTCACCTTTTTTCCGCGACTCCATGAAAATCAAAAGTGGTTTTTCTTCACTGATCCAATCCGGCCAGGCTGACAGGTTTAACTGATCGTGAAGAATAAAAACAACTTTGCTAAAAGAGTTGAGGTTTTGCTTTTGCAGTTTGTTATCAATGGATGAGAGAAACGGTCGTGGCATTTTTATAGAAAGAACCACATAAAAAAAACCGAAGTTCCGAAACTTAAGATTCCAATGTTCGAAACTCCGGCTTTTCTAAAACTTCTGAATGAATTCAGTAAAAACTATCAGAAAATTGCTTTTAAGTAATTTTTCCTCATTTCAGCAATAGATGAAATACTGATACCCACAGGGCATACAGCTTCGCACTCTGCGTAGTTGGAGCAATCACCAAAACCTTCAGCTTCCATTTGCTGAACCATTGCAACTGTTCGCTTTTCTCTTTCAGGCTTTCCTTGCGGAAGACGATTTAAGTGAGCAAGCTTTGAAGCAGTGAACAAAGATGCTGAAGAGTTGGGGCATGCTGCAACACAAGCACCACAGCCAATGCATGTAGCATAGTCGAATGCCTGATTTGCAACTTCTTCTTGAACAGGAATAAGATTTGCTTCAGGAGCAGCACCGGTTTTAACAGAAACATAACCGCCGGCTTCAATAATCCGGTCGAATGCTGAACGGTCAACAACAAGGTCTTTAATCACCGGGAAAGCAGCAGCGCGGGGCGGCTCAATAACGATGGTATCTCCATCGCTGTAAGTTCGCATATGCAACTGACAAACGGCAGTTAATCGCTTAGGCCCATGGGCTCTACCGTTTACCACAAGGTTACAGGATCCACAAATGCCTTCACGACAATCATAATCAAACTCTACAGGGTCTTTGCCTTCTTTAATGAGATTCTCATTTAAAACATCAAGCATTTCCAGAAATGACATATGCTCATTTACATCATTGAGTTTGTACACCTGGAATTCGCCTTTTGCTTCAGTGTTTTTTTGACGCCATATTTTCAGGTTTATCGTCATTGTACTCATAAAAAATCCTGTTATTTGTAGCTTCTTTGTTTCAGTTCCACAAACTCAAAGTTGAGATCTTCTTTGTGGAGTTTGGTTTCAAGTTTTCCGTTTACATCCAAAAATTCCCAGGCAGATACATATGCATATTTTTCATCATTACGTATCGCTTCACCTTCTTCAGTTTGGAATTCATCACGCAGGTGGCAACCACAGGATTCGTCCCTGTCGAGCGCATCCAGTGCCATTAATTCAGCCAGTTCAAAATAATCGGCAACCCTTGCTGCAAATTCTAAATACTTATTGTAGTAATTTGCGTCACCGGGTACACGAACATTCTGCCAAAATTCTTCTCGTAAAGAGCGGATTTCTTCTATTGCTTGCTCGAGGCCTTCTTTGCTGCGGGAAATTCCAACCTTATCCCACATAATTTTTCCGAGCTCGCGATGGAATTCAATAACCGTTTTATCGCCCTTAACATTCAACAATTTATCAAGCTGTTCCTGTGAATCTTTTGCAGCTTCATCAAAGGCTTCATGATCTTTTGAGACTTTTGGCAATTCCTCACCGGCTATATAATCGCCAACAGTGTAAGGAATGATAAAGTACCCATCTGACAACCCCTGCATTAAAGCACTTGCACCCAAACGGTTCGCTCCATGATCAGAGAAGTTTGCTTCGCCGGCTACAAATAAACCGGGAATGTTGCTCATAAGGTTATAATCAACCCAGAGGCCGCCCATTGTATAGTGAACAGCCGGGAAAATTCTCATTGGTACTTCATATGGATTATCATCTGTGATATTCTCATACATATCAAACAGGTTTCCATACTTCGCTTTAATTGCGTCTTTACCATCACGCTTAATGGCATCACGGAAATCCAGGTATACAGCCAGCCCTGAATCACCTACCCCCATACCGTCATCGGTAACTAACTTTGCATTTCTTGAAGCCACATCACGAGGCACAAGGTTTCCGAAACTCGGATAGCGTTCTTCGAGATAGTAATAGCGATCTTCTTCCGGAATCTCATTTGGTGGCCGCGAATCCTCAGGATCTCTCGGAACCCAAACACGTCCGTCGTTTCGCAAACTCTCACTCATCAGAGTTAATTTGGATTGATAATCACCGGAAACGGGAATACAGGTTGGGTGGATCTGTACAAAACATGGATTTGCAAATGCTGCTCCGCGCTTGTGGCATCTCCAGGCAGCAGTTACATTTGAATTCTTGGCATTTGTAGAAAGGTAAAACACATTACCATATCCGCCGGTGCAAAGAATTACCGCATCTGCCTCCCACTTATTGATTGAGCCATCTACAAGATCACGGGTGATGATTCCTCTTGCTTTACCATCGATTACAACGAGGTCTAACATTTCGTGCCGTACGTAACTTTCTATTTTCCCTGCATGAACCATTCTCATCATTGCCTGGTATGCACCGAGAAGCAATTGCTGTCCTGTCTGCCCTCGCGAATAAAATGTTCGTGAAACCTGAGCACCACCAAAAGAACGGTTGTCAAGTAATCCACCGTAATCACGTCCAAATGGTACACCCTGGGCCACAGCCTGATCAATAATTTGGTTTGAATTTTCTGCCAGCCTGTACACATTTGATTCCCTGCTGCGATAATCTCCGCCTTTTATCGTATCGTAAAACAAACGCCAAACACTGTCGCCGTCATTTTGATAATTCTTTGCAGCGTTAATACCACCCTGTGCTGCAATACTGTGAGCACGCCGTGCAGAATCCGTAATACAGAAGGTCTGCACATTGTATCCAAGTTCTGCAAGGCTGGCCGCGGCTGATGCACCTGCAAGACCCGTTCCCACAACGATTATTTTATGCTTTCTTTTATTGTTAGGCGATACAAGTTTTACATCGCGCAGATAGTTGCTCCATTTCGTTTCTAATGGTCCTGAGGGTACTTTAGGATCTAATTTCATATCGGATTACGTGTTCAGTTTCAAAAAGGTTAGGTACATTGAATCAGGGCTGCTTCACACCCACCGCCAAAATAGATGTATAGCGGTATGAAGAGAAAACCTACTGCAAGAACAATAGCAATAACTGTTCCCACCGTGTACATGATGGCTGATGACTTTTTACCGCTCATACCGAGTGATATAAAAGCACTCCACACTCCATGGCCAAGATGAGCTCCAAGTAATAGCATTGTAAACGCATAACCAAAAGCATAAAAAGCACTGTTGGAAAAAGTATCGATAACAAGTGCTTTCACATCATGGGTTTCTCTGCCATCAATTAACACTGTTTCCATATCTCCCAGTGCAAAGGTGTTGATGTGAAAAATCACAAATATCAATAGAACAATCCCTGTAAAAGCCATTGTTCTGGAGCTGAGGCTTTGCTTGCTTGGACCGCCCTTACTGCTATATACAGCGTAGTTTTCTGGTCGGGCTTTTCGTTTTTTTAGCCAGATGGAAATTCCTATCCATGCATGAATCAGAAATACAGCTAAAAGCCCAATTCTTGCAACCCATAAAAGAGGTCCAAAATCGTGGAGAATCATAGAATAGCGATTCATAGCATCCGGCTCTCCGAAAATTGCCAGGTTACCGCCAAGGTGAAAAATGATAAACAGTACAAGAAAAACACCGGTGAGACCGGTTAAAATTTTGCGCCCCACCTGAGAAGTTGCAGCCTGTAGTAAAGTTGGCATAGTCGATTTAAATATTCAGTTAGAATCAGTGCATGGAAACCAGCAAAAAAACAGCGCAGAATTATGTTTGGTTCCCATAAGTTAGCACCTAAAAATCGCCTTATTTAAGACAAAAGGCAAGGTAGAAGCGTTTTCAACTTTAGTGAAAAGCTTATTAAGAAACCTTCTAAATAATTGAACTATAAAAACCTGAAATTACTTAAAAAAATTTTTCGGTCTGTCCTAATCTCTTACTTTTCATCGTAAACATATGGTATAAATTAACTCATCAATCATCGACAATTTATTTACGATAACTTCAATCAGCACTTCTGATTACAGAGTAAAAGGTTCAAAGTTTTTTGGCTTTTTGCTGCCCTGCAAAAATGTTGACCAAGCCGATGAATTAGTAAATCGGTATCGTGATGAGTATCATGATGCCACACACCACTGTTATGCATTCAGAGTGAATCCGGTTGAAATTTCTGAATTTTCACAAGATGACGGAGAGCCATCAGGCACTGCAGGTGCGCCGTTATTAAACGTGCTAAAATCAGAAAATCTCATAAATGTAATAGCAATCGTGGTCAGATATTATGGCGGAACCAAACTTGGTAAATCAGGACTGATTGATGCTTATGGGAAAGCTGCTAAACTTTGTAGCGAAAGTGCGTTCTTTAAAAAAGTGATACCGGTTCAGGAATTCTTAATATCCTTCAACTATGACAAACAAAGTTTAATTGATACGCTAAAGCATCAATTTTCATGGATTGAATTAGAAGCGGATTACCAGGAAGCCGTAACTCTTAAAGTTGCCTGCCCAAGGAAGCCGTAACTCTTAAAGTTGCCTGCCCTGAAGAGAAGCTCGATGAATTTAAAAGTAAAATAGAATCAGTAAAACATCAGCTCAATAGTGTAGATGAGTTGAATACTAATTTTCATATTACCGGTAACTGAATGAATGCATTCACATCGCCGTTTCAATTATAACTAACGCTAAAAAATTTACGATATGAAGATATACACAAAGAAAGGTGACCTTGGCAAAACAGCTTTGTTTGGCGGAACAAAGACCGATAAAAGCGACATCAGAATAAATGCCTATGGAACTGTGGATGAATTAAATTCTGCCATTGGTTTGATTCTGACTTATGATTTGACTGAGACCGGCAAAAATATTTTGAATCGGGTGCAGAATGATCTTTTTGTAATCGGGGCAGACCTTGCAACACCAAATCCAGAAAAAGCAAAAATTGACCGGATCGGCAAGCAACAAATTCGGAAACTTGAAGAAACGATCGACATTATGGAGGAAGAACTTAATCCTCTGAAGTCATTCATCCTTCCGGGAGGCTCACCGAGTGGCGCTCACCTTCACTTTGCAAGAACCGTATGCAGAAGAGCTGAGAGAGAAACGGTTGCACTTTCTAACAAAGATGATGTTCATCCGGATAATATTGTTTATTTGAACAGGTTGTCAGATTTACTGTTTGTATTGGCACGATTTGAGAATAAATATTGTGGTGAAGAAGAAACACCCTGGAAACCGAGATAAATTGAAATTGTTTAATTCTTAAACAGAATAATAAAATCATGACAGATTCAATAAAATTACGGGCAAGCTGGAAACGATGGTTTTGGGGCTATGCCATCGGAGTTTTACTGATCCCTTTACTTGGCCTTGGTTTCTTTATTATCTGGAGAGTTTACAACACCCAGCGCTCCTATCTCTACACAGTCACTAATCGCCGGATAAAATGTTTGGACCGAACATTTTCTAACTCTGTAGATCTGGCAAACATTACAGAAATATCAGTGGCTCAAAATGTATTTCACAAACTGTTTGGGATTGGCGATGTAATCATAACTTCTGATGACCACGAAATAAAACTGTTAGGACAAGAAGAACCTGAACAACTGGCTGAAACTATACGCCATGCAGTTGAAGCAGAAAAAAAACGAAATGAACAATCAAAAAAAATACCGAAACGTCCGGAACCACCTGCCCCTCCCGGCACTTTGGATAAAATGGATTATTTAACCGGACTTTGGCAACAGGGTTTGATATCTGATGAGGATTTTCAGGAAGAGAAGAAACATTTCAAGAATTGATAGATTAAAGAAAGAAAGAAAGAGTTCTAAAAACGGTTCTAAGACAATGAGTGCTGATTTTCCTAAAATTAAACGACCGCTTTACGAAATGCCGGATTTTGTCAAAAATGCTCTGGAAGAAAATAACCTGATGGACAGTTACCGAAAAAAGCCCGCCTACACTCAGATCGATTATTTGTGGTGGATCAAGAGTGCGAACAAAGAGGAAATCAGGAAAGAGAGATTAAAGCAGATGATGAAAGAGCTGGAGAGTAGTTGATTATTTGATCTAAATCTTAGTCCCTTCTTATTCAATCGATCACCCTCAAACAGTTTTATTACAAATTCTTGTCTAACTTTACTCTTCATAAGTACGGCACAACATCGGGTTGACTTCATTGTTCATGTATACAAATTAATGATGACAAAACAATCAAAGACATCATGAGGATTAACATCAATATTAATGACAAATTAATGGCAGAAGCGTTGAGTCTGAGTCGGTTCAATACCAAAATAGAAGTAATTGAAGAAGGTTTAAAGTTGTTAGTTCAACGGAAAAAACAGGAAAACATCAAAAATCTGAAAGGAAAGCTACAGTGGCATGGCGACTTGAAGAAGATGAGATCTGATCATAAATGATCATAAAATTACATCTTGTTTAACTTACTTTTTGTGAGATATCCGGGTTAAGCTACCGGCTTCTCAAGCAGCTTAATAGAACCACGACCCGTATCGAGACTGACTTTTAATCCCTGTGGCAGCGTAAAGTTGTGTTTATCATGGCCAATATCCGCATTCATGATGGCCGGGATACCCAAAGGCTTCAGATGCTGCTCTAATACTTCCTTCAGGCTGAAAGTGGGATCATTTCCTGCCGAGCAATCTGTACACTTGCCAAACACGAAACCACTAATTCTATCCAATACTCCCGCTCTTGAAAGGTGTGTGAGCATTCGGTCAATTTTATACGTGCGCTCACCGATATCTTCCACAAAAAGAATTACATTCTCCGCAGATGCCTGGTACATTGTACCCATGCCTGTAGTCAAAATTGTCAAATTTCCGCCAATTAAGATTCCTTCAGCTTTGCCCGGGTTAATGGTTTTAACTTCACTTTTTGAGATAAACTCAGCCATCTCCCCTCTCATGATCACTTTATTGAAATACTCTTTTGTCAGATCCGACCAGTCAGAATTACCATTTGGCCCGTGATAGGATACCAATCCGCTAAAAGCAAGGAATGAATGATGTAGTGTTGTATTATCACTGAAACCGCAATAAACCTTCGGGTTCTTTCGGATAATATCAAAATCCAAAAGCGGCAAAATTCTGGCACAACCCCAGCCTCCGCGCACTGCCATAATTCCATCCACAGAATCATCAGAAAACATATTATTCAGGTCTTCTGCCCTTTCTTCATCTGTACCCGAAAAATATCCGTGACGCTTCTTTACATGCTTGCCAAATTTCACGTTCAGGCCAAATTCTTCGAGTATCTCTTCCATCCTGTCGAACTCATCATCATCAAACACGATTCCTGCCGGTGCTGTGAGGCCAATCGTATCTCCCGGTTTTAGCCCAGCTGGAATAACTCTTTCGGCAAGCGGATATCCTTTACTGTTTCCGAAAGGAATAAAGGGAGTGAGCATAGCAGCTCCGCCATATTTCAGGAAGTCTGACCGTTTCATCTGTAGAGATTATGTTTGTTTATATACTGCAGTACGTTGGCTGGAATTAATTTATCAGAGTTGAGCAAATCATCAGCTTGTCTGACTTCAGTTGAGGAAATATTTACAGGCTGATGCTCAACAAAAATTGCACGTTCCAGAATCTTACTGTCAATACCTGAACTGTCGCAACCAGGCCTTTCGGCAACCAATAGTGGTACTAATTTCAGTATCTCATCAAATTTATACCATTTGTGGAAATTTTGAATACTGTCTTCTCCAATACATAGAAAAAAAGTGGTTTCGGGATATTCACTTTTCAAATGCCGGATAGTTTGAAGTGTATAAGAAGGAGTTGGCAGCTTAGTCTCAAGATCACTTACAGTTACACGATCGTCATTTTGAAAAGCTATTTTAAGCATTTCATATCTATGGGCATATGGTACCTGATGTTCAGATTTTTTATGAGGCGGATTCGGGGTAAGCAAAAGTAACAGCTGATTGATAATGTTACTTTTTAAAAAAGATTCGGCCACTTTTATGTGGCCGTAATGCACCGGGTTAAATGAACCGCCAAATATGCCAACCCGGTTTTTCACATTTACCGATCGCTTTGTGCTACAGAGCCATCCCGCCTTTCAATGCGGTCAATTTCGTTTTGTGCACGGTCGTGCAGTTCTTCTGCCCTGCTACGGTTTTCTCCGCGGGGAAACAACTGAAGATAGGTACTGTAACTATCCAGTGCTTTCTCATATCGTTCTTTCTGGCGATTTGGAACACTATTATCTGCAAATAGTATATATGCTTCAATCTGCTTCACAAGTGCTCTTTCAGCCCAGCGCGAGTCGGGAAATTCATCGATCACCATATCAAAATAGACGGCTGCGGCATTGTATCTGGATGTGCGCATGTAAAACTCACCCGCTGAGAAATTTTTACGGGCCAATTTATTCCTGAGCTCAGTAATGTATTCGCCGGATTCGCTCACACGATCAGAATTCGGGTACCTTGTATTGAAAAGCCTGAATCTTTCAAGTGCCTGCTTTGTGTAGGTTTGATCAAGCTTATATCTTGGGCTGAGATTGTAATAACTAAGAGCAGCTTTAAAATCTACTTCTTCACGACGTGGCGATCGCGGATAAAATTGTGCATAGCGCTCATATTCTGAAGCAGCAATCAGGTATCTGCGTCCGTTAAAATAGCTTTCTGCAAGATAAAACTGAGCATCCTGACCTATATCAGTGCCCCGCCCAATGGAGACCACAGTTTCAAAAGCTCGGGCTGCATCCGACCAGTTTTCGTTTTCAAATTGGTTCATCGATTTTTCAAAGGCTACTTCGAGCGAGTCTCCGGGCCGGATCAAATCAGAACTTCTGCAGGATGTAAAAATAAAAGCTGCAGAGAGCAAAATTAAAATTGTGCGCATCAGTTTAATATTCACGTGCTTTAAGTGTTTCTATAAGTTGTTTAAGATCTTGTTTATATCCCGATTCTTCAAATGTATTCAGAATGTTTTCAGCTTCTGAGTAATAACTGTCTTTCAGTGCCGCTGCAGATTCGAGGATATCATATTTTTTATAAAGCTCAATCACCTTATCCACATCCGGTTTTGCAAGTGGTTTATTTTTAAGGCAATTGAGTAACCATTTTTTTTCTTCTTTATTGCAGGAGTTTAGTAATGAAATCATCAGGTATGTTTTTTTTCCTTCAAAGACATCTCCTGCTGTTTTCTTGCCAAATTTATCGGGATCGGCTACAATATCTAACCAATCATCCTGGATCTGAAATGCGAGACCCAATGTATCTCCCAATTTTGCCAGTTTTTCAATTCCTGAAGACTCAGAACCGGCAATTATTCCGCCCATCTGCATGCCTGCACTCAAAAGTGCCGAGGTTTTCCCGCTTATCATCTCCAGGTATTCATCAATGCTTACGCTCTCTCTTTCTTCAAACTCCATATCCAGGGCCTGCCCTTCGCAAACCCGGTTTATCCCTTCAAGAAATACCAGTGCTACCTTTTTATAATCAACATCTTCCGGAATTTTATGAACCTGGAGCAAAGCTTGCGTGTACATACTGTCTCCGGAGAGAATAGCCGTTGATGTATTCCATTTCAGATGAACCGATGCACGCCCCCTCCGGCTTTCTGCCTGATCCATGATGTCATCATGCATCAACGTGAAATTGTGGAGCAGTTCTACTGCAATAGCTGCCGGAATAGCATTTTGGGTATCTCCTTTACACAGTCCGCATGCTATTAAAGTAAGAACGGGACGGATTCGTTTGCCGCCTGTTTCGAGCAGATATCTCTGTGGATCGTAAAGTGTAGCCGGTGATTTTGGTAATGATAGTTCAGACAGATTCTTCTCTATTTGCTGAACGTAAGGTGCTAAAAAATCCAATGATAATTTATTCTTTATAAATGACGGTCAAATATACAAAATTGAGAAAATGAACTCCTACTATTTAATCAAATGGTTTTGATTACACTGTTTCAGATTTTTGCAACCTAAAAGAGTAAGAATCATACGTGTTTGATGAGTCCAGGTATCAAAGAGTTGCTGAAGATTTTCGAGGCCGCCGTTAAACAGAGCTTGTATAACAGGCCGGGCATTTGCAGTAAAATCGGCACCAAGGCAAATCGACTTTACCATATCGTGTGCACTGTAGACACCACCTGAAGCAATCAGTTCAAACCGGTAAACTTCTCGTAAGTTATTAATCTGTTCTACGCAGTCTGCGGTTTGAATCCCCCAGTTATCAAATGATTCAAAAACTCCGAAATCCTTTCTCCTCTTGTTTTCAACTTTAGCCCAGCTCGTACCTCCGGCTCCAGCCACATCAATCACCTGCACTCCGGCTGCCAGTAATCTGCGCGCCACTTCACTATTGATTCCGGCTCCGGTCTCTTTCACAATAACCGGTACTTCACTGTCTATAACTAATTTTCTGATTCCCTGCTCAATTCCGGAAAAGTTTCTGTCACCTTCCGGCTGTATCAGTTCCTGCAGGGGATTTAGATGAACGATGACAGCATCTGCATTAATCGTATTCACCATCAAACTTAAATCCTCATCTGTAAGGCCGCCTATCAATTGGGCTCCGCCAATATTTGCAGCAATAAATGCTGTCGGTGCTTTTTCTCTTACGATTGCAAAACTTTCACGCTCTTCCGGATGCTCGAGCATTGCCCTTTGGCTGCCAACTCCAAATGGCAAATTATTTTTTTCACAAAACTCAGCTATTTGTGAATTGATACTGCCGGCTTCAGAATATCCTCCGGTCATAGAAGAGACAAATAGCGGAAAAGAAAAAGTGCGGCCCAGCAATTCGGCCTCAGTAGTAACATCATCAAAATCTACCTCAGGCAGCGCATTGTGGACAAATTGATAATCCTGCAATCCGTTATTCTGTTGATAATTCACATCATCATTCAGGCATACATCAACATGATCTTTTTTCCTGTTCTGTATCGTCATCTTACTATTACAAAATGTTTAAGTGAGTATCTTAAATTACGTATGAGCCGCCATTTACATGAAATGTTGAGCCGGTTGCATGTTTTACTTTTCCTTCGGCCAGCCAGCATACCAGCTCCGCGATTTCATGTGGTTTTGTTATCTCATCAAAAGCAGAATTTGAAGTAATTCGTTCTCTGCCGATTTTTTCTATTTCTTTGACGGCCATATCGGTTTCAATAAAACCGGGAGCAACGGAATATGCATAAATCCCCTTTCGGCCATAGCCGCGAGCTATACTTTTAGTAAACGCAACAAGTCCGCCTTTTGATGCGGCATATGATGTGTAGTCAGTTCCATCTCCCCGGTATGCAGCGCGGGATGCAATATTGATGATCACGCCCTCAATGCCATCTTTTATATGCATATCTGTAAACCATTTGCACAACAAAGCCGCAGATCTCAGGTTGATTGATTGTGTTTTGTCCCAGTTCTGCAGCCATTTTTCATCGGATTCTTCAAAATCACATGCCTCAAATACACCTGCATTATTGACCAGCACATCCGGCTTTTCTTTAATGATCTGATTTTTTAGCGAATAGCTCAGATCATCAATATCATCAAGATCTACATGAATACCACTGAAATTTTCATTATTTAAAAAGCTGTCGGGAAACGGTGACTTTACAGCTGTTCCTATTACTTTAAAGTTACGTTCTAAAAATAATGAAGTGATCGATTTCCCTATCCCCCTTGAAGCACCGGTTACAATAACTTTCTTCATTTTCGACTGATTTGATTCCATTTACCGTTCTGTTCAAAGATACTATCAATTTATGAACTTCGATATCTTATTAATGCATACAAAACTCAGCCTTTAATTCTGACATGAACAACTCCGAAACTGCACGCACTATTTTCGAAAAAACACTTCGCTTTGTTGATCCCGAAAAAAGTTTACCGGGTATTTTGAATTATAATAAACAGGTTGGCCTGCTGACAATTCAGAATCAGAAATTCGAGATTAAAGACCGGCCGGTTTACCTGATTGGCACAGGGAAAGCATCGCACACAATGGCAAAGGCAGTTGAAAATATACTGGCAGAAAAACTTACGGATGGATTGGTCATCAGCCCGAATCAGAATACAGATATATCTGATAAAGTGCGGGTTAGGCAGGGCACTCATCCCCTGCCGGATCAAAAAAGTGTGGATTCTTCCAGTGAATTGATAAAGTTTTCTGAATCTATACCAGATCAATCGGTTGTGATAAATCTTGTTTCAGGAGGCACTTCATCCCTTTTTTGTTTACCTGCAGATCCGCTGACCATTGATGAGATCCGCGAAGTTTACAAATTGCTGATCGAATCCGGTGCTACTATTCATCAAATCAATACTGTTCGAAAATCTCTTTCGCAGGTTAAAGGCGGAAAGTTACTCGGCTATCTGAAACACACTACATTGATCGATCTGATAATATCCGATATTCCTGATGATGATTTAACGATGGTAGGCAGCGGGCCGTCGATTGCCCAAAAAGTATCTCCGGTTGATGCTATCAGTGAATTAAAAAAGTTGAGAATTTTTGATTCCATCCCTTCAAGCGTCAGGGAATTTCTGGAAAAAGAGTCTGAAGCCGAGAAAAAGAAACCGGACTCATTCATCACAAAAGATTTTAATGACCACCATACTTTTTTAATTGCATCTGCCGGGGAAATGGCAAGAAAAGCCGGAGAAATCGCTGAGGAATTTAATTTTAAATCCATCATACACAAAGAACCGTGGTCTGGACCGATCGAAGATCTTGAACGTTTAATCATTAAAACTGTAAATACACATCTTAACACCGATAAAAAAACTGCATTGATCTTTTTCGGTGAACCCACGGTTCATGTATCCGGAGATGGTTTGGGCGGAAGAAACCAGGAGCTTGCATTACGTATGGCATTTCGATTAAAAAATCTGGACTCAAATAATGATGTGGTTTTCCTGAGTGCAGGAACGGATGGCATTGACGGTCCTACCGATTCCGCTGGTGCAGTTGTTGATACACACTCAATTGAAAAAGCTTCAGAGAAAGGGCTGAATGCCATGTCATATCTTGAAAAAAATGACAGTTATCATTTTTTCAAAAAAGCAGGAGGTCACATCAAAACCGGCCCTACAGGAAATAATCTGATGGACTTACAAGTTGTATTGATCATTCCGAAATAACTGAATATTCATCATAAAATCAGTATCAGATTTACTGCCCGAATCACCACAGCTTTTTGTAACTTACCAAGTTGAAAAGAATCCATATACATTTACATTCAGACAGGTTCAGACTAATTATTCATGCAAACGTTTTCGCTGGAACCCGGTAACAAATCAAAAAGTGCCGGCCCCAACTTTCTTAATCATCTAAACGATCAGCAAAAAAAAGCAGTAGTCCACACAAACGGCCCGCTGCTTATCGTAGCCGGTGCAGGCAGCGGCAAAACCAGAGTGCTTACGTACCGCATTGCATATTTACTGCAGCAGCATAAGGCAGCGCCTCAGGAAATCCTGGCTCTCACTTTTACGAACAAAGCTGCACGCGAAATGCAGGATCGTATCCGAAACCTGATTGATGAGCGAGCTTCAGGAATCTGGATGGGTACCTTTCATTCTATTTTCTCCAAAATACTGCGATTCGAAGCCGAAAAAATCGGATTCCAGTCAAATTTTTCAATCTATGACACCAGTGATTCCGAGTCAGCCATAAAACTGATTTTAACGGAATTGAATTATGATCCCAGGGAAATTAAGCCAAGAACTATTCAGCGAAAAATCAGTGATGCAAAAAATGAACTGATTACTCCGGGAATGTATAAGCAGCGTTTTGTTCATTCCACGCTTGATGATATTACTGCACAGGTTTTTGAAGTGTATGATATAAGGCTGAGACAGGCCAATGCAATGGATTTTGATGATCTGCTGATCAAACCGATTGAACTTTTTGAAAACGAACCGGAAACCCTTGAGAAGTATCAGGACAGGTTCCGTTACATTTTGATTGATGAGTATCAGGATACCAATCATGCCCAGTATAAAATGACCAAGATGCTTGCCGCAAAACATGAAAATATTTGCGTGGTAGGCGATGATGCACAGAGCATTTACTCGTTTCGCGGAGCTGACATCACGAACATTTTGAATTTTAAAAGCGATTATGATGACGCAGTAGAAATTCCACTTGAACAGAATTACCGTTCTACAAAACACATTTTGCAATGTGCTGATTCGATTATCAAAAACAACGAAAAACAGATTCAAAAAACCCTTTGGACTAACAATTCTGAGGGCGAACCAATTACGGTTCTGGAAAATTTTGATGAAAGAGATGAAGCCAACCGTATTGCCCAGCATATTCAAAACCTGAAGCTTCGTGATGGGGCGTCAAGCAATGATTTTGCGATTTTATACAGAACCAATTACCAAAGCCGGGTTTTTGAAGAAGCTTTGCGAAGGAATAATATTGCTTACCAGCTTGTGGGCGGTCTCTCCTTCTATCAGCGAAAAGAGATAAAAGATATTCTTGCCTATCTCACACTTCTTGTTAATCCTGAAGATGAACAGGCACT